>OJRC01000078.1_pt1 | contig 78774 bp, 75 predicted proteins | sample 1599081 | NCBI WGS metagenome assembly OJRC01 (sample SAMN03922519, study PRJEB24848) | human gut metagenome | isolation source: stool sample | host: Homo sapiens | place: Germany | collected 2010-02 | reverse complement strand
CCCCACTCCACACCGGACATGCGACTTTCACCGCATCCGGCGTTCCATCGATTGTGTTATTAGGCATTTAATCAATCACCAATAGAAAGCTGTTCAGATTGCCGCTAATTTTGCGGCAGCACGCAGGTTGTTGATTTTGGTCAGTTGTTTCCTCGTAACAGTCAGTTGCTTGCATATGCTCTTGAGGGCGGCAGCGTCTTGGCCAAACAGCAAAGGGAGGAACCGCCTGTGGAGCAGCGCCAGGTTGCTATACCGTTCCTGGCCGCCTTGCTCCTTTGGGACTTTCATGTGACACACGATGTTGTCCGGGTTGAGGAATAGCTCTCCGCTGACGGCGCACTTGCCTTTCTGAGCGGCCAGCAGGGAAAGCCTGCAATCGGCGTATTCCATGCTGTGGTCTTTCGGCGGATGCCCTCGCAGATACGCAAACAAGGTCGTATCCATTTCCAGATTATCGTGTATCTTTTTCCGCCCCGCCGGAGAGAAGCAGCAGACGGCGGCGCTGATTCCGATTGCGGTTTTGTACTTGATGAACGCAATGGGGTAGATTGGCCGATTGATACCCGACACATACCGTACCATTCTGGAAGCACCGTAGCGTTCCTTTTCGCTGTCGGTCATAGCGCCGCCCTCCCGGACGAGCTGACAGCCGGTTTCTGTGTTTAAACGGTTTGTCAGCACTGTCATGACTCTGCGGTGGATTTTTCGGCAGTCCAGACTGATACAGGTAGCAATCCTGTAGTAGTTCTGGATGCCCAGCACCATTTCGTCAAACAGACCAATTTCGTCCGGCTGCGTTCGCCCTTGGGCTGGTTTTGCGATGCGCTTTGCCTGCTCCACGAGCTTGCTTTCTTCCAACTGTAGCTTTTTGTCACAGATATGGGACTTCACGACATACTTTCCACCCTTGCGGTACACCATGATTTTGAAGCCAAGAAACTCGGAGTATCGCTTTCGGACATTGACAATGCGTGTTTTTTCTGGGGAGACCTCCAGCTTCAACCGTTCGGTAATCCACCTTGTGACAGCCTCCATGGTCTTATCTGCATCCTCTCGGTTCCGGCAGAAGATACGGAAGTCATCCGCATAGCGCACAATGAACATTTCTTTGAGATTGCTTTTTCGCATTTTCTGGTAGCCCTTGCTCTTGTCAAAGACCTCGGAGGTGCGGATGGTGCGCCGTGTTCCGTAGCGGTTTGCCACAGGGTGTTCTGTCCATTGGCTGTCCACCCAATGGTCGAGTTCGTTCAGCACTACGTTTGCCAGCAGCGGAGAAATAATCCCGCCCTGAGGCGTTCCTTTTGTCGGGTAGACGGTGCTGCCGTCCGGCATACGGATAGGCGCTTTCAGGATGCGCCTGATGACAAACAGAAGCTGCTTGTCCTGAATGCCAAGCGTCCAGAGCTGCTTGATGAGCTTGCTGTGGTTCACATTGTCAAAGAAGTCTTTGATGTCAAACTCCAAAACATAGTGTAAGTGCGCCCGTTGCAGCAGGGAATAAGTACGGGAGATTGCGTGTTCCACTGACCGATTCGGGCGGAACCCATAGCTGTTGTTGCTGAATTTCGCTTCGCAGATGGGTTCCAGGATTTGTTTGATGCATTGCTGCACCAACCTGTCCCAGATACAGGGGATACCCAGCGGCCTGGTTTTGCCGTTTGGCTTCGGAATGTCTTTCCGGCGCACTGGTTTGGGCCGGTAGCCGTGTTCGCTGCCTGTGACGATTTTTCTGACCTTCCCGATGACTTCAGCCGGTGGAAGCCGTCCAATGTCACCGATATTTTGCTTGTCTGTTCCTGCTGTGTAGCTGCCTGTGTTGGTCTTGATGTTTCTGTAGGCCAGCATGATGTTGTCCGGGCTTAATATCAGTTCCATCAGGCCGGTGAAAGTTTCTCCGGCCTTGCTTTTGGCGTACAGTTCGTCAAATGTCCGCTGCATCCCGTAATACTCGGCGTGCCGCTGGGCGTCCATACACAGGACTTTTTTTCTTTCTTTTGGCATAAGGCATCACCTCCCGGTTTGGAAAAGTGACCCTTTTGGTCTTACTCGAATCCTTATGATTGGATTGAATAATGCCTGTTTCCACAATTCGACTTGTGACCATTCCTCCATCCCCATTACAGGGACTTCTTCGGTTCGATCACTACTTTTCAGCAGCGGTTCACCCGCTTATTGTTCTTCGCCGGGTTCTTTCTTGCGAAAGCCGCTGCCTTTCCTCGTTCCGGTAATTCTATCTGTGCATTGATACCTTTAGGTCTCCGCTATGAGCCTGCCGGCTGGGATGTGCCTGTAACACAACATGGTCGTTCGTAGGGCAAATTTCTACTAAACCACACCGGCTGCGCTTGAACGCACCCATACATTTCTATATGGTCTTCTTATAGACCCGTACATTCGCGGATTCGTCAGTCTGCCTGCCAGGGCAAACATTCTAACCATGGGTATTTTGTAGACCCTTGGCCTATAGGCAACACAGTCTGCCTCCAGACCGCTTTCGGCCACCGTTGGCGGCGGCTACGGTTGCTCTCAGCCGTTGTCGTGGGGCTTCGTACACCGGCTTTACAGCCGATGCACGCCCACCGAGGGCAGGCGTTTCAGGGCGTTACCCCGTCATTCCGCCTGTCAAATTACCAGTTATCCAAACAACGGTATTTGTTGTTTGCCCGCTGACTTTTTACCGCCAGCGAACGAGTCGCACTCTCCCAAAACGGATCAGATTGCTGGGCGTTCTTGGGTGTGGTGTTTTTGATGAAGTTGTCAATGAGGCGGAACACATCAGCATCTTTTCGGACATAACAGAATGGGTTGTAGCAGTCGGAGTTGGCCGGGTCCACCAGGTCAATGACGCGGACGGTGTAGCCCCGTTTGAGGAGCAGGGGGACCGCGGCCCTGGTCACTTCCCCCTTTGGGTCCGTCACCAGATAAGAGGTGTTTGCCAGGTAGATATTGGGCTTGATGATAAAGCGGGTCTTGCCCGCGCCGGAGCCGCCCACCACGATTTGCAGGAGGTTTCGTCGGTGCTTCCGCCCATCCAGGCCCATTTGCAGGTGTTGGGTGAGGATGACATTGTTCTTTGGGGCCTTGTCCCGGTACTTCCGGTCCAGCTCCCGGACGCTGCCCCAGTGGGCGGAGCCGTGTTCCTCGCCGGGCCTGCGGTTTTGCCGGGTGGAGTAAGATAGGACGATGGCAAAGGCATAGGCCAGGAGCGCCGCGGCCATAAATTTAGGGGTGTGCGCCGTCCAGCGGATGTCAAAGGGCCGCTCCAACAGCTCGCTGAAGCGGCCCATGAGGGCAAAGACGGTCATGCCGTCCTCGTAGCCGGAGGCCAGCAGGGCGGCCAGATAGAGGACGGGGATAGAGAAGGCCGCCCACAGAGGGGCGGCGCTTCTCCAGTCTTTCGGCTGATTTGATTTCATGGCGGACTGCCCTCACCGTTCCCGGCTCTGGGGCCTGTGCTGTCTCTGCTTCATTGGCAGCTCCGAAACGCCCAGAGCCTGGAAGATGGCGGAACGGTTTTTCTGGCACTCCTCCTGGGTGGCCCCTCCCATGGTGAAAGAAGCGGTCTCCAGCGCCTCGATCCGGCTGTTGGGCAGGCGCGTAATCCGGCCATAGGAGCAGCCGTCCAGGACAGCCCCGGTGAAGTTCAGCCGCCCCACGGCGCAGTCGATGGTGCTGCAACGGCTCATGCGGCTGCGGAGAAAGGCGGCGGAGTGGATGGAGCAGTCCCGGAAATGGGTGTTTGCCAGGGTGGCGTCTGGAAACAGGGTGTACTCGATGCGGCAGGAATGGAACTCACAGCCATACAGCCTGGCCTCCCAAAATCTCGCGCCCGCCAGACGGCACATGGCAAAGGTGCAGTCGTGGAAGCGGGAGAAATTGCAGTTGGCGTTGTCGGGCAGACAGTAGAGCGTCACCTGGTCAAAATAGCTCTCCTGGAAAAAGTCTGGGGGAAAGCCCGCCTTTGCCGCCCGGTCATAGGTCAGTTGGTTGATGATTTTAAGCGGCTGGTCCGGGTCCAGATCCATGGTCTTGTACTTGTACTGCCTGCCGCTGGTTTTGGTATAGGGCTGGGACAGCAGGGCCTTTTGCGCTTGATAGGCTTGGATTTCCTCACAAACCCGGCTGATCTCCCCGGCATAGTAGGCCCCGCCCTTGGCCCGTACCTCATCCATGAGGTTATCCGTAGAGCGGTTTGACCGGCCTTGCAGAACATCGTTGAGCATCCGAATTGTTTTGGCCCGGTCCCATGGTGGATAGACGCCGGGAGAGGACATTTCCAGATAGTAGGCAATACTCTGGCTGATAGACAGCGTGCTTCTTACGGCCTTTCGTTCAGACATGGCCGCCTCCCCTCCGGGGCAGGGGTACACCATGGAAAATAAATCGCACGGTGCGATTTATTTTTCTTTCCATGGCTCAATACCCCGTCCGGGGCAAGATGGGCGTCCTGCCGTACACGCTCGTCACCCAGCGGCTCACCGCCTGTACCCAGATTCCGTTATAGACGCCGCCAGCGTCGGCCACATTGACAAAGGAGCCGGCGGGCAGTCCGGCAACGGCCTTGCAGTAGAGATAGGGCGTCTCCACCTGGGCAAAGCCCGCCGGGGCCTGCCCGAACACAAACATGATCTCGGTCACGCGCTCGTTGCCGGCAAGGCCCAGGGCTGCGGCGGAGGCGGCCAGAGTATAATTTTTACTGGTGGAAAGGCTGTCTGCCAATGTGCGGTAGTCCCCGCCGTTCACACGGTAGACGATTTTATATGTGCCGGGGAAATTCCAGGTGCCCGTCACCACCGTTTCCAGCCGCACCTGGGCGGGCAGGGTGTCCCGGAAGTAGAAGCTGTCCAGGCGGACATTGGAGGTATTGGCGATATGGGAGAACACATAGCGGACGGGCTGGCCGCTGACCACCTCTTTCGGGCCGGTCTTGGTGATGGAGACGCCTGTGGTCAAGGATTTGTTCGTGACCTCAAACTTGACGATCTGGCCCTCATGCTCCAGGTAGGCGGTCAGCGCCTGTTCGTTGACGCCGTAATGCTCCGGGCTTTTTACCTCCCGGACGGTATAGCGGGAGAGAGGCAAAGGCTTGGACACGGCCAGCCCCCGGCTGTTGGAGCGGATGGTGTCCACCACATTCCCGGCCTTGTCCGTAATTTCAAACACGGCCCCCTCCAGCGGCGTCCCGGCGGGCAGGCCGGTGGTGGGGTTGTAATCGGCGGACTTCTTCACGATTTGGATTTGCGCCGTAATGGGGGTATTCTTCCAGATGATCTCCGTGGTCTCCCCGGCCTTGACATAAACGGTTTTCAATTCTGTGTCCGGAATATAACCCTCATTCTCCAGCTCACGCAGGTAGTAGCGGCCGCTCTCGGTCAGATCGTCGATATAGACATAGCCCCGCTGGTCGCTCACATGCTCCCCAATAGGATTATGTTGGGCATCATACAGGAGGAAATGAGCGCCATAAATGCCCTTGCCGTCAGCAGACGATACCTTGTGGATCAAGATGCCGGAGAATGGGTCGTTGGTCACAGTCTTTCGGGTCACTCGCCCATCCTCCACCTCAAAATAAACAGGAGTAGGGTCCAGCTTGAAATTTTCGGCGCTCTCGATCTCCACGGCGTAAAAACTGCCGCTCTCCAGAGGAACATACACGGTCCCGTTTTTCCCCGTGGTTACGGTATCCACCAAAGCGTCATCCCCAGCCTTGCGGATCTCAAAGGTCACGCCGGAGAGCCGTTTTGACTTGTCCGCCGAACTGACCTTTGTAAGCTCCAAACCGCCTGTTGGGTAGTTCTTGAATGTCAGCGTGCGGGCCTTGCCGTCATTGGAAACATAGATGCTTTGTGGTCTCTCATCCAGCTCGTAGCCCTTCGGGGCCTGCCGTTCACGCGCAATAATAGTGGTGCCTGGCTCAATATTGGAGATGGTCACAAGGCCGTCGCTCCCGGTGGTGTAGAGGCCGTTATCCGGGCCGATGGCCGCCCCGGTGCTGTCGGTGACATAGAACACCGCCCCCTCCAGCGGCCTGTTGTTGTCTGTGGGGTCCACCTTGCGGAGGATCACAGACCCCTTGGGGCTGTTGCCGAAATAGAGGGTCACCACATCCTGGTCCCTGCCGCTGATATAGAAAGACTGGGGGGCGCTGTCAATCACATGGGCCCCATCGCTCTCCAGCTCCTCACAGATGTAATAGCCAGCTTTAAGGCCCGTAACCGTGAAGGAGCCATTTTCCGAAGTCTGATAGGTCCCGATGATGGTCCCGCCGCTGCCGCTGGTCTCGCCGCCTAAATAGCGCAGTTGAAACAGACAGTTGGATAAACCGGCCCCGGTCATGCTGTCCCGCTTGTAGACCACCAGGGCTGAAAGGGGCGTATTCTCAAACAGGAATGTATGCCCCTTGCCCGCCTGGACAAACGCCTCCTGGGTGTCGCTGTCCTTAATAGAAAACCCTGTGGGCGGGGCCAGCTCCTTGACCCGGAACCAGCCGTCCCGCAGGCCATTGGCCGGGCCGGTCAGTTCGATGCGGCCATTTTCATCGGTGGTGAAGATGCCCAGGTCGTTGAACTCGCCGGTCTCCGTGTCGTTGCTGGCGTACCAGACCTGGAAGCGAACATTGGGGAGCTGGTCGTGGGTGATGGAATTTTCCTTGATGATCTCAATGACAGGCCGCTTGTGGTCGTAGAAATATGCCTCCCGGTCCCGGTTGGGGTACAGGGTGACATACTGGTCCGGGGCGTCCATCAGATAGGCGTCATTTCCCACCGACTGCTCGGAAATCTTGAATACCCCCGGCCAGAGGTTGGGGACCGTGACGGACCCGTCCGGCCCGGTGGTCACTTCCGCCACGGAATGGCCGTCCGCCGTCTCCACCAGGAAGGTGGTGTTGGGGATGGGGATGGAGTGGTCGTCCGCGTCAAATTTGTAGATGGTGAGGTTGGGCCGTTTGTCGTTTTGTAAACAGATGGTGGCGTCTTTGCCGGGGAAGAGCTGCACATGGTACTCGGTGGGGTCCAGCAGGTGGTCCGATACCGTGGACTGCTCCTGCAAGGAATATACCCCAGGCTCCAGCCCCTCCCAAACGATGGAGCCGTCCGGCCCGCTGGTGCGGTCCAGGTAGCGGCTGCCGTCCTCGATCCTGGCGAGGCGGTAGGTGACGCCGCCCAGGGGCTTGCCGTCCGCGCTCTCCTTATACAGATAGAGGGAGGGCAGCTTGGAGTTGGTGAACACAAACTGCGCCTGTTCGTTGCCGTCCAGATGGATGATGCGCTGGGCATCGTCGATCACATAGCCGGGACACTTCAGCTCCGTCACCACATAGGCGGTATCGGCGGGGAGTTTGGAGAGGTCAATGGTCCCGTCCTCCAGGGTGGTGTATTCCTCTGGGCCGAAGCTGCCGTCCACCGCCTCGAAGCGGAAGCGGGCGTTGGCGATGGGCTTGGAGAGGTCGGAGCTGTCCACCTTGATCAGATGGATACCGGGCAGGCGGTCATTAAAGAAAACCAGGTCCTTGATGCCGTCCCCGGCGTGTAATTCTATCTCCTGGGGCGTGGTGTCCAGCACATGGCCGTTGTCCCCGGTGTCCCGTTCCTCCGCCCGGTAGGTGCCGGGCTTGCAGTCCGTGAGGAGGATCTGTCCAAACTCGTCCGTCTGGAAGATGCCCAAACTCTCGGCGTCCCGGAAAATCTCAAAGGAGACATTTGGCATGAGGGTCATGGCGCCCCGCTCATACTTGGTGATCCGCAATCCGGGCAGCTCTTGATTGATGAGAGTGGCATCAGAGCATTTCCCGGCTACGACAGCCACGGTCTGCACCGTATCGGTGTCCGCGATCCAGCCGGAGATACCGGCGATTTCCCGGACCTCCCAGCCGCCGGGCCGGAGCTGGTTGAAGATGGCCACGCCGCCGATGCTGGTCTGGGCAGTCCGCACCTCGCCGCTCTCAATGTGTTTGACCTGTACCGTCACGCCGGAGAGGGCGTCCCCGGTGCCACTCAATTTCTGGACCCGGATGGAGCCGTAGGGGGCGTTGGTAAAGGTCACAGTGGCGGTCCTGTTATACTCCACATCGGCGTGCTGGGTGCGGACATCGGGCAGCAGGTGAAAGGCCGGGGGAATTTCCTCCGTCACGGTGTAGTGGCCCTCCAGGGTCAGGGGAATGGTCACGGTCCCGTCCGGCCCGGTGGAGAAAGAGCCTACCTTTTTCCCCTCCGGGTCAACCACGGAGAACACGGCCCCCTCCAGAGGAAGCTCGGTGCCCTTATCCAGCTTCACGATCTTTAGGGCCGTTCCCTCCGGATCGTCCTCGTCACCTGTGGGGCTGTTGTAGCTGCTCACCGCCGCCAGCTTCAGGTGCCGGGAATTGTCCAGATCGCAGATATAATTCTGCAAATTGCCGTATTTGTCCCATTCCTGGCAGACGGCAAACATGGCGGCGTACTGGGCAACATCCGCCGCCAGGGAGAGCTGGACGCTGCCGCTCTCGCCCTCGATGCTCTCCATAGGGTAGAGGACCTTGAATTTTCCCGCGTAGCCGTCCCCGGTGGGGCTGGTGGTGACGGCAGTGATGTCCTGGTTGTTCTCGTCCACGATGCGGGTCCCCTTGGGGACCTCGCTGGGATCAGAGAAAGACACGGCCACATCATAATTAAATACCCAGGTCTCGCTCCAGAGGGTAAAGACCTGCTGCTTGTATTCCCTGCCGTCCACGGTGACAGAGTAGGCCACGGATTTATCCGCCGTGGCGGTCATTCTGGGGGAGAGCATATAGTTGTAGGTAGTGCCCCGCTTGTAGATGTCCTTGGCGGCGGCCAAAATCTTCTGGCCCCGTTCCAGCTCCACCCCCGTCAGGCCGGGGGCCACTTTTAGGTTGGCGATGTTCCAGTTGGGCAGCAGATAGCACCAGAGCGCCATCTTGGTGGCATAATAGGCTTGAAACTTGTTCTCCAGCCCCAGCTCGCCCAGGGAGCGGTGGGGGTAGCCGTTGGAGATGATGCCCACCACCTTGGGGTCGCTGGACCGCTCGTTTGCAAGATACTTGATACTTTCGCCCACGCCCACCGTCTGCGGAACGCCCTTGACCGTGGGATTGACGCAGTAGGTGGGGACCTCCTTTTTTACGCCCTTGGCGTCCACATAGTTGAAATAGGTATAATTCTGCTTTTTGACCGCGCCGTTGATGGAGAGGTAGCCCAGCTCATACCCGCCGTTATAGATGTCCACCTCGCCCAGGGCCGCCTCCTCACTGTCTGCGGCAAGGGCCATGGTGGGCAGGCATCCCAAAAGCAGCGCAAGGGACAGAAATAGGGATAGCAGTTTTTTCATAAAGCCTCCTCAAAATGGGAAGAAGGAGGCCCTGCACGCTCGCAAATCACCCCCCTCTGCCTCAAAATCATATTTCGGTATTAAAAAACTTCAAATAAATCGCACGGTGCGATTTATTTCTCCACGGCCCGGACCATCCAGCGGTAATCTCGCTGATCCCGGACACAGGTATAGAGTGTTAGACAGTTATCCGCTGTGGCGGCGGTGCCGCTGGCGTCGATCTCGGAGACCTTGGACACGGAAACAACTTCATAGGTGCGCGTCCCCAATTTGGTGGTCCAGGTGACGGTATCGCCCACTTCCAGCGTATGGAGCTTGCCAAAATGATTGTTTGCGCCCCGGTTGTGGGCGGCGATACACACATTTCCATCCCAAAGGCTGGTATCTGTGAAGTGGCCCGCGCCCTTGGCAAGGGTCTTGCTGTCCGTCCCCTGGTAGACCTTCACGGAGAGATCCAGGGCGGGAATTTTGAGGGTTCCCAGGTGCCCGGCCTTGTAGTAGAGGTCATCGGTCACGCTGGTATAGGCCGTATGGGTCCAGGAAACGCCGCCATCCACGGTGGGGCAGGTGACGCTCCCGGCGGAGCTGACCAGCCCGCCGCCTGTCAGAGCGCCGGGAACCAGATTGGGGGTCAGCGCCTCGCCGGAGCCGGGGAGGTAGCTGGTAGAGGACCCAAAGGCCGGGGGAATAAGGGCCGTGTTCTTGCCCCGGTCCACATTTACTTTTTCTTCTTGATAAATGGTGTCATGGCTGGTCGGCCGTCCAAACAGATAATCGTCCGGGGCGTCAATTAGGGTTCCCGCAAAGTCGTAAGACTTTGTGGGAAAAGGAAGCGCGGCGGAATGAGTGAGCCTTGCCGCTTGCGGCGAGGCAAGGGATATGGAGCTTGCGCTGACGCGGGCCGGGGTGACGGCCAGAGCCGCCAGCAGGGCGGCGGCGGCGAATACAGTTTTCCATCTCATGCGCCGTACCTCCGTCCTCTCCATTTCTTCACGGCGAACCAGCCGCCCAGGGCCAGCAGGCCGATACCGCCCATGCATCCGACTGCCAGGGGCCAGCGGACCGTCCCGGTCTCGCCGCGCTCCTCCGCCTGGGGCTGTTCCGCCTTGGCCGGGGCCTCCACGCTCCCGAAGATAGCGGTATAGGTTACGACCTTACAGTCCGTCCGGGCCACCTCGCCTGTATAGTTGGCGGTGACGGTGTACCCGGTGGCATACTGGGTGCTGCTGGCGCCGCCGTAGGCGGCGGTGGCCGTGTACCGGGTGACGGCGGCTCCCGCCTCCATCTGCTCGGCCTCTTCCCATTGGACATCCGCCAGGGTCAGCTCTTTGCCGTTGTCCTCAATGGTCTTGGGAATTAAGGAGACATCGGCGTCGGACAGATTGGGGTAGGTCCGGGTGGCGGAGAGATTGCGGGTCTTGGTGGCGTAGCCCGCCGCTTCCACGGTGACGCTGGTGTAGTCCAGGGCCAGGGCGCCCGTGTAGCCGTCCTCCGTTGCGGCCTCCAGCTCCGGGTCCAGCCGCTTCAACACCTCCTCCAGCTTCCCGGTGTCACTGTCCAGGGTGATGGTCTCGGTATGGGGCTGGGTGTCCACGCCCACCTCGTCCCTGCGGGTCATATCCAGCAGGTAGTACAGCCGCCCATCCCGTTCAAAGTCCCCGGTGGGGATGCCTGCCGGGTCCTCATTCAGCGAGAGCTGGTAGACCTTTTTGATGCGGGGGTTGTCTCCCTCCATATACTCCTGTACCTCAATGGGGTACTGCTCCTGCCCGGCGGCCAGGGCCGGGACTGCGGCGGCGCAGAGGGTGAGCGCCGCCAGACAGCAGGAAATGAGTTTGTGCTTCATGGCTCCTTTTGGGCCTCCTTTGCTTACAAAAAAATAAATCGCACCGTGCGATACAAAAAGGGTTGGGGAAGCGCACCGGCTCCCAGCATGGCAAAAGCCGCCCGCCGGGCGGCTTTTGGGGTGTGTTCCCCTTGATGACTGAAAACGCCGCGGAACAGCGCCGGTCAAGGCCCGCCCAGTCGGCAGACTGGGCGGCTCGCGGCGATTGCGTCAGCAATCGTCCGGCCTTGACGGGCGGGGGGCCGCGGCGTACTCTCCCCGCAGGGAAACACACCTTGTTACCTGCCGAGCTGTCCCCGGCGGCTCCGGTCCTGCTGGCGGGGCTGGATGCTCTTGTCGATGCCCTCCCCGATGTCCCTGGCCGTTTTCCGCAGCTCATCCAGAGCGTCGATCCGGTCTCCCGGCTCGAAGTCCTCATAGTGCTGCCCCACGCCCTGGGTTTTCGGCTCCGGGCACTCCACACCGAAGCGGCGGCACAGGAGATACCCCACGCTCTCCGCGTCCAGGGTGCAGGCGTCCCGGTCAAAATACTGGTTGCGCCCCTTGTCGTGAAACCGGGCGTAGGCGATCTCCGTCGCCAGGGCAGCGAAAATTTCGCCGTCATTGTATGTGGGGTTGACCGCCAGCTCCAGGCGCTCCGCGTCATAATAGGCCGGAGCGGTCATCTCCCCATCCTCCACCAGAGGCACCGGGACATAGTAAAAGAGGCGCTTTAACGCCTCCTCCATCTTTTTCCCGTTTTCAGACAGCCGGGGGGCCTCCCGCAGAGGCTTGCCCGTGGTCTGGGAGATGTCATAGTAGTCTCCCACGATATACCCCCGGTATTTCTTATTGCGGGGCGGGACGAATACTTTGGCCCCGTTCTTCATCTCCTCGTCCCGGACGCTCCGGCCCTGCTCATGCCAGAAAGACAGGCTCCCGATCCGGGTGGCGCTCTTCAACTGGAACATGGTCAGGGCCACATTGCCCACGCTGCATTGGATGTTGTCTCCCTGCAAGCGCAGGTAATTCATGTACTGCTCCGGGCTGCCGGTGATCTCCTCCACGGAGGCGTCCCGCATCGCGGACAGGTTGGCGCGCTCCTCCTGACGGCTCTCCCGCCATGCCTCATTTTCTGCCGCACGCTGGCGGATCAATGCGCTGACATCTGCCATAGTAAAAAAATCCTCCTCTATCGTTCTGGTTCGCGGGTCCGCTCCGGGGCGCTCCGTACCCCCTTGGACGCCGCTCTCAGCATTTCCAGCCGCCGCTTGACGGACTCCTTCTGCGGGGGGCTGTCAATATCCCTCGTCTGGGAGGGCGTCAAGCCACTCCCGCGCTCTCTGGAGCTGTTCTCTTGTGGAGCGCGGGCGCTCGCTTTTTTTGCCGCCGGGTCCTCCTGCATTTGCTCCGGCAAGGGGTAGCCCAGGGCTTGAAAGGCCGCGTTGATCTTGGCGGTGTAGCTCTCGCTGGACACCACATCCACCCATTCCGTCTCCCTGCCCCTGGGCTGGGCGAAGAAATATAGGATACCGTATTCCTTGGCCGCCTGCCGAAAGGCGTCCATATCCCCGCGCCGCAGGGGCATGACCACCGGGGGCGTGGGGTCTCTCGCCAGACGCTTGGAATTGGCCTCGCCCTCTATCTTGTAATCTCCGCGCCGGAGCGCCAGCAGCAGGGCGGCCACATGCTTCAGGCCCGTGGCCAGCAGCTTTGCCGAGGTCTCTGTGACCTGCAAGCCCTCCTTGACCAGTACATCCGCGGCCTCGCCGCTTACATCCATCTGTCGTTCCTCCTCTCATGGTGTTCTGGCTGCTTTGATTGCTCCTTTTGTACCCTGCGGGCCTCCTCCACTTGATACTGAATGGCTGGGGCCGTGGCCTCGATCTGGCCGCAGAGCTTCCACTTGCGGCGGAGCTGCCGCAAATCCTGGTTGATGACTTTTATTTCCTCCGACGCCTCACAGCCCTGCCGCTGCCGCTGGTACAGCTCTTTCCGCCGCTCCGCCAGGGCGTCCATCTCCGCCTGCAAGGCCCCGGCCAGCATGGAGAGCTGGTCCCTGGTGTCAATGCGGTATTCCCGCAGGAAGTTAGCCTGCTGCTGGTACTGCCGGAGCCTTGTCGCCTCTTTCCGGGTGGAGAATGGCAAGGGCCGCTGTTTTGCCCTGGGGCCGTTCAGCAGATACAGGTAGTAGAGATACAGGGCGTGGAAGCCGTGGGCCTTTTGCCGGGGCGGCCTTGGGATGGCCCCGCCCCGGATGGTATAGCGTTTGGGCGTACCGGGGACGGTGGGTGAATGGGGCGGCGGTGCGGGAGCTTCCCGGCGCCCGGCCAGGCGGGCCTTGATGCCCTCCTCCGAATACGCCGTCCCCAGACGGTACAGGCGGATGAAGCGGTCCCCGCCCGGCGGCTTGGCGGAAATATATTTGCGGCTATCCCGCACCTCATAGCCCTGTTGGCGCAGCCTGGTGAGAAAGGCTTTATAGGTGTAGGACTGGGCGATGGCGGCGTCGATGTCCGCCCGGACGATGCCGTACACCGTAGGCTCGCCCGTTTGCTCCGCTGCCCATTGGGCGTAGTGCTTTCCCTTGCTCTCTGGCTCAATGACCGACAGGCCCCATTCCCGGCTGACCGCATTGGAGGTCCCCCGGATGTCCCCAAAGTACGCCTTGAAATCGCTGCGGTAGCGCCGCCCGTCCATAAAGGACACGGAGTTGAACACGATATGACAATGCAGATGCTCCCGGTCCGTATGGGTGGCGACCACCGCCTCGAAGCGGTCTCCCAGAAGGCGGCGGGCAAACTCCACCCCAGCGGCGTGGGCCTCCTGGGGCGTCACCTCGCCGGGGGCGTAGGAATGGACGATATGATACCCCTGGACGCCGCCCTTCTTGTCCCACCGCCGCTTGGTCTCCCGCATCTCCCGCCAGGCCCGCTCCGGGGCGCAGTTGACGCCTGTGACCAATGCTCCGGCCTTGCTCTCCTCCGCGATATACCCCAGGGCGGCGGGCAGGCCGGTTTTCTCCTCATTCAGCACATAGTCCACACAATGGTCCAGGCGGTTGTGGATGGTGATGATCTTGTCATAGGCCATTTACAGAGTCTCCTTTACCAGGCGAAATGCCTGTTCCGCCAGAGCGGCGGCCCTGCGGATGTCCGCCTCTGAAATACTTTTCTGGGCGTTGGCCCAATGGGCGATCTGGTTGATATTCACGCCGATGCCGTGCAGCTCCCGCAGCAGGGCGGGATAAGTGTCGGGCGGCCTGGTCCGGAGCTGTACCCCGGCCACCAGATTGCGGATAAAGGGGTCTGTGCCCATCCCGGCCTCTCCGGCCTGCCGCTTTAGGTGCCGGTATTCCTCATCGTTCATCCACACGCTGATATGGTGCGGCCTTGTCCGCATGGCAACACTCCTTTCTGATGACGGATTAAAATCAATCGCACGGTGCGATTGATTTCCGCCGTCCGGGGTCCCAAGGGGCTGCGCCCCTGGCAAGGGTCGTTTGGGCTACCAAATGACATACTTGCTATGCCAGCACCGCCTATGGCGGTGCTGGGCGCACACGGGGCCTTATTGGAGGTCATAGTCCGGGGAGAGGTACTTTTCCTCAAATTCGCTGGGGGTAAGCCGTTCCGCCTCTTCATCCAGGATGAAGTCTCCGGGCAGGATGTCCCGCTGGCCGCTCTCCATCCGGTCCACCGGGATAGGGGTCAGAATAGAACCGTAGAAGCCGCTGTCTGCCCGCTCCATAAGGCGGAAAGGGGTGTCCGGGTCGTCCTGCCGGGCCTGTATCTCATATAGGTGCAGGCCGGGATAGACGCTCTCCCGGTCTACCTTATAGGGGGTGAACAGGGCCGGGATGGTGAAAATCTCCACCTCTTCCATGACTGTTACAATGCCGCTGGTCTCTTCCATCGTCGATCACTCCTTTTATCGTTCATAGCCGTGACTGGATTTCTGCTTGGACTGGAGCTTGCGGGGGTCTGTACCATCCTTGGGGCGGAGGGTCTGGATATAGCTGGCGGCCCGGACGGCGTTGGGATTGAGCTGGCGCTGCCATGCCTGGTTGCGTCGGGACCAATGGAAGCCCCGGTGGCTCAACTCCTGGCGCAGCTCCTCCGGGGGGATCTCATCGAAAATAATTTGCAGACGGTTTTCCTCCTGGTTGGGAACTACTGTACCGCCCTCAAAGTCCCAGCCCCGATACCCGATCTCCTGGGCGCGTTCCAACTGCTGGATACGGCCCTCGATCCGCTTGATATTCTGATTGTTGTTGGATAGGGCGTAAGAGGGAAAGGGCGCGGTCTCCCAGGAATAGGCGTTCTTCATGCGCTCGTCCAGTTCGGCGGCCTGCTCCTCCGACACCCCCTCGCACCCCTGGCAGGTCTTATGCTTGCGGTAATAGGCGTTTACTTTCTTCATAAACGCCTGGTTGGCTTTCAGCCTGGCGACCCGCTCTTTGAGCTTATCCAGGGCGTCCGGGTCATCCGAAGAGATCGCGCTGTTGTTCTCTGCCGCCTCTGCCTTGTGTTCGTAATACTCCGCCTTTTCCGATGCGGCCGCGGACCGGCCCATCTTCTGATCCGCCCGTTCCAGCAGACGCCGATGGCCCCTGGCGGAATGATGGTCTACAAGAATAGGCTGGCCCAGCGGGATGCCGGACAGCATATCCGATGACTGCTGATAGAGCTGGCGGCTCTCCTGTCTGGCCTGTTCGGCCTTTTCCCGGTAGTAGTCGATCCGGGCCTGCTTGCGTTCCTCGTAGTCGTTCAAATAATTCCTCCTTTTCAAAATGAATATGAAAAAAGCGCCCTATGGGGGCGCTATCTGCTGGGGCCGGAATGATCTGGCCTTTGGGGGCGGTTACGGGGTTTAGGCGGCACTTTCATCGTGATACAGTCATTCCCCTTTACCGCAAGCAGGATTTCCGCCTTGTGGAATTTCTGCTTATAATGCTCCACCTGCTCCGGGGTCAGGGAGCAAAAGTCATCTTCACCCAGGCCGCAGATAAAGAAGGTGCCGAACACGCCGCCGTAGCCGCCCTCCATACTGCGGTTGAAAGGCAGGCCCAGCAAAATCCCCTCGTCGTTGCATACCACGGCCACGTGATCTTTATAAGGATAAATTGCCTGGATCAAGCCGCCCACGGCGGCCTGCATCTCTGCCAGGCCGTTGATTTCCTTTTCATAGGGGGCATAGTCCGGCTCTACGACTACTACTTTCAAACGATCCCTCCTATTGTCTGAAATTATGGTGATTATCGCTCCTGGCCCTTGGGCTTCTTGAAAATATCACTCTTGGCAACTTGCCGTTCATCCATCTTTTTACAGCGGTCCAGCTTGTCGTAGATGTCCTCCTCGATCTCCCTGGGGGTCATGGTCACATCCGGGTAGTAGCGCCGCAGGCGGTCCCCGGTCAGAATGACCTTGACATTTTCGGGCCGGTCCTGCGCGCCCTTGAAAATATCGCTCTCCCCGGCGGGAGGAGTGGTCTCTCCATCCGGTCTGGTGGTATTGCTGTCGGTGGGCGTTGTATCGGTGGGAGTAGGGGGTGTACTGGATACCGGGGTAGTGGTTGTGGTAGGCTGATGGGAGACGGTGGGGGGAGGAGGCGTGGATGGAGTAGAAATCGTTGCGTTGCCGGACTTCATGACCGGGGGCTTGGGGGCGATGTCCTTATCGTCCAGAATGTCACGCATCGTCTGTTCGGTCAGCTTGCCCGCCTTTTCCACCTTCTTCATCCGCTCCACCCGGACCGTGCTGACCTTGTAGCCCAGGTCGCACAGGTGCATGACCATATCCTGGTTCTTGGGCTTTAGGAACGAAATGGAATGAGCGATGGACAGCTCCAGCCTGCCCTCGTCATACCGCCCGCAAACCTCCTTGGTGGCCTCCGACAGGCGGATGATGCGGTCCAGCTTGCTCACCGGCATACCCATCTCTTTGGCCAGGGCCTCGTTGGTGTTCAGCAGAGGGACGCTGGGGTCGTTCTTTCTGCGGCGGCCCGCCTTGCGCTTCATGCCGTCCGCCTTCATGCGGAGTGCACGGGAGAGGTCATAGGTGCTGATCTTATCCCGGTGCAGGTTGCTGTCCGCCACCATGATTTTCGAGTCGTCATCGTCAATCTGCTGGATGATGGTGGGAATGGGATAATTCAGCTCCGTGCCGATCAGGTGACGGCGCTGGCCGGACAGGATTTCCAGGCCGCCGTCCGCCATGGGCCGGGCCAAAACCGGGTCCTTGATACCCGACAGCTCGATTGCCTTATACAGTTCCTTAAAATTATCGCTGTCCCGGTCCACTGAAAAGGTATTGAATTTGGATTTTTTCAGATAGCCGGGGTGTAGGGAGATAAAGTAGGAGTCTCCCTCCTTGGGGATCGGCAGGGCTTTCAGCGCCGTTTCATCCGGGGGAGCAAGGCGGGCGTCAAAAAGCTGGGTAATGGCTGTGCCGGTGGGACCGGCAGCGGCAGGGCCGGAGGAGGCGGGAGGGTCTGCCTTTTTGCCCTCTGGGGCCTTGGTCTCCTCCTGCTTGGGGGTGGTGGCAGCCCCAGGGGTGGGAGCATCGGCTTTCTTGCCCCCCGGGATCTTGGTCTCCTCCTGCTTGGGGGTGGTGGCAGCCCCAGGGGTGGGAGCATCGGTTTTCTTGCCCTCCGGGGCCTTGGGAGACAGGAGCTTTCCGGGGACAGGTGCGTCCGGCTGGGTTTTCTGGCGCTGGTGGTAAGACAGGGCCTCCTGCATAGTCATCTCATAAACATACGCCGGGATGTCCTGCTGTTTTGCCAGTTCGCTTGCTCTACGGCGGCGATACCCGGCCAACAACTGATACTCGCCATCTTCCCGCTGTCGGAGAATAACAGCTTCCGTCACGCCGACGGCCTGGATGCTGCTCACCAGCCCGCCATAGGTGCGGTCCGGCGGCTTGGGGATAAAGGTGCCGGGGAGGTCGTGGATTTTTGCCAGGGGGATGCGCTGGGGCTTGGGCTTTTCTGCGGTTTTACCGATAGTTGCGCTGGGGTCGTTTGCCATATTCATTCCTCCGTTTCTTGATATTTGCTAAAAATAAATCGCACCGTGCGATTTATTTTCAACCATAGTCAGCCGCATGGAATTAAATCGCACCGTGCGATTTAATTCTCCGCGCCAAAGTCATGGCGGACCGCGGCGGAATAGTAAGGGCCTATCGTCACCGGCGCGTGATACAGCGCCGTTAGAAGATAGGCCCGGATATTATGGATTTTTGTAGTCGTGCTTTTGAGACAGTCCAAAATGTACTCCATGTGGGAGCTGTCCAACTGCCGGAAGCGTTCCTGCACCGCCGATGTGGGCAGGGGCTCGCCGCCTATGCGGATCGTGGGGCCTGTGCTGGTCAGCACATCCACCAAAAGCTCCAGCAGGCTCTCCACATCGTCGTAGGGATGGTTGCGTTTCAGCGTGGGATAGTCGATCTGCTCCCGCACTTCTTCTCTCCGCTCGTATCGCTCCATCATCGTGTCCAGCGGGACTGCCGGGAGATAGATGGATGGATCAGTATGGATAATATCAGTTTGAATTGGATTAGTTTGATTACATTCCGGTTTCTCGGGGTCATTACCTCGACTTTTTCGACTTCCCGGCGTGGAAAAAATCGTGGTGCGGCGTTCCGAATACTCGATACCTACCATGGGCGGCGCTGGGGGTGTAGGCGAAGCCTGCTCCTCTTGGGGCATGGACTGGGTGGTGAACCGCTTGACATAGATTTTGGTGGGCTTGCCCTGGCCCTGCTTCACACGCTCAATAAGACCAACGCCTTTCGCACTGTCCAGCTCGGCCAGTGTTTTCATCGCCTTGTCGTTCCCGCAGTTGAGGTCCTGCCGGACTTCTTCCACGGTATAGTAGATATAAACACGCCCTTGCTCGTCATACCAACCGTTGTATTCAGACAGGCCCATGCGGTCCAGCAGCAGACCGTATAACAGCTTGGCGTCGTTGGACAGACACTTGAAGCGGGGGCGGGTGAACAGGAGATAGGGGATTTGAAAAAATGTATATTGGGACGCCTCTTCTCCGATGAAATAGCCAAATTCCTCTTGCTCTTGCATGGTCGTTTCTCCTTTCCGGGCATGAAAAAAGCACAACTCGTCGAGTTGTGCCTTTTCCTGCATAGTGGTTTTTGTCAGAAGTGCGCTGTTTGGCGGTAACTACCTGTTTTTTTGTTGTTTTTAGTCTCGGTATTTACCAGCTTTTCCCTGTCAGCTGGTGTTTCTTTTTGAGATCGGATGCGCACGAAGCGAGGGGCAAAAACGTTCGGCCTGTGTGTCGTTATTGCGGAGGTCCAGGGATGCCTCTGCCGCGACGGAACGATTTTCACACGTCAAAGCTGCATGATCAGAGGGACAAGCACTGGTACGGCAAAGGAGAGAATGACGCCGGAGACAAAGGAGTAGATGGTGATACGCTCGTGAGTGGAACCCACCACAACGGGCAGAACGGTGTCCATCGCCGCGGCGCCGGGCAGGGCGACACATTCAATGAAGCCCAGGCGCTGGGCAACGATGGGAATGAGAAGGATGGAACCCACCTCCCGCATGACATTGGAGAGAAAAGCCACGGCGGAGAGGGTGGCCGAATAGGAGGAGAGGAGCATGGGGGCCAGGGAATACCAGCCGAAACCGGCGCTGGCGGCCATGGCCTCCTGGGCGGTGAGGGGCAGGAAAAGGCTGCTTACGGCGGCAAAGCCGATGGTCCCCACGGCTACAGCGACAGGGATCAGAAGGACCTTAAAGCCGGCGGCCCTGATATCCCGCCAGACGTTGCCCTGCCTCCCCATGTCCACACCCACCAGAAAGAGGATCAGACAGAGTCCCACGGTAATAAAGGTGCCACAGTGGGCGGCCAGGGCCTCGGGAACAAAGAAGTACCCGGCCAGAATGCCGCCGACAACGGCGCCGATGATCCACTTAGTCATAGCTTGCCCTCCTCCTGTTCACAGTTGGTCCGCTTCTGCGCGGCGGTACGGCCTTCCCGGTCCAGCTTCAGGAGTCGGCGGACCAGAGAGACACACAAGATAGAGCCGGCCAGGGCAAAAACGGTGATGATCAGGGCGGAGAGCCCGATCTCCCCCAGGGAGGAGATCACCTTGTCATCCGCACCGATCTCCACGCCGAGAACGGCGATCAGAGCAATGAGGGCCACAAACTGCACCCTTCCGAGCCAGGGAAGTTCCCGGCTCCGCACCGATTTGCGGGAGCCCACGAGAACGCCCATTGCCAACATCCCGATGTACAGGAGGAGGCTGAAATCCATATACTGCATGTGACGAATCTCCTTCTCTTTGATGGCGCGATCTCTTCCCACTGAGACCGCTCAACCAATCCACACCTCGTAAGGGTAGCAGATATGGCGGGGGATTGCAAGCGGCAGAGAGAAAAAACGGGACCGGCAGTGGCCGGTCCCGTTTTTAGAGCGTGCGCTTAAATCACGGTTTTGGTCTTCCAGCGCCCACGGAGGAAGCGGAAAAGAAACACGGCGGTGCGGAGGACCCAGTCGATGAACATGGCGATCCACACACCCAGCAGACCAATATAGGGCACCAACAGATAGGAAAAACCCACCCGGAACACCCACATGGAGAACATGGAGACGATCATGGTGAATCTGGCGTCTCCGGCGGCGCGGAGGGCGTTGGGCAGAACAAAGGACATAGGCCAGAAAACAGCGGTGAAGACCGAGCACCAGCGGAGGACCTCCACGGCCATCCGGGCGGCGGCAGGCGTAAGCCCGAAAAAGGACACCACCGGGCCTGCGGCAAAGAAGAGGGACAGGCTCAGCGCGCCCATGGACAGATAGACGATGGTCATGAGCTTCCTGGTATAGCCCACGGCCTGCCTGGAGTCGCCCGCCCCCATACACTGGCCGACCACAGTGATCAAAGACAGGGACACGGCGTTGCCCGGGACATTGACCATGGCGGCCACGCTGTTGGCAATGGCGTTGGCAGCGGTGGCGGAAGTGCCCAGGGGAGTGACCAGCCCCAGCACCATCAGCTTCCCGACCTGGAACATACCATTTTCCATGCCGTTGGGGACGCCGATGCGGAGAATCTTTTTGACCAACTGATTCTGAAATTCCGGGCGGAACAGTCCGGAGATATGGATGGGGTTGTGGGGCTGGCAAATGAGCCAGGTCATGAGAAGCGCGCCCACCAGGCGGGAGGCCAGGGTGCCAAAACCGGCGCCCGCCACACCGATGCCCACACCGTAGATGAGCGCGGCGTTGAGACCGATGTTGACGATATTCATGAGGAGGGAGGCGAACATGGAGACCTTGCTGTTGCCCATGGAACGGAACAGGGCGGCCCCGGCGTTGTAGACGGCGAGGAAGGGATAAGAGATGGCGGTGAGAAGAAAGTAGGTCATGGCGGCGGTCATCACGTCGTCATCCAGCGTTCCGAAGACCAGCCGCAGGATGGGTTCGCGGAAAAGGAGGCAGACGGCCATCATAGCAGTGGAGAGAGCCGCAATGGCATAAAAAAGCTGCTTGGCGGCAGCGCAGGCGTTGGGCTCATCCCGGGACCCCAGGTATTGCGCGGCCACCACCGCGCCGCCGGTGGCCAGGGCGGAGAAAATATTGATGAGCAGGATGCTGATGTTGTCCACTAGGGACACGCCAGAGACGGCGTGTTCGCCCACCGAGGTCACCATCATCGTGTCGGCCATACCGATGGTCATGGCCAGAAACTGTTCAATGACAAGAGGGATGATCAGCCGCCGCAGCGCACTGCCGGAAAAAAGCGGTGGGCGGACGTCCGTCTGAACTGCAACCTGTTCCAGCATGAAAGTTCCTCCTATCCTGCTGTCTTGCAATCAATCGACAAACACCCATTTTACCACGGCGGTACAGAATTGCAACGAGGATATTACACAAAAAAGAGGAACAAAAGCCTGCGGACTTGAGAGCGGATCCCGTGGAAAGGCAGGGAGAACGTCCTGACGCTGGGGCTGGTGACCGGGGCTAAGTCCGGGTGCTCCTCAGGGCCAGAAGCTCGTCCAGCAGCCTGTGGGCGGCCTCGTCCTTGGAGAGAAGCGGGAGGGGAATCTCCCGCTCCGCGGTGATGAGGGTGAGCAGGTTGGTGGCGGTTCCAAACCCCGCGCCCTCCTCCCTGAGGTTGTTGGCGGCGATCAGATCCAGGTGCTTTTTCGCCAGCTTCTTCCGGGAATTTTCAAGGAGGTCGCGGGTCTCCATAGAGAAGCCGCACAGGAGCTGTCCGGGACGGCGGTGCTCGCCGAGCCAGCCCAAAATATCGTCGGTGCGCTCCAGCGGCAGGGAGAGGTCCCGCGCTTCGGCGGATTTTTTGATCTTGTCCGCGGCTACGCTGCGAGGACGGTAATCCGCCACAGCGGCGGCCTTTATAATGAGATCCATGGAGGCCGAGAGGGCGGTCACCGCCTGGAACATCTCTCGGGCGGAGGTCACCTCCACGACCTCCATATAGGCCGGGCGCGGGAGCTCCGTGGGCCCGGTGACGAGGGTCACGGAGGCGCCGCGGGCGGCGGCGGCTCTGGCGACGGCATAGCCCATCCGTCCCGTGGAGTGGTTGGTGAGGTAGCGTACGGGGTCCAGCGCCTCCCGGGTGGGCCCTGCGGTGACCAGTACCCGGAGCCCGCACATGTCCTTTTCGTGGGACAGGGCGTGGAGAACGGATTCCAGCATGACCTGCGGGTCGGGTAGCTTGCCCCGCCCCACAGCGCCGCAGGCCAGCCGCCCGCTGGCAGGTTCCATGATCTCCCAGCCGTAGCGCCGCAGCAGGTCCAGGTTGTCCTGCGTCACCGGATTTTCGTACATGCGTGTGTTCATGGCCGGCGCGGCCAGCTTGGGGCAGTCGCAGGCCAGTACCGTGGTGGTCAGCATATCGTCCGCCAGACCGTGGGCCAGCTTGGCAAGCACATTTGCCGTGGCCGGAGCGATGACCACCAGATCGGCCTGATCCGCCAGAGCGATGTGCTCCACCTGATGGGGATAATTTCGGTCAAAGGTGTCCACAACGGACCGGTTTCCGGTGAGCGATTCAAACGTGAGGGGTGTGATGAACTCCGTGGCGTGGGCGGTCATCAGCACATGGACGCTGCAGTGCTGCTTAACCAGGGCGGAGGCCAGCTCCGCCGCCTTATAGCAGGCGATCCCGCCGGTCACGCCCAAAAGTACTGTTTTTCCCTTCAGCATAACAAAGCCCCCCGTTTTCTTAAAATTCTGGGAGAAAGTATATCAGAGTTGGGGGATGCTGTAAATAAAAAGCGGGAAAATAGTATTGAGATTTTCCGGCCGATCCTCTATAATAGACGCCGTCAAAGCCCGGTCCGGAGCCGCTGTACCCGTGTGTGGGACGGCAGGCTCCCGTGGCGGATGCGGGGCGGAGGCCACCTATTTTGATGCGCTGTATCCCCGAGAGGGAACGGCAGCAGGAGGTAATGAAAAAGTGAAAAACGCGCAGAATCGGACCAGCAGGAGCAGCCAGGTCTATGGCCTTGTACTGCTCGCCATGTTCTCGGCCATCATTTTTCTCCTGGCGTTCACGCCCATCGGACTCATCGATCTGCCCCTCATCAAGGCCACCATTCTCCATGTGCCGGTCATCATCGGCTCCATTCTGCTGGGGCCGAAGAAGGGGGCGTTCCTCGGCGGCATATTTGGGCTGACCAGTCTGATCAAGAATACGATGATGCCCAGCGCCCTCTCCTTTGCCTTTTCACCCTTCATCCCTGTGCCCGGCACAGACCGCGGCAGCTTATGGGCGCTGGTCATCTGCTTTGTGCCCCGCATCCTGGTGGGCGTGACCCCCTGGATGATGTACCGGCTGGTCAGATTGGTGTTCTCCCGCGGGAACGCGGGGGTCAGGGCGGGGGGTATGGCGGTGTCCGCCGTGATCGGCGCCTTTACCAATACGGCGTTGGTCATGGGCATGATCTTCCTGGCATTCCGCCAGGCTTACGCCGCCATGAACGGTGTGCCCGTAGACGCGGTCCTGGGGATCATTCTGGGGATCGTGGCCGGCAACGGGATACCGGAGGCCATTGTGGCGGCGGTCATCACGCCTGCGGTGGCGTTGCCCCTGGCCCAGGCCCTTCACCTGGACAAGACGACGCCGGCGCCCTCCGCCGGCCAGCCTGCCTGAGCCTATGATTCTGACCGTTGATATTGGGAACACGAATGTAGTCGTGGGCGGCTTTGCGGGAGAGGAGCCCTCCTTCGTGGACCGCCTGCCCAGCAGCCGGGAGTGGGACGGGACCGCATGGCGTGAGGCGCTGGGCAAGCTCCTCCGGGAGAGGGGACTGACGGCAGACAAGATAGCAGGAAGCGCGCTTTGCTCCGTGGTGCCGGAACTGACGGAGCGCCTTCGAAGCGCCCTGCGGGAGGTGACGCGCCGCCCTGTGCGGACGGTTGATGCGGAGCTGGACGTCGGACTCGTCCTGGCGGGCTATGACCGACGGACGCTGGGCAATGACAGGGTGGTGGATGCGGTATCCGCCTTGGCGCGCTATGCGCCGCCCCTGGCCGTCTTTGATCTGGGGACGGCCACCACATTATCCGTATTGGACCGGGAGGGAGCGTTTCTGGGCGGGATGATCCTGCCCGGACTGGGACTCTCTGTAGAAGCCTTGGCCGCCCGGGCCTCCCAGCTTCCGCCCATCCCTTTGGAGGCGCCGGCCACCCTGCTGGGCACCGATGCGGTATCCTGCATGCAGAGCGGGGCGATTTACGGCGCTGCGGCCCAGATCGACGGCCTGACGGCGCGGGTGGAGGAGCTGCTTGGACAGCCTGTGACCGCGGTGGTCACAGGCGGGTTGAGCGGCCTGGTCTGCCCCTACTGCCGGCGAGCGGTGTTCCGTGACGAACATTTGCTGCTGCGGGGGCTGCATCTGATCTACCGGGGTATACGGGGAAGCGCGGCCGGACAGACCTGACGCACCGTACCTCTGCCACGGGGGTACTGCACGCCGGGAAAGGAAAGGAGGGGGCGTCCGCACAACTGTGCGGACGCCCCCTCCTTTCCTCAGCGGCCCAGATAGCGCGCGACCACCCGGTTTGCCTCATAGGCGGTCTCCCGCTCATCGATGGTGGTGAGCTCCCCATGCTGGACGACGGGAACGCCGTTTACGATGGTGTAGTCCACGTCGCCCTTGAAGCCCACGGTGCCCAGCATGGACATGGGATCAAACTGCGCGCCCACCAGGCTCAGGCGGTTGAGATCGATCAGGAAGAGGTCAGCTGCCTTTCCGGCGGCGAGGCAGCCGATGTCGTCCCGACCCAGCAGCCGGGCGGAGCCTCGGGTGGCAAGCTTCAGCACATCGTAGCCTGTGGGGGCGGCGGCGCTGGCGTGGAGCCGGTGGAGCAGATAACACACGCGCATTTCCTCCAGCAGACTGGAGCCGTCGTTGGAGGCCGCGCCATCCACGGCCAGCCCCACCGGGATGTCCAGCCGGAGCAGCTCCGGCACCCGGCATACGCCGGAGGAGAGCTTCATATTGGACGCGGGACAGTGGGCCACGCCGGTGCCCGTCTCCGCCAGGATGCGCAGCTCGTCGTCGTTGAAGTGGATGCCGTGGGCATACCAGACGTCCGGCCCGGTCCAGCCCAGAGACTGCATGTAGGCTATGGGGCGGAGACCGAATTTCTCCAGCGTAAACTGCTCCTCGTCCCTGGTCTCGGCTACGTGGGTGTGAAGGCGCACACCCAGGGTCCGGGCCAGCTTGGCGGATTCCCGGAGCAGGTCGCCGCTCACCGAAAAGGGAGAACACGGGGCCAGGGCCACCTGGCGCATGGAAAAAGGCGAAGGGTCATGCCATACCCGGACCAGCCGTTCGGAATCGGCCATGATCTCGTCGATGGTCTGCACCACCGAATCGGGGGGAAGGCCCCCATCCTTCTGAGAGAGATCCATGGAGCCGCGGGAGGCCACGAAGCGCATCCCGACCTGAGCCGCGGCCCGGAACTGAGCGGCGATGAGATCGCCTGCTCCGCGGGGAAAGACATAATGATGGTCGAAACAGGTGGTGCATCCGGTTTTCAGGAGCTCGCCCAGGCCCGTGAGGGTGGAGTAGGCGACCACCTCCTCGTCGAGCCCCTTCCAGACCTCGTACAGGGTGACCAGCCAGGGAAACAGCTCCATCTTCTGCACCTCCGGCAGGTTGCGGGAGAAGATTTGGTAGAGGTGGTGATGGGTGTTGATGAGGCCGGGGTAGACCACCATGGAGGAGGCGTCGATGATCTGGTCCGCAGTGTGGTAGTCACGGCCGATTGAGGCGATAACGCCGTCCTTGATATAGAGATTTGTGCGTTCATACAGAGTGTCCTTGTCGTCGCAGGAGACGATGTACCGGGCATTTTTGATAAGCAGGGTGGGCATAAGAACGACCTCCTTCGGTACCCTTTATAGATACTATCTCCATCATATCCCAAATGGGCGCGCCCCGTCAATGGAGAAAGAGGAGGAGATACGTTTTTCGTGACATGCGGAGAGATATCTGGTACAATAACGGAAACCCTGGGGGGGATTCCTGCATGGGCGATAGAAGCGGCGGGCAGGATATGCTCCGCAGAGAATATGACCGGATCAACGCCAAATGGCTGAACGCCCACTTCAGGGCGGGAGCGGGGCTGGCGGCCTTCATCTGTCTGATGGAGGCGGTGGTCTACTTTGCCCTACGGTGGATGGGAGGAATGACGGCCTCCCGGAGCTTATACATAGGGAAATATATGCTGGCGCCTTCCGGCCTGAATCTGCTGGCCGTAGTGGCGGCGCTGTGGGTTAAGCGTTCCCGGCTCCCACTCAGGGCAAAAATATATACGGTCTCAATGGCGCTGGTATTCATCTGCTGTGTGACCTATACGGTACACAATATTTTCCCATCCCTCTGTATGGCCTTCGGAGTCCCCATCGTGCTGACAACGGCCTATGGAGATCGGGTGCTGACCACTATGACGGCGGCAGGCTGCATTCTGTGCAAAACGCTCTCCGACCTGCTCTTCCACTGGGACCCGGAAGCAAGTTCCAAGCTGGGCACCGCAGAGCAGAACATGGACTTTACGCTCTCCCTGGTGATTTTAGCGGCGGTCTATGTAGGCTGCATGGTGATGATCTCCATTGAACAGGAAAAGAATCGGATCAGCATCCAGCGTGAGCTGGAGAAGCAGCATTTCCAGGTAGAGGCGCTGACGGATTCTCTGACCGGCGTTGGGAACCGACAGGCGTTCCAGCAGATGATGGACACGCTGGCGGGGGAGGGGCCGGAGCCGGAATACAGTATGTCCATTCTGGACCTGGACAATTTCAAGGAGGTCAACGATACTCAGGGGCACATGCAGGGAGACCGGTATCTGCGGGAATTGGGAAACGTGCTGCAAAAGACAAGGCTCGGCGCGGCCTACCGCTTTGGCGGGGACGAGTTCTGCATTTTATTCCGGAGCCGGACAAAGTCGCAGCTCTGCGAGGCCTGTCAGGATATCCAGCACAGCTTTTCTGAGGCGACGCTCAGCCGGGAGCTGGAGCAGGTGACCATCAGCTTCGGCGTGGCGGTCCACCAGCCGGGCGTGGGCCCGGCGGAGCTGCTGCGCCGGGCGGACACGGCCCTGTACCAGGCGAAGAAGGCCCGGGGCTCCATCTGCTTCTATCGGGCATAGAGCAAACAGCGCACCCCCGGAGGAAACTCCGGGGGTGCGCTGTTTTGCGGGGATATGGACTCAGGAGATGGATACCACGGAGTATCCGGCCTCCTCCACCGCCTTCTTCAGTGCCTCGTCAGAGGCGGTGCCGGAGACGGTAGCGGTCTTGGTGTCCAGGTCCACGTTGGCTGTGACGCCGGGCAGGCTGTTCAGAGCCTTGGAGACGTGGGCGACGCAGTGCTGGCACATCATGCCGTCGATGGTGAGTTTCTTTTCCATTTGACACACTTCCTTTTTCATATCGATATGGCCATCCGCCCCTGTGGGAACAGACTCTGCCGGATGGGAACGCCGGGGCTTGAAGAGCTTGAGACGCAGGGCGTTGGAGACCACGCTCACCGAAGAAAGGCTCATGGCCGCGGCGGCGAACATGGGGTTGAGCTGCCAGCCGGTGAGGGGGAACCACACGCCGGCGGCCAGGGGGATCCCGATGATGTTGTAGATAAAGGCCCAGAAGAGGTTCTGCTTCACATTCCGGATGGTGGCCTTGGAGAGCTCCACCGCCGTTACGGCGTCCAGAAGATCACTTTTCATGAGTACGATGTCCGCCGACTCGATGGCTACGTCAGTCCCTGCGCCGATAGCCAGCCCCACGTCGGATCGGGCCAGAGCCGGGGCATCGTTGATGCCGTCTCCCACCATGGCCACCCGCCGGCCTTCGGTTTGAAGAGAGGAAATGACAGCCTCCTTGTCCTGGGGAAGGACCTCGGCGATGACCTTGGTGACGCCCAGCTCCCGGCCAATGGCGTCGGCGGTGCGCTGGTTGTCGCCGGTGAGCATGACCACGTCGATCCCCAGCGCGCGGAAGCCGCGCATGGCCTCGGCGCTGGAGGGCTTTACCGTGTCCGCCACGGCGATGAGGCCGATGAGCCTGCCGTCCTGTGCAAAGTAGAGGGGGGTCTTGCCGTTTTCAGTCAGGCCATCGGCCATCAGGTGTTCCGCGCCCAGATCAATTCCGCTCTCCTCCATCATGGCACGGTTGCCGGCCAGATAATGGGAGCTCTGGACTTCAGCCCGGACGCCGCGGCCGTGGACGGCTTCGAAGTCCCGGACCGGGACAAGGGGGATCTTGCGCTCCTCAGCTTCGCGGACAATGGCCTCGGCCAGAGGGTGTTCTGAGGGCTTCTCCAGGGAAGCGGCCACGCAGAGCAGCTCCTCTGTTGTGATGCCCTCTCCGGGGTAGAGGTCGGTGACCCTGGGCCGCCCCTCCGTGACGGTGCCGGTCTTGTCCAGCACCACCGTGGAGACGGTGTGCAGGGTCTCCAGTGCCTCTGCGGACTTGATCAGGATACCGTTTTCCGCGCCCTTTCCTGTGCCGACCATGATCGCCACAGGGGTGGCGAGTCCCAGTGCACAGGGACAGGAGATGACCAGCACGGCCACGCTGGCGGTCAGGGCGTGCTCCACGCCGTAGCCCAGGACCAGCCATACGGCGGCGGTGACCAGGGCAATGCCGATGACAGTGGGGACAAAAATGCCGGCAACCTGATCCGCCAGCTTGGCAATGGGGGCCTTGGAAGAGGCGGCCTCGTCCACCAGAGCAATCATCTGGGCCAGAGTGGTATCGTCCCCCACCCGGGTGGCGCGAAAGGTGAAGGAGCCCGACTTGTTGATGGAAGCTGCCACGACCCGGTCTCCAGGCCCTTTTTCCACGGGGATGGATTCGCCGGTGAGGGCGGACTCGTCCACCGAAGAGGTCCCTTCCGTCACCTCGCCGTCCACGGGGATGGAGGCGCCGGGCCTGACCAAGATGAGGTCCCCCACAGCCACATCCTCCACCGGAATCTCCACCTCGGCGCCATCCCGAAGGACGGTCGCGGTCTTGGGGGCCAGATCCATCAGCCGGCTGATGGCCTCGCTGGTCTTCCCCTTGGAACGGGTCTCCAGATATTTGCCCAGAGTGATGAGGGTGAGGATCATGCCCGCGGACTCAAAATAGAGGTCCATAGACCACTTGGACACTCGCTCAGCGTCTCCGTGCCCCATGCCGTAGCTGATCTGGAAGAGGGCGGCCACACCGTAGACCACGGCGGCCAGGGAGCCCAGCGCAATGAGGGAATCCATATTGGGGGAGCCGTGGAGCAGGGTCTTGAAGCCCACTTTATAGTATTTATCGTTGACATACATGATGGGCAGTACCAGCAGGAACTGGATCAGAGCGAAGCTGAGGGCGTTTCGGCTGTCGTGAAAGAAATGCGGGAGGGGCCACCCCATCATGTGCCCCATGGCGATATAAAAGAGAGGGAGGAGAAAGCACAGGGAGATCACAAATCGGCGCTTCATCCCCAGCAGTTCGGCCTCTATGTCGACCGCGGGAGCGGCATCCGCCTTGGCGCCGCCCTTGGAGGCGGGGAGCGCGGCCCCGTAGCCCGCATCATCCACCGCGGCAATGATGGATTCCGGACTCTCAGCGCCCGGGTCATACTCCACCAGCATGGACCCGCCCAACAGGTTGACATTGACGGAGGACACGCCCGGGAGCTTCTCCACTGCCTTGGTCACATGGGCCGAGCAGGCCGAGCAGGTCATACCGGTGACATTGAATTTCTGTTTCATAGATGGTTACCTCGCAAGAGTGTAAGTGATCACTTCAATATTTTGCCCAGCATGTCCACCAATTCATCGATCTTTTTCTCACGCTCCTCCTGAGTGTGCGCGGTATTGACACAATGCTTCAGGTGGGCGGTCAGGATCTCCTGATTGACCCGGTTCAACATGGCCTCGGCGGCCATGACCTGGGTGGAGATATCGATGCAATAGCGGTCCTCCTCCACCATTTTGATGATGCCGTCCATCTGACCGCGGGCGGTCTTGAGGAGGCGCAGGACCTTTTTCTGGTCTGCCATCACAGTGCAATCCCTCCTTACAAAGTGAGAGGCGTAAAATAATACCCCCCGGGGGTGTGGTATTATAATACCCCTCGGGGGGGTGTTTGTCAAGAGAAAACGGGAAAACCGTCTCTGGCAGACAGCGGATGGGGGGGATTGGTACGCGAACGGCCCATCTGCGCAGCGGATCAAAAGGCACCGAGGGATCTTGCGACATGCAAAAATCCCCGCACTCCAGGAAGAGTGCGGGGATTTCTTAGCCTCAGGCCCGCTCGTCTGCCGCTGCAGTATCGCGGAAAAGCAGAGAGATGCACCAGATAGCGGCGAGACCCACCAGGGTATAGATCACGCGGCTGATGGCGCTGCCGGACCCGCCGAACAGGAAGGCCACGATGTCAAAGCCAAAGATGCCGATGCTGCCCCAGTTGAGTCCGCCGATAATGGCCAGGACCAGGGCGATCTTATCCATGATCATGGAAGAATACCTCCTCATTTTGGGTTTCCAGCCATAGGATAACCAACATGAGGAGGCACTATACAAAAAATAAGATTATAAGAGTGCCTTGGGGCCGAAACCGTGGGCCAATAGGGCCTGAAGGGACAGCTTCACATAGTCGCCGCCCTCTTTTGCGATGAGGACCTCCAGATCGGGCGCGAATTCAAACAGCACCTGACGGCAGGAACCGCAGGGCCAGCAGTAGTCCTTGGAATTTCCGGCGATGGCGATGCGGACGAAATCGTCCCGATGGCCTTCACTCACCGCTTTGACCACAGCGGTGCGCTCGGCACATATGGTATCACCGTAAGCGGAATTCTCCACATTGCATCCGGTGAACACAGAGCCATCCGCGCACTCCAGGGCCGCGCCCACAGGGAAGTGGGAATAGGGTACATAGGAATATGGAAACATGGAGATGGCCTTGTCCACCAGCTCGCGCTCCGTCATCGCAAGAGCCTCCCTTTTATTTTATTGAATGTGCACGTGGTTATTGATATGATTCATGCAGTAGCAATAGTAGCCGTTGCACTTGGAGCAGTAACGGAACTCCATGTCGGGGTCGTCCGCGTCGGTGATGCCGCAGACGGCGCATTTATGAAGATATCCCTTTTCTTTTTTTACATCCCGCGTGGCCTTTTTAAAATTGATGGTCTGGCGGGAATGCTGGTGCCTGACCCGGCCAAAGATGCGGGCGGCGTCCTCCCAGAAGAAAAGAAGGAAATTGGCGATGGCCACCAGGGGCAGCACCACGCCGGTCCAACTGAGGTTCAGGAGGCTGGTGGCGATGGACAGCGCAAAAAAAGCCGCGTCGATCCAGGCCAGCCATTTGGCCTTCACCGGGATGATGAAGAAGAGCAGAAACTGGAGGTCGGGGTACAGGGCGGCAAAGGCAAAGAAGAGGGACATATTGAGGTAGTCCACACTGACCACGGACCAGGCGTAGTTGGCACCATACAGCACAGAGAGCACCAACCCCACAACGACATTGGCCAGCACGCCGATGCCGTAGTACACAGTGAACTTGACCGAACCCCACTCACGCTCAAGCATGTTGCCGATGAAATAATACATGTAGAGGAAGAGGGCGAAAAAGATCAGGTTATAGCCGGAGGCGGGGACGAAAATAAAGGTGACGAGCCGCCAGAGCTGGCCGCGAAGGATACCGGTCGGGATAAAGGCCAGCATGGCGGAACAGGCGCCGCCGCTGAAATTGTCCAGCAGATAGACGGCGATATTGCCGATGACGATGTACATCATCAGATTGGGAATCCCCAAACGCGGGTGTTTGTAGCAGAACCGGTCGAGCCAGTCGGTAATGGAGTGCAAGGCCGCAGCCTCCTTACATCAGTTAGTGTGTGAGATATTTTACCCGGTTTTCTGCGGGAAGTCTATAAGTTTTTGTAAACTTTCCAAATGCGTCCTTTCCCAGTTTGGGAAATCTGGGAAAAGAGCGAGGAGGTCGTCCCCCTTGACAGACCCCGGGGCTGTCGCTTATAATAGAAATACAATTAAATAGCCTTATCAAGAGTGGCGGAGGGAACGGCCCGATGAAGCCCGGCAACCTGCGGTGAAGCGCAAGGTGCCAAATCCGGCGGCAGTGATCGAAAGATGAGGAAACAAAACTTCGTGCGCTCCGTTGGATGTGGAGCGCATTTTTTATGCCTCCCGTCCCGGACAGAAAGAAAGGAAAGGTATCAGTATGAGTCACCGTGTATTCACCTCCGAGTCCGTCACCGAAGGACATCCAGACAAGGTATGCGACCAGATCTCCGACGCGGTCCTGGACGATATCCTGGCAAGCGACCCCACCGCCCATGTGGCCTGTGAGACCTTCACCACCACTGGCATGATCGTGGTCATGGGAGAGATCACCACCTCCCACTACACCGATATCCCGGCCATTGCCCGCAGAACCGTGCAGCGGATCGGCTACACCGATCCGGCCTACGGTTTTGACTACCGCTCCTGCGCCGTCATGACAGCCATCGACGAGCAGTCTCCCGACATCGCCATGGGCGTCAATCAGTCCTTCGAGGTCCAGCAGGGCGGCGACAGCGACCCGCTGGACCTGGTGGGTGCCGGCGACCAGGGAATGATGTTCGGCTACGCCTGCGACGAGACCGCTGAACTCATGCCCGCGCCCATCTCCATGGCCCACCGCCTCTCCCGCCGCCTGGCCCAGGCCCGCAAGAGCGGGGAGCTCACCTGGCTGCGCCCCGACGGCAAGAGCCAGGTCACCGTGGAGTACGACGCGGAGGGCCGTGTCCTGCGCTGCCCCGCCATTGTGGTCTCCACCCAGCACGACCCGGACATCGCCCTGAAGGACTTGCGGGAGGCGGTGATGGAGACCATCATCAAGCCCATCATCCCCGCGCAGTACATCGACAAGGACACTAAAATTTATGTAAACCCGACCGGGCGCTTTGTGGTCGGCGGCCCTGTGGGGGACACCGGCCTCACCGGGCGGAAGATCATCGTGGATACTTACGGCGGCTCCGCCAGCCACGGCGGCGGCTGTTTCTCCGGCAAGGACCCCACCAAGGTGGACCGCTCCGCCGCCTATATGGCCCGGTATGCGGCCAAGAACCTGGTGGCGGCGGGCCTTGCCCGCAAGTGCCAGATCGAACTGGCCTATGCCATCGGCGTGGCCCATCCGGTCTCCGTGCTGGTGGACACCTATGGTACCGGCAGGCTGCCCGACGAGCGGCTGGCAGAAATCATCAACCGGCACTTCGACCTGCGCCCGGCCGCCATCATCCGGGATCTGGACCTGCGTCGCCCCATCTATGAGCAGACCGCTGCCTATGGCCATTTCGGCCGTACCGATGTGGACCTGCCCTGGGAAAAGACTGACCGGGCGGAGCTGCTCAAGCAGTATCTGTAAGCCGGTGCCGGAGGTCTGACCGCCGGACGCGGGGCAGAGAGCCGGTGCGTTGGGATACGAAAAGAAAAACGGCGTGACATGCAGCGCATGTCACGCCGTTTTTCTCAGTTCGGTCGGAACTGCCGGGCTTTCTGTAAAACCTTCAGCTTTATTTCAGGGTTTGGGTGTATGATAAACGTGGAACATCCCGGAGGTGTGCGGACGTGAAGATATTGATTGTTGAGGATGAAAAGCTGCTGGCAGACTCCATCCGTACTCTTTTGCAGAAAAAGGGATTCGATGTGGAGGTCGCCTATGACGGAGAGACGGGAAGGCAATACGCAGAGCTGGGCGTCTACGATTTGCTGATTCTGGATGTTATGATGCCGAGCGTGGACGGATTCGAAGTGGCCAGGAGGGTCCGCATGAAGCATTTGGGGTCCATGATCCTGATGCTGACCGCCAAATCAGAGCTGGAGGACCGCATAACAGGGCTGAACGCCGGCGCGGACTACTATCTCACAAAACCTTTCGATACGCGGGAACTCCTGGCCTGCATCAACGCGTTGCTGCGCAGGCAGGGGGCGCAGGTGGACGAGGTCAGGTTTGGGAACACCTCGCTGGATCTCTCTTCCGCCATGCTGATCTGCGGAGAAAACAGAGTCCGTCTTTCGGCCAAGGAATTCGACGTCATGCGGTTTCTGCTGCAGGCGGGCGGGAGGAACCTGTCAAAGGAAGTGATCCTCGCTAGGGTGTGGGGCTTCGACTCCGAAGCGGTAGAAAACCATGTGGAGGTCTACATCGGGTTCCTGAGAAAAAAGCTCGCCAGCATCGGTTCGAACATCCGAATTGCAGCGATCCGCAGACTGGGCTACCATTTGGAGGCGGAGTAGCATGATCCGAAAACTGCGATTTAAATTTGTGATGATCAACATGAGTATTGTCACCATCATGCTCGGTGTGATCTTGGGGCTTGTGTTCTATTTTACGCGGGCGAATCTGGAAACCGAGAGCATTGCCATGATGCAGAACATTGCCAGCCAGCCCTTTCACCCCGGTATCCCCAATGAGTCCGGAGGGGAAGTGCGCCTACCGTACTTTATACTCCAGGTGAGTCCACGGGGAGAGCTGATAGCGACCAGCGGAGGCTATTATGACTTGTCCAACGATGCATTTCTGAGCGATCTGATCGATATGGCGTTTGCTTCCCCCAAGGCGTTCGGCGTGATCGAGGGGTACCATCTGCGGTATTACCGGGTCGGTACGCCGATCGACCAATGCCTGGTATTTACGGATATCTCCAGCGAGGTCGCCACGCTGGACCATTTGACGAAAACCTGCCTCTTTCTTGGAGGGCTCGGGTTCGGGGTGTTTCTGGCCATAAGCATCCTTCTCTCCGGATGGGCGGTAAGGCCGGTGGAGCTGGCATGGAAGCAGCAGCGTCAGTTCGTGGCGGATGCGTCGCACGAACTGAAAACGCCCCTGACGGTCATTATGACAAACGCAGAACTCATGAGCGACCCGGAATACAGCGAGGCATATAAAGCCCGATTTTTATCCCACATTCTGGTGATGTCCCGGCAGATGCGGGAGCTGATTGAACAGTTGCTGGAGCTGGCCAGGACGGACAACGCCGAATCGAGGCCCACCGTCGGTACTGTGGATTTTAGCAGATTGGCCGCCAATGCCGTGCTCCCTTTTGAGCCAGCCTTTTTTGAAAAGGGGCTGCGCCTGGACGTCCGGATCGACCGGGATATTTCTGTTTCCGGGGAAACGGCACTGCTACAGCGGCTGATGGACATTTTGCTGGACAACGCGCTGAAGTATTCCTCTCCCGGCGGGACTGCCTGGGTGACGCTCCAAAAGCAGGGGAACCGGCGCTGCAGACTGGTTGTAAAAAACCAAGGAGAGCGCATCCCGCCGGAAGATATTAAAAACATATTCAAACGGTTTTACCGCGTAGATAGGGCCCGAAGCAGGGACGGGAGCTTTGGTCTGGGCCTCTCCATCGCGGAGAATATTGTGGTGCAGCATAGAGGGAGCATTTGGGCGGAGAGTGAGGACGGGGTCAACAGCTTTTTTGTGGAACTGCCCTGCGTTTAGCGTCCGTTTTCGGGGGCGGAGAGGAGAAGGTGCCTCTCCGCCTTTTTTGTTCAAAAAATTTTCACAAAAGGCTTCAGCGTCGTTTCAGCGCAAGAGATTACAATAGAACTGGCCCTTGTTTGCGCGCGGGCAATGGGACCGGCGGAAGGGAAAAACGCTGTCCGGGTGCGCCGGCCTTTTTCAGGCGGGGACGGACGGCGGGATGGCCAACATAGGTTCGAGGAGGCAGACTATGATAACAGTTGAGCACTTGACAAAATACTACGGCGATTTCATGGCGGTCGATGACCTTTCCTTTGAGATCGAGGAGGGCCATGTTTACGGCTTCCTGGGACCGAACGGCGCGGGAAAGTCGACCACTATGAATATTATGACCGGGTGCCTGTCCGCGACGGAGGGGCATGTCAGGATCGATGGATATGATATTTTTGAAGAGGCGGAAAAGGCCAAAAAGCGCATCGGCTATCTCCCGGAGCAGCCCCCGCTCTACATGAATGAGACCCCACTGGAGTATCTGCGGTTTGTAGGGGAGGCAAAGGGCCTGCACGGCGCAGAGCTCGACCGGCAAATCACCCGGGTAGTGGGACAGACAAGGATCGATGGGGTAAAAAACCGGCGGATTTCAGCCCTTTCCAAGGGCTATAAGCAGCGGCTCGGAATCGCCCAGGCGTTGCTCGGAAACCCGAAGGTCATTATCCTCGATGAGCCGACCGTCGGGCTGGACCCCATCCAGATCATCGAAATACGCGATCTCATCAGGGAGCTTGGACGGGAACACACGGTCGTTTTCAGCTCCCACATTCTCTCCGAGGTCCAGACGATCTGCGACCAGATCCTCATCATTGCAAAGGGAAAGCTGGTGGCTTTTGACGAGCCCGGCAACCTGGAACGGCGGCTGCTGGCGCCCAGTGAGATCACATTGACCGCAGAGGCGACCGAACAGGAGGTGAGGGATATCCTTTCCGGCGTCGGCCGGATAACGGGGCTGGACCTCGAGCGGGAGGCCGCAGGCAACGTCATGGCCCGGTTGAAAACAGAGCACGATGATATTTATGAGGTATCCCGCGCGGTATTTTTCGCATTCGCGGAACAGAAAAAGGCCCTGCTGGAAATGACCTTGAAAAAGGCAAATCTGGAGGACATTTTCCTGGAACTGACGGACAATGCCCGGCAGGGCGCCCCGGCGTCAGATGCCGGAACGGACGCCGGATGTGGAGAAAGCGAGGAGGCTGAGCAATGATTGCCGTTTTGAAGCACGAACTGCGGTCCTATTTCCACTCTTTGACCGCCTATCTTTTCGGTGCGCTCCTGCTGGTGTTCGTGGGCATCGGCGCTATGCTCTACAATATCCAGGCCGCCGTCAGCAATTTTGAGTTTGTCCTCAGCTTCTGCAGCATAGTCCTTGCGGTCATCGTACCCATTCTGACGATGCGTGTCATTGCGGAGGAGCGCAGGCAGAAGACCGATCAACTGTTGTATTCCCTCCCGATCACCACCGTTCAGGTGATCGTGGGGAAATACCTGGCGCTTCTGGTGGTCTACCTGATCCCGCTGTGTATCATTTCCTTTTATCCGCTGATCTTCGCACAGTTCGGCGAGGTGTATCTGGCAACCTCATACGGATCCATTTTCGCATTTTTTATGATGGGCGCCGCGCTGATCGCACTGGGCATATTCCTTTCATCTCTGACGGACAACCAGGGATTTGCGGCTGGTATCGGTATTGCGGTGATCCTCTTGAATTATTACAGTGTCAGGCTGTCGGAGCATGTCTCGTCTACGGCCATGGGGACCGTGATCGCCTTCGGCGTCCTCATTCTTGCCCTGGGCGCCGTGATCTGGTACCTGACCAAAAATGAAAACCTGGCCTATGGCTGCTGCTTTGCTTTGGCCGCCGTGCTCATCCTTGTGAATGTGCTGGACGGGGCGGCTCTGGAGGGCCTGCTGCCGGACCTCATGGAAAAGCTGTCTCTGTTTGCACGGCTCGATACATTTGTAAACGGCGCCTTTGATCTGACGGCGATCGTATATGATATGAGCGTGATCGTCTTTTTCCTGTTCCTTTCCGTGCAGTCGCTGGAGAAGAGGAGGTATAATTGATGAGAAAAGATCTGAAACGCAGTTCCTCCTCAGAACCGGCGAGAGAGCATACAATTGCCTTTCGGGGGGGCGGCTATTCCCTCGTGATCACCGCCATCATGCTGGCTCTCCTGATTGTGGTGAATATTTTCGCCTCCGCTCTGCCCACATCCATGACCAAGTATGACATCAGCGCTTCAAAGCTCTACTCCATCACCAGCAACACAAAGGTGGTGGTGAACGCACTGGAAGAGGACGTGACGATCTACTGGATCGTACAGTCCGGCAAAGAGGATGAGGTGATCGAGAACCTGCTGAGCAAGTATGAAAGCCTCTCTGACCATATTGAAATCGTCAAAAAGAATCCGGATGTTTTCCCCACCTTTGCCGAGCAATATACGGATGAGACCGTTTCGAACAACAGCCTCGTCGTGGAGTGCGGAGAACGCAGCCGGTTCATCGGATACGATGACATCTACCTCCAGGAAGCGGACCTGTATTCCTACTCCTATAATACTTCCTTTGATGGAGAGGGGTCCATCACCTCCGCGATCGATTATGTGGTGAACGAGGAGCAGCCCCAACTGTACCTGTTGGAAGGGCATGGGGAGGCGGAGCTTCCCGCTTCCTTCCGTGAGCAGATCGAAAAGGAAAACATGGAGTGCAGCACATTCTCGCTGCTGACGGCGGACGGAGTGCCGGAGGAAGCCGACTGCGTAGTAATTTATGGACCGGAGAGCGACATTTCCGCAGAGGAAAAGGAGCTGCTGGCCGACTATGTGACGGGCGGTGGGAAATTGCTGGTCATGGCCGGACCCACGGAAAGCGGGGTCCTGGAAAATCTCTACAGCCTTCTGGCGGATTACGGCGTAAGCACAGAGGAGGGGGTCGTCGTGGAGGCGGACCGGGAGCACTATGCTTTCCAGTTGCCCTATGTGCTCCTGCCGGATATGTCCAGCAGCGAGATCACGGACTCGCTGATTGAGGAGCACTATTATCCCATCATGCCCATCTCCCAGGCGCTGACGGTAAGCGGCTCTGCCGTCGGCGCGACTGTAACGGAACTGCTCACCACTTCCGACGCCTCGTTCAGCAAGGTGGACGGGTATGACATTACAACGTATGAAAAGGAAGAGGGCGACATAGACGGCCCGTTTACAGTCGCCGTATCTGTCTCTTGTGACGGCGGAGGAGGCATGGTCTGGTTTTCCTCTTCCAGCTTCCTGGAGGATATGTACAATGCATATTCCTCCGGCGCAAACGTGGACCTGACCATGAATGCCCTCGCCTCCCTCGTCGGCGAAAGCGACGCGATGGCGATCCGCAGCAAATCCTTGAACTATAACTATCTGACCATTCGGGATTCCACGGCTTCCCTTTTGAAAGTGGCGATGATCGGTGTGTTCCCGCTCCTGTATTTGGGGATTGGGATGGGCGTGATTTTGAGGAGAAGGAGGATGCAGAGTGAAACGGTCTAGGAGGCTCGTGATACTGTTGGGACTTCTGCTTGCGGCCTGTGCCGCGACATTCGGCGTCATTCGGTATGAGGAGCATAAGGAGGTGATCCGGAACAGCGATGCCATCGTTTTGGAGATCGATAGCGACGCTGTGCAGACACTGTCCTGGGAATACGGGGCCGAAACACTCGCGTTCCACAAAGAGGACACATGGCTTTATGACGGGGATGCGGCATTCCCGGTGGATGAGGAAAAGATCCAGGAGAGGTTGGAACTGTTTCGGGCTTTCGGCGTTTCCTTTATCATCGAAGACGTGGAGGATTACGGTCAGTATGGCCTGGATAAACCGATCTGCACCATCTGCCTGTCAACGGCGGATGAGACCTGGGAAATCCTGCTGGGCAATTACAGCAGCATGGATTCGCAGCGGTATGTCTCCGTTGGGGACGGAAACGTCTATCTGGTGCAGAATGATCCGCTGGACTATTTTGACGCCGGCCTCAGCGATATGATCGATCACGATGAAACGCCGGATTTTGACAAAGTGACGGGGATCCGGTTCGCCGGTACGGAATCGTACAGCATCACCTATGAGGAGGACAGCGGCAACACCTACTGCGAGGAGGATGTATACTTTGCGGAACGGGCGGGGAGCCTGCTGCCGCTTGATACATCCAGAGTAGATGCCTATCTGCAAAAAATCAGCGGACTGAGCCTGACCGATTATGTGACCTACAACGCCACGGCGGAGGAGCTGGAGGCCTGCGGACTGGATACGCCGGAGCTCACGGTCACGGTGGACTACACATATGAGGACGAGGCGCGCAATGAGATCACCCAGACCTTTGCCCTCCAAATCAGCCGGGACCCGGAAAAGCAAAAAGCCGCCGAAGAAGCCTCCGATCAGGAGGAAGGTACTGACGAGGAGGAGATCACGGCATACGCAAGGGTGGGAGACTCCCGGATTGTCTACCGGATCACAGCGAATGAATATAAGGCGCTGATGGACGCCTCCTATGACGCGCTCCGCCATCTTGAGGTGCTCTCCGCAGACTTTTCTGACGTCATGCAGCTCGATATCTCCCTGGAGGGGGCCGCATACAGCATAACTGCCGAAGGGAGCGGAGACGGCCACACCTACTCCTATTTGGGGGAGGAATTGGAGATCGGCGATCTCCAGAGCGCGCTGGAATCCCTCAAGGCCGAGAGCTTTACAGACGAACGCCCAACGCAGAAAAAGGAGATCGGCCTGACCGTCCATCTGGACAATGAAAACTACCCAGAAGTCCGGATCGAGCTGTACCGGTACGACGGAACGAACTGCCTTGCGGTGGTGGATGGGACGCCGGTGTCCCTGGTGGCGAGAGCCGATGTGGTCGATTTGATAGAGGCTGTCAATGAGATCGTTTTGAACTGACCCCGCGCGGCGCCGGGCGGAAGGCATAGGCGCGGATCATCCTGAGAGAGCGGCTTTGGTGCGGACCGAAGCCGCTCTCTGCCGTTTACGCGGGGGATGCCCGCGGTCGGCCCGGAAGCTGCTGTTGCATTTCAGGGAAAAGAACGATATAATATCACCAATCGACGCGGCACACGGACGCAACGGCTGCGGCGTCCTGATTCGGATTGAGCGCAAGCGAGGAGGAAACCTCATGCCCATCATTTCCATCATCGTTCCCGTCTACAAGGCGGAAGCTGTTCTCCCCAAATGTGTGGAGTCCGTACTGGCACAGACTTTTCAGGACTGGGAGTTGCTCCTCATTGACGACGGCTCCCCGGACGGAAGCGGAGGGCTCTGTGACCGATACGCAGCCGGAGACGGACGTGTGCGGGTGTTCCATAAGCCCAACGGCGGGGTGAGTTCCGCCCGGAACCTGGGGATGCAGGCGGCGGCGGGGGAGCACATTCTTTTTGTGGATGCCGACGACTGGATCGCCCCCGAGCTGTGCGCTACCCTGCTGGATGCGCTCCGTTCGGGGCAGGCCGATACCGCGGGGTGCGCCCACTGGAATGTGCGTCCGGACGGGGAGAAGTGGGCTGAACCCGGCGCCATGCCGTCGGGGGTGTACGGCTCGGAGGAGATCCGGAGGGGGGTGGTGGACCGGCTTCTGGGCAGCCGCCTTGGAAAGCCGGGCGAGGTCCTTAACGGATACATTTGGCGCTTCCTCTTTTCCAGGGCCATCCTCGCAGAGCACGACCTGCGTTTTTCCGGCGCTTATCTGGAGGACGAGCTGTTTCTGATGGAATACTTCTGCCTTTCCCGGAGGCTGGCAATGGTGGATGTGCCCCTGTACTACTATCTGCAAAATCCGGCCTCCGTGACCCGGAATTACCTCCCGGATTATATGGATACCTTCCGAAAATTTTATGCGAATAAGAGCGCCCTGGCGGCCAGGTACGGGCTGGATGACGACGATCCGGAGTGGAGAGAGAGCACCTGCTGGGCGGGGCTCCTCATCGCTATAGGCAACGAATTTGCCGCCGGCAATCCGGCCACCATGCAGGAGAAGAAGCGCAGGGTGGCGGCCTATGCGCTGGAGAGCGAGATGGCGGAGGCGATCCGGAAGCTGAAGCCCCGGGGCCTGGGACGGAATAAGCAGATCGTCGCCAATCTGGTGTGCCGGCGGTGGTATACGGCTCTGGCCCTGATGTACAGTCTCAAGAACCGGTAAGAGGAGGCGTTTCCCTTGGAGATGATGGAAAACAGCGCGGTGGGAGGACTTCTGCTGCGGCTGTGGTATGTGTTATACGGCTGGTATGAGGAGAGCGGCCTGGACAGGTTCCTGCGGGGGGTGTCCCGCGTGTGGACCCGCTGGTTTCACGCAAGCGCCGTTATGAGCCTTCTGGTCCGGGAGGGGGTCCTCCCCAGGGCATGGCGGGACAGCCTGATCTGCCGGGCAATGGAGACGCTGCTCAATCTCCCGGCGGCGCTTCTGCACTGGACTTACCGAAAGTTCCGGCCGATATTCGACAACAGCGTGTGCGCCCTTCTGGCCTTTGGGGCGGGGGAGCAGACGCCGGCGGCCATCGGCTGGCTGATGCTGGCGGTCATGGTGGTGCCCTACGACAACTGGGACAATCGCTACTCCCTGATGGGCTTTGTTCTCATGGCGCTGCTTTTCCTGGCGGGCGGTATGCGCAGCCGGGCTCTGCGGCTGGACCTCAAGAGCGTAGGGCCCTATGCGGTCATTTTTGCCGGGGCGGTATGTCTGGCCTGGCCGGTGTCCTATTCCTCGGCGCTGTCCCTGCGCTTCCTCTTTTTCCATCTGACCGGTATGCTCTGCGTGGCGGTGACAGTAAGCAGTGTGGAGCGCCCGGGTCAACTCAAGCGCTTGGCGGGATTTGCCTCTCTGGCCATGTTCTGTACCGGGGCCTATGGCATCGTGCAGCGTATCCAGGGGGTGGAGGTCAACTACTCCTATGTGGACCCCCTCCTCAACGAGGGGATGCCGGGCCGGGTGTTCTCGGTCTTTGAGAATCCAAACGCCTTTGCCGAGGTATTGGTGATGCTCATTCCTCTGGCGGCGGCGCTGGTGCTGTGCAGCAAATCTGTCTGGGGCCGCCTGGGGGCGCTGTGCGCGGCGGGTGTGGGTATCATGGCTTTGGGCATGACCTATTCCAGAGCCAGTTGGATCGGCGCGGTGGTGTCGGCGGCGGTCTTTGTATTCCTGTGGAACCGGAAGCTGATCCCAGGGCTGATCCTCCTGGGCCTGCTGGCGCTTCCCATGCTGCCGGACACTATTTTCAACCGGATCCTTACGATTTTCAACCTGAAGGACAGCTCCACCTCCAGCCGCTTCCCACTGTATCAGGCGGCTTTGGAGATGATCCGGGAACGCCCTGTCCGGGGCGCGGGGCTGGGTACCGATGCGGTGCGGCTGGCCATCAAGGACCTGAACCTCTATCACGGCACGGCGCCCTTTGTCCACGCCCACAACCTTTATTTGCAGATCTGGCTGGAGACCGGCCTCATTGGCATCGTGTCTTATTTGGCTACCATGATCTCCGGGGTCAAGGCAGCGTCCAAGGCGGCAAGGCTCCACTGCCCCCATGAGGTGCGCCTCATCACCATTGGCGCCGCCGCCGCCGTGGCGGGCATCCTGGTGGACTGTCTGGCCGACTACCTGTGGAATTATCCCCGCGTCATGGTGATCTTTTGGTTTGTCTTTTCGGTGATGCTCTCCGGCGTCAAGCTGGCCCGCCGCGCCGTCGCCCAAAAGGGGGAGCCGGGGGGGCCGCGCCTGTGAGAAAGCGCCTTCTGGTCTCCGATATGGACCATACCCTCCTCAATGAGCGGGCTCAGCTTGACCCGGAAAATCTGGCGGCGATCCGACGGCATGTGGAGGGAGGCGGGCTCTTCACCGTGGCCACCGGCCGCGCACCCGCCGCCATCCGGGTCTTTCCCGAGCTGCTGCCGTGGATCAATCTGCCTGTGATCACGGGGAACGGCGGACAGGTGGTGGACCTGAGCGACCACGACAGGGTCCTTTACCGCGAGACGCTTCCGCCGGACGTGTATCCGCTGATGGCGGAAGCGCTGGAGCGGTTTCCCAGGATGGGGGCGGTGGCCTATTATAAGCTGGACAGTTTCTGTGCCTTTCGGGTCAACACCTACGTGGAGGACCTGATCGCAAAGGAACAGCGGCCGGCGGCGCCCGCAACGGTGGAGGATTCCTACAAGCCCTGGAATAAGACCCTGATGACCGAGACGCACGACTATATGCGCGCGGTGCAGGCGTGGATGGACCCCCGCATCACCGGCCTGGCCCGCACGGTCTTTTCTGAGGATACCTATCTGGAGATCCTGCCGCGGGACGTCTCAAAGGGCAATGCCCTCCGGGTACTGCTGGAGATGAAAGGTATTGACCCGGCAGAAACGGTGGCCATTGGAGATGCCCCCAACGACCGGGAGATGCTCCGGCTGGCGGGTCTGGGCGTGGCGGTGTCCAACGCCGCGCCCGAGCTGCGCGCAGTGGCCGATGAGACGGTCTGCTCCAATGAGGAGCATGGAGTAAAGATGTGTCTGGAGCGTTTTTTTGAGTCGTGAAAAGGACCGCGTACCAGTATTATGGTACGCGGTCCTTTTGGATTCCGGTTCAGCCGCTGACCATCCAGCCGGGGAGCCTGACGGGCCCCATCAGCTTCAGGATGCAGAAAAACACGCCAATGGCCAGCAGAATATCGCCCAGACTGGCAAACCCTCCGATCAAAGGGAGTGGGCAGTGGAGTATGTCGCCTAAAAAGAGGAAACGGGTGTCCGGTCCGGCGAGGCAGTACATGGGGATATCACCGTTCAGAAGGGAGGAGACCCCTTCGGGAGAGAGCTGGGACAACGCGCGGGAGGAAACCGGCATGCGAAAATGGTTGGAAAAGATGACCAGAGCGTTGCAGAATCCGCCCAGACCTGCAAAGATCGCGGTTTTGTGAAGGTGCCGATTGAGAAAGACGAAGAGCAGCAGAAGAAGATAGGAGAGCGCCACCAGCAGGGTGGCAAGGGAGGGAAGAAGGGGCAGTGCGCCTTGCAACAGCAGAGCGGCCACCGGAAGCAGGAGCGCCCGCACTCCGGCGCGCTCAAAGCGGCTCAGCCGGCCTCCTGTACACCAGCCGACCGCCAGAGAGCAGAGCACGGCGGCCGTCAGCATGCGGAACCCGCCTCCTCGGGAACCGGAGCGTCCTCCTCCAGTGCAAGCTCGCCCCGCTCGCTCATGCCTGCCACCACTTCAGCCACTTGGGGGTGGAACTGCTTGCCGGCCTCGGACCGCAGAATCTCTGCCGCTTGGGCGGGGGTGCGGCCCTTGCGGTAGGGGCGGTCGCTGGTGATGGCGTCATAGGCGTCCGCCGCCCCCAGGATATAGACCTCCAGCGGCACCTGATCTCCGGCGGTGCCATCGGGATATCCGCGTCCGTCGTAGAACTCATGGTGGTGAAGGATCAAGGGGATGAGCTCCTGATAGGCGTCGATATTGCGCAGGATATCCACGCCCTGCTGGGGGTGACGCTGGATGATCGCCCGCTCCTCGGGCGTGAGGGCCCCCGGCTTCTGCAAAATCGAGTCGGGGACGCCGATTTTGCCGATGTCGTGGAACAGCGCGGCATCGGAGAGCAGACGAATGCGTTTTTCAGGGAGCTTCATCGCCTGAGCGATGCGGACCGTATAGGCGGCTACCCGGCTGGAATGGCCCAAGGTATACGTATCCTTGGCCTCCAGCGCGGCGGCAAAGGCTTTTACGATGCTGTACTGCTGCCGCTGGCCGTCGAGATAGAGCTTGAAGGAATACCGGGCCAGGAGGACGGGCAGCATGAAGAGCAGGGCCAGCCAGGCTCCGTTCTGCATGCCCAGCAGCATGGCCAGAAAGTAGCCGATGGGCGCGGAGCAGACGATGCTGGGGACCAGACCTCCAAACATGAGAAAGACGGTGGGGAACGGCTTCATGTTCTGACTGATCATGTAATAGACCATGATGACCACCACGTTGGCCGCCATGGAGAGCACGATAAAGAGGGCCGCCGGAAGCAGCACGTCGGGGAGAACGATATCTCCGGGGATGCCGTCGGCGGCATAATAGGCAAGCCCGGCGATGGCGTAGGAGATACTGTGATTGCCCAAATTAAAGAGTGTTTTGACAGGCGAGGTGTTGAGAATATGGCTGTATCCCTTGCCGTCGGGAGCAGGGACGACCACCAGCGGATAGGTGATCAGATTGATGACGATGGCGGCCTCGGGGCCCATGACCAGGATAGAGGCCAGCACACTGATGAAGGAGAGATCCACGGTACAGTCGTCACGCACATAGAGAGGGAGACAGCAGCAGACCCAGCACAGCAGGGTCAGCGCGACAAAAACACCGATCTCATGGCCGGTCCATGGCTGCGCGCGGAAAAAGAAAAAGCGCCTTGCGGAAGAGAGACTGATGACGAGGCCGAGGGCGCCGATAAGAATCATATACCACTTTATGACAGAACGCATAGGTGCCTCCTGTAAAGCAGGGCGCCGGGGGAGGGGGCAGCCGGCCGCTACCGGCTGCCCGACTCTCGCGGCGGATAATGGGGGTGCGCGGTCAGCGGATGTTGAAGTAAGCGCCGCCGGCCAGGATCAGGGAAACCAGGGAAGTAAGGGCCATCATGAACTTCGCCTTTTTCATCGAATACAGCCTCCTGTGACAGTACTCTGTCAACCGCTAGAGACAGGCTATATCCGCTTCGCTCAAAAAAGAAGCCGCTCAGGCGTTCCGAAAGGTGGAATCCGCCCGGGGCAATGTGGGAAGACGCCGGTTTACAGCGTCCAGCGTGGCCATGACCACGGAAAAATTGGAATCCTCTCCCTCATAGCAGGCGCCGAGAAGCGCCTCCGTCTTACCGCCGGATTTCAAAAGCAGTCCCACCAGCATGGCCTGGTGTTCGCCCAGTGCGGTGGAGCGAACTTCCTCCACCGAGAAAGAGCTGCCGGGAGCGGGGAGCTGGTTGAGAGCATCCACGGTGGCCAGGGCGATGGAACGCAGCCGCCCCGTGGTGGTGAGATCACATTTGGCCTTACCGATAAAGACCTTGTCCTCCAGCAGAAGGTGAACAGCGGCGGAGGAACCGTCCCGCCCCGTGGTGAGCTCCAGCCGGTCACAGATCAGCCGCCCCCGGCTGCCGGCGATGGCGCCGGGGACCTGGGCCACGCTGATGACGCGATGGTCCAGCTCCACCTGAAAGCGGGCCAACATGGCGGACTGCACATCGCGGACGATCTGCTTGGGATTGCGGGACTGATCGGAGAGAATATGGACCTCTCGGATCGCACCGTTTTCCAGACTGAACTCCACGCCCAATATACCGGGGAGCTGAGTAACCAGCTCTTTCCAGGCCAGCGTGCGGGAGTCTTCATGGATCTGTGCGCTCATGCCTTCCCCTCCAATGTTAAGATGGACTATAAAATAATTATCAGCTTGTCATAAACAAGAACAAACCTTATTATACAGAGTTCGACCAAGTCATGCAATAGAAAAAGGGATATTATGTCCACAAATTCGGTGAGGAAAAACTTTTCTATGACCTGCATAGAATGGTGGGGAAGAAAGGGGGGCTCGGCATGGAGCAGCGCTTTGCGCTGGACGGGGGGGTGGGAGCGCTGTCCGTCCGGGAGGAGGGGCCCAGGGCGTCCATTGCGGCGGAGCGTCCCGACGACGGCCGGGGACTGTACAAAGCCTACTTGCGGGGCCGGGGCGGCAGCGTCCTTCTCGGCACGATGACGCCGGAGAATGGGAGACTTTTGGTCCGCCGCACCTTCTCACTGGACGAGCTGCGCCGCCGAGGAGCCTGGCCGGTTCTGGGCGGCGCGGCTGAACTGGCGTTTTCCTTTCGGGGCGAGGAGACGCCTCCACAGGGTTGGGTTTGGGAGGAGGGGGACGGGCTGGAGCTGGGGGAGCGGACGCTCCGGCAGTCGGCTTCCCGGCTGGGACGGATCCTGTGCCGACGGGAGGGGGAGGAACTCACACTGGCATGTCCGTTTGAACCGGAACGGGAATTTCCCTTTCCGGAGCTCTTCTGTCTGGGGCGCATCGAGGGTTTTGGGGGCAGGCGCTTCGTGCTCTTTTCTTTTGACAGGCGTGGCCGGCCCATCCTGCGGGAAACATGAATAGCGTTCCTTTTCAAGGGCATACTGTGGATGCAATCTTGATAAAGGAGGTATCCGGAATGGCAAATCTCACCAGTAAAGAACTGTCCGCGCTGGAGGACCAGCTGGGCTTTGAAAAGGTCCTGTGCTGCAAATATCAGGCCGCGGAGCAGGAGTGCACGGAGCAGGATCTGAAGACCTGCTTCCGGCAGTATGCGGAAAAGCACAAGCAGAACTATGACTGCCTGCTGACCTATCTAAACTAAGGAGGACACCCCATGAACGATCAGGAGCGCATCACCGACCTCATCCTCACGGAGAAAAAGATGACCGGAAACTATGATACCTTTGCCTCTGAGTGCGTCAACGTCAAGCTGCGGGACGACTTTCTCCGCATCCTGCATGAGGAGCACATGATCCAGAGCGACCTCTTCCAGAAAGCCCAGTCCAAGGGCTGGTATCAGGTAGAGCCCGCCGCAGCCAGTAAGGTCCAGCAGGCCGCCGCCAAGTTCCAGAATCAGAAGCCCCAGTAAAAGCCAGGGGGACCGCTGCGGCGGTCCCCTTTTTGATTGCCTGTATGGGTGAAATATGATAAACTGAGAAAAACGCGAAAAGGGGAGTCCGTATTGAAAAATAAAAAGCTGCTTTTGGGGCTGGCGGCGCTGGTCATTGCCGCCGTGGTGCTGCTGATGATCTATCGGACATTCGCACCCAGGCCTGTGGCGGGTGAGAAAACCATCACGGTGGAGATCACCCACGGGGATCAGAGCACGAAGACCGTCGTACTGCGCACTGCGGCCGAACACTTGGGCGACGCGCTGCGGGAGCAGGAGGGGCTGGTATCCGGAGAGGAGGGGGCCTATGGCCTCTATATCAGGACGGTGGACGGCGAGACGGCCTCCGATGAGGACCGGACATGGTGGTGTATCACCAGAGACGGAGAGGAACTGCCCACCAGTGCGGACAGCACTGTGATCGCAGACGGGGAACAGTATGGACTCTCCCTGCTGACTTACTGATGAAGGGGATGCGTTTGAGCACCGGGAGGCTGGTGCTCTTCGCCTTGCTGGGCGCGATTCTGGTGGGGCTCCAGGTGGCGATGGCGGCGCTTCCCAATGTGGAAGCGGTGTCTCTGCTGGTCATGGTATATACAGTGGTATTCGGCGGAGCAGTGGCCTACATCCTTTGTGTCTTTGTCGTGCTGGAAATGCTGATCTGGGGGGCTGGTACCTGGGTCATCAGCTACTTATATGTGTGGGCGGTGCTGGCTGTCTTGGCCTGGACCCTGAGAAAGATGGACTCCCGCCTGGGCTGGGCCATCCTGTCCGGCGGCTTTGGTCTGGCCTTTGGGGCGCTGTGTGCGCTGGTCTATCTGCCTGTGGGAGGGTTCCGGATGTTCGCCGTCACCTGGGTGGCAGGGATTCCTTTCGACGTGCTGCACTGTGTCAGCAATTTTGTCATTGCCTTTTTCCTGTTTGCGCCTTGTCGGAGGCTTCTGGAGCGGCTTTGGGAACAAGCGGCTCAGTGAAGTACGTCTGCGCGCGGGAAGAGACGCCGTGCAAAGCGGGGGGCCGCGGGATATCCCGCGGCCCCCTTTGCTTCCTCAGCCCCTGGCGTCGTATCTATTTTGTACAAAATCCCACTTGATGAGATCGAACCAGGCATCCACATAGTCTGCCCGTCGATTCTGATAGTCCAGGTAATAGGCGTGTTCCCAGACGTCAATGCACAGGAGGGGCCACTGCCCCTGGGTGATGGGGCAGTCTTGGTTGGGGGTCTTGACAACGGAGAGCCCGCCGCCGTTGCCGCAGACGAGCCAGGCATAGCCGGAGCCGAATTGCCCCATAGCGGCCTCCTTCATACGGAGCTTCCACTCCTCATAAGAGCCGAAGGCACGGTCCATGGCCTGGGCCAGCGGACCGCAGGGGTGCCCGCCCTTACCGCCCATGCAGTCGAAATAGAGGTAGTGGTTATACACGCCGCCCCCGTTGTTGCGGATGGCGGTGCGCTTGGGCTCGGGGATTTGGTCCAGGGTCTGCAAGAGCTCCTCCAGGGACAGCCGCTGCAGCTCCGGGCAGTCGGTGAGCGCCTTGTTCAGATTGTCCACATAGGCTTGCAGGTGCTTGTCATGGTGAAAGTGGAGGGTGGTTTCGCTGATCTCGGGCGAGAGCGCGGTATAGCTGAAGGGCAGGGGGCGCAGCTCGAAAGGATAGGGCATGGTAAAGACTCCTTTTTTCAGATGATTGTGTTTTCCCTGGGTTTGCAGTATACTACCTTTGATTGTGTTTTCCCTGGGTTTGCAGTATACTACCTTATATCTACTATGATTTCTATTTTACTGGAGAAAATACCATGACAGATTATTTTCATCTGAACGCCGCACCGGATGAGATTCGGGCGATCAGCAATCTGGGCCTTGCCCATCTGGGAGACGGGGTCTACGAGCTGATGGTGCGCTCCTGGCTGTGCCTTCACGGGAAAGCCACCTCCAAAGGGCTCCACCGGGCCACGGTCCACTTTGTGGCTGCACCGGCCCAGGCCGCCATGGCGGAAAAAATCCTGCCGATCCTTACAGAGGAAGAGGCGGATGTGTTCCGTCGTGGCCGGAATACCAACCCCCACTCCATTCCCAGGGCCGCCAGCCGGGAGGAGTACCAGACCGCCACGGCGGTGGAGGCGCTGTTCGGATATCTGTATCTCCAGGGGAAGACGGAGCGCCTCAATGCCCTCTTCACCCTGATGATGGGGGAGTGACGCATGGCCCTGGACGCGATTTGCCTCACCGCCGTGGTGGAGGAACTGAGGAGGACCCTGGAGGGGGGGAAGATCGACAAGATCTACCAACCCAGCCGGGATGAGGTGGTCATGGCCATCCGGGGAGCGGGGGAGAATGTAAAGCTACTTCTCTCCGCAAGCCCCAACGGCCCACGGATGCACCTCACCAAAGAGGTGCGGGAAAATCCCGCACAGCCCCCCATGTTTTGCATGCTGCTGCGCAAGCACCTCACCGGAGGGCGCATCCTGGCGCTGGAGCAGCCGGAGCTGGAGCGCATCGTTCTCCTGCGCCTGGAAGTGGTGGACGAGCTGGGGGACCGTGTACCCCGGACCTTGGTGCTGGAGGCCATGGGCCGCCGGGCCAATCTGATCCTGCTGGACGCAGAGGGACGGATCCTGGACTGCATCCGCCGGGTGGAGGGGGATGTCACCACCGGGCAGCGCGGCGTGATGCCGGGCCTGTTTTATCATCTGCCGGAGCCGCACCCGGGGTTGTCCCCCCTCCTGGAGCGGGAGCTGGACTTTCGCTCCGACGGGGAGAGTCGAAACGAGTCCCTGCAGGAAAAGGCGGAGCGCCTGCGGGAGGCCGTGGGGGCGGAAGGATATGTGCCTTACCTCCTGCTGCGGGACGGTAAGGGCGTGGACTTCAGCTTCCTCCCCATTTTGCAGTATGGCCCAGGTACGCAGCTGAGGCGGTACGAGACCTTCTCCCGGCTGCTGGACGACTTTTATGCCGCCCGGGGCACGGCGGAGAGGGTAGGTCAGCGGGGCCAGGAGCTGCTGAAGGCCGTGAAACGGGTCAGAGAGCGGGTGGAGCGCCGTGTAGGGCAGCAGGAGATCGAGCGGGAGGCCACTCGGGACCGGGAGCGCAAGCGGGAATTGGGAGATATCCTCACCAGTAACTTCTATGCGCTGCGAAAGGGGATGAAGTCGGCCTGCCTCACCGATTATTATGACCCGGAGGGCAGGGAGACGGAGATTCCGCTGGACCCGCTGCTGACGCCCCAGCAGAATGCGGCGAAATACTACAAAGAGTACAACAAGGCCAAAACGGCGGAAGTGGTGCTGGGAGAACAGATCGAGAAGGGGCGCCGGGAGCTGGAATATCTGGACAGCGTTCTGGAGGCCGTTGCGCTGGCGGAGGGCGAGCGGGATCTGATGGAGATCCGGCAAGAGCTCACAGACACGGGATATCTCCGCCGGAGCGCCAAGGCGGCGTCCCGTATGAAAACGGCCGCCAAGCCCATGGAGTTCCGGTCCACCGCAGGGCTTCGTATCTCCGTGGGAAAGAACAATACGCAAAACGACGCCCTTACCACCAAGCAGGCGGGGAAGGGCGATCTGTGGCTCCATACGCAAAAGATCCACGGCTCCCATGTGATTCTCTGGACCGGCGGGCAGGTGCCCGACGCCAAGAGCGTGGAGGAGGCGTCTGTCCTCGCAGCTTGGTTTTCTCAGGCCAGAGAGGGGAAGAAAGTGCCGGTGGACTATACGCCGGTGAAATACGTGAAAAAACCCGCCGGGGCCAGGCCGGGAATGGTGGTATATACCACCTATCAGACCGCCTATGTGGACCCGGACGGAGAATTGGCAAAAAAGCTGCGGGTGAAATAGGGTAAAATGGATATGTATCATATTTTAGTGGTGGAGGACGACCAGGACATCAACCGCCTGCTGTGCCGTATCCTCACCGACGGGGGCTACGACGTACGCCCCGCTTTCTCCGGTAGCGAGGCCGTACTGTGGGCGGAGCAGTATGATTATGATCTGGTGCTGCTGGACCTGATGCTCCCCGGCCTTACCGGGGAGGAGTTCATCGCCCAGATGCGGAAGAAAAAGACGATGCCGATCCTGGTCCTCTCCGCCAAGGCGGGGCTGGAGGACCGGGTCAACGTGCTGCGGTTGGGGGCGGACGACTTCATTCCCAAGCCTTTCGACAATGCCGAGGTACTGGCTAGGGTAGAGGCGCAGCTCCGGCGCTATAAGCAGTTCTCCGCTCCGGCGGGAAGCGGACAGGGGCTGCTGACCCACGCGGACCTGGTCCTGGACCGGGAGTCCGTCCGGGTGACGGCAGCGGGGAAGGAGGTCCCTCTCACCGCGCGGGAGTTTGAGATCCTGGCGCTGCTGATGTCCCACCCCAAGAAGGTGTACACCCGGGAACAGCTCTATGAAAATGTCTGGGGCGGGGAATATTTCGGGGACGACAACACGGTGAACGTCCATATTTCCAATCTCCGCTCCAAGCTGGCGAAGGCCTCGGACCGGGAATATATCAAGACGGTCTGGGGGATCGGGTTCAAAATGAACGATCAGCAGGAAACTTTATGATTTCTTCACCTTTCATTTAGGGGGATTTGTTGACTGTCCCCTATACTGGCATCATGATCCCAAAACAGAAAGGCTGATGCCATATGTCGGAACCCATACTGGTGACCCGCGCACTGACCAAAAAGTACGGCGGCGCTGCGGCGGTGGAGGGCGTGGACCTCTATATCGAAAAAGGGCAGATCTACGGCCTGGTGGGGCGCAACGGCGCGGGCAAGACCACGATCATCCGCATGCTGACCGCCCAGACCGTGCCCACCTCCGGGGAGATCGAGCTCTTCGGAGAGACCGATGAGAAGGGGATCTCCGCCGCCCGGGCCCGGGTCGGGGCCATGGTGGAGATCCCCAGCTTTTACCCCTATCTGACGGCGCGGGAGAACCTGGAGTATTACCGCCGCCAGAGGGGGATCCCCGGGGAGGCCTGTGTGGACCGCGCTCTGGAGCAGGTGGGCCTCCACGACGCCGGCAAAAAGAAGTTCAAGCAGTTCTCCCTGGGGATGAAGCAGCGCCTGGGGCTGGCGCTGGCCCTGATGAACCATCCGGATCTGCTGCTGCTCGACGAGCCCATCAACGGCTTGGATCCGGAGGGCATCGTGGAGTTCCGCAGCATCCTGCTGGAGCTCAACCGCCAGCGGGAGACCACCATCCTCATCTCAAGCCATATCCTCTCCGAGCTGTCCAATATCGCCACGCATTACGGCTTCCTCGACCAGGGGAGAATGTTGGAGCAGGTCTCGGTCGGACGGCTGAGCGAAAAGTGCCGGGCCTGCCTTCAGCTCACCGTCGACGACGCCTCCCGGGCCGCGCTGGTACTGGAGCAGCGGCTGGGGACTCGGGACTATGAGGTGCTGCCGGGGAATATCCTGCGGCTCTATCATTTCCTCGACCGCCCGCAGGATGTGACGGCGGCGCTGGTGGAGGCCGACGTGGCCCTGTTCAGTGCGGAGAACAAAAACACCACCCTGGAGGACTATTTCCTGAGCCTGATCGGAGGCGTCCGCCATGGTTGATTATATTCGGGCAGAGGTCTACAAGGTCACCCACAGAAAATACCTGTGGGGGTTTCTCCTCATCGTGGGAGGGCTGGAGGCGCTGCTGGTGTGCATGTGGGCGTGGATGAACGGCGATATGACGAACATGTCCGCCTCAACTGGTTTTACCATGGTGCTGTATCTGCTGACCATGGGCTATTATGCCTCCGCCATTACCACGGATATGGTCTTTTCCGACCAGTATAAATTCAATACGCTGAAAAATGAAGTGGCATACGGCATCCCCAGAGCCCGAATTTATCTGGGCAAGCTGGCGGTGGGCTGTCTGGTCTCTCTGGCGTCTTGTGTGGTGATCCTACTCTGGTACGGCCTTCTGTGCAAAGTTCTGCTGCCGGGAGACGGGGCCTGGCTGGAGGTGCTGAAGTGTGTGGGCTTTGCCCTGCTGGCGGCCCTGCCTGTGTGGCTGGGCGCCCAGGCGCTCTTTTACATGTGCTTTTTCCTCTTGAAGAGCAGTACTGCGGCCAGCCTCATCGCCGTAGGCGTGGTGGCCCTGATGGGACAGATCATCGCGCTCCTGGCCCTGGTCGTGAGAGTGCCCTCCCCGATGGCGGGGGAACTGCTGCTGCGGCTGCATGATATCCTGCTCACCACTCCGCTGGAGGGCATTATGGACCGCATCGGCGACTGGTCTGTGGTGGGCTGGGCCTGGGCCGTGGGGATCGGATGGTTCCTGGCGACCACCGCCGCAGGCGTCCTGACCTTTCGAAAAAGGGAAATCAGCTAAGGGGGTGAACCGCCGTGCTCAACTATCTCAGCGCCGAGCTCTGGCGGATGACCCGGCGGCGGCTGGATCTGATCTGGTGCGCGGCCTACCTGCTCTTGGTGGGCGTTGTGGCCCTGTCCTGGACGGGCGCGCCCCTGCATCAGACCATGGAGGGCTTCCGCGATTTCCTGGTGATAGGGCTCTATCTCGGCTATCCCCTGGCCGCTCTGGCAGACGGGGAGGCCAGGCGCTTGGGGACGCTGCGCAATGAGGTGTCCTACGGCCTGCCCTGGGGCCGCATCTATCTGGGCAAGCTCTGCTCCGCTCTGCTGGCGGGTACTGTGCTGTTCCTACTGACAGCGGCCGTCTTTTTCGCAGTGGGATTCCCGCTCTCGGAGCACCGGCAGATCCAGCCGGACCGCCTTCTCCTTGCCTGGGCAGGGCTGCTGACGGGGACACTGTCGGCGTTTCCGCGGTATATTGGGGCGGTGGGACTTGCTCATCTTCTGTGCTTTTCCCTGCGCAGCAGCGGTCTGGGCGCGGTGGTCTATTATGGATATCTCACCTTCGGGGAGCTGTTTCTGAGTGCAGTACAAATCCACGGCCTGGGGCCTTTGGGGCTGCTGATCAACTCGGTGGCGGAGGCGGTGCGGCCCTACCTCCTCACAAGCAGCTTTTTCACTTACGGCACTGAGAATGTGCCGCCGGGGGTCCTTGAGAGCTGGATCACGGGCCTTTTGTGGCTGCTCCTCACCTCGGCTGCGGGGCTGGTCCTGTTCCGGCGGAGGGAGATCCGGTGACAAGGAGGTCCAAATATGCTCATAACAGCCGCCCTGCTGCTTGCCGCGCTGTGCGCGGCGCTGGGCCTGCGGCTCTATACGCTGGAGAAGGACATCCGCTCCTGTGCCCGGCAGCTCCGGGAGCAGCCGGGCACGCCGGTGCGGATGGCGGCGCCCAATCGGGCCGCCGAAGAACTCCTGGCCTCTATCAACGCGCTGCTGCGGCTCCGTCAGGACGACGCGGCGGAGCACCGCAGGCAGGAGCGGGCCATCCGGCAGCAGATATCCAACATCTCTCACGACCTCCGCACGCCGCTCACCTCTATTTTGGGCTATCTCCAGCTTCTGGAGGGGGATAGCCTCACGCAGGAGGAGCGAGGGGAGTATCTGGAGATCGTCAGGGGGCGGGCCAAAAGCCTCCAGAGCCTGATCACCAGCTTCTACGAGCTCTCCCGGCTGGAGGGGGGAGAGTACCCGCTCTCCAGGGAGAAGGTGGACCTCTATCACATCCTCAGCGAGCTGGCGGCAGAGTTTTATAACGACTTCGAGGAGGCCGGGTTTGAGACCACTGTGGAGCTGGCGGAGAACCTGCCCGCCGTGATGGCAGACCCTGCGGGGGTGCTGCGGGTCTTTACCAACCTGATCCGCAACGCCCTGGAGCATGGCCAAACGCGCATGGATATCCGCCTCCGCCGGGAGGGGAGCGAGCTGCTCTCTGTCTTTGCCAACGACGCCTCCGGGCTGACGGAAGAGGATGTCCAGCACGTGTTTGACCGGTTCTTTACCGCGGACAAGATGCGCACCGGCCAGTCCACCGGCCTGGGACTGGCCATTGTGAAGGCCCTGGTGGAGCGAATGGGACACCGGGTAACGGCGGAGCTGCACGACGGCATGTTCTTTATCACGGTATACTGGAAAACAGGTGGGCAGGTTGACAAATGAAAGGAAAAAGGGGCGGCTCTTTGTTGTAAGAGCCGCCCCTTTTTGCGCTGAAAAACCAGAGGCTTTTAGGGGGACAAGAGAATATGCTGAAAATATTCCCCGATCTTTCTCACTTTTTGTCACAAACAGAAACTTTGACAACGTAGCAGATTAAAGTGTTGCAAAAGTAGAGTTGTTGATTTATGATAAGGAAAAAAATTGATTTCATAATAGACAAAACATAACCGCAGACTTTCATCACACGGGAGGCGCCGTCCATGCGAAGGTACATTGTCAAACGAATTTTATTGATGCTCCTGCTCCTGCTGGGCATGAGCTTTATCGTGTTTGCAAGCCTCTATATCGCCCCCGGTGATCCCGCCACCATGGTGGCGGGTCCCAGCGCCACGGAAGCGGACATTGAGGCGGTGCGGGCCAGCCTGGGATTGGACCGCCCTTTTTTGGTGCAGTATTTGCTCTATCTTAAAAATTTGCTCACCCTGAATCTGGGCACTTCCTACACCTCGCGGCAGCCCATTCTGGACGAGATCCTGGTCCGTCTGCCCAACACTTTGAACCTGGCCTGTGCCAGTATGATCCTGGCCGTACTGGTGGGCATCCCCTGTGGGATCCTCACGGCGCTGAAAAAGGACAAGCTGGCAGACAACATTCTGACCACAAGCTCGCTGGTCGGGATTTCCATCCCCAATTTTTTGCTGGGGACCCTGCTGATGTACGTCTTCTCCGTCAAACTGGGATGGCTTCCCACCGGCGGCATGACGCACTATTTCTGGACGGCCACCGGGTTCAAGCAGGCGATCTTGCCGGCCATCGCCCTGAGCACGGCCACCATCGCCAGCTTTACCCGCATCGGGCGCTCGGCCATGCTGGACGTGCTCCAGTCCGACTACATCCGCACCGCAAAAAGCAAGGGACTCAAGCGGAAAACCATCATTTTGGGACACGCCCTGCGCAATGCGCTCATCCCGCTGGTCACGCAGTTTGGCACCAGCTTTGGCGGCCTGCTGGGCGGCGCCATCATCACCGAACAGGTGTTCGTGATCAACGGCGTGGGCACTTATCTGATCACCGCCATCAACAACCGCAATTATCCGGTGGTGCAGAGCACAGTGCTGGTCATTGCCACCATTTTTATCCTGATCAACCTTGCGGTGGATATTCTGTACTGTGTGATCGATCCGCGCATCAGTTATGAATAAGGAGGGGAGCACGATGGATGAGAGTAACAAGCACGGCAATCCAGTCCGTGCGGCCTTTCAGAAACTGCTTCATAATAAACTGGCCACGGTCTGCTTTGTGGTCCTGATTCTGGAGATCCTTCTGGTGGCCCTGGCCCCTTTTATCGCGCCCTATGGGTATGAAGAGCAGGACCCAGCCCATGCGCTGGCCCCGGGCTTCTGGGCCCAATGGACGGCGGTGACCGTTCCTGAGGACTCGAAATACAACGCCCGGGATCAGTATGTGCCCGGCCATATACTGGGAACAGACCAGTATGGGCGGGATACGCTCTCACGCCTCCTGTACGGCGGGCGGATCTCCCTGATGGTGGGCTTTGTCTCCACCGCCATGGGGCTGGTGGCCGGCGTCATCTGCGGTCTGTTGGCGGGATACTATAAGCGGCTGGACAATCCCATCATGCGGGTCATGGATCTCCTGTTTACCTTTCCGGGCATCCTACTGGCCATGCTGATCATCGCGATGCTTGGGGTCAATACCTTCAACGCCATGCTGGCCATCAGCATTTGGTCCATTCCCAGCTTTGCCCGGATGGTCCGCGGCAAGGTGCTCCAGGTGAAGGAAGAGGACTATATTATGGCCACCCGCTCCTTGGGCGCACAGGACTCCCGCATCATTTTTGTGCACATCTTGAAAAATTGCCTACCTGTGATCATCGTCATCGCCACGATGCGCATGGCCACGTCCATCATCTCCATATCCACGCTGAGCTATTTGGGCATGGGTGTGACGCCGCCCATGCCGGAGTGGGGAGGGATGATCGCCATTGGCAAGCAGTACCTGTGGGACCGGCCCAGTCTCATTTTCATCCCCGGCATCGCAGTCATGATCACCGTCATCTGCTTCAATATTTTGGGGGATAAGCTACGGGACATCCTCGACCCCAGCCTGCGGGATTAAGGGGTGCCTGTCGGCCTACAAGCCGGCGTGTCAATATAATCCATATGAAAAGGAGAGAATACCATGAAAACTTGGAAGAAACTCGTCAGCCTTACTGCGGCCTGTGCTCTGGGCCTCAGCCTGCTGGCCGGGTGCAGCGGCACCACCACGCCCAGCGGCACGACACCCGGCGCCAGTGCCGGCACCGAGGGAGACGCAGGCGAGGGAAAGATGTTCAACATCGTCCTCACCGCACCCTTTACCGGCTTTGATCCCCTGCGCACAAACGACAGTGCCTCCACCTATGTCAACGCTCAGATCTATGAGACCCTGTACCGCATCAACCCGGAGACCGGTGCGTATGATCCCCTGCTGGCGGTCAGCGAACCGGAATATTCTGAAGATGGTCTGACCGTGACCATCAAGCTGCGGGAAGGGGTCACCTTCCAGGATGGGACGCCGTTCAATTCCGAGGCCGTCAAATACACCTTCGAACTGATCCAGGATCCGGACTTCGGCTCCGCCCGGGCCTCCATCGCCGGTTCCATCGAGTCCATGGAGTGTCCTGACGAGAATACCATCGTATTCCACCTGCTGTATGAGGACGGCGTGTTCCAGGCCAAGCTGGCCCATACCAATTCCGCCATCGTTTCTCCCACCGCCCAGCAGAATCAGGACCTGATGACCCAGCCCTGCGGCACCGGCCCCTACTCCTTTGTCAGCTCCGTCTCCGGCTCCAATGTGGTCCTGACCCGAAACGATAACTATTGGGGCGAGGCGCCTGCCATCAAGGATGTCACCATGACCATCATCAGCGATGAGTCCACCGCCGTGTCCCGCATGGAGACCGGCGAGGCCGACTTCATGCCCAAGATCAGTGTGGAGCAGCTCTCCCGGGTGGAGAACAACGCCGGACTGACCGTCACCACCTCTGAGGCCGCCCAGATCTACTATCTGGGCATGCGGGCCACCTCCTCCGTCAATCCCGTCATGGCCGAGAAGGACTTCCGTACCGCTCTGGCAATGGGTATCGATAAGGAGGGCTATGTGGAATATATGATGCAGGGCTATGCCGAGGTGGCAAACTCTGTGATCGGGCCCAAGATTTTCGGCTATGCGGAAGAGGCGGAGAACCATAACATCGCGTATGATCCCGAGGGGGCCAAGGCCATCTTGGACGCCCATCCCGGCTGGGCCGATGAGGAGATCCTGTTCCTGGTGCCCAGCACCCCGGTCTATTCCAGAATGGGCGAGTATTTCCAGTCTAGCCTGACGCAGGCGGGCTTCAACAACATCAAGATTGAGACCATGGACTGGTCCGCCTGGCTGACGGAGAGCAAGGTGGACGGACGTTATGACATCACCCTGGCCGCCTGGTCCAATGTGACCCGCGACGGCTCCGAGCTCATGGAGCCCAACTTCCACTCCGTGAACGGTCAGCAGCGCGTCCGCCTCCTGCCGGAGGACGCGGCCTTGGTGGACGGCTATATCGACGCCAGCAAGACCACCTCTAACGCGGAAGTCCGTACGGAGAACCTTCTGAACTGCAACGCCGTACTGATGGACGAGGCCTATGTGCAGCCCATCTACAACTCCACCAATCTCTTCTGCTACAGCAATTCGTACACCGGCATCACGCTGGATGCCGGCGGCACCTTCTATATCCTCGATTTCGATTACGCGGGCTGAGAAAACAGCGAAGCAAGCGCGCTGATGCCGGCGCCGGAGCGGGTGCGTCCCGTTCCGGCGCCCCGGTGCCATCGGCTCATGGCGTAAGTTCTGCCCCCCAACAGGCAGGGGGGCGGACCTTAAACTATGAGCAGAATATCCGCCACCTCAAAGGGAGGCCATGATTCCATGGGAAAAAAAGTGCTTGAAGTAAAAGATCTGGTCACAACCTTCCGGATCGGCAAAAAAGAATATGAGGTCCTGCGGGGCGTCTCTTTTGATATCGAGGAGAACGAAACGCTATGCATGGTGGGCGAGTCCGGCTGCGGCAAGAGCGTCACCACGCTGTCCATCATGGACCTTCTTCCCAACAATGGCCGGGTGGTGTCCGGGAGCATCAAGCTCAACGGACAGGAGCTCACCACGCTCTCGCCCAAGGAGCGCAATGCCCTCAGGGGGAAGCAGATGGGGATGATCTTCCAGGAGCCCATGACTGCCCTCAATCCGTTGCTGACCATTGGCCGTCAGATGACGGAGGGGCTGCGGCTGCACCTGGGTATGAGCAGGGAGGAGGCCTATGAGACCGCCGTCTCCTATCTGGAGAAGGTGGGGATCGCGAACCCCGGGGATCGGATGAAGCAGTATCCGTTTCAGCTCTCCGGCGGCCTACGGCAGCGGGTGATGATCGCCATGGTGATGGCTGCCCAGCCCAGTCTGCTCATCGCCGACGAGCCCACCACCGCCCTGGATGTGACCATCCAGAAGCAGGTGCTGGTCCTGCTCAACCGGCTGAAAAAGGATGTGAGCACGGGGATACTCTTTATTACCCATGACCTGGGGGTCGTGGCGGAGATCGCGGACCGGGTGATCATCCTGTACTCCGGACGCAAGGTCGAAGAGGGGAGCATTGAGGCGATCTTTTCCAGGCCGCTGCACCCTTATACCGTGGGCCTTATGAAAGCCGTGCCGAACGTGGATGTGGACGACTTCGACATCCAGCCGATCCCCGGGACGTTTCCCAACATTACCGAGGAAATCGGCGGATGCAGGTTCCATCCCCGCTGCCCCTATGCCACGGACCGCTGCCGCACGGAGGTCCCGGCGGAGATGGAGATTGCGCCCGGCCACTTCGTCTGCTGCCATAAGGTAGAGGAGGAGCACAGATGAGCCAAGAGAAAAAGGTGCTTCTGGAACTCAAGAAGCTGAAAAAGTATTTCCCTGTCCGCCGGGGAGTCCAGATCAAAGCCCTGGAGGATGTGTCCTTTTCCATTTATGAGGGGGAGAAATTCGGTGTGGTGGGCGAGTCCGGCTGCGGCAAGTCTACCTTGGGCCGTGTGATTCTCCAGCTCTATCCCCAGACCAGCGGAGCCTGTATCTACTACGGTCGTACGCGGGATGAGATGTGTCCCAGATATCTCGCCAAGGAGGTGGCCAAGCTCCCGGAGTATCAGAAAAAGGCCACGGAGTTTTATCAGAAGTCCCTGGAAGTGGAGCGGAAGGCGGCGCCTCTCCGGCAGACGATAGAGGCCCTCTCTGCGCACGGCACCAGTAGGGAGACCAAGCGGGAGGCTGCGCTCCAGAAGCGGCTGAGCGAGTTGGAATTCAGGGCCAAGGAGCTGCGCAAAGACGCCTCCCGGCAGTTGCGGGAGGGCTCCCGCACCGTGGGCTCCCTGATCCTGTGCAAAGAGCTGCCCGCCATACAGGCGCTTTTTGACAAGGCACAGAAGGAGACGGCCGCCGCCGCGGCCGCCACCCGGAAATATCGGGAGCTGGAGAAGCAGTTCGAGCAGGCCCGGGTGGAGGGAACGCCTGACAAGGGCCTGCAGGAAAAGATGGAGAAGGCCGAACGGGAGATCGCCGGGCATGTGGAGGCCTCCCACAATTATCGGCTTCAGGCATTCCAGGAATACAGGGGCCGGGATATCCTGCCCATCACGGAGCGGACGCAGGACCCGGAGTATCAGGCCAAGCTGGACCGCAATTATGAGACGGGCATCAATTTGGGCAAGCTGACCCGGAGCGAGATGCGGGAGATGCGGCGGGAGATGCAGATGATCTTCCAGGACCCGGCCGCCAGTCTGGACCCCCGGCAGTCTGTGGGAAAATCCATCGAAGAGGTCTACGTCATCAACACCGATTATCCGGCCCCTGTGCGCAGGGAGAAGACCATGGAGCTGCTGGAGCGGGTGGGCCTCAAGAGGGAGCACTATTATTCCTATCCCCATGCCCTCTCGGGCGGTCAAAAGCAGCGGGTAGGCATCGCAAGGGCCATCGCGCTGGACACCAGGTTTGTCGTGCTGGATGAGTCTGTCTCGGCCCTGGACGTATCCGTGCAGGCCCAGATCCTGCAGCTTTTGAATGAACTCAGCAGGGAGAAGCATCTCACTTATTTCTTCATTACCCATGACCTAGGCGTGGTCAAACACTTCTGCGACCGTATCCTGGTCATGTATTTGGGAAATGTCTGTGAGTTGGCGGAGAGCAGCGCGCTCTTCCATAAACCGCTGCACCCCTATACGGAGTCGCTGCTGGCCGCCGTGCCGCGGCTGAAGGTAGGGCAGGAACACTCCACCGAGTTTGTGCTGGAGGGGGACGTCCCCAGCGCCATGACGCCTCCCAAGGGCTGTCCGTTTCACACCCGCTGCTCCAAGTGCATGGAGATCTGCACCAGGGAAAAGCCGCCTGTGGTGGAGCAGGAGCCCGGCCATTTTGTGGCCTGCCATCTGTATGACAAAAAGAAGGAGGAGACAGAGGTATGAAGGCTCTCTTTGATCCGGCATATCAGCGATATCCCTCCCAACGCTACCCCATCTATGCCCGCGGGGGAATGGTAAACGCATCCTCGCCCCAAGCTGCCGCCGCCGGACTGGAGATCTTGCGGCGCGGCGGCAATGCGATGGACGCGGCGGTGGCCGCCGCCGCCGCCCTTACTGTGGTGGAGCCTACTGCAAACGGCATCGGGTCCGATGCCTTCGCCTTGGTATGGGTGGAGAGGGAGCAGAAACTCTATGGGCTCAATTCCAGCGGTCCCGCTCCTATGGAGGCGTCTATCCGGCGGGTGCTGGACGACAACAACGACGAGGATGGGAAAATGCCCACCTATGGCTGGACCCCCGTCACGGTATCCGGCGCGCCCATGGCCTGGGCGGAGCTGGCGGGGCGGTTTGGCCGCCTGCCTCTTTCCCAGAGCCTGGCCCCTGCCGTGGGCTATGCCAGGGAGGGCTATCCCTGTGCGCCCAATCTCGCCCTCATGTGGAGGCGGGCTTTTGAAAAGTACAGGGAGACCTGCACCGGCGAAGTCTTTGACGAGTGGTACAGCACCTTCGCGCCGGAGGGGCGGCCCTATGAGGCGGGAGAGATCATACGGCTCCCCCATCATGCCGACACCCTGGAGGCCATCGGGGAGACCAATGCCGCCGCTTTCTACACCGGAGAGCTGGCCCGGAAGATCGACGCGGACAGCCGGAAGTTCGGCGGATATCTCCGGTATGAGGACTTGGCGGCCTACAAGGCCCAGTGGGTGGAGCCGATCTCCGTGGACTACCGGGGCTATCAGGTCTGCGAGATCCCGCCCAACGGCCAGGGCATTGCGGCTCTCATGGCCCTCAACATCCTCAAGGAGTTTGCCTTCCACGAGAAGGACTGCGCGGAGACCTATCACCGGCAGCTGGAGGCCATGAAGATGGCCTTTGCCGACGCCTTCCACTATGTCACCGACCCCAGGTTCATGAAGCTGGACTACCACCAACTGTTGGAGCCGGACTATGGGGCCCAGAGGGCGGCAGAGATGGGGGAGACGGCCCGGATCTACTCTCATGCGGCCCCGCCCAAGAGCGGCACCGTCTACCTTTGCTGCGCCGACGGAGAGGGAAATATGGTCTCCTTTATCCAGTCCAATTACATGGGGTTCGGCTCCGGCGTGGTGGTTCGGGGAACCGGCATCTCGCTCCAGAATCGCGGCCACGATTTCTCCCTGAACCCGGAGGACATCAATGCGCTGGCACCCGGCAAACGGAGCTATCACACCATTATTCCCGGGTTCCTGATGCGCTCCGGCACGCCCGTTGGTCCCTTTGGCGTGATGGGCGGCTATATGCAGCCCCAGGGACATCTTCAGGTCGTCATGAACTATGTGGATTTTCACTTGGACCCCCAGCAGGCGCTGGACGCGCCGCGGTGGCAGTGGATGCGCGACAACTCCGTTACGGTGGAGACCCGCTTCGATATGGAACTGGCCCGCCAGCTCCAGAGGAGGGGCCACAGCATCCAGACGGAGCTCTCCACGCCCAGCTTCGGTCGGGGACAGATGATCGTCAGGCTGGACAACGGCACTTTGGTCGGAGGGACAGAATCCCGCACCGACAGCAATATTGCCTGTTTCTGAACATAGGGCAGTCAAGAGACGTTTGGTTTTTTGACAGCGTGAGGGCCGGCCCCGGCGGTGATCGTCGGGGCCGGCCCAATTTTTCAAACAGCAAATTTGCTTGGAGCAGTGGTGTGGCGGTGGGGACCCGGAAAAGGAGGAAGGAAGTCTCAGCCCGGCGGCGAGGGGCAGAAACCCGCCGTCCTTTCATGCCCCGGCGTTGAGCCAGGCGGCCAAATCGTGGGCCTCCTTGCTGTAGAGGAAGACCCTTCCCCTGGCGGCGTCCCAGTGGTATGGGCCTGCAAGAGGGGTGGGTGTATCCGGGCATTCGGCGCTCAAGCGGGCTAGGTATTCATCCGCATAAGAGCCAATGCTGCGGTATACCAATTGGAGACGCCGCTCGCCCTCGGGGTAATTTCGCTCAAGCAGGGGAGCGAGTGTCTTCGATTCTTGTAGTGCATTCAAAATGCACGGCTTCTTTTCCCGCAAATTTCTTTACCCCCCTTTTTATACAGTATATCATAAATTTTTTAACGGCTATGTGGAAATATACGCAGATAACGTCTTGAAATGAGAAATAAAGCTGATTAAAATCGAGTCATTAAACGGATACTGGTTACAGGAGGCTGGGGAAGATGGGGTATGCTTATGCCGCCCGTGCCCGGTGGAAAACCATAATCTATGCGGTGACGGCGTTTCTGTTTTTGATTGTCCTCTCGGCGATTATCATTTGGAACGGTACGAAATTGTTGCAGTCAGTGGAAGATAGAACTTTGAATTATCTGAGGGATGTCGCGGGAGAGTCGGTCCAGTTGGTGAACGAGCGGATCGAAGGTGTGTTTGAGTCCTTGGAGCTGATCTCAGACAGTGTGGAGCAGTTGGAGCCGGAAATAAGGCGGGATTTTCTGCTCCGCAAGGCGGAAATTTGCAGTTTTACAGATTTGGCTGTGGCAGATGAGACGGGGAAGGCTCAGTCACTAAACAACGGAACATGGGAGATGGGTGATCTGCCAATTTTCGCACATGCGCTGGAGGGGGGAGAACGGCGTTGGTATTTGGGGGGAATACATCGTGTATGCGGTGCCGCTCTCTGAGGAAGTGCCCTCCGCCCGGGTCTTGGTTGGAGTGAAGTCCGTAGATAAGATGCGGAAGTTGATTACAAACGACTGTTTTAATGGTCAGGGCAGTACAGGGGTGCTGGGTCAGGATGGGAACTATGTGGTTACACCAGAGAGCAGACCGTTTTTTCGATGATTAACAAGACAGAGTACCAGGAGACAGAGGATTGGGCCGTAGAACTGCAAGAAAACCTGCTGAAGGGACAGGCCGGCAGTCTGGTGCTGCATACGGATAGCGGGAAGGATATCCTTCTGGATTATCGCCCGCTATCGGTAGATGGGTGGTTTTTAGCTACGCTTATTCCCAAGGATATTCTGTCTTCAGAAGTGGATCGCTTCATCTCGCGTACCTTTGCCATCACGGTGTTGCTGGTCGCACTGTTTTTGACCCTGCTGATCGCCACCATCAGTATGCAGAACCGGTACAGAAGCAAAATTGAAAAGATGTCGTTCTATGACCCCGTTACCGGCGGCGCTAGCAATGTCTATCTGCAATTTCAGGCGCAAGAGCTGATTCGGAAAGCGCCGCAGGGATGTTATGTTGTTGCTTCCCTAAATCTGAAAATCTGAGAAATTTCAGCCTCATCAATGAGTTTGAGGGGCGGCAGCAGGGGACCGGCTTTTGCGGGATGTCTGCACTGCGCTCAGCGCGGAGGCGGATGGAGAGGGAGAGCTGGTGGCTAGGGGGGAGGCAGACACCTTTTACCTCTTCCTGCAAGGCGCGGAGCAGCCACAGATCGTCGAACGGCTGGGACGGATGGCCGGGAAGCTGGCGAATCTCAGAGACACCATTGGGCCCTTGAGAGCAAACACAGGGATTTACTGTATGCAGCCGGGAGAAGCGGACCTTGCGGATGCGGAGGCGTGTGCTGACGTCGCCCGAAAAAGCGTGGAAAAATCCTATCACAATACCTGTACCTTCTATAGTGAGAGCATCAAAAATCGCCAGCGGGACATGGCGACCATGCTCTATTAACTGGAGGGGGCTCTGGAACGCAGAGAGCTGCAGATGTACCTGCAGCCCAAAGTCCGCGCTGAAAACGGCACGGTAGCCGGGGCGGAGGCCCTGGTCCGATGGGAGCACCCAGAAAAGGGGTTTATCAGCCCGGCCACCTTTATCCCGCTGTGTGAGGAAGATGGACTGATCTGTCAGGTGGACCTGCTGGTATTTGAGCAGGTATGCCGCTGCCTTTCCAAGTGGAGAGAGGCGGGGGTGGAGCCCGTCCCAATTTCGGTCAATGTGTCCCGGCAGCATTTCCGGGATCCGGAGTTTTTGACGGAGTACAGGCAACTTCTGGAGACCTGGAAGGTCCCGCCGGAGTGGATCGAACTGGAGATCACGGAGTCCATTATGTTTTCCAGCAGTGAATTTCAGTATGTAAGGGACTTTATCCAAACCCTGCACAAGATTGGATTCACCTGCTCTCTGGATGATTTCGGCTCCGGGTACTCCTCCCTCAGTCTGCTCAAGGATCTCCCCATCGACTGCCTGAAGCTGGACCGGCAGTTTATCATCGGCCGCTTTGAGGAGCGGAGCACCCGGACTGTGATCGAAATGATCATGAATTTGGCTCGAAAGTTGGGGATCATGACGGTGGCGGAGGGTGTGGAGCTGGAGGAGCAGGTGAGCTTCCTGCGGGAGGCCGGATGCGATCTGATCCAAGGCTTCTATTTCTCACGGCCCCTGCCGGTAGAAGAATTTGAGCGATACGCCTTTGGAAGAAGCCTCGGAGCCGGTGGAGAAGCAATCTGAGATAAAAGCTGGGCGGCGGGACATGTCACACATGTCCCGCCGCGTTTTTGCGGATGCCGGTTACCAACTGATCCAGCCGCTGGGCTTACGGGTCTCCAGGAGCTCCAGCGCGCCGCAGAGCATTTCCGCCGCGTCGGCACGGGTAAGGCCCTCGTTCAGGGCCAGCGCGCCGTCGGCATTGGTGCGGAGCACGCCCACCGTCTCCAGATTGACCGCCGCCTGGACCGCCCAGGCAGGCGCGGACGCCAGGTCACTGAAAAGCGTGGGGGTGGCGTCGGTGATCTGGAGCATACGGTTGAGCAGGACGGAAGCCTCCGCCCGGGTGATAGTGGCGTCGGGCTGGAAGACCACGCCTTCGCTGCTCTCGGAGCCCTGTACCACGCCGGACTTCAGGGCGGCGGACACGTAGCCCTTGGCCCAGGTGGGGATGGTCTCGTCGTCGGCGAAGCCGGTACGGGTGACCCCCTCCAGTGCGTCCAGCCCCACGGTGTGCATGGCAAGCGCGACAAACTGATCCCGGCTCACGGGAAGGTCGGGCTGGAAGTAGTACGTCCCGCCCATACACTCGCCGATGAGCACGCCCTGCTCCGCCAGCCGGAGCGCGGCGCGATAAGCGGGCACCCCGTCCATGTCGGCATAGGTCACCTTTGTGTTGGCCTTTTCGATTTTGACCTTGACGGTGGCGGGGGCGGAGGTGTTACCTACGGCGTCCACAGCCACATAGGTGAAGGAGTCCTTGCCGGTCTTGTTTTCGTAGGGCGTGTAGACGAATTCGGCAGAACCGTCCTCTGAGAGCGTGACCGCGCCGCGCTTGGGCTTGTCCACCAGACGGAAGGTAATGAGGTCGCCCTCCGGGTCAGTGGCGGCAAAGGTGCCGGTGATGGCCACGTTTTTATAGGTGGAAAGCTCCAGGTTTTCGGCGATGGGGGCGGCATTTTGGGCGGTGAGCAGGTAGAGCCCCACAGACACGTCCTCTCCGGCGGAACCGTCGGCAAAAACAGGGGTGAAGGTAAAGGTGGTGGCGGCGACGGTGGGAGCGGCGTTGGGCTGGAACGTCATCCCACCCACTGCGGACATCGCCACGGCGTCTCCGATCGCCAGGTCGGTATTGCCCATCGTGAGGACACCGGCGTTGAGATCGGGCAGGGAGGTGAGGATGATGGAGTCCAGGTCCTCCTCGCCGGACTGTACCACAAAATCAGCGGGGGAGAAGGAAAAAGTGCTGTCCACGGTGCCGTTTTTGGCAAAGGTGGCGACAGCGGGTTCCTCGGGCGCAGCCCCAAAGAGCTGTGCCGATGCGGGGAAAGCCATGGTGGCCGCCAAGGCCGCCATGAGGACCAGCAGCGTGGTTCTCTGGTAGATGCGGGATCGTTTCAAAGGGAAGACCTCCTTTAGCGTCATAAGTCAAGGCGTGGTCTTATTCTTGACGGTCCGCGTGAGATTATTCCATTGCGGGAAAGAAAAAGTATGCGATGGAAGAATCAGACGAGCCTGCATTCCCGCCACCTGCCGCGGAGGAAAAAGACGGCGCCGATCAAGGCGCCCGGAAAGGGGGCGAGCATCTCGGCCCAGCACAGTCCGGCAAAGCCGCCGCCCATGGCCAGGCCCAACAGCCAGGAGAGCCCCAGGCGCATGACCACGGAGTGCAGGAGGGCGTTGCCCATGGCGAGGCCGGGATACCCCACGCCGGTGGCGAAGGAGTCAAAAAGGTACATGGCCGCATAAGCAAGAAAGTTGAGGGAACAGCAGATGCGTAGATACAGCGTGCCCGCCGCCACCACCGCCGGAGCAGGGTCGAAGAGAGCGATGAGCCCGGGGGCGGTGAGGACGATCAGCGCCGCCGTGGCGCCGGAGCCGGCCAACGCGAGGACCAGGCCCGACCGTGCCGTTCGGGCGGCACGGTCGGGGGCGCCGCCGCCCATACATTGGCCGGCCATGGTGGTCACCGCCTGCCCCACAGCCCAGCAGGGCATGGCGGCGAAGGTGTTGAGCTTGAGACCCACGCCGGCCGCCGCGGCACAGGCGGTTCCGCAGGCGTTGAACAGGCCGGTGACCGCCAGATAGGAGAGGTTCACCACCGAGAGCTGTACTGCGGTAGGCAGACCGATGCGGAGAATGGATGCCCACCGCACTGGCCTGGGAAGAAGGTCCACCCTGCTGAGTGAGCGGAGAAACCCTCTGCGGCGCAGGGAGAACAGGGCAATGAAAAAGGAGAGAGCCTGCGCACAGACGGTGGCCATCGCCGCCCCCGCAGCGCCCAGAGCCAGAGGACCCACGAAGAGGAGATCCAGGGCGATGTTGGCCGCGGCGGCCACGGCCACATAGAGCAGGGGGCCTTTGGAGTCTCCCATGCCCCGCAGCACGGCACAAACGGCATTGTAGCCCAGGATAAAGACGGTCCCGATGCAGATAACGGACATATACTCCAGAGCCAGCGGAAGGGCGTCAGCAGGCACGCCCATCCACCTGAGGACGGGATCATAAGCGACAAGGCTCAGGGCGGTGACGGCGGCGGATACCGCCAGGGAGAGGGAGAAGAGGCTCCCTACGGTCTCCCGGAGCGCGGCCCGGTCCTCCCGCCCCAGATACTGTGCCACCAGTACGCTGCCGCCGGTGGTGACGCCGGCACAGACGGAGGTGATGACGTAGCATATGGTGGCGCTGCTGCCGAGGGCGGCAAGTCCGGGGCTGCCCAGAAAGCGGCCCATCACGGCCATGTCCACCAGACTGTAGAGGGATTGGAGCAGGTTTGCGGCAAACAGAGGCAGCGCGAACCGGACAAGAACGCCGGTGACGTTGCCGCGGGTCAGGTTGGTTTCCATTGAAATGATGCCTCACTTTGTATCAAAAATTCCAGGCAGAAGAGAAAAGGACCGCGGACAAGCAACGTCCGCGGTCCTTTATAGCTCCCCTGTGATCCATCGGCAGGCGCAACAAACAGGCCTGGAATCCCCAAGCCCATCCCGTATGCTCAGCCGATGAAGAGAGAAATCAGCTCCGAACAATGCTTCATCGGTTCATTTGTCCGGAGCGGAGTCTGATACAAAGCTGCATGAAGATGCGCCCTTTCTGTGTTCTGTGGCCATCATAGCCGGTGCACAGGAAAAAGTCAAGACTCCTATGCAAGAAAAATTTGTGATACACTGAAAAATACCGGCGGCGCGATAGCTCTATTGCGCTCCTGCTTCTCGGCGGGACCCTGCGTTTTGTACGCAGATTTCATCCATAATGGTGCATCTCAAACAGCATGGAGCCGATTTGGCACAAAGGAAAAGGAAGGACGAAAAAATGCGAATTATTGAAAATTTGATCTTGGCGCTGCTGCTGGCGCTGAGCACAACGGCCTGCGGGGGAGAAGGGCAGAGCGCGCCCACCGCCGCCCCAACGGAGGGCGCGCTGGAGGTTCACTATATCGACGTGGGGCAGGCGGATTCCGCGCTGATCCTCTGCGGCGGAGAGAGTATGCTCATCGACGGAGGCAATGTGGCCGACTCCAGCCTGGTGGTCTCCTACCTGGCCGACCAGGGGGTGGACTCTCTGGATTACGTGGTGTGCACCCACGCCCACGAGGACCATGTGGGAGGGCTTTCCGGCCCGCTGAGCCAGTATCCGGCGGAGCATGTGCTCGCCCCGGTGACGGAGTACGACACCAAGGCCTTTGAAAATTTCCTCAAGTACACGCGGCAGCAGGGGCTGGAGGTCACGTCTCCCTCTCCCGGGGATACCTGGACCGTGGGGGACGCCTCGGTGACGGTGCTGGGTCCGCAGAAGGCATATGAGGACACCAACAACACATCCATCGTCCTGCGCCTGGACTATGGAGAGACCTCCTTCCTATTTACCGGCGACGCGGAGCGGGATGCCGAGGCCGATATGCTGGAAGCAGGGGCTGCGTTGCAGGCCGATGTGCTCAAGGTGGGGCATCACGGCAGCAATACTTCCACCAGCTATCCCTTTCTTCGGGAGGTGGCGCCGGAGTATGCCGTCATCTCCGTGGGGGAGGGGAACGACTACGGGCATCCCCATGAGGAGACCATGAGCCGCCTCCGGGATGCGGATGTAACAGTTTACCGCACCGACCTGCAGGGACATATTGTGGCGACCAGTGATGGAGAGAGCATCTCCTTTGCGGTCCAAAAGAATGCCGGTGTTCCCACCAATCCCACTCAGGGAGCTCAGGCGGATCACTACATTGGAAATATAAACTCTAAAGTGTTCCATCGCCCGGACTGCTCGGGCCTCCCGGCGGAGCGGAATCAGGTGGAGTTCGCCAACCGGACGGACGCGGTGAACGCAGGGTACACCCCCTGCGGACGGTGTAAACCATAGAAAGGGCGCGGGCCCGGAGAGATAACAGGACGCCGGAGGGTGAAAGCATGGCCCGGCGGGAATCGATTGATTCCCGCCGGGCCATGCTTATGTGTGAGGCGGCCTTGCGCCTGCGCGGTGAGGAAGTGGGTGAACATAGCCGCGGCCCTGGCCCGACCGACCCCATCCCGGGGACGCAGCGTGCCCGCGCTGCCCTATCCGACGACTCCGCCGGAAAGCGAAATGCTGAAAACAGAAGACCCGAATCCTCAAAATGAGGATTCGGGTCTAACTTTATGGAAGAAAAGGGCCAAAATATAGGGCAGCAAGTTTTCTAAAATAAATGTATCTGGATAAAGGAGGAGTTTACGATGCGGCAGACCTACGGTTATATCCGGGTATCCACCCGCGAGCAGAACGAGGCGAGACAGCTCGACGCACTTTATAAAGCCGGGGTGGAGGAAAAGAAAATCTATATGGACAAGCAGTCGGGCAAGGACTTTGACCGGCAAGGGTATCAGCGACTGTTGCACCGGCTTCGTCCGGGCGATACGCTGTTCGTCAAGAGCATTGACCGGCTGGGGCGTAACTACAACGAGATCCTGGAGCAGTGGCGGCTCATCACGAAGGAGAAGAATGCCGCCATTGTAGTTTTGGATATGCCGCTTCTGGATACACGGCAGGACCGGGATCTGACAGGGACATTGATTGCGGACATCGTGCTGCAGCTTTTAAGCTATGTGGCGCAGACGGAGCGCGAATTCATTCGCCAGCGGCAACGGGAGGGCATTGCGGCGGCTAAGGCGCGGGGAGTGCGGTTCGGGCGGGAGGCCATCCCGGTGCCCGAGAACTTTCTGGAGGTCCGGGCGCGCTGGACGGGGGGCGAGTTCAATTCCCGTCAGGCTGCGGCCCTGCTGGGAGTCTCACAAAACACGTTTCTAAAATGGGAGCACATGCTTCGATTACAAAAAGAAAAGCAATTTCGCCAAAATTTCTGCTTTTGTGAGTAGAATTTCCTGCGCAGGGGAACAGTGCCATAAAAGGTTCCGCTATTCCTCTATTTTACATAGAACACGACATTATTTATATAATAATACTTTTGCGCAGGAAAGTCTGCATTTTTGCGCAGAATTGCACGCAAAATGAAATTTGTAACCATGCGGGAGAGAAGCCGATGCCCGTGCTGCTGAAAAGACTGGGAATATCGTGACGACGGCGCTGCTGGTGGGCAGCGCGGATACGACCGAGTGGTACTACGCCGACGTGCAGAAGGCCACCAACTCCCACAATTACGACCCGAAGGATGACGACGACGGGAATGTCTACGAGGTCTAGACCGGGCTGCGGCCAGTCCGCGACTGGGCGGCCCTGGAGCGGGCGTGGCCGGAGGCCAATTCCTCTGAGAGCCCGGTGAGGTCGTCTCCTCCGATACCGATTCGGTGTTCGGGGATTGAGAAGAAGCACGGAAAGAGGAGGGGGCGTCGGGTCCCCTCCTCTCATAGCAGGCATATCCGCGGGGGGAGGTGGGGAAAGGGATGGCAAAGCATACAAAACCTATCAAGGAGTCGGTATGGGCGTATTGCAGGCGGAATCGTCTGGAATCGGTCCTGATGCAGTGGCACCCCGTCAGGAACCGGGACATGACGCCGGACGAGGTGCCAGCGGGGAGTCACAGGCACGTTTGGTGGATGTGCAAACAGGGCCATGAATGGCAGGCGGAGGTCCGCTGCCGTACCCTCTATGGAAACGGTTGTCCCTTCTGCGCCAACCGCGCCGTACTGCCCGGCTTCAATGATCTGGCTACGCTGTACCCGGAGCTGGCGGCGGAATGGCACCCCACAAAAAACGGGGCGCTGACGCCGGAGCAGGTGTTGGCGGGCTCGGAAAAGCGGGTCTGGTGGCAGTGCGGGAGAGGACACGCCTGGCAGACTTCGGTCTCCACGCGGACCAGAGCGAACTGTCGGTGCCCGGTCTGTGCCGGGCGAACGGTGCTGGCCGGTGAGAACGATCTGGCCACGCTTTCCCCGGAACTGGCGGCGGAGTGGCATCCCACGCTAAACGGGGCGTTGACACCGGACATGGTGACGGCGGGGAGCAACAAGCGGGTGTGGTGGCAGTGCAGGCTTGGGCATGTATGGCGGGCGGTGGTCGCCCGCCGGAGCATGGATGGGGCGGGGTGCCCCTACTGTACAAACCGCAAGGTGCTGGCGGGCTTCAACGATCTGACGACAGTGCATCCGGAGCTGGTCAAGCAGTGGCATCCCACGCTGAACGGGGACCTGACGCCGGATATGGTAACGCCGGGGACGCGAAAACGAGCCTGGTGGATTTGTCCCGAGGGCCATGTGTGGAACTGCGCCATCTCCAGCCGGACGGCGGGGAGGCGGCCCAGCGGCTGCCCGGTATGCGCGGGCAAAGCAAAGGAAAACCCACGGTATGAAGCGGTTCTGCGGGCGTGTCCGGAACAGGAAAGCAGGAGGAGGGGCGGGAGCGATGGGGTTGATCCATTGGCGTGAGGCACAGCGGAAGCGCAGCCGGGCGGAGTCCGGACAGACGGCCGGAGCGCGTGAGAAATGCGTCCTGTGCGGCGGGGAGACGCCGTATCTGCGCACGGTCCCCATTGACCGGCGGGAGGGATATCTGGAGGGGGCCGGGCAATTGTGCGCGGCGTGCTGCCGGGAGATTTTTGAAAGTCCACAAGGGGGGGACCTTCTATAGCGGAGACAAATGCCGTTGTTTTTCCGCCGCACAGCGGCACAAAAGTCTTGGCTTCGCGCCCTGGAAGCCCTGCTCTGCAAGGTGTTCCAGGGCATCCCATTCCATTGGATGCGGGCTGTGTCCCACGGAGCTCCCCGCCCGCATCCGGCCATCTTCGCACAGCTTGCAAAGGTTCGATAGGGAAAGAGGGGCCGCTGCCATGGCAGCGGCCCCTCTTTGTCTCTTGGCGGCGTTTGAAATGCTTCCGGAGACAAACCGGGCAGCGCTGGGAAGCGCAGGCCCTAAACGTGGGAGGAGGCGTCTCAGCCCTTGTGGTCCTCCTTCACCTCGCCCATCTTGTAGGCTCGGAGGAGGGCCTTCAGGTCGTCCACCTGTCCCTGGAGCTCACTGCCGATATCGGTCTGTGAGATCTTCACGGTGGACTCCATCCGCTCGAAGATCATGGAGGAGGAGGCGATATCCTGATTCTCGCGGATGGCCTTTCCCTTGCCGGAAAAGGGCTGGTGGGAGACGATGCGGTAGCAGTTGGAGTTGTATATGAGGGTATAGCCCGCGATGCCGGTGGTGGGCTGGTAGGCCCGGCAGAAGCCGCCGTCAATGACAATGAGCTTGCCCCCGGCCTTGAACGGGCTCTCCCCCTTTTTGGACTTGACCGGAATATGCCCGTTGATGATGTGGCAGTGGGGACCCGCCAGGCCGAATTCGGCGAGGAGAGCGTCGCACACCGCAGGATCATGATAGTAGGTGTAATAGGCGTTCTTAGGCTCGGTCCAGGAGGACTCGTCCTTGATCAGCCGCCGTTCGAAGGTGGTCATGCGGTCCCGGCCAAAGAGCGGAGAATTGCGCCCGCACCAGAGGAACCACAGGAAATCCATGCCCGCAAGGCGCTCCGGGGAGCCGGGCTTGGCGTAATAGCCCTGTCGGGCCACCTTTTCCGCATGGTCCAGGAACGCGCGCCCGCCAAGATCCTTGCAGCCCACCACGCTGAATTTCATGATCTGGCCGTCAGGGGTGAGGGGGATGCAGCCGTGAAGCAGCAGATTCCCGTTGAATACCTTGTATAGCCCGCCCTTGGAATAGAGAAAGCGGACATGTTTTTGCAGCTTCTCGCTGCGCTGGAAGGACTCGGTGAGCTGGCCGATGACCTCGTCCTCCTCGGGAGAGAGCTCGTAGGGGTGTTCCCGGTCCACGGTGGGGAAATCGGTGTCGGCCAAGTCATATTTGACGTCCCCAATGGTGATGCATTTGTGCGCATAGTCGATCTTGTCCAGCAGCAGCCGGTCATCCATGCCGAAGCCGGGATTGCGCAGGATCTTCTGCCCCTCCAGCTTGAAGAGAATGACCGTAATGGCCTTGTGCATCCTGGCGGCCAGCGCTTTGTCCTTCTCTGTGTACTGCTCGGCGTCGTCTCCGGCGAATTTGGCGGCAAAGCAGGAGCAGTCGCAATCCTTGTAGATCTCATTGGCAAAAAGGGCCAGAGGCCGCAGAGAAATGCCGTAACCGGTCTCGATGACCTCCAGATTGTTGTAGTGGATGGAGTTGGAGAGTACGGTGGCCACCAGTGTGCGGCTCCCGGTGGCGGCTCCCATCCACAGCACATCGTGGTTGCCCCACTGGATGTCCACGGTGTGGTAATCCATGAGGGCGTCCATAATGATGTCCGCCCGGGGTCCGCGGTCGAACATATCGCCCACCATGTGGAGCCGGTCCACCACCATGCGCTTGATGAGATTGCACACGGCCACGATAAAGTCCTCCGCCCGATCGATGTCGATGATGGTGGAGATGATGTTTTCGTAGTGGTCCCGCTTGTCGTGAAACTCGTAATTGGTGTTGAGCAGTTCGTCGATGATGTAAGCATACTCCTTGGGCATGGCCTTACGGACCTTGGAGCGGGTATATTTGGAGGTGACCAGACGGCAGACGTCAATAAGGCGGTGAAGGGTGATCCGGTACCACTCGTTCCTGTCCTCGAGCTGTCCGGAGAGTTCGGAGAGCTTTTCCGACGGATAGTAAATGAGTGTGGAGAGCTGATCGCGCTCCGCCCTGGAAACACTGGTGGCAAAGAGCGCGTCCACCTTTTCCCGCACCACGCCCGAGGCGGAGTTGAGAATATGGAGGAAGGCCTCATATTCTCCGTGAACGTCGGAAATAAAGTGCTCGGTACCCTTGGGCAGGTTCAGGATGGTCTGGAGGTTGATGATCTCGCTGCTGGCCGCTTGTACCGTGGGGTACTGGCGGGAGAGCATTTGCAGATAGCGCAGATCTGGGGCGGCGCAGGCTTGTTTGGAATTCATCCGCAGGATCCTCCTTATGGTTTGCATGGATGCTGTTATTGTATCACTGAATGCGGGGAAAGGCACGATAAATTTTGCACTTTTTGCGCTAAAATCGTGTCAAAACATAGAGCAAATAAATATTTTAGCAATGAAATGTGAAAGGAATCAAAAGGATACCAGGCAGGCCTTTGAACGTGAAGGAATCCGGTTTCGTGTAAAAGAACCGCACCTCCGCGCAACGATCCATCACTTGAAAAACAGAGCCTGATAGAGTACAATATTTTTAGTAAAAATGAAAGGGGAACAACTATGGCCACACTGCGGGAGCTGGCGGAGCGCACTGGCTACTCTCCGGCGACGATCTCGCGCATCCTGACGGGGGACCCCGCGCTGGCGGTGAGCGAGGAGGCGCGGAAACGGGTGCTGGAAGAGGCGGGGCGGCTGAATTACGCCGCCACCAAGAGCCGCCGCGGACGCTCGCCCAAACATCTGCTCCGGGTGGCGGTGGCGGAGATGCTCACGCCGGCCCAACAGCTCCGGGACCCGTTTTACCTCTACCTCCGCGGCTATGTGGAGCAGGCCTGCCTGGATCAAAAATATGCGTTTCTTCCCCTGACTCCGAGAGGGGAGGGCTTTGTATCGCCGGAGGGGATGGCGGTGGACGGTGTGGTGGCCATCGGCCGTTTTACACCGGCCCAGGCGGAGTCCCTGCGGAGCGTCAGCGAAAACGTGGTGTTTCTCAACTCTTCGCCGGATGACGCCCGGTTCGACTCCGTAGTCCTCAACTATGAGCTGGGCATCCGGCTGGCCCTGGACCATCTTCTGGGCCTGGGGCACACCCGGATCGGATTTATCGGGCCGGCCTGGAGGCTGGGAGATCGAAAGGAACCAGCGCCGGAGGTCCGCAGGACGTGGTTCCTCTCCCTGATGGAGGCGCACGGCCTTCTGGACCCGGAGCTCCTGGTGGAGACGCCCATGGATGCGCGTTCCGCCGCCGACGCGCTGCGGAGCTGGCTCGCCGACGGCGGGCAGCTTCCCACAGCCTTTCTCACCGCCAGCGAGGAGACGGCCATGGGGGCGATCCGGGCGCTGGAGGAGGCGGGGCTGTCCATTCCGGAAGACGTCTCTCTGGTCTCTTTTAACGACACCCCCCTCTCCGAGCTGGTGACCCCCGCCCTCACCTCGGTCTCTACCCACGTAGAGGAGATGAGCCGCACTGCCGTCCGTCTGCTGGCGGAACGGGCCCGGGTGCCGGGGCGGCCGCCGGTCCGTACCCTTCCGGTCAAGGTGGTGGTGCCGCCCTCTCTGGTGTGCCGGGAGAGCGTGGGCGTCCCGGCGAAATAGACAGGAATGCGGCGCCGGTTCCGGCGATTTTGACAAAGATAAATTTTTACTAAAAATTTGCTTGCCAGAGAAACCGCCGACGGATATACTGGTGTCGGAGAACATCGGCAGCAGTGGGAAAGGAAGGTCATCTATGGCAATTTTGGTATTGGGCGGGGCCGGATATATCGGCTCTCACACCGTGTATGAGCTCATCGACGCGGGCCGGGACGTAGTGGTGGCGGACAACCTCCAGACCGGCTTCCGGCAGGCGGTCCATCCC
>OJRC01000077.1_pt1 | contig 79920 bp, 88 predicted proteins | sample 1599081 | NCBI WGS metagenome assembly OJRC01 (sample SAMN03922519, study PRJEB24848) | human gut metagenome | isolation source: stool sample | host: Homo sapiens | place: Germany | collected 2010-02 | reverse complement strand
CTTCCACCATGAGCGGCAATATTACGGGCAACACTTGCGCATTGCATAAAATTTTCTACATATTCGCGGGGGAGGCCGTAAAACTCTTTTGCTATCCGCCTTCTATCCACTGAAAGCATATTTTTATAAAACTTTGATAACGCCCCAAAAGTTGTTTCTTCCACCACTACCCACACGGGATATATTCCCTGCCGTTGTTCCCGGTGGTGGATCACAAAGACATCAGAGGAACGCTTTATTGCTGAAAACAACTCATTTAAAAATGCAGAGTGCAGGAGTTCATCTTCGAAATGTTGATTGTTCAGATATCCCAGGGGCCCATACTCTTTGGCGTGATAGTAAGAAATATACGCTCTGGCAGAAGTTTCAGCAATAGAACTGAATTCCAACACGATTTTTCGCACTTCGGCATCAAAATCATATAACTCTACAATATCTTCAATAGACACATGGGGATAGAATGTATCGTTTTTCCTAAGAGTTAACGAGTATGCACTTAAGCGGTAGTAATTCATCCTTTTCAGGATAACCCTTGCGGTGTCCTCATTCGCTATAATCAGGCCGCGCTGCCGAAGGAGCGCGATTTGCTCATCATAGCTTTTGAAGGGTTTTGCCCCATTTATGGTAGGCACAATGACGACCTCCTAAAAAACAAAACACCCGCCATGTTACGCATAAGTGCAAACGCACCCAGAGGCTCGACGGGTTTCATTACTCTTATTATATGCCCGTCTCGTAAAAGAATCAACTTCTTGAAGTGTGAAATTTTTGGAAAAATGAGAAGTATGATTTATTTTTTGCCATTTTCAGAGCCTTAAACGCTGTTTTCAACGTTTTTCTCGTCCTTAAACGATATTTTCTCCATTTTAAACGATTTGTAAACGGTTTGTCCTGTTCTAATAGCTGCCCCCCTTTGGGCAGCTGCGGAGGGTGAAGCCCTGCTGAGACAGGGCATCGAGAACATCCGGGGATATTTGTGTGGAGGGCAGATAGGTAAGGGGGATACACTGTGCCGCGTCATCTACGCGGATCAGGCTTTTTTCGGAAGCAAGGATAAAATATGTGCGTTCTCCCCTCTCATCTATATGCAGAAGGCGAGTGGCAAAGCGGAAATTTTTCCCTAGTGCTCGGACAATATCAGATGTTATCATATAGAAATACTCCTTACTGCGGGCCGCCCTTGGGCTTGCCTTTCATGGCTGCTATGATGCTGAGCATCTGCTGTGCTGCGCTTTCTGTGATGTCGTTTTCGATGTCGATATACTGCGACAATTCGAGGCGGGTAGCCTCTGTAAGCGGGTCTGCCTCCAGCGCTTCCTGTGTTTCCCGCGCGCGGCGGCGCTTCTTCAGTTCCCAAGAGAAATTGACGCCCTGCGCCTGCGTGTAATAATCCAGCATTTCCTGTATATAGGCGGGGCGGACGCCAAGCTGCTCGGCCAGCTGCCAGCTTTCGGTATAGCCCTGTTCCATAAGGCTTAAAAGCTTTTCGACGGAAAAATACTTCTTGATGCCATGGCGCGCGGCAAGATTTTCCTGATGCTGGCGCACGGTGTAGGGGCTGTCCAGCTGATAAAAGGTATTGGTAGCAAAGTGACCTTCCTCGTGGATGAGGATTTCCCGTTCCTGCTCCACACTGGATATTTTAGATGGATTCATGCCCAGATAGCCCGCGGGCTCGGCCACGGCGCTGAACTGGGAAAGCGGGCAGTCGAACACTTCCACGCCCATTTCCTCCAGATTTTCATACAGCACATTGATATCAACAGCTGCACTCATTTTTCGCTCTGCTCCTTTTCTTTTTTCTTTCGTTTACGCTCGGCAACCATTTCCATGAACATTTTAATGTCGTCAATGTCATCCTGTGTGAACTCTTTTTTTACCTCGCCGTAGGCGGCAAAAAGCTGGTTGGCGAAGGGGTCGGCTTCCAAAGTGGATGTAAATTCATTTGGTTGATGGTCATCTTCAATAAAGTAAGATTTAGGCAAACTAAAATAATTGGCTAAGCGTTCTATTTTATCCATGCGAGGCATGTTGGTGCCTTTGCTCCATGTTGACACAGTGGATGTGGACGCGCCACAAATTGCCGCAACTTCCTTCTGTGTGATATGCTGTTCGGCCAATAGACGGTTGAACTTTTTTTGAAAGATTTTTTTGCTTTCTGCCTCAGACATTTTATTCACCCTTATCCTTTCCTTAGCCTAAGAATACAATAAAAATGGACAAAAAAGCAATATTTTTTTGAAAAAATCCAATTTAATTATTGACAATCCATTTTAACTGGATTAAAATAAAAACAAACCAAGGGAAAGGAGGCGTAGCTGTGATGCAGATTTCTTTGAAAGCGGCCAGAGTAAATGCTCATCTGTTACAACGGGAAGCCGCAGAGAAAATTGGTGTGAATACATCAACTTTAGTGAGCTGGGAAAACGGAAAAACGGCCCCTAAAGCGCCACTACTAAAAAAATTGTGCGAGATATATGGCGTCTCTATCAACGAAATTTTTTTGAAAGAAAAATCCAGTTAAAATGAATTTCAGGGTACTTGTATACGAAATTCGACTGTATGCCACAAGTATTAAGTTGTGTGGGAGCTCGTCTCAATTTGGGACGAGCTCGAAGCAGAGTAACCATCGGAAATTTTTCCCAGTGAGCAAAGAATAACATGTGAAAAGTCCTATAAATTGGACTTCTAAAGAAAGCGAGGTGAAAAGATATGACCTTACGGCAACTGGAAAAAAGCATCCCCGCCATTCGGCGGCAGCTGAACAGCGGGGAAAAGAAAATTGTAATCATCGATGGCCCGGCAGGGCCGACAGGGAAAACCACAGCGATGCACGCACTGCAGGATGCCGGCATTCCAGCCTATGAGGAATATCAGGTTCTGCATATCACTGTTGGGCCTTCTTCGCCTTAAATACAGGCGATTGTTCCGAGACATTGAATACCCAATTTTGCGTCTTCTTGTTGCGGACCTTATACCCCGCCTGTAACATAGCACCCTTAAACTCACCATTGGTGAAGTAGGAATCTTTATCACTCTCAAACGTCACTAGATGTTTCAAGCCATAGGACGTATGCCGGGCATTAAAGGTTGCTATCGGACGCAGGTTACGGTCAATCCAGTCCAAAAGATCGCGCTGACGCTGCGAAGGCAACTGTTCAAACTCATGATAATCATCACCATTACACATGTCCTCTCACCTCCTCCCTTTTCTCTTTTCCTCATTTTATCATGGGGGGATGGGGCTGACAACCACAGAAGGCGGGATGAGTTACCCAATTCAAAGCTGGTCTCACTGTTCTTTCTGCGCTTCATGCGCAGGGGTATCCCTATCTGCCGATAATCAGTTTTTCTTCCGCATGATGTAATGCGCCGTATTGGGGCTACCGACCCAATACGACCAACAAATCAGCTTGTAACCTTTTTTCATTAGCTGTTGGGCATTGTGAAGAGATTTCACAGTGACTTCCTTCAAGGCAACACCCCCTTTCCGTCACGGAAGAAGGCATCTCCTGCGCATGAAGTGCAGAAAGAACTATGGACAATAAGCAAGGATGTAACCAATCCCGCGCGCAGTCTCGAAGCAGGCAATACCTGTTACAGCATACCCTTCCGAGATGTATTTTACGGCTTCGGGCCATGAAGCGGCTGCCTGCAAAGCCATTTTATTACAGCTTTTGCCCATAAACAAGCGTCAAAGCAGAAAGCGAGGCGAGCCATATGATGACGCCCCAGAATGTGGTGAACACATATGAAAGTTTATTTCGCGTATTGCGCATGAGAGAGGAGTTTTTCGGCATGGAATTCAAATTGCTGAGTGTTCAACCCAAGCCGAAAAAAGCCCCAAAACAGGACGAGCGCCCGGATGCTGCAACATCCGAGCGCCCCTGTGAGGATGTCAAAACAAACCAAACGCTTTGACATCCTCATTTTACCGCAATGGATAAGGGCCCGTCAAGCGGGCCGGAAAGTGAGGACGAAAAATGTATACATATTTTGCCTGTATGGCACTGGGCTTTGCCCTGGGCGTGCTATTCGCGGCGGCGGGCATTTGGAGCGACCAGCGGAAAGGGGGCGGCGGCAGATGAGTGAATATATCTCGGTGCTGCGCCGCCAGCCGGAGGACATCCGTGCGGGCGCCGCGCCTTTCGCGGTGTATGTGGACGGGGAGCTTTGGTGCGAATGCGAGGATTATTTCAGCGTGGCGGAAAAACTGGCCGCCCTGCTGCCGGAGAGGAGGCGCTGCGGATGAAGGCCATTGTGATAGACCCCGGCGCGGAGCCGGTGGTGAAAACGGTGCCGGAAACACTGCAGGCGCTGGGCTCCATGTGCGGCGGGACGCTGACGCTGCTGCGCTTTCCGCTGGACGCGGCGGGCCTGCTGTACATGGAGGGCGCGCACATCCGCGGGCTGGAGCAGAACCGGCAGTTCCGCGGACAGTGGTATTACGGCCGCCTGCTGATTGTGGGCGTGGCGCCATATGGCGCGCGCTTCCGCAGCCTGACACCGGAACAGATTGCCATGTATACGGCGAAGTGGCGCGAGGCCGTTGTACCGTATGAGAAAGTGAGGTGGCCGGGGTGACAAAACAGAATGGCCGTTGCCCACTCCAACAGGAATGTGAACGTATCTGCAAGGTAGTTGGGCATGAGCGGCATTGCGATTATTATGTCAACAACCGCCATGGAACATCGGGTATTCCTGATCAAGACAAAATACTGGACGAGGAAGATGCCAGAAAAACACGGGAATGGGAAGAAAAATATTTCGCTGTGCTTGATGAGGATGAAGAGACGGACGGCACAGAGCCGACGGGTGACAGTAAGAGAATGGAACCCGCCGCAGCCGTCTGCGAGGCGGAGACGAGTGGCGGCGGCATCAAAGCTGCTTTACCTGCACCCTTTGACTACTCCGGGCTGGACGTGCAGACGGTAGAGGTTCTGCATCTAGCCGAAAGGGAGATTCGCGAGGCACGGCAGGTGTATATTTGCCGAATGTCTGCTGCGGTGGCGGCGGCGCACGAAGCCGTTGTCGCAAATTGCGACAACGGTGAGAATGGGAAGTTCGCTTCACATGAAAACACCTTCTTGGCGTGGTGTACCAGTGTGGGTTTGAAAAGGGATGCGGCTTACCGCCTGCTTCAAGTCAACGCCCTACTGACCGGCGCAACGCCTGAAGAGCAGGCCACGCTGGAGGCTGCGAGCCCCTCTCTTTTGTACGCCGCCGCCAGGCCCTCGGCCCCTGCCGAGCTGGTGCAGGGCGTAAAGGCCGGCGACATCACCACACACAAGCAATATCAGGAGCTGCTGGCCGAAATTCGCACCCGCGATGCCAAAATCAGCGAGTTGACCGAGGCCAGCGAGGCCTCCGACCGGCGTGCCGATGCAGCGGAGCGGCGGGCCCGAGAGGCGGAGGCGCAGCGTACCGCCGTGCTGGACAAGCAGGGCGAATATATTACGCGCATCCATGCCCTGGAAAGCCGCCCGCTGGAGGTGGCCGTGCAGGAGCCGGACCCCGCAGAAGTGGAGCGCATGGCAGAGGAAAAGGCCATGGCCATGACGGCCGAGCTTCGCGGGCAGCTGAAAACAGCGGAAGGCAATATCCAGAGAATGAAGAGCATCCGCGACAGCCTGCAGAGCCAGTTGGAAGACTGGCGGCAGGCTGCTTCCCACCAAGCCACCGCCTTGACGGCAGAAAACGTGCTGCCTATGGCGCAGGACCTTGCAGGGAATATCAAATCACTATACAACACGTTTCTGCTGGCGGCCCATGGCCTGCACGGCGAAGACTACCGCCGCTGTGCCGCGCCGCTGGCACAGGCGCTGGAGGAGGCGCTGGGCGGCCTGCGCGCAAATACAGCGCAATACACGGCAAACCGATATGAGGAGGATGAGGACTTTGAATGAAAAGATATTGGCGGCCCTGATGAAGGCAGCTTACAAAGGCGGCGGCCTGAAGGTGTGGCGGCTGGAATGGCATGTGACGGACTGCCTGATGCTTTCTTCCGGCTTTTGGGCCGTTTTGATGGCCATGGACGACATGCCCGGCAAGGCGCTGGGCCTTCTGGCAGAATGGATGCGGCATCTGCCGCTGATGAACGAAGCCTATCTGCTGCAGCACAAGCAGGAGCCGGAGGAGTTGAACGTGCAGCACGAGGGCATGCGCACGCTGCTGGAAAAGGAAGAGGACGGCGCATTTTGCGTGGATGTGAAGCTGACGCCCTTCTGGGTAGGCGAGAAGCGCGCGGCCCAGCGGCGCGATAACCGCCGGATGGTGTTCTTCACAAGCGAGCTGATAGAACTGGCCGCTGCCTTCCCACAGACGGGCGCCGTGCAGCAGGACGGCGGGCTGGCCCGGTGGTACCACCCCGAAAAAGGCATCTGGGTATGGCTTGCCGCCCGCCGGGATGTGGAGCCGGAACGCGCCGCTGTGCTGGAGAGGTACGACTGCTGGGGAGGTGGCGGCCATGGTGGCACAGTGGCAGGCAGAGCTTGACCGGCTGGCGGACAGGGACAAGCTGGAGCAAAAGCTGGCTGCGGCCATACAGGCGGGCACGCCGCAGCGGCTGGAGGCCAGCATGTTGTGGAACGCGGCGGCATTGGAGGAAAAGCTGGGTGCCCTGCAGAAGCACATTGCCCATCTGCTGTTGGACGGGCACACCTCCGAGGAGGCGATGCGCGCGGAATACGGCCATGTGCTGACGGCCCTGCCGGTTTTTCTGGCGGACCTGTGCATTCTGGCAAAGCTGACGGGCTGGGCAAGGCCCGGCGATATCCTCACGCAATGCGCCCACACCTTCGAATTCAGCATTGACCTTCTTTTGAAACAGGGAAAGGAGAATGGAGCATGAGCAATTTATTCGCGCCGGTGCAGCGCCAGAAAATGAAGCTGCGCATGGCGCTGACAGGCGTATCGGGCGGCGGGAAGACGCTGGGGGCCCTGTACCTCGCCTACGGCCTGACGGACGACTGGGGCAAGGTGGCGCTCATCGACACAGAGCGCGAGCGCGGCCGCGCCTATGCCAGCCGCAGCGACCTGCCCACCCCTACGGGTGAATATCTGTATGCCGGGCTGTATGCGCCGTACAGCCCGGAACGGTATAAGGAATATGTGCGGCAGGCCGCCGAGGCCGTGGGGCCGGACGGCGTGGTGATTGTGGACAGCCTGAGCCACGCATGGAACAACGAGGGCGGCGTGCTGGAAATAAAGGACCGCATTGCGGCGCAGGCCGGAAAAAACAGCTACACCGCGTGGAACGAGGCCGGGCGGGAGCAAAACAGCCTCATCAATTACATTCTGGGCGTGGACTGCCACACCATCGTCACCATGCGCAGCAAGATGGAATATGCCATGGAGTTGAACGAGCGCGGCAGGCAGCAGCCTGTGAAGATAGGCCTTGCGCCGGTGCAGCGCGACGATACCGAATACGAGTTCGACATTGTGATGAACATCGGGCGGGACCATATAGCGACTACCAGCAAGGATGTCACCTTTCTGGACGGCTTTGGGGCGGTGATTACGCCGGAGCTTGGCAGGCAGCTGCGCGCATGGCTGGCCGACGGGAAGGAGCCGGAGCGCTGGTTCTGCGCCGATTGCGGCGCGCGCATCCGGGACAGCGCCAGGGGCACCGCACGGGCCCGCGCCGCGGCCACGCAGGAACACTTTGGCCGCGCGCTGTGCGAGGCCTGTACAAAACAGGCCCTGCGCGAAGAACGAGCCGCGCAGGCCCGGAAGGAGGCGAACGGCAATGATACCGGCCAGCCGCCGCAGGGCTGAGAAGAACCGCTTGCAGCAGGCGCGGCAGCGCCGCGGGCTGGATTGGGAAAAGGCGCTGGCCGCGGACCTGAATGAAGAGGGCTGGGCCCGGTGCTGGCCCGCAGGCTGGGGCGGGCAGCCGTGGGACATCTCCGCCGTGCTGGAGGGGTACGCCTATGCCATCGAGTGCAAGCATATCGCCCGCGGGAACCTGGGCTACTCGGCATTCACCGTAAACGAGATAGAAAACCTGTCCAGACATGAGGACGCCGGGGGCATCAGCGTGGTGGCCGTGCTGCGGGACGAGCCGGAAACCATGCGCTTTGTGCCATGGTTTGCCATTCGGGACGCCGTGCTGGGCGGAGGCCGAGGAAGCGTGAAGCTGGAGGAATACCCCGAAACGCTGAACGGCACATGGGAGGTGCCGCACCCATGATGATGACACTGGACGGCGAGTGCCGGCTGGCAGATGTGCCGCGTGAGCTGTACGAGCGCTTGACGCGGGAGCTGACGGTGCTGAACCCGGCATGGCAGACGGCGCTGCGCCTGGGCCGCCCTACCTACGGCATCAAGAAGCACCTGCTGTTGTACCGCGTGGAAAACAGCGAGCTTATCTTGCCCCGCGGCATGGCCATGCAGGTGTGGGCCCGCAAGCCCCGGGGCGCCGTGAGCAAAGACCTCACCCACACCTGCGCGCCGGTGGAGTTTGCGCATTGCGCTATCCGTCTGCGGGACTATCAGTCGCAGGTGGCGCGGGATGTACTGGGCAGCCGGGTGCCGCAGGGAGTGATTTGCATGCCCTGCGGCGCAGGCAAGACGGAAACAGGATTGTACATTCTGGCGCAGCTGCACCAGCCCGCGTTGTGGATTACCCACACGAAAGACCTGCTGGATCAGACTGTGCAGCGCGCCCGGGCACGCCTGGGCCTTGAAGGGCCGGAGCTGGGGGTATTAAGCGGTGATGAACGCCGCCCGGGTACACATCTCACTGTGGCCACGGTGCAAACACTGTACCGCATGGAAATGGACGGCCTCGCCCACCTGTTCGGCGCCGTTATTGTGGACGAGTGCCACCGCGTAGTGAATAACCCGGAAAAGGCCAGCATGTTCGCCGCTGTTTTGGCCCACCTGCCCGCAAAATACCGCTATGGCCTGACGGCCTCCGAGCACCGGGCCGACGGGCTGGAGGCAACCATCTATCAGGTGCTGGGGCAGCGCATCAGCGGCGTGGAGCAGGCGGCGCTGGAGGCCGCTGGCAATGTCGTGACGCCCGCTGTGCAGCCCGTGCAAACCGCGTTTTGTTACACGCCTGCCCCGCGGGAAGAGCGCACAGATATCCAGCGGCTGCTTCAGCGCATGGCGGCAGACGACAGCCGCGCACTGCTGATATACAGCTATCTGGAGCATGAGCTGCTGGACGGGCACGCCTGCCTTGTGCTGGCTCAGAGCCTGGCCATACTGGAAAGGCTGTTTGCGCTGGCGCAGCGCGCAGGGCACCCCGCGGCCTATATCAGTGGGGCGAGCAAAAAAGCAGACCGCGCCGCGGCCATCGCAGGCATGCGCGCGGGCACGCTACGCTGCCTGTTCGCCACCTATCAGCTGGCAAAGGAGGGGCTGGACATCCCCCGCGCGGACAGGCTGTTTCTGGCCAGTCCCGTGCGGGACAGCGTTATCGTACAGCAAAGCGCCGGACGTATCATGCGCCCGGCGACGGGCAAGGCCGATGCCCTGATATACGATTTTGTGGACAGGGCCGTGCCCGTCTGCCGCAGCCAACACACCGCGCGGCGCAGAGTGTACCGCGCACTTAAATGCAGTATTCGCCCGGATTTTAACATAAAAGAAAAGGAGTAAGAGCAATGAGCATTTTTGACACACTGAAAGCAATGAACGAGCAGTACAAGGCCACCCCGGCGGCGCCGGACAACGCGCGCATCCCGGACGGCAAGTATCGCGCCATCTGTAAGGAAGCCCGCCTGATAGAACCGTCAGAGACAAAGCCCATGCGGCTTTCCTGCAGCTTCATCATCATGGAGGGCGATTACGCGGGCCGCATGCTGTTCATCAGCCAGCGCATTGTGGCCGAGCAGACGGCCTTCTCGTACCTGAAGAGTTTCATCGCGCAGATGCAGGTGCCCGTTACTGACTTGTACCAGCTGGAAGCGGCCCTGCCGGAATTTACCGGCCGCATCATTACCGCCAGCGTAGTGACGAGCAAGGCCGACGCCCGTTACCAGAACGTCTATGTGGACGAGTACATCGGGAAGGGCGACATCACGCCCTACCTGAAGCGCGATGCGCAGCCAAAGCCCTTCGGGCCGGCCGCAATAAACGGGTTCCAGCCGGTAGACATTGACAACGACGATCTGCCGTTCAATTAAAAAATAAGGAGCGCACCCATGCTGAAACCGGAAAATATCCCAGACGAATTGAAAACACTGCCGCGCTGGGTGTGCTACCGCCTGCCCGATAAAACACCCCTGAACCCGCGCACCGGCGGAAATGCGGGAAGCACGCTGCCGGGCACCTGGGCCGATTACGAAACAGCAGCCGAGGCGGTGACACGCCTCGGCTGCACGGGCATCGGGTTCGTGCTGGGCGGTGGCATTGTGGGCATCGACGTAGACCACTGTATAGACGGCACTACCGGCGAGCTGAACGAGGTGGCGGCGGCCGTGCTTGCGGCCACAAAAAGCTATGCGGAGCTTTCGCCGTCCGGCACCGGCCTGCATATTCTGTGCAGGGGCAACAAGCCCGGCGCCGCGTGCAAAAACACAGCAGCGGGGTTTGAAATGTATGCGGAGGGCCGGTATTTTACCGTGACGGGAAATGTGCCCGGCGAGGCGAGGCCCTTCTGCGAGGACCAGGCCGCGCTGGACGCTTTGTACAGGAAATATCTGAAAAAGGAGACCGGGGCGCCGTCTGTGCAGCGCAGCCTGCCCGCGCCGCCGGCGCTGGAGGACGCCGAGCTCGTGCGCCGCGCTGCGGCAGGCAGGGACGGCGCGCGCTTTGAGGCCCTGATGGCGGGTAGCTGGCAGGGCTACTACAAGAGCCAGAGTGAGGCTGACCTCGGCCTGTGCAACCTGCTGGCCTTCTGGTTCGGGGCTGACGCTGCCCGCATGGACAGGGTGTTCCGCACCTCCGGCCTGATGCGCAAAAAGTGGAACGAAAAGCACGGGAAAGAGACCTATGGGCAAATGACCATCGGCAAGGCGGTGGCAGACTGCCGCGAGGTATATTCCCCACCGCAGCCGGACGCCGCGGGGATGGACGCCTTTTTCGCGCCGGGGGGCGCCGCACCGGCGGGGCGGCACAAGCGTTATACACAGGACGACACAGGCAACGCACTGCGGTTTGCCGATGCTTACGGCGAGCGAGTGCGCTACAGCCACACGGACAAATGCTGGTTTGTATGGAATGGCGCGTGTTGGCAGAGGGATGAAACCGATATTGTCAAGCGGCTGGCGGATGCCCTGCTGGACGGCATGGAAAAGGAGCTGTTCGGCCTGCATGACGAGGATACCGTCAAGGCCTTCAAGGCGCATCTGCGCCGCAGCCGGTCCAGCCGGGGCAAGGAGGCCATGCTGAAGGAGGCGCAGCATCTGGACGGCATCCCCGTGACGCCGAACATGTTCGACCGCCACAAGGGCCTTTTGAACGTGGCAAACGGCACGGTACGGCTGCGCACCGGCGAGGTGCAGGAGCACCGCCGCGAGGATTACCTGACGCGCATTGCCCCGGTGGAATACAGCGCCGGGACCGCCTGCCCGATGTGGGAAAAGTTTATCGGAGAAATCACCGGCGGCGACGCCCAGCTTGCACATTATTTGCAGGTGATGGTGGGCTATATGCTGTCGGGTTCGACGCAGGAGCAGTGCGTCTTCTTCCTCTATGGGGACGGGGCCAACGGCAAAAGCACCTTTCTGGACACGCTAGCCGCCATGCTGGGCGATTATGCCATGAACGCCCAGGCAGAGACGCTGATGGAGAAAAACCGCAGCCAGGGCGGGGCACGCAGCGACATCGCCCGCCTGAAGGGCGCGCGTCTGGTGACCACCAGCGAGACGGACGAGGGCGTGTTCCTGAACGAAAGCCTTATCAAACAGCTGACAGGCGGCGACGCCATCACGGCGCGCTTTTTATACGGCAAGGAGTTCGAGTTCCGCCCGGAATTCAAAATCGTGATGGCAACGAACCATAAGCCGCGCATCCGCGGCACAGATACCGGCATCTGGCGGCGCATCCGGCTGGTGCCCTTTACGCAGGCCATCCCGGAGGAGAAGCAGGATAAACGCCTGCCGGAGAAGCTGCTGGCCGAGCTGCCGGGCATCCTGAACTGGGCGCTGGAGGGGTGCCGCCAGTGGGTGGAGGCGTCTAAAAGCAGCCGCAGCGGGCTGCCGGAATGTGAGGCTGTGCGCACGGCGACGCAGGAATACCGCACGGAGCAGGACAGGCTGACGGTGTTTCTGGACGACTGCACCTACCCCAGCGCCGGCCAGACGCTGCAGGCGGCCGTGTTCTACCGCATATACCGCGCTTGGGCGCAGGACAACGGCGAGAGGTTCCCTGTGAGCAGCCAGCGCTTCGGGCGGGAGATGAAAAAGCATTTCGCGGCCCGGGCAACGCGTGCCAACACAGAATATCTGGACATCGGCCTGACGCACAGCGGGCACAAATATCTCAACTGGACGCTGCAGCCCGCGCAAAACCGTCGCGAGCAGGCAAAAGGGCCGCTTTGGCAGCAGGAAAAGCTGCCGGAAAGCTGATGTGTGGTGGATTGTGGTGGTTTTCGGCCTTTTTGCAAAACTTTTCTCCTGAGCAGATTTTTTTCTTCTCATCTAGGGACTTTTTTATTTTCTGTAAAATCCACCACAATCCACCACAGAAAGGAGGAAAAGCAACAAGATGACCTACGAGAATAAAGTTGCCTGGTTACGACGGTACCGGCAGGCGCTGCGGGATGAGACTCGCCTTCGGGACCGTATCAAGGCGGTGCGCAGCCGGGCGGAATCCACCACACAAGCCTTGCGGCCGGTGGTCGGCGGCGACAGCCAGGACGGTACCAAGATCGAGCGGTGCGCCGAGCTGCTGGACCAGTACCATCACCAACTACAAGAGCAGCTGGTGGCGTCGGAGCAAATCCGTGTGGAGATCGAGGCCGCCATCCAGGCGCTGCCCAGTGCATTGCAGCGCGACGTACTGCAGGCGCGGTACATTGACGGCCTGCCGGTCTGGCGCACCGCAAACCGGCTCAACATTTCAGAGAGCTGGGTGCTGAAGGCACAGAAAAAAGCAGTTGAGAATTTGAAAATTGTACAGCTCAGTCCACCTTTTGAGGTGGTAAAATAGTATCATCAAAAGCCGTAAGGAACGGGAAACCGCCTTGCGGCTTTTATTATGCCGCCCGGCAGGAGGTGACGTCATTGGCCAGGCCGCTCAAGTACAAGACCGTCGAGGAGTTGCAGGCCGCCATTGACGCCTACTTCGAGGAATGCCAGGGCAAGCCACTGCTGGACGATTCCGGCGGCGGCGTCACCGACAAATATGGTGCCCCGATCATTGTCGGCGCGCACCCGCCCACCGTGACAGGACTGGCCCTGGCGCTGGGTTTTGCATCCCGGCAAGCCCTGCTGAATTATCAGGGCAAAAAAGCATTTAATGACACGATTACGCGCGCGAAGTCCCGGTGCGAGGAGTACGCCGAGAGCCGTCTGTACGACCGAGACGGCGCGCGCGGCGCGCAGTTCAGCCTGGAGCACAATTTCAAATGGTTGGACCAGGACAAGGACGGTGCCGGGGAGGTGCAGATCATTGACGACCTGTAAACTTTCCGAGTTGGTCTCCCCTGCTTTCTTCGATGTGCACCGCCAAATCAAAGCAGGCAAGGTGGAGGAACTGGTCTCAAAGGGCGGCCGCGGCTCGACCAAGTCTAGCTTTGTGAGCATCGAGTTAATCATGCTGTTACTGCGCCATCCGGATTGTCATGCCGTCGTACTGCGCCGGGTGAACAAGACGCTGCGCACCAGCGTTTATGCACAAGTGTGCTGGGCGATTGGAGCACTGGGGCTTTCGGCAAAGTTCAAATGCACCGTCAGCCCGATGGAATGCACCTACCTTCCGACCGGGCAAAAGATCTTTTTCTTTGGTCTGGACGACCCCGGTAAGCTCAAAAGCTTGAAAGCCCCGCACGGTTATATCGGCCTGCTGTGGTTTGAGGAGCTGGACCAGTTCGACGGCCCCGAGCAGGTGCGCAATGTGGAGCAGAGCTGCCTGCGCGGCGGGCCGTATTCGTTCACGTTCAAAAGCTTTAACCCGCCGCCTTCGGCGCGCAACTGGGCCAACCGCTACGCGCGGGAAGAACGCCCCGGCAAGCTGGTGCACCATTCAACCTACCAGACGACCTCGGCAGCCTGGCTGGGGCCGCGCTTTCTGGCCGATGCCGAGCACCTGCAAAAGACCAACCCGACCGCCTACCGCAACGAGTATGGCGGAGAGGTCGTGGGCAGCGGAACCGCCGTGTTTGAAAATCTGGTTTTGCAGCCCATCGAGGACGAGCGGCTGGCCAGCTTCGACCGGCGGTTGTACGGCGTGGACTGGGGCTGGTACCCGGACCCCTGGGCTTACAACGGCGTGCAGTATGACGCGGCCCGCGGCACCTTGTACGTTTTTGATGAGCTGACGCGGCTGCGCACTTCCAACCGCGACACCGCCGGGCTGTTACTGGACCGCGGCCTGGGCGCGGCCGATTGGCTGACCGCTGATTCTGCCGAACCCAAGAGCGTGCAGGACTACCGTGCCTATGGCCTCGGGTGTCGGGCGGCAAGGAAAGGCCCCGGCAGCGTTGAGGCAGGCATGAAGTGGCTGCAAAGTCTTGGGCGCATTGTTATCGATCCGGCACGCTGCCCGGACACTGCCCGGGAGTTCAGCGAATACGAATACGAGCGGGACCCGCGCACCGGGGAGGTGCTGCCCGGATACCCCGACCTGAACAACCACCACATTGACGCGGTGCGCTACGCCACCGAAGCGATCTGGAAGCGGAGAGGCGCATGAACATTCTTGACACACTGAGAGGGGCAATCATGAAATTGCTGAATCTGCGCGACGCCCGCGCCCTTGGCTGCGACATGACGCCGGCCATGGTTGACGCGGTGCGCCAGTGGGACGACCTGTTTTACCTGACGAACCAGCCGCAGCACAGCTTGAAGATGGCCGCCACCCTGACCAGCACCATGGCCACGCTGGCCACCAGCGAATTGACACTTTCCGCCGGGGCCGGTGCGCGTGCCGACTGGATGCAAGGCGAGATTGAAACAAACCTGCTGCCCAACCTGTTCGAGGCAGTACAGCTGGCGGGCGCGGGCGGCATGGCGGCTATTAAGCCGTATGTGGACGGCGACAGCATCTATGTGGAAATCATCCCGCGCAGCCGGATTTTCCCGCGGCACTGGGGCCCCAACCGACGGTTGGACGCGGGGTATTTTACCGACTTTGACAAGCTGGACGACGGGACCGCCGTTGTGCGGGTGGAAGCCTTTGCCATGCAGGCCGATGGCCTGCAGATCACCAACAATGCCTACCGGCTGAAAGAACACGGCTGGATGGGCGCTGAAATTCCTCTCTCTGACGTGCCCCGCTGGGCGGAGCTGCAGCCTGAGTTGCTGATCCGGGGCATAGACCGGCCTCACTTCGGGCTGCTGCGTATGCCGCTTGTCAATACGGTGGACGGCAGCGCCTATCCGGTCAGTCTGTACGCCAACGCACTGGACAGCATCCGGGAGCTGGACGCCACCTACTACGACTTCTTCTGGGAACGCAGCACCGGCAAGCGGCGCATGATCCTGGACCGTTCAGCCGCGATGAAAGACCCCGTCAGCGGCAAACCGGCCATCAGCTTCAAAGAGCTGGCCAGCGATTACTACATGACGCTGGACATGCCGGAAGAAAAGCCCTGGGACGACTATACCCCGAATTTCCGCTTTGCCGAGTACAAAACGGCGATGGAGACCCAGCTGCGCATGCTGGAGATGCAGGTCGGGTTCAGCCAGGGCACCTTTGCCATCGACCCCAAGACCGGCCGCGTGACCGCCACACAAATCATCAGCGACGACAAGACTACCTACAACACCATCAAGGCGATTCAAGACCGCGGCATAGCCACCGGCCTGCAAGACGTCTTGTACTGGTTCGACGCCTACGCCAGCTTGTACAGCCTGGCCCCGGCGGGCAGTTTTGAACCGGCGGTCAGCTTCGGCGACAGCATCTTTGAAGATACCGGCACCGAATTTGCCCGCCGCATGCAGATGGCCGACGCCAAATACCTGCGCCCCGAACTTCTGATCGCCTGGTACTTTGGCGTCAGCGAGGACAAGGCCCGCGAGATGATGCCCGCCGACACCGGCGACACGCTGACCTTTGCCGGCCTGCCGACGGGTAGCGTCTGATGCTAACCCCCGACTATCTCGACACGCTGCCCGACGCCGTCGTAGAGCTGTGGCAGCAGGTCGAAGACGACATCCTGCGGGACATCGCCCGACGCATCAGAAAGCTTGACGAGCTGGACCGGCTGACAGACACAGCCACCTGGCAAGCCTGGCGGCTGGAGCAGGTGCAGGCCTGCCACCAGGATGTCGTCCACCTGCTGGCCAAGTACAGCGGCAAGAGCAAGGAAGCCATCCGGCATGCCCTGCTGGACGCGGGGCTGGAAACGTTGGCCCGCGATGACGAACTATACCAGGCGCTGGGGTTTGCCCCCTCCGCCATCGACACCAACGAATCCCTCAATAACCTGCTGAATGCGGGCTACCGGCAGACCCTGGGCACCTGGCAGAACCTGACCGCCACCACGGCCCACACCGTGACCGGCGAGTTCGAACGCGCGCTGGACCGCGTCTGGCTGCAGGTATCGTCCGGCGCGTTCGACTACAAGACCGCGATTAAGCGAGCAGTCGACGGCCTGACCGGCCACATGGCCGGTGTCACCTACCCCAGCGGCCACCGCGACACGCTGGAGGTAGCTGTCCGCCGGGCGGTGCTGACAGGCGTCAACCAGACCTGCGCCCAATTGCAGCTGACCCGCGCCGAGGAGGTCGGCTGCGAGTTCGTCGAGGTCACCGCCCACGGGGGCGCCCGGCCCGAACATGCGGTCTGGCAGGGCAAGGTCTACCACATCGGCGGCGCCGTTGAACTGGACGGCGTATGGTATGAGGACTTCGAGACCGCCACCGGCTACGGCACCGGCCCGGGGCTGTGCGGCTGGAACTGCCGGCACAATTTCTACCCGTTCTTCCCGGGTGTGTCGGTGCGCAACTACACCGACGAACGCCTGGCCGAACTGAATGCCCGCGATGTGGAATACAACGGAAAACGGTACACCCGGTACGAGATCAGCCAGATGCAGCGCGCACTGGAACGGCAGGTGCGCAAACTCAAGCGTCGCTACCTGGCCGAGGACGCCGCCGGGGTGGACACCACCGCCGCTGCGGTCAAGCTGCGCGCCGCCCGTAAAGATTTGAACGACTTTGTGCGGGCCACCGGCGGCCGCAGCGACAGCGCCCGCACCAGCGTGTCCGAGTTTGGGCACAGCCAGGCCAGCAAGGCGACGGCGGTTGCCAAAAAGCAGGAAACTCTGTATAATGAGAAAAAGCGCGAAGCGCTTGCCGTTATACGTTCCAGCGACACCCCGAAAACGCTGAACATCGGGAACCAGCGCAAGCACATCCGAGAGGAAGGCCGCGACCTTGGAAACCGCAGCTTCCTGTACGGCACACTGGACGATGCGCAGCAGCTGGTAAACCAGTACAGCGGCACGGGAGAGCCCAAGCTGGACAGAAAAGGAAATTGGGTCCACAAGGAGCATGTGACTGTGGACCGCGTGATCGGTGAAGTGGTTGACCTTGATACAGGAGAAGCCACACCGACTCACCGTTTTGCGATCCATTACGGAAAACGCGGCACTCACATTGTACCGGCAAAGGAGGATGACCACAAATGACGCTGAAAGAGGCCCATGGTAAAAACGTCCGCATCACACTGAAAGATGGCTCTGTTTTTGAAGGTCGCGCCTACGACTACACCTCTGCGCTGGATAACGAGCCTGACCCGGAAAGCATCACGATCGACAGCATCGAGCTTTTTGCGCCCGAGATTGAAAAGATCGAACTGCTTTAATGAGGTTTTCTTATGGAAGATTTCCGCATCATCTACCGCGACCGTCCCGTGCGTGAACTGACCGACGATGAGAGAAAGGAGAACGCAGATATCTTATGAAGGCTTCCGCTTTAAGGAACTGGATCGACAGTCTGACACAGGACATTGATTTTTCGTACAACGGGAAAAGCGGTTCCATCTGCCCTATCAGCCGCACCGATATCAGCTTGTGCTATGACGGCTACGCGGTAGACGTGCAGTCGGTAGACGCAGCCATGAGCGTTCCCTTTATCAACGGAAAATCTTTGAATGACCTGTGTGAACAGTTGGACATTTAATCACAAAGCACGATGCATTGGCACCGTGCTTTTTTCGTGCCTGTTTGCCCTGCATGAGGGGTAACGGGCACTTTTTATACAAATTTTGCCCCGGCCGGGGCGTAACAAACAGGCCATCCCGTGGGAGCGACCCCGTAAAAAGCGTAGGGACAGAAAGGACCGATATGAAACGCGAGGACTTGAAGGAGTTCAACCTGAGCGACGAGCAGGTGCAGAAGATTATGGACCTGCACGGCGCCGACCTGGAACGCCAGAAGCAGACCATCACCACCCTGACCGCCGAGCGGGACTCCGCCCGGACCCAGCTGACCGACGCCAACAAAAAGCTGGAAGGCTACGACCCCGACTGGAAGCAGAAGGCCGCCGACGCCGAGCAGAAGGCCGCCGCCCAGGTCAGCGCCCTGAAGGCCGACTACGCCGCCGAGAACGCAGCCGCCGGGCTGAAATTTTCCAGCGCGTCGGCCAAAAAGGCGTTTCTGGCCGAGTTGAAGGGCAAGGGGCTGGCTTTGCAGGACGACGGCAAGCTGCTGGGCTTTGACGACTTTGTCAAAGAGTACAAGGGCGCCGATCCCGACGCCTTTGCCCCGGACAAGACCCCGCCTACCGTCACGGTACCCGGCCAGGGCCGCGCGCAGCCCAAGGCCGGCCAGGCTTACGTCGACGACAAGTACAAAAACAACCCCTTCTACCACCCGAAAGGAGAATGATGTATGGCAATCAAGTACAACGAACTGAATGTGGATGAAAAGTATTCCGGCATTTTGGAACCCAACCTCTACTACAACCCCGTGCTGGTGCCCGGCGTGACCTGCACCGACAAGTACGAGACCGGCCCCGCCGGCCAGATCTACGTTCACAAGCTCACCACCAGCGCCGTTACCCCCGGCAAGCCGGGCCGCGATTTTACCGACACCGCCGTGGCTGACACGCTGATCCCGATTCAGCTGAACAACAACTTCCAGCGCAGCTACAAGCTGTATGGCGTGCAGGCGGCTGCGGTCGGCTTTGCCGCGGGCGAGGAAGCACTGGCCACCGCCACCCAGGAATGCCGCGAAGGCTGGATGCAGTCTGGCCTTGCCTGCCTGGTGCAGGAGGGCACCGCCGCCACCCTGACCACCGCCATCACCGACGTGAAGGACGACATCGTCAAGACCCGCGCCGAAATCATCAAGGCAAAGGGCCGCGTCGACATGGTCATGTGCAGCCCGGACTTTTATGCCCAGGTGCTGCTGGCCGCTGGCAAAGAGTTCACCCCCACCCGAAACGACCGCATTGCCGACACCGGCAACGTGGGCACCTGGCTCGGCATGACTTTCATCGAGGCGAACGGCCTTGTGGGCAGCATCACCTACTACGACAGCACCGGCACCCTGAAGACGGTGGACTGCTCCACCGTGCAGTACGTCATGTACTACCACGAAGCGTTGAGCGTAATCACCAACTTCGAGGCCGCCCGCATCGTGGACAGCGAGAACTTCGTCGGTTCCAAGGCCCAGGTGGAGATGAACACCGGCTACAAGGTCACCAACAACGTGCTGACCCGCGTGCGCAAGGTGGCGGCCAGCGAGCCCGAGGACGAAGGTACCTGATCGGAGCATGAACCATGTACAGCACTTTTGAGCAATACAAAACGGACGGCGGCGCCCTGCCGGAAGACCAGTACAACGTCCTGGCTAAACAGGCGGCGTACATGATCGACGCCGCCACCATGGGCCGGGCGCGGGATGCGCCCAGCAGCATGGCCGCACCGCTTTCTGACTGCGAGTGTGCGCTGGTGGACGCCATGGCGGCCGGAGCCTTCGCCGCGGGGCAGACTGGCGGCGTGCAGAGCTTTAACAATGATGGCTACAGCGAGACCCGCACCACCTCCACCGAGAGCAAGGCCGCCCTGCGCGGCCTGCTGGCCCGTTACCTGACCCAGCCGGTCAACCTGCTGGCGGTCACGGGTTACGCCTGGGTATAAGGAGGTGCACAGATGCTTGGCTGTGACAAAACCGTGACACTCTATCACCGCACATACGACCCCGCCAGCCGCACAGATTTGTGGGACCGCACTGTGTACGCCGCCGCCATCTGGTACGGCGCTCAGGCTGCCACCGTCAGCGATAACGGGCTGCTGACCGCCGATGCTTACACGGTGCGCATTGCTACCAGCGACGCGATCGACGCCGCCCCCGGTGACGTGCTGGTGCTGGGCGAGGCCTCGGACACCGTGACCGGCAGTTCGGCCCTGACCGGCAAATATCACGGCCGCTGCTTTGTTGTAACCCATGTACAGGACAACCGTCGCGGCCCGCGCAGTGCCTGGCACTGGAAGATTAAGGGGAAGTAGATGGCAAACCGGACAAGAATCGAAACACCGCGAGGCAAACTGATCCAGATTCATTTCAAGAGCGGAAGCGTGTCTTGCCGCCTGACTTGGAATCCAGGATTTGGACCGCAGAGAACAGCGAAGTTCCAGAGCGTACAGTCCTATGTGGATTCTGAGGTGCTGCGCTACTGTGGCCCTTATGTTCCCTTCCGAACCGGTATGCTGATGCGTTCGGGCGAACTGGGCACGGTGATCGGCTCCGGCAAGGTGAGCTATATCGCCCCCTACGCGCGCCGGTTATATTACGGCACCCACTTCAACTTTGACCGCACGGGGCACCCCAATGCGGGGCCTCTGTGGCTGGAACGCATGAAAATCGACCACAGGAAAGATTTACTGCGCGGCGTAGCCGCAATTGTGGGAGGAAAGGCACATGGCGGATAAAAGCATTGCCGCGGCCCTGAAGGCTTATTTTCTGCGCTGCCCCCTGCTGGGCGACCACCCGCTGGGTGTGAACTGGCTGCCCGACCATGGCGTTGCCTTTTCCATCGACACCACACCCGCTTCTCAAATCCTGCGGCGCTACATGAGCGGCAGCAGCCTGCGGCAGTATCTATTTGTGCTGCGTAGTGTGCAGGATTACGGGCCGGACGATTTGCGGAACCTTGCAAACAGCGCCCTATATGAGGACCTGGCCGCGTGGATGGAAGCGCAGACCAAAGCGCGGGATTTTCCCGACCTGGGGCCTGGGCGCGACGTTCAGTTAATAGAGGCACAGAGCACAGGTTATCTGTTCACTGTGTCCCCCGATGCCGGCAGATACCAGATACAATGCCGGCTTGTCTATTTTGAGAAAGGAGCGAGAAGATGAAAGTATCTGAATTGATGGCCGGCGTAACACCCAGCGCGGAATTCGCCGGTGCTGTTACGGCCGCCGACATGGTGCTTGCCATTGACTTTTCCGGCGAGGCCGAGACGCCTGCCGACTATATTGTTGCCGATGAAGGCATCACGGAGCAGAGCGGCGCATTGGAGGCAGTGACGGCGGAAAGCACTTACCTGCGCAGCGGTACCTCAACCACGAAAACAGGCACCACGCGCACCTTTACCGTGACGGGCGACCGCCAGGCAGGCGACGCTTTTCAGGACGCACTGCTGGCGCACGCACTGAAATTCGGCACCGGGCAGAAGGTAATAAAACCTTATGTCTATTTCAATATGCTGACAGGAAAAGGTGAACAGGGCCTTATCAGCATTGCGGTAGAGGACGACAGCAGCGGCGCAGCCGGTGAGAACGCCGGGTGGAGCGCCACAATGACCTCGCGCGGCACCCCCACAGAATATACCTACAGCGCCACTTGACGGCGAGGCCCTGCCGTGCACGGCGGGGCCTTTTTCTATGACGGGCGAACAGGAGGATAACATGATAACTGTACTTGGACATGAGATAGATTTTGACGTGACCGCCCCCGCCGACCTGGACAGGTATCTGGAGGCCATGCGCGAGATGGAGCAGCGTGCATCCGGCATGCCCGCCATGCCGGAGCAAGCGAGCCTTGGCACTGCAGACGGAATACGAGCTTACACAGAGTACCTGCGCGGGCAGTGCATGCTGTTGACGGACTTCATTGATGCGGCCTTTGGCGAGGGCACCTGCAATAAGCTGCTGGGGGCTAAAACGAGCCTGGACAAGCTGATGGATATGGTGGCGGCGCTGCGCGAGGCCGTGACGGAGCAGGGCGAGCAGGCCGGGGAAAAGCTGGAGGCCTACGCGCCGAACCGTGCCACGCGCAGGAAAAATAAATGAGCTGCCTGCTGCTGGAAAATGGGCTGCCCAACACCATAGACGGCGTGCCCATTTACCCGGATTTCCGCAATATGATTCGGTTTGAGCAGATACTGGACGACAGCAGCCTGAGTGATGTGGAAAAAACGTTGCTTGGTGTACGGCAATTGTTTGAGGAATTGCCGGAGGGCGGGATAGCCCGCGCAACGGAACGTCTGCAATGGTTTTACCGCCGCGGCCAAGAAGTGCAGCGAACTGAAAAGAAGCTGGGAAACGGCGTGCAGGCCTATGACTTAGACACGGATGCGGGCTGCATCTACGCGGGTTTCCTGCAAGCGTACCATATTGATTTGACAGACATCCCCTTCCTGCACTGGTGGGCCTTTCTAGCTCTGCTGGAAAACCTGCCGGAGGACACTGCAATGGCCCAGCGGATGCAGCTGCGCACGATGGATTTGCGCGAGATAAAGGACACGAAAATGCACGAGCATTACAAGAAGATGCAAAAACAGGTTGCTTTGCCGGAAAAAACTGCGGCGCGCGGCAAGCTGGTGGAGAGCATGGCGGAGCGAGTGAAACGGCGCCACGCCGAGGCAAGGCGAGAGCTTGAAAGGAGGCGGCAGGATGGCGTATGACGGTTCGGTAACCTTTGACACAGAGTTTGATGCCTCCGGGTTTGCCGCGGGGCTGGCCGATATCAACAGAAGCATGGACAAGGTGGCTGCCGGCGCTGGGAAAGCCGCCGCAGGTGTTGAACAGCTGCCTGCAGCCATGGACAAAACCGGCGCCAGCACCAGCCGCCTGACGGACATTGTAAAGGGCAGCGGTGTATTCAAGCTGATTGAAAAAGGGGTAAACGCGGTAGTAGCTTCCCTGGATTCCGCAATAGACCGGTATGACACGATGAACCGCTTTCCCATGATGCTGCAGCAGATGGGCTACGGCGCAGACGATGCGAATGCGGCGGTGCAGCGCCTTTCCGACGGCGTGCAGGGGCTGCCGACCACGCTGGACAGCGTGGTGAGCACGGCCCAGCGGCTGACGGTGCTGACCGGAAACCTTGACCAGTCGGTAGACACGACGCTGGCCCTGAACAATGCCTTTCTGGCCAGCGGTGCCGGCGCAGACGGCGCTGCGCGCGGCCTGGAACAATACATCCAGATGCTTTCACGCGGCGAAGTGGATATGGAGAGCTGGCGCACCTTACAGGAAACCATGGGGCTTGCGCTGAACCGCACGGCAGAAGCCTTTGGCTTTGCAGGAGAAAGCGCGCAGAGTGATTTGTATGCCGCGCTGCAATCGGGCGAGATAACTTTCAGCCAGTTCAATGCGAAACTGCTTGAATTGAATAACGGAGTAGGCGGATTTGCCGACATGGCAAAAACCTCCAGTACAGGCATCAAGACAGCCTGGACTAATCTTTCCACCGCCGTTGTGCGCGGCGCGGCCTCCATCATCGAAAGCGTTGATGATGGCCTTTCCGAGACAAAGTTCAAAAGTATTCAAAACGTCATAGAGTCTGTGGGAAAGGGTATTGAAACTGCGATGAAGGCTACGGCCCCAGCCATTAAGCTGGTAGCCTCCAATTTGGATGTGCTGCTGCCGCTGGCCGCGGCCTTGACAGCTGCTTATACGGCCAATACTGCGGCCGCGGCTTTGAATAAGGCGATGCACGGCGGGCTTGGAAAGGCACTGGGGACAGTATCCATCTTGTATGGCGTGCTGACCACACAGGGGGGCGCACTTGTTGTTGTGCAGGGGCTGCTGACAGCGGCGACTTCGGCTTTAAGTGTAGCGTTCAACACGCTGCTGGGCCCGGTGGGGCTTGTGGTGCTGGCCATCACCGCCCTAGTGGCGGGCGCTGTTGCCCTGATAAAGTGGATTACCGCAGATTCCGAGGCCTACCAAGAGCAGACAGCCGCACTGGATGAACTGGCCGAGGCACAACAGCAGGTGGCAGAGCAGGAGGAAAACAACGCCAAGACCGCTGAAGAGAACATCAAATCAATACGTGCCAGTGCGGACGCAGCGCAAAGCCTGACCTCAGAACTGGATGAACTGGCGCGGGAAGAAAACAAGACGGCAAGCCAAAAACAGCGCATGGCGGCTTTGGTGGAGGAACTGAACGAAAAGTATGCCGACCTGTGTTTGACTTATGATGAAGAAAATGACCGTCTCAACATGAACACCCAGCAGCTACAGGAGTATATTGACGCGCAGAAAACCATGGAGGAAGCTGCCGCGCTGCAGGAGAGGTACAACCAGCTGCTGGAGGAGGAAAGCCTGCTGCGGCAGAACCAGGCAGACCTGGACGCGCAGGAACAGGAGCTTGCCGACCAACTGGAACAGAAGCTTATCACCACCGGGGAGTACAACGAACTGCTAGAACAACTGAATACAACCCGTGCGGAAGGCCTTGCCCAAGAGGAAGAGATAGCGGCCCGCAGGGCAGAACTGGATACGCAGATGGCCGCCCTCGATACTGCCACCGCCCAGACCATTATTGACAATACAGCGGCGCAGCAGGAAGCCGCGCAGGCGGCCGCCGATGCAGAGGAAGAGGAAATGCAGCGGCGCACAGATGCCCTGGCGGCCTACACCGAGGCAGCCACCGACATGTTTGACCGCATTGACACAGAGAGTGAGCTAAGTGTCGATGACATGATAGCCAACCTGGAGCATAACCAGGCAGCCGTGGCCCAGTGGGCGGATAACCTTGTGCTATTGGGTGAGCGCGGGCTGGACCAGGGCCTGCTGCAGCAGCTTCGGGACGCCGGGCCGGAGGCCGCGGGCACCGTTGCCGCGCTGGCCAGCGCCACAGATGAGCAGCTGGCCCATCTGAGCGAGGCGTTTGCCAATGCCGGCGAGGTATCTGGGCAGGCCATCGTGTCCGCGTTTAGCCTGCCAGAGGTGACGGAAGCCGGCACAAATCTGGTGGATAATATCGCCGCCGGCGTGGACGCCAACCAGAACCTGGACGAGGCCACAGCTGCCCTTATCAAGGACGCGAAGAATACTGCGCAAAAATCCGTGAACGCCAACCAATTTCGAAGTATAGGCGAACAGATTATTGCCAATATCACCGCTGGCGTAACCGGGACAGCCTACAGGCTTGCCGAGGCAGCGCGGGCAGCAGTGCAGAATGCACTAAGCGCGGCATCGAGTGCAGCGGCAGGCGCGGCGGCCTCCATGCCCCAAGGTAGGATGGCGCCACAGAACAGGGCTATGCCTCAAAGCAGAGCAATGTCTGCCGCGTTGAGCGCCGCCGCAGAGATGGCTGTCTTGCGCAAACAGGCATCGCCCATAGCACTTACCACTGCTTCTTCTGACACTATTTCCCCTACCGATACTGCTGCTTCTCCCCCGCTGGCTAATGCCAGGCTGAGCCCGGCACAGCTTGTGACCTCCATGCGCAATAGTGTGGCCAGCTTGCGCAGCAGTATAGCCGGACAACTGAAGGCAGCCAGCGCCGCCGCTTGGGCCAGGCCTGTGGCTGCCGCCGCTGCGGGGAACACCTACAACAGCACACAGAATATCTATTTTGAAGAGCCGATGCAGGCGCCGGACGAGATAGCCCGCGCGCTACGCATTGAGCAGACATATGGATTGGCAGGTGACCGCAATGGATGAGGCAGTGGTGGCCCGCTTTGTGCGGGACGATGGCGCCGAACTGATTGCAGATGAAACAGATTGGGGGCTCACCAAAATAGAGGGCGCTGACGCGCCTAAGCTGCAGGTTTTTACAGAGGATAATGCGGTGGGCGATGGCAGCACCGTCACGGGAAAAAAGGTGTCGGAGCGCGACCTGCAGATAGAGGCGGAGGTGATGGACGCCGCTCAAAACGATGCCCTGCGCTGGCGCGCCACGGAGTTTTTTAATCCCAAACGCACCTATAAGGTTTACCTGACCTATATGGGGCGTACGCGCTGGATAGAGGGAGAGCTGTCGGCCTTTAAGGCACCCACAGGGTACATTCACGACAAGCAGAGTTTCTCGGCCTATTTTCTCTGCGCCAACCCTTACTGGCAGAGCGTGGATGATTTTGGTCAGGATATCGCCTCCGAGACGGCGCGCTGGGGGTTCCCGTATATGGACAATCCCGATTACGGCGTGCTGGTGTCGTATTACAACTACGACCGCAAGGTGGTTTTCCAGTATCCGGGCGATGTTCCTGCATACCCCAGCGCTATCCTGCAGGCAGAGGGCCAGGTGACAAACCCCAAGCTCATCAAAGACGACGCCTATATCCGCATCCTGGACACCATGGAGGCGGGCGACGTGATAGAGATTATGTTTTTCCCGTATGTCCGCGTGCGCAAAAATGGCGAAAACATCCTCAACAAGGTGGACCGCACCAGCAATTTTGCAGGCATGCAGATGCAGCCGGGCATCAATACCGTGAGCTATGCGGCAGACTTTGGCGACAACAGCCTGCACGTCATTTTACGGTATAACAACCAATATCTGGGGGTGTAATTATGCAGCTATTGGGGCTTGATAAGGACTTCCAGCCGGTGGGCTACCTGCAGTATTTTAATCTGCAGTGGACGCGCGAGTATTACGATATAGGGCAATTTTCGGTCAAAGTGGACCCCGCAAGCTACTCCCCCGATATGGCATATGTGTATACGCCGGAGCGCCCGGAAGCAGGCATCATCCAAAAGGTAGAGATGCAAGAGACCGTAAAGGGGCGGGCCGTCCAGATATCGGGCTATTTTCTGGAGGCTCTGCTCAATGACAAGGTGGTATGGCCCACCTACTATGCTACCGGGGATATCCCTGCCGCGGTGACTGCCATGCTGCAGCAGTACAAGGACGACATCCCGCTGCTGGAGGTGGCGGACTGGCCCGCGGCCGCCGCAGTCGACGGCACAACATGGCAGGAGACGGGCGGCAAGCTGGCGGATGTGGCGTACACCCGCCTGCAGACCGTGCAGATGAGCCTGCGCTGCCGCTATGACTATCTGGCAAACAAGATAACCGCCGAGGTGTGGCAGGGCTTGGACCGCACGCAGAGCCAGGATGTCAACCCCTTTGTGACATTCTCGGACGGCTTCCGAAATTTGGCGGAGGTAAGGGCCAGTCTGGACAGCAGCAACTACCGCAATTATGCCATCATTGCCGGGCAGGACCAAGTGGAAAACCGCAAGGTGGCGTATGCCGACCTTTCGGGCGGCGGGTACAAGCGCATCTTATATGTGGACGCCCGCAGTGACCGCTGGGACCCGGAGGAGCAAACAGAAACGGAATATCTGGAGGGCCTGCGCCAGAAGGGGCTGGACAAGCTGCTGGATTACCAGATTATCCAAAACGTCGAGATAGAGGCCAGTAACACAGGGTTTGCGTACCTGACCGACTGGGATTTAGGCGACCTTGTTGACGTGGTAATCCCGGAGCTGGGGCTGGCCATGGAGGCGCGCATCATCACGGTGCGCGAGGTGCGCAAGAAAAACAATCTGACAATAAGCATAGAGCTGGGCGACAAGATGCTTACCCAACTCCAGAAAGCGAGGCTGATTTACTGATGCAAAGCTATCCATTTACAAGCAGAGTAACTTATGACGGCCAGGGCCTGCCGCAGTATGACCGCGCTGTGGACAGTGCCTTTTTGCGCAAGGTATTTGCGCAGTATTTTTCAGACGGGGTATTTTATAACCCAACGGACGCCCTGCAGGTAGTGGCAGGCACCGGGATGCAGGTGCTTGTCAAGCCCGGCGTGTGCCATATACAGGGAGCTATGGGGATTGAGACGGCAGAGCGGGAGTTCCCGGTGCCAGCAGCCGAGGCGCAGCCGCGCATTGATACGGTTGTGGCCCGGCTGGACCTGTCGCTGGAGCACCGCAGCATCGACCTGTATTATGTCAAAGGCACGGCGACGGCCGAGCCGCAGGCCCCTGCCTTGACGCGTAACACTACTGTATGGGAGCTAGGGACGGCTAACATCCGAGTGGAGTCGGGCACGGACACTGTGACCGATGAAATCATTGCAGATACGCGCTTGGACACCGAGCGCTGCGGACCCGTGGCACAGACAATAGGTGAACTGGATACAGAACCCTACTTCCGGCAGCTTGAAGCAGCGATTCAATCGCATAATACGGCGGCCCAGCAGCAAATTTTGCTTTTACAGCAGGCCATTGATGGCATCGAGCAAGGCAGCGAGGTAATGCTGCGCGCGGTATACGACAAGGACGCTGACGGCGTGGTGGATGAGGCTGCAGCGGTGCAGGCGTACACGCCGCCCGCGCCCACGGAAGAGGCCGAAGAGGACGGCACAGAGGACCCGGCCAGCGAGGCGTTCGGCGGCCCTGTGCGCCTTTCGGTGGACAAGGCCACAGGCGCCGTAAAGCTGCACGCGGTGAAGCAGGGCTACAGCGAAGAGGGCGCACCAGTGGGCGCAGAAAGCATCGAGGAAGTGCCTGTGGCGAATGCCGCCAAGCTGGGCGGCAAGGAAGAATCGGCCCTTTCGGTGGAGAACTCGGCTAAGCTGGGCGGCAAAACGCTGACTGTATCTGTTTCAGGCACGACTGGAACTATCACATTCAAATAAGGGGGAAAAGAAAATGCAAAAGCTTATCTGCGGGAATGGAAACACATATGAGGTGCACGACGAGACCGTCTGCTGCCCTTCGGGAAGCGCGAATGTGCGGAATTACTTTGAAATCTACATGCCGGAAAAGACAATGACCTTCAACCAGTTCGAGGCGCTTTGCAAAAACGAAGAGGCTATGGACACGCTGCGTCTTCAGGACATGGAGGGCGATGAGATACTGGCCCTTTCGCACTACACTGTGCCCGCCGAAATTGCCAAAAAGCGCGTTGCGCTGTACAACAACCAGACGGGCAGGCCCGCGGAAGAGGTGCGCCTGTATGCCAGAATGGAGCAGCTTACCTATACCGAACAGAAGCTGGCCGAACTGGGGCTGATGTGAGATGGCGCTGGAATTGAACGGCACAAGCATCCCGGCCACAGGAAACTTGAATTTGAATGGCACCTCACTGACTGTACTCAATCTGAATGCGACGGAGGTATGGAGAAAGGTGACGGACGTGAACGTGCTCAAGGCGGGCGCCTATACGGTATCGGGGAAAAATGGCGGCTCATATGCCAATACGTCCCAAATGTCCGCAAATTCCAACGGCGGAAAAACCGATGTGTATAACCATGCTATCTGCATCAAGGTATCGACAGGCGACCATACAAAGCTGCAGCTCGCCGGCAGCATGAAGCGCGCGCAGTATGCCATGTCCCGTGTGCGCGTGGGGAAATCTGACCCCCAGCTGTACAACAACCTGTACGGCGGAGAAGGTGAAGGCCCCGGCGATGAATATCTGGAATATCACTCCGGCTGGAATGGGAACCGCTGGATAGAGAGCCTCTCATTTTCACGGACGGTGACAGTGCCGAAAAACTCGACCATCTACATCTCGCTGCAGGGCACGAACACGACAAACGACTGGGCCAACTGGGGCACGGCAGAGCCGGTGCTGACAAGCATCATACTGAAACCGTAAGGAAAGAGAGAACTGTGAAAAATACCGGAAGGGGGCACTGCAAATGGCCCTTGTGATAAACGGCACAAGTATTCCCACAAGCGGGAAGGTGGTGTGCAACGGCACTTCGCTGAAACAACTGAATATCGGCGGCACGAAGGTGTGGAACAGCGGCATAGACCTGATAGCTGCTAACAACTGGACAAAAACTTCCTCGCAGGATGGCTTCTGGGGCAGTTCCACTTCACAGCTATGGCTGCGCGCCCAATGGCGTACAGACTGGTGGAACTGGATTATCGTGCGCAGCGCGGCGCTGAACCTTACCGGTTATACGCAAATTACTCTGCAATGGGACAACAACGGCGTAAGCGGCCCGAACTGGATAGGCTTTGGCGGGTTTTCTACGAATGCGAATCTGACGCAGGATGACTGGATTACCACACACATGAGCGCCGTATTGGACACAACGCAGGATGGCGCATCCGGCACAAAAACATTTTCTATTCCCAGTCAGTTTAGAAAGAACGGTGTGTATTTTTACGCCGAGCGCCACTTCTACAAAGCAAACGGTACAAACGAATATCTGAGGTTTTATAAAATTCTGATTTCATAAGGAGGTACAAATAAATGGCACAAGATGAAAAGTACGTCAATGCAGACGCAGACGCAGGCCCCGGCGCTGACATACCGGAGGATGCACGAGAGGAGGCTGCGCAGATATGATAGGCTCTAACCTTGTAACAAAGCGCATGCAGGCGTATGCGGGCAACTACACCAAGGGCCGCAGCCGCTACGGCAAAATTACAGAGATTACCGTGCACCATTGCGCGGGTATCATGAGCATTGATGACCTGGGCCGCCTGTGGCAACGTGTGGGGCGCGAGGGCAGCAGCCATTATGGCGTAAGCGGCACCCAGATAGGCCAGTATGTGAGCGAGGATGATATAGCCTGGACAAATAGCCACTGGGCGTCCAACTGCCGGGCTGTAACCATTGAGACAAGCAACAGCGGCGGCGCGCCGAACTGGCCGGTGGCTGATGATACGCTGCAAACCCTCATCAAGCTGGTGGCAGACATTGCACGGCGCAACGGCCTGCACCCTCTTGTGCTGGGCAAGACACTGACATGGCACAGCATGTACTCGGCCACAGCCTGCCCCGGCCCTTACCTCAAAGGCAAGCTGCAATATATTGCGGATGAGGCCAACAGGCTCAATGATGTCACGTTTGACGCTGTAACGCCCGGCCGCAGCTGCATTGTGGCTGTCACCGGGGCTGACGGCGGCAACCTCACGGGCGGCGACATCAGCTATTATCTCAGTCAGTGGGTGCGGGACAGCGGGCTTGACCCCAACACCGCGATTGTAGTGCGTGACGGTCTGGTGACAGTAGGACCCATCAGCAACGGCGACCAAATATTGCTCAAAAAATACAGCTATGAGCAGGGTTTGGACTGGCAGTTCGCAGAGTACATAGAGACGCCGGAGGAACCTGCAAAACCGGACAAGCCCGCGACAAATGAGCTGGAGACATTGCGCGCAGAGTTGGAGGCGAGCAAGGCCGAGGCAAAGGCGCTGCGCAACAGCCTTGCCAGCATGACAGCAGAGCGCGACACAGCGTTGCAACAGGCCCAGGAGGCCGGGGAAAAGACCGAAGCTGCAACAGAACGTGCAGAGCATGCAGAAGCCAAAATAAAGGCCGCACAGGCGGCGCTGGAGGGCTGACAGGTGGAACTTTTGCAAGACATCATTACGGCGGTGCTGCCCTTGGTGGCGGCCTTTGCGGGGTGGGCGGCGGGGCGGTTAAAAAGCAACGCAAAAAAAGACAAAGCTATGGAGCAGGGCCTGAAGATGCTTCTGCGCGCCAAAGTGATAGACTTAGGCTTACACTACATTGAAACGGGCGAAATACCACCCTATGGGATGGAAACTCTGAAAGGCTGCTATCATGCGTATGAGGCGCTGGGCGATGGCGACCACTCTGTGGGTGACATTGTGCGGCGCTGTGAACAGCTTGAGATTCGCAACGGATAAAGGAGGATTTATATGGACGTATCTATTTTCGGGCTTGCCACTGTGGTGGCCATCACGGTACTGTGCTATCTGGTGGGCATCGTCGTGAAGGCAACGCCGTTTGACAATAACAAGTACATTCCCATTGCCTGCGGCTTTGCAGGCCTTCTGTTGGGCCTTGCGGCCCTATATTTGGGCATGCCAGAGTTTCCGGCCACAGACCCCATCACGGCGGCGGCTGTGGGTGTAGCGTCCGGCCTTGCCGCTACGGGTATTGACCAGGCAGTAAAGCAGTTGAAGAAATAATACAGGCCCCGGCATTTGCCGGGGCCTACTGGTTTTAAAGAGGAAAGTACGGTGGAATCATGTGTTCTTTCATATAAAGGACAATGGCACTGATAAGCTGGCCATTGGAAGGCGGATCTAGCAATGTTCGGTTCATTAGATGTTCCATCGTGGCGCGGCCTTCTCCATTCCATCCATCGCAGATGCTGCGGCGAATACTGGATTCGATGCTTTCTGCTGACACTCCGCACGCTTCTGCCACTGACGGATAGATTCCCTTAATAATTTTAGTGAGCAAAGACATATCGTGATATGCTGTTACAATGGCTAGGCCAAGGTATTTGTAGGCCACATAATTTGGAGTGATGCCCATGGCTACTAAAATTCCCGACAGACTGCGCATATATTATCCGCCCACTTTCTACAGTTTTCGCGTTTCAGCATAAGCAAGGGATTCCATAAAAGCAATCGAACCGAAGGAAGTTTTTGGAAATCGCTTGTTTTCGCTGTTTTTCGGTTAGTAGTAGAAAGTATATCAGATAGAATGCGCTTGGATATTCCACCCGCACGCTGGACGGCATTTTCGGCAATAATACAGAGACAGCCCTCAAGGCCTTCCAGCGCTCTGTCGGCCTCACTGCAGACGGCATCTGCGGCTGCAATTCCTGGAAGAAACTTACAAGCGCCGTGGTGGGCATCGGCCGCACCAGAACCGTGATAGACTAAACCTCTTTCCAAACAGGAATGCCTGCCGGAGAACTTCTCCGGCAGGCATTCCCTCACAGTTTCTCTTTTGGTTTTGCAGGCCACGCTGCAAGGCAAAGCACTGCAGCCATGGCCATACAAATATGCATAATAAGAAAGGTTCTGTCCTCTGAGGCCCATACTGTGGGCGAAAAGCCCATCATAAGGCGGGTGCCAAACCCACCCAGAACAAGCCCCACCGCCAGCAGGGCGCGCGGCATATGGCCCATGATGACGTATACAGTGCAGACCAGCAGCACAAAGGCTGCGGCCCATAGCAGGAATGGGACATAGGCCATCAAGTTCCGAACTGTTTCAATTGTGATGATGCCCCAAGTGGTGAGCAGGAAAGACAAATGGGGAAAAGAAGAGATATGCCGGGGCAGAAAACCCGTGAAAAGCCATATTCCCAATGGGCCGAAGCCCACCGCCTTCAAAAGGAACCCGCGCCCGTTTTTTACGCAGAGGACGGCAAGCAGCAGGTAAACGCAGCCCCAAAACACCTCTCCCAGCCCCACTGTCCAGTACATAGTGCCCGAAAACGCTATTTCCAATTTCTGTGGAATGCTCAGCATCCCATAGTCACCAAACCACGTTCCCACCTCCTTTGCGGCACGGGCGCCATTTCCCGAGCAAAGCAGGTGCACCGCCAGTTCCGCTGCACACAGCCCCACGCACAAGACCGCATAGCGCAGCCTGCCGCACTTTGTTTTGGCTGCATACACCGTATATCCGCCCAGTAAAAAGAGCATCAGTACGCACAGCTGTTCCATATTGGCGCCCCATATACATGCCAGAACGCACGCCGCCAGCTGCCACCATCTGAGCCTGCGCTTTTGAAAGACCAGCGGCAGAGCCGCTAGGGCGCAGGCTGCGGGCGCCCATTGGTACAGCATGGAGCTGCACACGGTTCCCGTCTGCTGCAGCACGCTCCAGGGAACATAATAGATAGCCACACAGCTTGCGCAGGCCAAAAGAAAACGGTTGGCTTTTCCTACGCGGCTCGCCATTTGAAATGTAAACCACGCAAGGAACACAACACACAGCACGCTGCCCACACGCCATAGAAATACTCCAGCCGGCCCCTGTAGGATGAGCACCGTAATGGGCTCCCACAGAACACGGCTCGTCCACGTTTGAAAGCGTCGCACGATAAACTGCCACAGGGACCCTTCATTCAGCGCATAGGCAAAAAACGCCACATCGTCCCCTGTGTAAGCCGGAAAAGAAGACTGCCGCCAGGCATAGGCTGCCGCCAGAAACAGAAATGGAATGAGCAGCACAACGCGGCTTTGGAATACTGATTCTTTTTTCATGCGGCTTCCTCCACCCCGGCCCTTACGCCCGTGTAAACATTGGCTTCCATTCCGTCGTGCCTGCACAGAAATACGACCTCCGGGTTTCCTGGCGGCAGGTCGGCTAAATCCGCAATGGCCAACACCCCGCTGGAGGCAATTTGCCGCACAGGGAAAATATGGTACTGCCCCGAATAAAGCATCCTTGTGGGCAGTGCAAACGCCGTCCCATCCTCATATACCAGTGCCACCGTACAGTCAAACACAGAGGGTTCCAGCCCCTTTTGCCTCACAAAGCCTTCTATGCGCAGCGCGCCGCCTTCCGCAGTGGCGCTGGCCGCATATTCCATTTCCACCGGCACCAGCGGCGGCGGCACGTCAATTTTTTCCACATGCCGCAAACCAGCCCGCAGCCAAAGCAGAAAAAGCACGGCAACGGCCATGGCACCCACAGCAAACGCCAGCACCCATGTCAGCTTTGCCGGACGAAAGCTGCTTGTTTCCTGTTCCATAGTTCTCACTCTCCAAATGCGGCGGCAACCGCTTTCAGCTTTTCCCGGATGGGCAGCTCGTACGGGCAGCGCGCCTCGCATTTGCCGCAGCCGATACATGCGGACGCCTTCACCTTCATGCCGCTGTAGCGCTCTTTTGCCCAGTGCGCTAGGTCGTACCGCTTAAGGTACCCCTCAAACAAAAAGCATGAGGGGATGTCGATGCCCACGGTGCAGGGCGCACAGTAACCGCAGCGGCGGCAAAAATTGCCGGAAAGCTCTTTGCGGATATTCTCTATTTTTTTCTGCTCTGCCGGTGCCAGCGGCGAAAGTTCTTCGGCCGCACGCACATTCTCTTCCACCTCTGCGGCCTCAGCCATGCCGGGAATTGCCAGTGTGACGCCGGGGTTCTGCAAAATATAGCGCAGTGCCAGCGTGCCGTCCGTGAGGTTGCCGCCCGCCATGGGTTTCATGGCAATGAAGCCTATATTCTGCCGCGCCGCGCGGGCAATCAGCGCTTCGCCCTGGCTCTCTACAATATTATAGGGGAACATGATAGTCTCTATCTGCGGGTAATCCAGCAGCTTTTCAAAAGCGGCTGCAGAGTGCGCGGTAGCGCCCATGTGCCCCACCTTGCCTGCCCGGATGGCGTCCTGAATTGCTGCTGCCGCGCCGCCGGGCGAAAAGGCCAGTTCAAATTCCTCCGGCTTCAGGTTGTGCATCTGATACACTTCGATATGGTTTGTGCACAAATTGCGCAGACTTGTCTCAATATCCGCCGCCATTGCCTCGTATGTACGCGCCATGGATTTGCTTGCCAGAATAAACTTTTCGCGCAGCCCGCCCTGCAGAGCCTGGCCCAGAAATTCTTCTGAGACTGTATAACCGCGTGCCGTGTCAATATAATTGACGCCATGCGCCGCCAGCGCCTCCATCAGCGCGCGGGTGCGCGGGACATCCAGCCTTTGAATGGGAATGCCGCCAAACCCCACTGCCGACACGCGCAGGCCGGTTTTCCCCAACATACGATATTCCATGTCCTTTTCCTCCGCTTTCTATATATCTCTAATTTATAAAATATGATACACCGCCCCCGCTTTGCCTGCAAGGCCGTTTTATGGTATGATAAAAAAGAAACTGGACTGACTGGGGAGGATACGCATGGCACGCCGCTCTTTTTTGAAGCCGGCCTTCTGGGCAGGGGTTGTGCTGTTCGCGGCAGGGATGGCTGCGGGCGCCCTGTGGGATCTTCCGCTGGGCCATGCTTTATACGCCCCCGCATCACTGCCCGCCATTTTGATGGAGGCTTTCGGCTATTACCCGCTGTATCTGCCCGCCGCTGGGTTGGCCCTGTGCTCCATGGCAGACAAGCGCCTTGCCCTGCTTTGGCGCGCTTTGGGCGGTGCCGCGGCACTGGCGGGGTGTGCGGCGCTGGCACTGCATTCCTTCACCGGGCTGTGCAGGCGCTCGGTGCCTATGCCCGCGCTGTTCACCTGTGCCGTGTGGCTGGTTCTGGCCGTGGGCGGCGCACTGGCGCTGCGCTGTGCAGGTTCTTCAGCAGCCCGGCTTGGCCGGGCGCGCTTTGTCTGCTTCTGGGGCACGGTGTATTTTGCGGCAGAGCTCATTGCCATCAATCTGCTAAAGCTCGTTTGGGCGCGCACCCGCTTTGACGACATGCTGGCCGCGGGCGATTTTTCCCGCTTCACCAGTTGGCTTCAGCCCTTTGGGCAGGGCGGCTCCAGCTTTCCGTCCGGCCACACGGCCTCTGCCTGCGGCATTTTTATGTTGCTTATCGTGTGCGACGTTTCGGCACGTTTCGCACGGCGCCGCGGCCTTGTATGGGCGGTATGCTGGGCATATGTTGCAGGTATGGCCCTCAGCCGCATGGCAATGGGCCGGCATTTTCTCAGCGACACCGTCATGGCCGCCGGGGTGATGGCCGCGCTGTTCCTGGCCCTGACGCACACAGGCGCTTACCGTAAAAGCCTTGCTTCAGCGCTGGATTTTGCGGACGCTCCGCCTGACAGCGCGCCCTGATTCCTCTTTTCAAAATGCCTTTTGTTGCAAAAAGCGGCGCATGGGAATCTCCATGCGCCGCTTTTATTGCCCGCGGGCACCGCTTATCAAGTCACCTGCAGGCAGAAATAATCCTGTATCTCGCCGCGGAAGGCCCATGTGCCCGTGACGCGGTACACATAGCGCCCCGCCACAGTGGGCGCCTGAAAGTGCCCCGGCGTAGTAGTGGTCACCTCTACATATTCCCCGGTGGACGCATCCCACCGCTGAAGCTTCAGCACTTTGGGGCGTGTGCTGTACGACACCACTACCGGCGTCTGCGCCATCACCTCCATGGGCATTAAAGCCATCTCCTCATTGGGGATGACAGGTGTTTTTACCTCTTTTGTGGTAAAAAAGTTCCATTCGTAGCCAGCGCGCAGAAGATATTCCGGCGGCATGGGCACATCATTGCACCGCACTTCCAGAATAGGCAGCGCCTGCTCCGGCTCCTGTGTGTCCAGCACTTCCTTCAAAAGGAGCGTAAGCCCCGCCGCCAGCAGGATGCACACTGCGCCGAGCACCAGCTTGCGGATAAGCGTGGCCTGACCTTTCATGCAAAGCCTCCCCGCCGCGCACAGCGCGGCTGTCATTCCAGCCCAGGGCATCTTCGCCGCAGGCCTCACAGGGTCCTGACCGGCCCCTGTCTTCCATTGTTTATTATAGCCGTTTTGCAGTGAAAAGGAAAGAGGCGGCGGCACAGATGCGTGCAAAAAAGCATAGGATGGTAGAAAAGGCCCAAAAGATGCACCCGGCAGGGTGCCCCGGCCTTTTGGGGGAAACTGGGAATGGATGCATATTGCACGGATATTTTGTGCCCTGCACAAATACAAAGCTGTCTTGAATGGTATGCCCGGCAGGGGGCCGATGGGCGGTGGGCGCCTTTAGCCGCCGCCCCCGGTGCGCATGTGGAATTCCGGGCGGCGCGGCGAAATGCGGCCCTGCTGGCTGTCATCGGCGTGTGCAGCGCCGCCGCGCCCTGCCCGCAGGCCCGGGCGCTGGCCGGGCAGTTCGGCCCACACGGGCTTTTTCTTCTGCCGCCCTCCGCACCCGGCGGTGCAGCGCCGCTTTCTTTTCTTCTGCGGGACGCGGCCCAAAGCGCCCCGAAAGGCATGCGCGTTCTGGCCGCGCTGCCTGTGAAGACAGGCAGCGCCCTGCTGGACGCCTATTTTGACGCTGGCTTTGCTCTGTGTGCCATGCGCGGTCTGTTTGAGCTGCGGCCCCATTACATTTTTGCATATGCACCCGATGCCCGCGCTGTGCCGCAGGCCTGGATACCCGCGGCAGACACGCTGGCGCTTTCACGCGCACTGGCACAGGGCACCGCAGGTATTGCGCTGCGGCACGGTGCAGCCGATATACAGGTCGGGCTTTGCACATCGTTCAAAATTGCACAAAATTCCCGCTTTTGCGTTTGATAAATTTTCTGCAAACTTCCCTTGATATTTTTTGGCGAAGAGAGTATGCTAAATTCCGATATTGATGCAGGCAGCCGGGCGGGCTGGCCCGCCCGGCCCAATGTAAAAGCAGGGGGTGCTTTTTGCCATGGAGCAATTTGTGGAACTGATGCTTGCGACAGACCGCAAGGCGCGCGACATGATAGACAAAGCGCGCCAGACCAGGGCGCAGGCCGTGGCCGATGCCCAAAAACAGGCGGCTGAGATTCGCGCGGCCGATGAAAAGCGCCTGGCCGCAGGCAAGGCGCAGGTAGACGCCGCCCTTGCCGCAGAAAAGCAGGCACAGGCAAAGGCGCTGGACGAGGAATTCCTGCGCGCCAAGCACGCGCTGGACGGGCGCTTTGATGCAAACCGCAGTGCCTGGCTGGACGGGCTGTGCAAAGACCTGTTCGAGGCGTGAAGATAAAACTCTGTACCGTGCAGGGTAAGAGGGGAGGGCCGGCAAATGCTGGACGAGCTCAGCGCGCTTGCCATTGTGCCAAAGGCCAAGGCCATTGCGGCGCGGCGGCTGACAAAAAATGAATATGAATCGCTGGCGCGCAAGCGCAGCGTCATTGAGGTAACCGCGGCGCTGCAGGCGCACCCTGCCTTCAAAAGCTGCCTTGCAGGCGTGTCGCAGACGAACCTGCACCGCGCGCAGCTGGAAGAGGCTCTGCGGAAGGACGTCTTTTTCAAATATGAATCACTGATGCGCTATTCCTTCCGCAAGGGGCATTTCGGGGCGTATTTTCTGATGCGCTGTGAGATAGACGAGCTGCTCACAAAGCTGCGGCTGCTCTCGATGGGCTTCCATCATCATTATATTGTGCACCTGCCCGGCTTTCTGGCAGACAAGACCAGTTTCAGCCTTCTGGCACTTGCCAAGGCGGAAACGCCCGCACAGTGCCTGCCCGTGCTGACGGGCACGCCTTATGCAAAGGTGCTGCAAAGCGTGCTGCCCGCACAGGGCGAGACGCTGGATTACCTGGCCTGCGAGCATGCGTTTGAAACATATTACTACGGCACAGTGCTGCAGCTTATCTCGCACGATTTGAAGGGCGCAGCCGCCAAGGATACGCGCCTTCTGTTTTTGCAGCAGGCTGAGATTTACAATCTGGACATGCTGTACCGCGCCAAGGCGTTTTTTGCCGGGCAGTTTACGCCCGCCGTGCTGTGCCGCCTGCTGCTTCCCTATTGGAACGTGCTGAGCCAGCGCAAAATGGAACAGCTGGCCGCTGCGCGCGACACGGCGGAATTTCTGCGCCTTTACAACGCCTCCCGCGCGGCCGCCGTGTACGGCGAACGGCGCGACGGCGGTGCAGGCAGCGCCGAGATTAGTGAGCAGCGCGTGCTGCGGCGCAGCGCCGAGCGGCTCATTCACTTTTCTTCCACGCCGCACACGGTGCTGGCGGCCCTGCTGCTGCTTTGCGATATCGAGCGCAGCAATATCATCAACATCATCGAGGGCGTGCGCTACGGCCTTTCGCCGGACGATATCGCCGCTTTTCTGAAATACTGACGCTGTGCCCGCATGCGGGCAGGCAAAAAGTGAGGTGCATTTGTGCATGGGCATGGTAAAGATGGAGCACGTGAACATCTACGGCGACGGGCGCGAACCGCGCGCTGCGCTGGAGCTGCTTGCGGGCCTCTCCTGCTTTGACCCGGACGACGCAAAGGCGTTCGTGGCGCAGCAGTCCGCCCAGGAAGAGGAGAACATGTTCGAACCCCTGCTTGCGCAGGCGCTTGGCCTTCTGAAAGATCTTGGCAAGGCGCCGCCTGATGCGCCGGTGGCCCCGCCGCGCGCGTTTACATTCGGCGAGGTGCAGGCCACGGTGGAAAAATTCGCCGCGGAGGTTGCCGAGCGCGGCCAGCGCATGGCAGAGCTGAACGCGCGCATCGCCTCGTGTGAGCAGACGAAGGAGCAGCTGTATCACCTGACGGGCCTTGACGCCACTATGGACGAAATTTTCAGCTGCAAGTTCCTGAAGGTGCGCTTTGGCCGCCTGCCGAAGGACAGCTATGTAAAGCTGCCTTATTATGAGGACGGCACGTTCACCTTCCGCCAGTATGATTTTGACGGCGAGTTCTATTGGGGCATGTATTTTGTGCCCGCCGAGCACGCAGAGGCCGTGGACGCCATTTTCGCCTCGCTGTTTTTCGAGCGGCTGTGGGTGCCGGACTTTGTGCACGGTACCCCGCAGGACGCCATTGCCAAACTTATCAGCGAGCAGCAGCAGCTTTCGGCAGAGCGCGACGCGCTTTCTAAAATGGAAGATGTTGCCACCCCGGCCGAGCTGGAGCTTTTGTGCCAGATGGCGCTGTGGCTGCACTACGAGGCCCAGGTGTTCAGCATGCGGCACTATGTGGTGCTGCTGGACCACTCGTATTACATCAGCGGCTATGTGCCCGCCGCGCGCGTGAAAGAAGTGGAGCAGACGCTCAAGCGCGTGCCGGGCGTGCGCCTTCTGAGCGACGAGGCCGCGGGCGTGGATGCAAAGCTGGCCGGGAATACACCTCCGGTAGAACTGAAAAACAACTGGTTCTCGCGCCCGTTCGAGATGTTCGTTAAAATGTACGGCCTGCCGGGCTACGGCGATTTGGACCCGACGCTTTTTGTGAGCATCACCTATGCCATTTTGTTCGGCGTGATGTTCGGTGACGTGGGCCAGGGCATCCTGCTGGGGTTTATCGGTTTCTTTATCATGTACAAAAAAATGCACATGGAGATAGGCCTCATCCTCACGCGGTGCAGCGTGTTCTCGGTGCTGTTCGGATTTGTGTATGGCAGCGTGTTCGGCTTTGAACACGCGCTGGACGGCATGTACCGCGCTATGGGCTTTGCCGAAAAGCCTGTAGAGGTGCTGCAGCCGGATTCCATCAACACCATTCTCATTTTGAGCGTGGCTGCCGGCGTGTTCATCATTGTGGCGGCCATCCTTACGGGCATCGCCTCTGAGGTACGCCGCGGCAGGGCCGTAAAGGCCATTCTGTCCGTAAACGGATTGGCGGGCCTTGTGTTTTACCTTTCGCTCATTGCCCTGCTGCTAAGCGTGGTGGGCATTCATCTTCCCTTTGTGGGCAGCGTTCCTTTCCTGATCGTATGCCTGGTGGTGCCGTTCCTGATGATGTATTTTGCCGAGCCCATCGTGCAGCTCACAGAGGGCAACAAACCCGGCAAGCCGGGCGAAATTATCATCAACGGCTTTTTCGAGATGTTCGATGCCATGCTGAGCTTTGCCTCCAACACCATGAGCTTTCTGCGTGTGGGCGGCTTTGTGCTGGCGCACGCAGGCATGATGACGGTGGTTTTCACTCTTGCTGAAATGACGGGCGGCCCGCTGTATGTGTTGATTGTGGTAGTGGGCAACCTGTTTGTGATGGCTTTGGAGGGCCTATTCGTGGGCATCCAGGTGCTGCGCCTTGAGTTTTACGAAATATTCAGCCGTTTCTTCGATGCAAACGGGCGGCCATTTACTCCGCTCTGCTTCCAAAGCCTTGCGCAGCGCGCGCAAAGCTGAGCCGCGGTGCCAAAAGCACCTTCCAATTTTGAAATGCTGCGCGCTGTGCGCGCAAAGGAGGAAATTCTCATGAAACATATGAAACACAAAGCCCGTATCCTGCTGGTGCTTGCCCTGGCCCTCGTGCTGGCGTGCGCCTTCTCTTCCCTGGCATTCGCAGAAGGCGAAAGCGCCGCGGCGCCCGCCGATATGAACAGTGGCCTTGGCTACCTTGCGGCCGCCCTCAGCGTGGGCATTGCCGGCATCGGCGCCGGCATCGCCGTGGGCGCAGGCGCCCCGGCCGCTATCGGCGCTTTGACGGAAGACCCGAAGAGCTTCGGCAAGGCGCTTATCTTCGTGGCGCTTGGCGAAGGCATCGCCCTGTACGGCATGCTTATCTCCATCCTCATTCTGTCCAGACTGTAAGGTCATGAAATACTTTCTTATCAGCGACAACGTGGACACGCTGGCCAGCATGCGCCTTGTGGGCGTGCGCGGCGTGGTGGTGCACGAGGAGGACGAGGTGCGGGCCGCGCTGGAAAAGGCCTGTGCAGACGAAGAGGTGGGCTTGGTGCTTATCACTGACAAGCTGGTGGCCAAATGCGCCGACACGGTGTTCGCCTATAAGCTGGGGCGCAGGCGCCCGCTGATTGTGGAAATGCCGGACCGCCACAGCGATTCAAACCCCGGCGACAGCATCCGGCGCTATATCTCCGAAGTGGTCGGCGTGAAGATTTGAGGTGAAGGCAATGGCACAGAAGAATAAGAACGGCCCGCTTGGCACGCAGAGCTCTGCCGATGCACAGCGCAGCGAAATGTTCGAAGCATCCGTGCTGAAAAGCGCCTCGATGGAGGCGCAGGAAATCGTGCAGGAGGGCGAAAAGGAAGCCCGGAAAATTGTAGAGGAGGCGCGCCGCAGCAGCGTGGATACACAGCTGGACGCCTACCGCCGTGCTGCCAAGCGCACAGCGGCGCTGGAGGCCGCCGTGGCCCGCCGCGAAAACCGCGACAGACTGCTGCGCTACCGCACACAGCTTGTGAACGGCCTGTTTGCCGAGGCGCAGGAGGCCGCGCTTGCCTTTGCACAAAGCGGGCAGCCCTATGCCGCCTTTGTGCAGCAATCGCTGGCGCGCCACAGGGATGCCTGCGCGCAGGGCCCCTGCCGTGTGCTGGTGCGAGAGGCGGATATGGCCGCGCTGGAGGGCGCCGTGCAGGCCGCCCTGCCGGGCTGCGCGTACGAGCTGTGCGCCGACGGCACCATCGCTTTGGGCGGCGTCAGGCTTGCATGCGGCAGCGTATTGTTCGACGAAACGCTGGATGACCGCCTTGCCTCGCTGCGCGAGGGCTTTCTGGGCCGCTGCGGCCTGCGCGTGCAGTAAAAGCCGCGCAAAACATGCGATCGGCATATCATGAAGGAGCAAGCCATGAACGATACGATCTATTCGATCAACGGGCCCGTTGTCACCCTGCGGGGGGCGCGCGGCTTTTCCATGATGGAAATGGTGTATGTGGGCGAGGTAGGGCTCATTGGCGAGGTCATCGGCATCACCTCGGAAAAAACGACCATCCAGGTGTATGAGGACACCGCAGGCCTGAAGGTGGGCGAGCCCGTGCGCGGCACGGGTGCGCCGCTGTGCGCCACGCTGGGCCCGGGCATCATGCAGAATATTTTCGACGGCATTGAGCGCCCGCTGGCCGCTATTGCACAGGAACACGGCGCCTTTATCGCCAGCGGCGTGCATGTGGCCAGCCTGGACGGGCAAAGGCTTTGGGACGTGACGGTGCTTGTGAAGCCCGGCCAGCAGGTGACGGGCGGCAGCTTTATCGCCACATGCCCGGAAACCAGCATCATCACGCACAAAAGCATGGTGCCGCCGGACGTCTCCGGCACGGTCACCTGGGCGGCGGAAAACGGGCGGTATACCATTCAGGACCCCATCTGCAAAGTGAAAACACCCGGCGGGGAAGAGCGCACGCTGTATCTTGCGCAGAAATGGCCCATCCGCACGCCGCGCCCCGTGGCCCTGCGCGAGGCCATCAGCCGCCCGCTGGTCACGGGCCAGCGCGTCATCGACAGCCTGTTCCCCATTGCCAAGGGCGGCGCGGCCGCCGTGCCGGGCGGCTTCGGCACGGGCAAGACGATGACGCAGCACCAGCTTGCCAAGTGGTGCGACGCGGACATCATCGTGTATGTGGGCTGCGGCGAGCGCGGCAACGAGATGACACAGGTGCTGAACGAGTTCAGCGAGCTGGAGGACCCGAAGAGCGGCAAGCCCATGACCGAGCGCACCACCCTCATCGCCAACACCTCCAACATGCCGGTGGCGGCACGCGAGGCGTCCATTTATACGGGTGTGACACTGGCGGAATATTACCGCGACATGGGATACGATGTGGCCATGATGGCCGATTCCACCTCGCGCTGGGCCGAGGCACTGCGCGAAATTTCCGGCCGCCTGGAGGAAATGCCTGCGGAAGAGGGCTTCCCCGCCTATCTGCCCAGCCGCCTTGCCGCCTTTTACGAGCGCGCAGGCTGTGTGGAAAGCCTGAACGGCGAGAAGGGCAGCGTGTCCATCATTGGGGCCGTGTCGCCTCAGGGCTCCGATTTTTCCGAGCCCGTCACCCAGAACACCAAGCGCTTCGTGCGCTGTTTTCTTGCACTGGATAAATCGCTGGCATACGCCCGCCACTACCCGGCTATCAACTGGACGCTGAGCTACAGCGAATATTACGAGGACCTCGACCCTTACTATACGGCAAACCTGGGCGAAGAATTCTGCGCGCTGCGCGGGCGCATGCTGGGCCTTCTGAGCGAGGAAAACAAGCTGATGGAGATTGTGAAGCTCATCGGCTCGGATGTTCTGCCCGATTCACAAAAGGTGACGCTGGAGACGGCGCGCGTTATCCGCGTGGGCTTTTTGCAGCAGAACGCCTTCCATCAGAACGACACCTATGTGCCGCTGGAAAAGCAGCTTTGGATGATGCGGGCTATCCTGCATCTGTACGACAAGGCCAGCGCCCTCAGCGCCGCGGGCGTGCCGGTGAGCGACATGACGGCCGCGGGCCTGTTCGACAGGCTGGTGAAGGCCAAGTACGAGATACCGAACGACAAGCCTGAACTGTTCGGCGAGTATGAAAAAGATATGGACGGCATTTGTGAAAAACTGCTGGCGGCGCGCGCGGGCGCGCAGGTGCCGGCCGGAAAGGAGTGAGCGGCATGGCCATGGAATATCTGGGCCTTTCAGATATCAACGGCCCCCTTGTGGCGCTGGACGGCGTCTCCGGCGTGGGCTTTGAAGAGATGGTGCGCATCCAGACGGCGGCGGGCCCTCGCGCGGGCCGCGTAGTGGCGCTGGAAGGCAGCCGCGCCGTTATCCAGGTGTTCGCCGGCACCTCCGGCATGGACCTTTCACACGCCTCTACCCGCTTTTCCGGCCACCCCATGCGCCTTGCGCTGGCGGACGAGATTGTGGGCCGTATTTTCAACGGGGCGGGTGAGCCGGTGGATGGCCTCGGCCCTGTTTACGCCGAAAAATTTGCAGATATCAACGGCAGCGCCATCAACCCCGTGAGCCGTGCCTACCCGCGCAACTACATCCGCACGGGCATCTCTTCTATCGACACGCTTATTACGCTTATCCGCGGGCAGAAGCTGCCTATTTTCTCCGGCTCCGGCATGAGCCACAACCAGCTTGCCGCGCAGATTGTTCGCCAGGCCCAGCTCAGCGAAGATTCCGCCGAAAGCTTCGGCGTGGTATTCTGTGCCATGGGTGTGACGAAAGACGTGGCCGAATACTTCCGCAGGAGTTTTGAGGAATCTGGTGCTCTGAGCCGTGTGACGATGTTTTTGAACCTCTCGTCCGACCCTATTATCGAGCGCATCCTCACCCCGCGCTGCGCGCTGACGGCCGCGGAATACCTCGCCTTTGAAAAGGGCATGCATATCCTTGTGGTGATGACAGATATGACCAGCTATGCCGAGGCGCTGCGTGAATTCTCCTCTTCAAAGGGCGAAATTCCCGGGCGCAAGGGCTACCCCGGCTACCTGTATTCCGATTTCGCCAGCCTGTACGAGCGCGCAGGCGTCATTGCCGGGCGCAGCGGCAGCGTGACGCAGATCCCTATTCTCACCATGCCGAACGATGACATCACCCACCCCATCCCCGACCTGACAGGTTATATCACCGAGGGGCAGATTGTACTGGACCGCTATCTGGACCAGCAGGGCGTTTACCCGCCCATCAGCGTGCTGCCCAGCCTCTCGCGCCTGATGAAGGACGGTATTGGCGAAGGTTACACCCGCAAGGATCATCCCGACGTCTCAAACCAGCTGTTCGCCAGCTATGCAAAGGTAAGCGACGCGCGCGGCCTTGCCAGTGTCATTGGTGAGGAAGAGCTGTCTCCCACCGACAAGCTGTATCTCGATTTCGGCAACCACTTTGAAAAAGAATTCCTGGGCCAGGGCCAGGGTGAGAACCGCACCATCAGCGAAAGCCTGGACCTTGGCTGGCGCCTTTTGAGCATCCTGCCCCGCGAAGAGCTGGACCGCTTGGACGAAAAGGTGCTGGACGAACACTACCGCGCGCACTGAGCGCCGCTTTACCCGCATGCACAAAGGAGGTGAAGGCCAGTGGCGGAACAGATATTTCCCACCAAAGGCAACCTGATTGCCTGCAAGAAAAACCTGGAGCTGGCAAAGCTCGGCTTTGACCTGCTGGACCGGAAGCGAAACGTGCTGATGCGCGAGATGATGAAGCTCATTGATGTGGCGGCCGGCATGCAGAAGGAGATAGGCGACACATTTCAGCAGGCCTACCGCGCGCTGCAGAACGCCAACATCACGCTGGGCATCGACCAGTCTCTGGACAGCGTCGTGCCGGAGGAGCGCGGCTTTTCCATGCACAGCCACAGCATCATGGGGGTGGATCTTCCCACCGGTGAAGTGCACACGGCCCAGCCTTTCCCCTATTACGGCTTCCGCAATTCAAATTCCCAGCTGGATGCCGCCTACATGGCCTTCGACCATGTAAAACGGCTGTGCGCAAGGCTGGCGGGCATTGAAAACAGTGTGTACCGCCTTGCCACCGCCATCAAAAAGACACAGCGGCGCACCAATATGCTGGAGAATGTGGTCATCCCTCGCCTGGAGGAAAATATCCGCTTTATCTCCTCCACGCTGGAGGAGCATGAGCGCGAGGAGTTCACCCGCATGAAGGTCATCAAGCGCCAGAAGGGCGGCTGAAGGGCCGCCCTCTCCTGAAAACGGCTTTGTACCGAAAGGTGCAAAGCCGTTTTTTGTGCATATAAGCCAAACTGATTCAGAATATTTTGTGAACTTTTCTTGAAATCCCTTGCATTCCTGCCGCCGGCTGCATATACTATTACTTAAGCAGATTAAATAGCTTGGTTAAATATTAATCTGATTATCATTTTGAGATATGGAGGCCTGTTCTATGGAATGGGAAATGACGCAGGGCGTGCGGCTGTTCCGCCTGATAGACCGCATGCGCCGCGCCTGGACGGCCATCACACCCTGTGCAGAGCTGAGCAAATCGCAGTTCGGCACGCTGATGGCACTGGCGCATCTTGGCGGCGGGCCGGGCGCGGCCGGGCAGCCGCCGCAGGTACAGGGCCTGCGGCTGACGCAGCTGGCGCATGTGATGCACCAAAGCCCGCCGGCCCTCAGCCAGCGCATTGCCTCGCTGGAGGCGATGGGCTATGTGCAGCGCACCGAGGACGCGCAGGACAGGCGCGTGTCGCGCGTGTGCCTTACCCGGCAGGGCCACGCTTTGCTGAAGCAGGCGTACCATGCCATGAACGAAAAGCTGGACAGCGCCCTTGCCGCACTGGGCAAGCAGGACGCGGCCCTGCTGTTCACCCTGCTGAATAAATTTACCGCCCAGCTGGAGCAGGCCGCGGGCATCGAATGGGAGGAAAGTTGACGCAATGTTGAAATTGAAACGGTATCTGAAGCCGTACTGGGTGCTACTGGTATGCGCCGTGGCATTCCTGTTCGGCCAGGCCATGCTGGAGCTGACGCTGCCCAATATGATGAGCGACATCGTGAACGTGGGCATCCAGCAGGGCGGCATCACCGAAGTGGCCCCCAAGGCCATTTCAGCCGACGACATGGCGCTGATGCAGGCCTTTATGTCCGAGGAGGACAGGGCCACCACAGAAGAGCAGTACACCCGTGTGGAGGACACGCCCCCCTACGCGCAGGCATACCCGAACCTCGCCGCGGGCGATTATGTTCTGAAGGAGGACGCCGACACCGCTGCCGCCGATGCCGCTTTTTCGCGCGCGGGCTACGCCTGTGTTCAGGTGATGCAGAGCCTGACGGCCCAAAACGGGGCCCCGGCACAGGGTGACAGCGCCGCCGCAGGGCTGGATGCGGGGCAGCTCGCCCAGCTGCTGCCCATGCTGGCCCAGCTGCCGGAGGGCACGGTGCAAAGCGCCGTTCAGACGGCGGCCGCGGCGCCGGACATGGCGCTGGAGCAGACGGCCAGTGTGTTCACCAAAAGCTTTTATGTGCAGCTTGGCGCAGATACAGACGCCATGCAGACAAACTATATTCTGATAAAGGGCCTTGAGATGCTGGGCTTCACCGTGCTGCTCACAGCGTGCGCCATAGCGGCCGGGTTCTGCCTTGCGCGCATGGGCGCGGGCGTGGGCCGCGATTTGCGGCATGATGTATTCCGCCGCGTGACATACTTCACCACCGGCGAGCTGGACCAGTTCTCTACCGCCAGCCTCATCACCCGCACCACCAACGACATCACCCAGGTGCAGACGTTTCTCTCCATGGGCCTGCGCATGATGTGCTTTGCGCCTATCATGGGCGTGGGCGGGCTCATCATGGGGCTTTCCAAGTGCGTGTCCATGGCGTGGATTCTGCTGCTGGCGCTCATCGTAATGCTGGGTGTTATTCTTGTGCTGTTTGTGGTGGCGCTGCCGCGCTTCAAAAAAATGCAGCAGTTCATCGACAAGCTGAACCTTGTCAGCCGCGAGCATCTCTCCGGCCTGATGGTCATCCGCGCCTTTGCCACACAGTCCTTCGAGCAGGGCCGTTTCGACAAGGCCAATAAAGACCTTACTGCCAACACACTGTTCGTAAACCGCGCCATGGTGACGATGATGCCGGTGATGACGCTGGTGATGAACGGCGTCAGCCTTCTGATTGTATGGGTGGGCGGCCACCAGATTGCCCAAAGCACCATGCAGGTGGGCGATATGATGGCCTTTATCCAGTATGCCATGCAGGTTATCATGAGCTTTTTGTTCATCAGCATGATGTTCGTCATGGTGCCGCGCGCCTCCGTCTCGGCAGAGCGCGTGCATGAGGTGCTGGCCACCCAGCCCTCTGTGCGCGATAAAGAGCAGCCGCGCCACCTGCCCCAGCCCGTGCGCGGCGTGGTGGAGTTCCGCGACGTCTCGTTCCGCTACGGCGGGGCGGACGAGCCCGTGCTGCACCATGTCAGCTTCACCGCAAAGCCCGGGCAGACGACGGCCTTTATCGGCTCTACCGGTTCAGGAAAATCCACTCTCGTAAACCTCATTCCCCGCTTTTACGATGTAAGCGAGGGCAGCATTTTGCTGGACGGCATAGATGTGCGCGACATACCGCAGAAAGAGCTGCGCGCAGCCATTGGCTATGTGCCGCAGAAGGGCATGCTGTTTTCGGGCTCCATTGCCTCAAACCTGCGCTACGGCGACGAGGAGGCCAGCGAAAAGAAGCTGCGCACCGCATGCGACGTGGCACAGGCCACAGAATTTGTCAGCGGGCTGCCGGAGGGCCTCGATACCTATGTAAGCCAGGGCGGCACCAGCGTCTCGGGCGGGCAGCGCCAGCGGCTTTCCATCGCGCGTGCGCTGGTGAAAAAGGCGCCGGTGTATATCTTTGACGACACCTTCTCTGCACTGGATTTCAAAACGGACGCCCGGCTGCGCGGGGCGCTGGCCGGCTATACGAACGGCGCCACCGTGCTGATTGTGGCGCAGCGCGTTTCCACCATCATGCATGCAGACCAAATCGTGGTGCTGGATGAGGGGCGCGTGGCGGGCATAGGCACGCACAAGCAGCTTCTGGAGACCTGCGAGACCTACCGCGAAATCGCGCACAGCCAGCTTTCAAAGGAGGAATTGGCATAATGGCACAACAAACGCATGGCGCCCGTATGGGCGGCCCGCGCGGCGCTGCCGGTATGATGCCCGGAGAAAAGGCCAAGAACTTCAAGGGCACCATGGCAAAGCTGCTGCGCTATCTCTCCCGCTTTCTGCCCGCCATCATCACCGTGCTGGTGTGTGCGGCGGCCTCCACCGTATTTTCCATCTTCGGCCCCAAGGTGCTGGGGCAGGCCACCACAAAGCTGTTTGAGGGCGTGATGGCCATGCTCACCGGCACCGGCGGCATCGACTTTACCGCCATTGGGCAGATTCTTCTGTTCCTGCTGGCCATTTACCTTGTCAGCGCCCTTCTCAGCTATGTGCAGGGCTGGGTGATGGCGGGCGTGGCCACCAAGGTGAGCTATTCCATGCGGCGCGACATCTCAGAGAAAATAGACCGCATGCCTCTCTCCTATTTTGACCGCGTGCCCAACGGCGAGGTGCTGAGCCGCATCACCAACGATGTAGACACTGTCACCCAGACGCTGAACCAGAGCCTTTCGCAAATTGTGACGAATGTTACCATGATGGTGGGCGTGCTGTGCATGATGCTGTCCATCAGCCCGCTGATGACGCTGGTGGCGCTTTGCATCCTGCCTGTTAGCGTGCTGATTGTGATGAATGTGGTAAAGCGCAGCCAGCCCTACTTCCGCCAGCAGCAGGATTATCTGGGCCATGTGAACGGCCACGTGGAGGAGATGTACGGCGGGCATGTGGTGGTAACGGCCTTCGGCCGGGAGGAAGAAAGCCTTGGCGCGTTCGACAAGATGAATGCCAGGCTGTATAACGCAGCCTGGAAAAGCCAGTTTCTCTCCGGCATGATGATGCCGCTGATGAATTTTGCCGGCAACCTCGGCTATGTAGGTATCTGCGTGCTGGGCGGCTTTCTCTCGCTGAACGGCTCTATCACGGTGGGCGACATTCAGGCCTTCATCCAGTATGTGCGCAACTTCACTCAGCCCATCAACCAGATTGCCAATATCTCAAACGTGCTGCAGCAGACAGCTGCGGCAGCCGAGCGCGTGTTCGCCTTCCTAGAGGAAGAGGAAGAGCCGGCAGACCCGGAGAGCCCCCTCTCGCCCGAACTCATTCAGGGCGAGGTGGATTTTGCCCATGTGCATTTCGGCTATACGCCGGAGAAAACCATCATCCATGATTTCTCTGCCGTGATACAGCCGGGTAAAAAGGTGGCTATCGTGGGTCCCACCGGCGCCGGAAAAACCACCATGGTGAAGCTGCTGATGCGCTTTTACGACGTAACGGACGGCGCCATCCTTCTGGACGGCTACGATGTGCGCCAGTTCGCCCGCAACGACCTGCGCGATTCCTTCGGCATGGTGCTGCAGGACACATGGCTGTATAACGGCACCATTCGCGAAAATATCCGCTACGGGCGGCTTTCCGCCACGGATGAAGAGGTGCTGGCCGCTGCAAAGGCCGCGCAGGTAGACCATTTCGTGCGCACCCTGCCCGATGGGTATGACACGGTGCTGAACGAAGAGGCCACCAATATCAGCCAGGGGCAAAAGCAGCTGCTCACCATTGCTCGCACCATCATCTCCGAGCCGCGCATCCTCATCTTCGACGAGGCCACCTCCAGCGTGGACACGCGCACAGAGCTCGCTATCCAGAAAGCAATGGACCATTTGATGGAAGGGCGCACCAGCTTTATCATCGCACACCGCCTGTCCACCATCCGCGACGCAGACCTCATCCTGGTGATGAAGGACGGCGACATCGTGGAAACAGGCACCCACACAGAGCTTCTGGCCAAACACGGCTTCTATGCCGAATTGTATCAAAGCCAGTTTGCAGACGTATCTGGCGAGGCCGTGTAACAGGCCCCTGCCCTGCGCCCGTGCGGCCCGGCCTGGGCCGCGCGGGCTTCTTTTTCCCGCGGCCGAAGGGCCGGGCTGGCGCAAAGCGCCCGCATGCGATATAATATTATCAAGATGGCATCGGAGGGTATGCCGGACGAAGCACATGCCGCGCACCTAAAAAAACTGGGCCGCGGGCAAAAAACGACAGTTTAGCCCCACGGGGCAAAAATAGAATAAAAGCGTGTACGCCATACCACCGCGCCGCGCGGGCAGCCGCGCAGCCCAACGGAAGGAGGCCTTTTGAATAAGAAGCTGAAGGAAAAAATCTATGAATCTCTGGCAGCGGTGCTGCCGGTGACGCTGATTGTGTTCGCGCTGTGCGTCACCATCACCCCCATGCCGCTGGCCACACTGATGATGTTTCTGGTGGGGGCCGTGCTGCTCATTCTTGGCATGGGCTTTTTCAGCCTAGGCGCCGATATGGCCATGATGCCCATTGGCGAGCACACCGGCAGGCAGCTGACCAGGGCTAAAACGGCAGCCGGCGTGGCGGCGGCGTGCTTTGCAATTGGTATTTTTGTCACCATGGCAGAGCCGGACCTGCAGGTGCTTGCGCGCCAGACACCCGCCGTACCGGATATGGTGCTCATTTTGTGCGTGGCCTGCGGGGTAGGCCTGTTCCTTGCCGTGGCATTTCTGCGCAGCCTGTACGGCTGGCCTCTGGCGCGTATTCTGATGGTGTGCTATGCTGCTGTATTTGTGCTGGCCTGCTTTGTTCCGCGCGAATTTCTGCCTGTGGCCTTCGATTCCGGCGGCGTCACCACAGGGCCTGTCACGGTGCCGTTTATCATGGCACTAGGCCTCGGCCTTTCCGCCGTGGGCCATTCAGACCGCTCGGAAAGCGACAGCTTCGGCCTGATTGCCCTGTGCAGCATCGGGCCTATTTTGGCTGTGCTGGTGCTGGGGCTTTTGTACAGCGCTTCATCCGGCTCTTACACGCCGCTTTCCATCCCCGAGGTAGACAGCACGCGAGATCTGTGGCTGCAATTCAGCAACGAATTTCCGGCCTATGCGCGCGAAGTGCTTTTGGCGCTGGCCCCCATCGTGGCGTTTTTTCTGATTTTCCAGGCGGTATTTCTGCGCTTGCGCAGAAAGCATCTGGCTAAAATACTGGTCGGCCTTTTCTACACCTTCGTTGGCCTCACGCTGTTTCTCACTGGCGTGAACGTGGGCTTTATGCCCGCAGGCTATTCCATCGGCAGCCAGTTGGCTGCGGGCGGGTGGCCGTGGCTGCTGGTGCCTATCGGCATGCTGATTGGCTATTTTATCGTAAAGGCCGAGCCCGCTGTGCTTGTGCTGAACAGACAGGTAGAGGACGTGACAGACGGCGCCATCTCCGAGGGCATGATGATGTTTGGCCTTTCGGCGGGAATGGCCATTTCGGTGGGCCTCTCCATGACGCGCGTGCTCACGGGTATCTCACTGGTTTGGTTTCTTGTGCCGGGCTATGCGCTGGCGCTGGGGCTTAGCTTTGCGGTGCCGAAGATATTCACCTCTATCGCCTTCGATTCGGGCGGTGTGGCCAGCGGACCCATGACGGCCACCTTCCTTCTCTCCTTTGCCATGGGCGCATGCGACGCCACAGGGGGCAATGTGCTGACAGACGCCTTCGGCATCGTGGCCATGGTGGCCATGACGCCGCTTATCATCATCCAGCTTATTGGGCTGTTATACCGCATCAAAACCGCGCGCGCCGGCAGGGCCGCGCCGCAGGAAAGCGCCGATGAAGTAATCGACCTTTCTCAAGAGGTGGAATTATGAACAGGAAAATAGAATGGCTCGTCACCATTGTAGACCGCGGGCGCGGCAGCGCGGTGGCGCAGGTGTACCAGAAGCATCAGGTCGCTGTGCAGCTCATCACACACGGGCACGGCACCGCATCGTCCAAAATCATGGACATTCTGGGCCTGGATGAGCCGGAAAAGGACATTGTGCTCAGCCTTGTGCCCGGCGCGCTGTCGGCAGACATTTTCCGCGCGCTGGAAAGCGAGCTGCACTTTGCACGGCCCGGGGCAGGCATTGCGTTTTCGCTGGCACTCTCCGGCATCAGCGCGGCTGCGCACAGCCGCATCACACACGGCAGGGTAGAACTTTGCCTGCCGCAGGAGGGAATGGATATGGCACAGGAACAGCAGCATGAACTGATCGTGGCCGTCACAGACGCTGACGGCGTGGATATCGTAATGGACGCTGCACGCGGCGCGGGGGCACGCGGCGGCACGGTGGCCAAGGCACGCGAAGCGTGCAGCGAAACGGCTCAGAAGCTGTTTGGCCTTACCATTCAGCCGGAAAAAGAGCTGGTGCTCATTGTGGTCCCCGGCAGCATCCGTCAGGCCGTGATGCAGGCCATCTGCACCGCCGTATCTCAGCAGACACAGCACCATGCCTTCACCTTTTCGCTGCCTGTCAGCGGGGTGCTGGGCCTGCGGTAAAGCGGCATATGCCGTTTTGGATTTGGGTGTTTTTACAAAGTTATGCATATTTAAGGCGTGTTTTTGCATGAATATCCAAAATTAAACCTGCCGCCTTAAAAACTGCTTGACAAATGCCCCTCTGCGGGGTAACATGCAAACAAATAAAAAATTCAAAATTGCTCTGCGGTTTCCCGCAGGCAATGATAGAGGCGCGGTGTCCAACAGTACCGCGCGGCATGGCAGGCAAGCCGCCGCGCGCGAAAGGGGCCACCGCCGAAGCACCCGGGCAATTGCCTTTGCCGGGCAGCTGGGCCGCCGCAGAATATGCGGCGGACTGTCACGCAAAGCGTGAAGCGCTATCATTGGAACAGCACTCTGTACGCAGGCAGCGTATATGCTTTGCCTCTCCGTATCTGATTGCAGCCCCATGGTGCGTTTTGCGCGCCATGGGGCTTTTCGTTTTCGTTCCGGCCCCGTACCGGCGCCGCAGCACCCTTCCCTCCGCGCGCCGGCAAAGGGCCGGTTTTGAAAAAATGCTTTTGGAAAGAGGGAATTTTAGATGAAAAAGTGGATGACAGGCGCTCTGGCGCTGGCTATGGTGCTGGCCATGGCTCTTACTGGCTGCGGTGGCGGCGCAGCCTCCGGCACGGCGTCCGCCGGTGCAGCTGCTTCCGGCTCTGCCGCACAAAGCGACAATGTGTTGACCGTTGCCATGGAGTGTGCCTATGCCCCCTACAACTGGACGCAGAGCGATGATTCCAACGGTGCGGTGCCCATCAAGGGCAGCGAGGATTATGCCAACGGCTACGATGTAATGATGGCCAAGAAGATGGCCGAGGCCCTTGGCATGGAATTGGAGATTGTCCGGTCTGACTGGGATTCCCTTGTGCCCGCCGTAATGTCCGGCACGGTAGACTGCGTGATTGCAGGCCAGTCCATCACCTCGAAGCGCATGGAGAGTGTGGATTTCACCACCCCGTACTACTATGCCAGCGTGGTAACGCTGGTAAAGGCCGAAGGCCCCTATGCAGATGCCGTCGGCGTGGCGGACCTTGCAGGCGCCACATGCACCAGCCAGCTCAATACCATCTGGTATGACACCTGCCTGCCGCAGATAGAAAACGCCAATATTCTGCCCGCGCAGGAGACGGCCCCCGCCATGCTGGTGGCGCTTGACAGCGGCGCGTGCGATGTGGTAGTCACCGATATGCCCACAGCCATGGCCGCCTGCGCGGCATACCCCAATTTCAAGCTGCTGGATTTCACCGGCACAGACGACGACTTTGAAGTCTCTGAGGAGGAAGTGAACATCGGCATTTCGGTGCGCAAGGGCAACACCCAGCTGCTGGACGCCCTGAACGAGGCCCTTTCGCCCATGACTGCAGATGATTTCACCACTATGATGGACGAGGCCATCCGCATCCAGCCGCTGAACGGCTGAGAGGGCATGCGGCCATAGCAGTGCACCTGCAGAAAGGACGGAGTTCATATGGCATCCACACTGCCTGTCGATTTCTTTGGCAGAGTTGCTTATATCCTGCAAAATTACAGCGCCTCGCTGGGGCGCGGCGTGCTGAACACCATGATTATCGCCGTGCTGGCCACACTGGCCGGCTGCGTCATCGGCCTTGCGGTGGGCATCGTGCAGACCATCCCCACGGACCGCAGACGGGCACCTGTGCGCTGGGGGCTGCTGGGCGCGGTGAAAATTCTGCTCAGCGCCTATGTGGAAATTTTCCGCGGCACGCCCATGATGGTGCAGGCCATGTTCATCTTTTATGGCGTGTCGATGCTCACGGGTGTCACCATGCCCTATATGACGGCGGCGCTGCTTATCGTCTCCATCAACACAGGCGCCTATATGGCAGAGACGGTGCGCGGCGGCATTCTCTCTATCGACCCCGGCCAGACGGAAGGCGCGCGTGCCATCGGCATGACTCATGTGCAGACGATGGTGAACGTTATTCTGCCGCAGGCCCTGCGCAACATCATGCCCCAAATAGGCAACAACCTTATCATCAACATCAAGGATACCTGCGTTCTGTCGTGCATCAGCGTGGTAGAGCTGTTCTTTGCCAGCAAGGGTGTGGCGGGCGCATACTACTGGTACTTTGAGACCTACGCCGTTGTGATGGTGATTTACTTTGTGCTCACCTTCGCCTGCTCACGTCTGCTGCGCCTGATAGAAAGACGTATGGACGGCCCGGCCAACTTCGATTTGGCCGTTTATGACACCTCTACCGGCGAGGCCATGCCGCGCTTTCGCAAAAACCCTGCGCAGCCCAATGCAGATTACCGCGCAAAGCATGCGTACCAAACCGGCAACCTGAATTTGGACCAAAACGAGAGGGGGCGCTGAGGCATGGCACAGAACATCATAGAGGTGCAGCACCTCAGCAAAACCTTTGGCACACACGAGGTGCTGAGGGATGTGGATTTTGCCGTGCGGGAGGGCGACGTCACCTGCATCATCGGGGCGTCTGGCTCAGGCAAATCCACCCTTCTGCGCTGTATCAATCTGCTGGAAACGCCCACAGGCGGGCACATCCTGTTCCACGGCGCGCCCATCACCGGCCGCGGGTTCGACCCATGCGCCTACCGCGCCAAGGTGGGCATGGTATTCCAGAGCTTCAATTTGTTCGGCAACATGACAGTGCTGGAAAACTGCACCGTCGGCCAGCGCAAGGTGCTGAAAAAAAGCGCCGCCGAGGCCGAGGCCACCGCTATGGCGTTTCTGGAAAAGGTTGGCATGCAGCAGTATATCAGGGCGAAGCCCCACCAGCTTTCTGGCGGGCAGAAGCAGCGCGTAGCCATCGCCCGCGCCCTGGCTATGCAGCCGGAAGTGCTGTTGTTTGACGAGCCCACCAGTGCGCTGGACCCGCAGATGGTTGGCGAGGTGCTGGCTGTAATGCGCCAGCTTGCCCGCGAGGGCCTCACCATGCTGGTGGTAACGCACGAAATGGCCTTTGCCCGCGATGTTTCCACCCATGTGGTGTTCATGGCGGACGGTGTGATCGCCGAGACAGGTGCGCCGCAGCAGTTTTTCGGCGCGCCCCGCACCCAGGCGGCAAAAGATTTTTTGGCCCGCCTGCACCGCTGACAGCGGCAGGCCGGGCGGGCCGGCCCTCTTCGGCAAAGGCAGGCAGAAATTCTGGCCTGCAGGCCGCTCAAAGGGCACTGGACGGTCTTCTTTTTCACCGCGTGCACAGCAGCCCGTTTCCGGACTGCTTTTTCATTGATTTTGGGAACCACCGGCTAGCCGGCGGAGGCGTCCCGTAAAAAAGCCTTCATTTCCGGCATCAAGCGAAACGGGGCGCCCATATGGAACCTTTGATAAAAGAAAGCTGCTTTTAGAACAGTGAACGCCCGTTTACAGGCCGCAGGGCAGATGCTGCAAGAGAAATAAAGCTCATTGTGGCTTGAGACTCCTGCCGGTGACAAGCCTTTACAGGGCTTGCTCAATCCGCCCGCGGTTATGGCTTTCCCCTGCGGTTTTTGTGCTTTTCCTCCTGCCCGAAAGCAGTGGCTTTATTTCCATTGCTCTCACCGGCTCAGCCGCAGGCTGTTTTTTAACAAAACATACAGCACAGCAGAGAAATGCCCGGACGGCCTTGCTCTCCGTCCGGGCATGCTCTGCTATTTTCCTATTCGGCTTCGGCGCAGCGCCTACACCTCGCCGAAGCCGCCGTCTATCAGTTCAATCAGGGAATCGACGGCCTGCTGCTCGTCAGGCCCCTCTGCCGTCAGCTCCACTTCCGAGCCCTGCACCAAAGCCAGTGTCAGCACAGAAATGATAGATTTTGCATTTGCGATGTTATCCTGCTCCTTCAGGCTGAGGTTGCGTATGGAGATGCGGGAGTCAAACGCCTTTGCGGCATTGGTGAACTGAGAGGCCGGACGGGCATGCAGGCCCGTCCGGTTGATAACGGTTGTCGTTCTGCGGTACATGGGGCACTTCTCCTTTCTTTCGCGCAGCGCTCAGGGCGCAAGCGCGGCCTGTATACATTGTAAAACTTCATCAGCGTCTTCGCAAGCCAGAATTTCCCCGGCCAGCCTTTGCAGCTCCACAGCTGTGTGCCGCCCCAGCGCGCGCTTCACCTTTGCTACCTGTGAAATACTCATGGAAAGCTTGCGCAGCCCAAGGCCCGCCAGCACGCAGGCGGCCTGCACGTCACCCGCCAGCTCGCCGCACACGCAAATGGGCTTGCCCTCTTCGCGGAACGCGCGCGCTACTATATCAATGGCGCGGTATAGCGCCGGATGGGTGGAACGGCAGTAGGGGGCCACCGTGGGGTTCATTCTATCCGCTGCGGTAAGGTACTGACACAGATCATTCGTGCCAATAGAGGCAAAATCTGCCCGGCGGGCTATCTCTTTTGCCATCAGCACCATGGCCGGTGTCTCTATCATCACGCCCAGCTTCACATCGCCCAAAGGGCCTGCCCCTTGCGCGTCAAGTTCTGCGCGCGTCTGTTCCAGCATCTGCTTTGCGCGGCAAAAATCTTCCACGCCAGACACCATCGGAAGCATAAGCCACAGACTGCCGTAGGCTGCCGCGCGCAGGGCGGCACGGAACTGTGTACGCAGCAAATGCGGATGCGCAAAACACAGGCGCAGTGCCCGCAGACCTAAAAATGGGTTTTCTTCCTTGGGAAGTTCAAAGTACGGCAACGTTTTATCGCCGCCAATATCCAGCGTGCGCACGGTCACCGGGCGCGGTGCATATTCCAGCAATACTTTTTTATAAGCTGTATACTGTTCTTCCTCTGTGGGCATATGGGAGGCTTCCAGATAAAGAAACTCTGTCCGAAGCAACCCCACAAAATCTGTTGCGTGAGAGGCCTCCAGCGCCTGTGTGCTCACACTGCCCAGGTTCAGTCCTATCTCCACACGCACACCATCGCGTGTGGTGGCCGGGGCCCTCAGAAACCACTGCGCTTCATCCGTATCCTTCCGCCAGGCGTCCAGCTTTTTTTGCGCCTCCTGCTGTGCCGCAGCGTCCGGTGCGGTGTCCAGCGTACCTGCCAGCGCGTCCAGCACAGCGGCCTGCCCGCTTTCCACCTGCCCCAGAAGGCCGGAAATACCCAGCACAGCAGGGATACCCCAACTGCGGGCCATAATGGCCGAGTGGGAAGTGGCTCCGCCTTTCTGTGCCGCAATGCCCAGCACATTGGCCCTGTCCATGGTGGCAGTATCAGAGGGCATCAGGTCGTCCGCCGCTATAATCACCGGGCCGGGCAGGCAGGAAAGGTCCTGTGCGGGCACACCACGCAGCAGGCACAACAGGCGCTGGGCCACATCGTCCAAATCTGCCGCGCGCTGGGCCATGGTCTCATCCGCCATGTTGGCCATCACATTTGCATAGCGTCCATATACGCTTTGTACAGCAAACTCTGCCGTGTGCCCGTGGCGCAGTATTTCCGCCTCCACCTCTTCCACAATCACTTCATCATCCGTCAAATCAAGGTGCGCGTCAAAAATGGCCGCCTTCTCGACATCTGTCTTTTCAAGGCGCTGCCGTAGTGCATGCAGCTGTTCCCGTGCTTTGGCCCGCGCCGCAGCATAGGCGAGGCCTTCTTCCTGTATTTGCTCTGTCGCGGCAAACTCCTGTCGGGCACACAGCGGCTGCGGCGCATAGACATAAACGGGGCCCACTGCCACACCAGGAGACACCGCATTTCCATGAAATATCATACTGTGCGCCCCTTTCCCGCTGCAATGGCCTGGCGCAGCTTTTCATAGTTCTGTGCAAGGCTTGCGCCCTTTGCGTATAAGCTGGAAGTGCCTGCCACAAACACGTCTGCGCCGCAGCGGCTCATTTTTTCCGCGTTTTCAAAAGAGACATTCCCGTCCACCTCCAGCAGGGCGGCGCTGCCTGCCGCATCCAGCATGGCACGTGCACTGTGCAGCTTTTCCAGCGTCTGCGCTACCAGCCTTTGGCCTGCAAAACCAGGGTTGATGGTCATGATGAGAAGGAGATCCACGTCGTCCAAAACCCACCGGCATGCCTCCAGCGGCGTAGCAGGGTTCAGCGCAAGCCCGGCATGTGCACCTCGCGCATGGATGGCGGCCAACGCCTTCTGTACATGTGGCGTGCTCTCCGCATGCACCACCATATAATCGCGCGGACCGATATCGAAGTAGTCTATTTTCTGTTCCGGGCGCTGCACCATCAGGTGAACATCCAGCGGAAGCCGGGTGATGCGGTGTAGCAGCGGCACAAATTCCGTGCCAAGGCAATAGTTGGCGACGAAATCGCCGTCCATGATATCCACATGAAGCATATCCGCCCCCAGTTCTTCCAGTTCACGCACATGGGCTTCCAGCCGTTCCAGTGGGCAGCAGGCCAGCGATGGTGACAGATAAGTAGCAATGCTCACAGGCACTCTCCTCCTTATGCCCGAAGAAGCACCGCCGCGCGGGGCTTTCAGGCTTTGATAAAAATTGTCGTGTTTCATTCGAACAGTGGCCAGTTTGCAAATTTTTCCGTTTTGTTTCATGGTTCGCAGTACGGTATGCCCTGTGCGCCGCAAGGCACTATTCTCTGTTATTTCCCCTGTTGTTGCGTGAAAACTGCTTGTATTTTGGAAAATATTACGGTATGCTATAAACAGAGCAGGGCAGAAGATATTTTTCGCGTTTGCAATATTTTGTTTGTTCCTGCATGTATGAAAGACCGGGGAGAGATCAAGATGATAGCGACAGAACGCGCCAGCTATATCCTGAACAAGCTGCGGGACAAAGACACTGTGACGCTGAAAGAGATCGCAGCTGAGCTCGGCGTCTCGGAGGCTACTGTGCGCCGGGATTTTGAACGGCTGGACGAACAGGGCTTTGTGGTGCGCGTGCGCTCGGGTGCCACGCGTGTAAATGGGGCTGCGCCGGGCAATGCCGCGCCGCTCGTCACCAGCGAAAAGCTTACCGAGCACATGGAGGACAAAACCGCCATCGCCCGGCTTGCCGCCAGCTTCGTGCACGACGGCGACTGCATCTTTCTGGACGGTGGCACTACCATCGCCCCCATGATAGATTTTATTCAGGATAAGCGCATCAAAATCGTCACCCACAACCTGCTGGTTACGCACCGGCTGAAAAACATGAATGTAGATATCTTCCTGATTGGCGGGCACTACACGCATTTTCACGAGAGCACGGTGGGTGTGTACACGGAAAAAATGGTTTCTCAGTTTCATTTCGACCACGCTTTTTTTGGTTGCTCTGGCATTGAGCTGGTGCACCAGATGGCTTACAACGACGACATCGACACCGTTCCGGTAAAAGAGATCGCCATGAAGTGCTCAAACAAGAACTATCTTCTGGCAGACGCAAGCAAGCTTGGTAAAACAAGCTTCTGCCGTCTTGCCCCCTTGAGTGCATTTGACGGAGTGATCGTCACCTGCCCGCCCGAACTCAGTGCACCGCTGCCCTCCAATTTTATTGTGGTGCAGGATGAATGAACTGCTCGTGCAGAAGTTTCGTTAGATAAAAAGGGCCTGGGCGGCGCGCCCAGGCCCTTTTGTCCTGGTGTTACGCAAGCGCGGCCTCAATAGCCTGCACAGCATCTGCGCTTGTGAGCCGGAATTCCTTTTTCAAAAGGTCTACAAGGCCCACCTGGCCAAACACATCCTGTGCACCCAGTTTCAAAAGCGGCACACCAGCGCCATGTTTTGCAAGCACATCGGCCACGGCGCTGCCAATGCCGTTGATGACACTGTGGTTTTCATATGTCACCACCAGCTTTTTGCCCTGTGCCTCTTTCCAGATAATTTCTTCGTCGAACGGTTTTACAGTCACAGGGTCCACTACTTCCACGCTGATGCCGCGGCGGCCCAGCTCTTCAGCGGTGTCCAAAGCGTCGGCCATCAGATAGCCGCTGCCCACCAGCAGAACATCCGTGCCCGGCACCAGCACCTGCCCCTTGCCCAGCTCGAACTTTGTGCCCGGTTCATACACTTCCCGCACATTCTTGCGGTATGCGCGGATATAGTGGATAGCACCGTCGTTGCGCGCAGCGCATTCGCGCACCATCCAGTCAAGCTGTACCTGGTCACATGGGTCGCACACAATGGCATTCGGGATAGTGCGCATCACGGCCAGATCTTCAAAGCAGGTGTGCGTTCCGCCGTCAAAGCCGGAGCAAAAGCCCGGGTCGGAGGCGTAGATATTCACTGTGTTGTGCTGATAGGCACAGGAGATGTAGAGCTGATCCAGCGCACGGCGCGTGACGAAGGCGGACATGGTGTGTACGAACGGCGTATAGCCGCGCAGTGCCAGCCCTGCCGCCACGCCGAACATGTTGGCCTCACAAATGCCCACGTCTACAAAGCGATCCGGGTGCGTCTGCTTGAAGCGGATAAAGAACGAGGCGCCGCCTAAATCGGAATCCAGTATCACAATCTTGTCGTCCTGCTCCACCAGCTCCTTCAGCGTAGCGCCAAACTGGTCGCGCAGTTCGCCGCCCAGTTCCTTGGTTCTGTTCTGTTTCAGCATGGCATTATTCCTCCTCTGTGATTTTTTCAAGCTCTGCAATGGCTGCGTCTATCACGGCGCGGCCCTCTTCAAACACTTTGGGGGCATGGTTGTCCGGCATATCCTCGTAATATTTCACACCCTGCCCTTTCACCGTATCCAGCACGATGCAAACGGCACTGTCACGCACCTGCTTTGCCTCTTCAATGGCGCTGTCAATGGCTTCCTCGCTGGCACCATCCACAGTTTTGCACCAGAAGCCAAAAGCCCTCATCTTTTCTTCATAGCTGAATGGGTTCAGCACCTCTGTACACCAGCCGTCGTGCTGGCGCTTGTTGTTGTCTATGAATACAATACAGTTGTTCAAACGATTGTGTGCCATAAACTGGAAGGCCTCCCAGTTCTGGCCCTCGTTCAGCTCGCCGTCGCCGATGCATACATACACATACTGGTCTTTGGCCCCCTCATGCTTCAGGCCCCAGGCAATGCCTGCCGCCACGCTGGCACCCTGCCCCAGCGAGCCGCAGGTAACGTCGATGCCCGGCGTAAGCAGCCTGTCCACATGGCTGGGCACATGCGTGCCGATATCATCCATGGTAAGCAGCAGGGCCTTGTCAAAAAAGCCCTTTTCTGCAAGGGCCGCCTCCACGGCCGGTGCAGCATGGCCCTTGCTCATAACCAAATAGTCGCGGCCCTTCCAGCCGGGGTCTTTCGGGTCGAATTTCATCTGCTTGCCGTACAGTACGCTGATGAGCTCGGTGACGGAAAGGCAGCCGCCGATATGCCCCATGCCGCGCTGGCGGAACATCTGAAGCTGATCGATGCGAAGCTGTGCAGAGAATTTTTTCAACTCTTTAAGTTTTTGCGCTTCCATATAGTACCTCCTAAAACTGTTGGATATGATATGCGGCCGGGCGGCCGCCGGGCTTTGCGTCATGTGCAGTCGTATGCCTCATAGCTGGCAGATTTGCCCGAAAGCACGGCCTTGAAATCCTCCATCAGCGGGTGCTGGTGCCAGGTGCTGTTCGTCTGCGCCACATAGTAGGCCATAAGCTGCACAAAGGCCAAACTGTACAACGGGCTAAGCTGTTCGCTGACCAAATGCGGCACGCGCAGCACGCCTGCCCCCTGCAGGATGGGGTTATTCGACAGAATAAACACTCTGTCCGTCATTTTGTGGGCCGCCTTCCATGCCTGCTGGATGCGCGGGCCCGTCTCGTCACCAGGGTCCAGAAAAATAAGGTTATAATTCGGTGTGAGCTGTACCTGCGGGCCGTGGATAAATTCGTCCACCTCATAGCCCACCGCCAGAATGTGCACCGTTTCGCCTATCTTCACTGCGCCCTCCAGCGCCGTGCCGTAATTGGCGCCTGCGCCAATGAGATAAGCTCGCTCCATTGAGAGCAGTTTTTGCTTGTTTGCCTCAAAATAGGCCGGAAACGCCGTGATGAGGGCGTCGTAATTTTCCATACATGCCATCATTTGACGCTTCTGCTCTTCCAGCGCCTGGCCGCTCAGCCTGCCCTGTGCATGTGCCGCGTGCAAAGCGAACAGCATCAGAAAGGCCGTCAGTGTCACCACGCCTTTGGTGACAAAATCAAGCTTTTCGCCGCCCAAGCCAAAATCTATCACTTCGTCAGCCTCGTGCTCGAAATCTGAATGTATGTTGCCTGTAAGGCCAATAGCGCGCATGCCCAGCCGCCGGCACAACTGCAAGGACTCAATGGTGTTCGTACTACACCCGCTTTGCGAGATGCACACCACGAAATCATCCGGCGTCATATCATGCTCATAATGATTGAAGGTGAAGGGCGTCACGATTTTCACTTCAACGCCCAGGTATTGCTTCATGTAATAGCGTGCGCAGTGGCCTGCATTGCAGCTTGAGCCGCAGGCCACCAGCCACACCGTGCGGTAGGGGCGGCTGAGGTACAGTTCCACCATGCGCTGCGTGAGGCGGGCGCTGGCCGCGATATTGGCGCGCACCTGTGCGGGCGTCTCTTGAATATAGCGCAGCATGGAGAGCTCTGCATGTTCCAAGTATCTCATTCCTTTCTATGCGGTATCAGCCGTCACACTGTGACGGTCTTTTTGCTTACGCCTTTGGGGTTATCAGGGTCAAAGCCGCGGCTCAGGCTGCACAGGCAGGCAAACATCTGTGCAAACACCGCGCCGCTGAACACAGCACTTATACCGTCGTATTCCTGCGGTAAAAGAACAGCCGTGTCACCCAGTGCCGCCAGCTCCGGCCGGTTCGTCACCACAGTGCACCAAATGCCCGTCTCTTCCTTCAGGCGCTCGAGCAGCGCCTTCCCGCAGTAGTTGGTGTGCTCATCTGCCAAAAGAAAGATATACGGCACAAAGCGCTGCGCTGTGGCAATGGGGCCGTGGCGGTAATCTGCTGAACCGTAACAGCGCGCGTCCAGATAGCTCGTCTCCTGTATCTTCAGCTCTGCCTCATTGGCCAGTGCGTCCATCAGGCCCCGGCCCACCAGAATAAGGTGCTCGGTCTCACGGTAAAAGCGCACCACGTCGCGCACCTGCGGCTCTAAGGCAGTCAGAGCCCTTTCTACGATAGAGGGTGCCTCATTCAGCACGTGCAGCAGCTCCTCGTCGCCGGAAATATATGCGGCAATGGCCGTCAGCACCGTTACCTGCGTCAGGTACGATTTCCCGGCGGTGATGCTTTTTTCCGGCCCGCAGTGATTATTGATGTGATATTTGCCCGCCTTTGTCATCAGCGAACCCTCGGTGTTCGTAATACTGACGCATACACCGCCCTGCGAATCGCAGGCCTTCATCACCTCATAAATGTCCTGCGCCCCGCCGGATTGCGACACTGCAATCATCAGCACGTTCGAGTAATCTGGCGCAGCTTTGTAGGCCGTGACGACACTGGGCGCGCTAATGCTGGCCACCATGCCGCATTTCACCTCCAGAAGATAGCGGCCCACCAGGTTGGCGTGGTCGCTGGAGCCCCGGCCCACCAGAACGGCCGTTTTGATGCCCCGCGACTTTACCTCTTCGGCTATTTGCCGGCAGATGCCGCGGTTTGCGGAAAGACAGGCCGTCACGGCCTGCGGCTGCTCGAATATCTCCTTCCAGAAGACAGAGCTGCTCGTATCTATCATGTTTGTTCTCCCCCTGTTCGATATTAATCTATGCTGCCGGTGCCATAGGCACTTGACAGGCAATGATATACTGAAATTACTGCGGCGGCCCCCGCTGCCCGCGTAAGGAGAAAGGAGCGTTCGCACAAATGAGATTTGATGGCATCCTGTTTGATTTGGACGGCACACTGTGGGATTCCTGCCTCTCAGTGGCGGAAAGCTGGCGCAACACACTGTATACACGCTACGGTGTTGAGCACCTTCCCAGTGTCGAGGATATCCAAAGCATCATGGGCCTGCCCGCGTCAGAGGTAGCCCGGCGTCTGTTCACCGGCTACGGCGCGCCCGCGCAGGAAGTGTGCAGCACCTGCATGAGGGACGAATGCCGCTACCTTGCGCAGCATGGCGGCGTGCTTTATCCAGGCGTACCCGAAATGCTGGCTTCCCTGGCGGAACAGGCTCCGCTTTTTATCGTAAGCAACTGCCAGGACGGCTATATCCAAAGCTTTCTGACATGGTCTGCCCTGGGCGGGCTGTTTCAGGATTTTGAATGTGAGGGCCGTACCGGGTGTTCCAAGGCTGAAAACATTCGCCTTGTTATACAGCGGAACAGCCTGCATTCCGCTATCTATGTCGGGGATACGGCGCTTGATGAAGCCAGTGCGGCTGCCGCCGGCTGCCCGTTCGTGCATGCTGCCTACGGCTTTGGCAGTGCTGTGGCACCGCTGGCGTCCGTCCATACCCCCGGCGGGCTGCCGGCAGTGCTAGATGCCCTGTGAGCCTGCCAGCGCATTGTCCAGTGCCAGAAGGTCCTTTTCACTTTTTACATGCGTCAGTTGTTCAAGCAGTTTCTCGTCCGAGAGTATCTTGAACAGCTGGCGCATATTTTTTACATGCTCGTCCTCATCCACCGCTGCCAGGGCGAAGAACAAGGATGCATCCTTTTCCCGGTCGGCCTCGTCAAACCTGACAGGCTGTTCAAACTTCGCAAAGGCAATGGCCGTGCGGCTCACACCGGGCGCCCCTTTGGTAGAATGCGGAATAGCCAGGCCCGGCACGATAACGATGTACGGCCCAAACTCCTGTACACATTCGATGATACGCTGGGCATACTCTGGCGTGGCACAGCCTGTGCTCACCAGCGGCAGACAGCTTTTTTCTATGGCATCTTGCCAACTCTCTGCCCTTTCGAAGAATGCAAAACGCTTTTCTGTCACAATCTCTTTTAGAAGCATGGATTTCACCTCTTTTCGCTTTTGTCAATTTCTGTTTTGAATTATACTTCTTTTTGCATTTAATTGCAATATCTAACAGAAATATTGTTTATATTTTTTTATTTTCAGGATTTTGCACTTATATTTAAGTCCATTTTTGTAGAATTCGCTTATTTTATTCTTTTTTGCACAAAATTGTTGACTTTTCCGTTGGGTAGTTTTACGATTAGAGACAATAAATGTCATATTTATTCTGTTTTTTACATTTTAGTTGGCACTTCCTGCTTTACTTTGTATCAAAAAACAAAATATGACATGTAATATGGCAAAACTGAAAAAGGAGGTGTACCTGATGCTCAACATCCTGATGGTGTGCGGCAACGGCTGCGGCAGCAGTCTTGTATGTCAGATGGCGGTGGAGGCCGTTCTGAAGGAGCTTGGCGTGCAGGCCCATGTAGACCACAGTGACATGCTCTCGGCTTCTTCCAAAAGCGCGGATATCCTCATTGCAGGGATAAACTTCAAACCACATTTTGACACATTCAAGCTGTTCCCCAATAAGATTTACCTGAACAGCCTTGTAAACCGGCAGGAGATCCGCGAAAAGCTGCGGCCCGTGCTGGAGGCAAACGGCTGGATGTAACCAGCTGCCGGGGCGTTCTCACATTGCCGCCGTACCCGGTGTGATAACTGGTGCGGTGCAGAAGGAAAAAGGAGGTTACCATGGGAGTTTTGAACTTTATCATAGACAATATCCTCATCAATGCGGCCGTTGTGCTTGGCCTTGTGGCACTTCTGGGGCTCATTCTTCAGCGAAAGCCCGTCAGCGAGTGCATCAGCGGTACATTCAAGACCATGATGGGGTTTATGATCCTGTCGGCGGGCTCCAATGTTATCGTAGGCGCACTGGAACCGTTCAGCACCTGGTTCTCAGCAGGGCTGGGCATCCAGGGTTCTGTCGCTTCCATTGAGGCTGTGCTGGCTGTTGCCATGCAGAACGATACCATTGGCCGCGACATCGCTCTTGTATATGCGGGTATCTTTGTGGTGAACCTGATTATCGCCCGTTTCACCAAATGGAAATATGTCTTTCTGAACGGCGAGGCGCCCATCTATATGGCAATGGCCAGCATCCTGTTCGGCGTGGGCCTGTGCGGCTTCGGCCATGTGCCCGCCGTGCTGATTGGCGCCGTGCTGGGCGGCATCTGCTGTGTATTGTTCCCGGCGCTTGCCCAGCCCATTGTGCGCAAAATCACCGGCAATGACGACATCGCCCTAGGCCACTTCTGCACACTGGGTTATCTTTTGAGCGCAGGTGTGTCGAAGCTGACGGGCAATGTCTCAAAATCTACCGAAGATGTAAAATTTCCCGCCAAGCTTTCATTTTTACAGGACACCTATCTGGCGGTAGGTTCTGTGATGGTACCGCTGTATGTGCTGATGGCTATTCTGGCCGGGCCCGAAGTGGTGGCCGAGGCCGCAGGCGATAAAAACTACATCGTATATGCCGTTTTGCAGGGCATCACCTTCTGTGTGGGCTTGTTCATCCTGCTTACCGGTGTGCGCCTGCTGATAGCAGAACTGGTGCCTGCCTTCGCAGGTATCGCCGAAAAAGTGGTGCCTGGTGCGCGCCCCGCGCTGGACTGCCCCGTCCTGTTCACCTATGCACCGAACGCTATTGTATATGGCTTTGTATTCACCACTGTGGGCACAGTAATCGGCATGTTCCTGTGGCCCCTGTTCGGGCTGCCCATGGTCATTCCAGGCATCATGTCAAACTTCTTTGCGGGCGGCACTGCGGCCATTTTTGCAAATGCCACAGGAGGCCGCCGCGGCACCATCATCGCCAGTATTGTACACGGCCTGTTCATCTCGCTGTTGCCTGCCCTGGTGGCACCGTATCTGGGCCAGATTGTGATAGAAGGCCTGCCCTCTCTGGCGGCCTATACCATGACGGACGTAGACTGCGTTTCCATGAGCCTGTTCTATTCGTGGCTGCTGAAGCCCCTTGCCGGACTGATCGGCATGTAAAAGAGAACATTTTTTCAAAAAGGGCGCCGCTTTTGAAAAAAGCGACGCCCTTTTATGGGGTGTAAAAACACCCTGCCCTATATCTGCGGCTTTTGCCGCCGCACAACTGCAAACAAATCCCCGCGCAAAACGCACAGGCTGCACAAGGAGTGAAAGGGGCATGCTGCGTGCTGGCCTCATAAAGGGGCAGCGAAATCACTTTCACCCGCATTGCCTGCACTACCTGCCCCGTAGCCTATACGCCCATAAAAGAGCAGTTTGCCATTCTGACGAAAGCTTTTCTGTTTTCAGGGGCCGCTGTCAGCAGCTCACCTTGCCCTGCGTTGGAGGCAAAAGCTTTTTACGGGCCGCCGTTTTCCAAAAGTCTTAACCACACCGGCCTAGCCGGTGGCTTGATTAGGCCCTATAGGGCCTAGTACCGGCAGGTATCTTAAGACGCATTGAAAATTTTTCACTTAAATCACTTACTCCATGGTTCCTAAACAGATGAATCTCCGCTCTAACAAAGGCCCTTCTTCACTGTAAGGCTTGCTGGCAACAGTCCACTTCGCCCGATGCTTGAAGCGAGGACTTTTTTACGGGGATCCTCCACCGGCAGAGTCTGTGATTTCCGTAACCAATAAAAAAAACCGTGCCGGACGGCACGGTTTTTTGCAAAGTTGCCAAAGGCGGCAGGCTTAGGCCTGGCCCTCCTCCTTCATCTTGGCGAAGCACTCGCTGCAATACACAGGGCGGTCCTCGCGGGGCTTGAAGGGAACGCGGGCTTCCTTGCCGCACGCAGCACAGGTAGCCGTGAACATCTCACGGGTGCCGCGGGTGGCATTCTTGCGGGCGTCGCGGCAGGCTTTGCAGCGCTGAGGCTCATTTTCGAAGCCACGGCTGGCATAGAACTCCTGCTCACCAGCGGTGAACACGAACTCCTGACCGCATTCTTTGCATACTAAGGTCTTGTCTTCGTACATTTTGGATATCTCCAATCTTAGAATTTTGCCCGCGGAAGGATTTAAACCGACACCTTTGATCTGGGGACCAACGCTCTGAATTAAGCTACTGGGGGCACATATATTTCCCGCGCCGCACGGCGCTTTGGAACTATTTTAATTTGGCGCGCACACGCTGCAGGGCGTTGTCCACGGCCTTGGGGGTAAGATGCAGGCGCCGCGCAATCTGCCCGTAGGACGCGCCGCCTACAAAAAGGGCAAGCACACTTTTTTCCCGCGGGGAAAGCCGCGTGTGGATGGCACGCACGGCGGCACGGTAGGCCTCACTTTCCTCTGCGCATGCCTGCGGGCTTTTTTCCTGGGCGGGCGGAGCGGCTTCAATGGACACAGCCCGGTTCAGCACCTCGTGCTTCCGGCAACGGGCAGCACGCGCCGCAGAATTTACCGCATTGTGCACACAGGCTGCCGCATAGGTGGAAAACGACGTGCCTCTGCCGCTCTCGTAGGTGCGCACAGCACAGAACAGGCCCACAAGCCCTTCCTGCACGGCGTCTTCAAACTCCAGCCCCGGACAGGCGGCACGTGCCGCAGCGGCATTCAGCACGGGCATCATTCTGGCGATGATGCCCGCCAGTGCGGCTTCATCGCCCTGCCTTGCCTGCGCAAGCTGCAGCATTTGAGCATTGCGGGAAGCGTTTGCCATTGCCTGCCTCCGAAGCCACCGGCAGATACCTGCCCTGCACATGTGCGGCCCCCTGCCGCACATTTGATACTATTGTACAAACCAACCTCTTAAAAGTCAAGTCGAAACGCCGGTGTGGAAAAAGTTTGTGCCTGTTGCTCATTTCACAGGGGCATTTTTCGTGGTTATTGCCCTGTTTTTTCCCGCAGGCGCTCCACATCCTCTACTTCATAGGCCGAGGGGGTGTCCTCCTGTACGGTCACATTGCGCACCCAGTGCCCGCCCTTAATGCGGATAAGCGAAAGAACCACCTTCAAGGGGCTGTCTATTTTCAGGCAGGCGTACACGGCGGGCACGGGCCAGTGAAGCACAAGGCCGGTGAAAAAGCCCAGCGGGATGCTTGCAAGCCACAGGGTGCCGCAGTCGAACAGGAAGCCCAGACGCGTATCGCCGCCGCCGCGCAGCACTCCCACAATGCAGGTGAGCTCCACGCCCATCACAAGCTGCAGAAGCGCCAGCACGCCGATCATGCTGTAAGCCGCGTCATGCACGGCAGGCGTGACATGATACATAGACAGGAACAGCGGCCGCACGCACAAAATGAACAGGCTGTTCACAGCACCAAGGCCAAAGCTGATGGCCACCAGCGTATTGGCCACGCGCCGCACGCGGGCATAGCTGCCCTCGCCCACGGTGCGCCCCGTGAGCACAGCCGCGGCGTTGCCCACACCGTTAAGCGTGACGAACGAGAACTGGTGCAGCACCATGGTGATGCTGCTGGCCGCCACGAAGGTGCGCCCTATCTGGCCCATGATGATATTCGTCACCGTGCTGCCGAACCCCCACAAAAGCTCGTTGCCCACGACTGGCAGGCTGTGGCGGAAATATTCCCCCAGCAGCTCGTTGTCCCAGGTAAAACAGTCCTTCACGCGGAAGCCCACCAGCTTCTCCTTCGTGTACATATACACAAGCGCCAGAATAAGCTCAGAACAGCGCGCACAGATGGTGCCCACCGCGGCTCCGCGCACGCCCAGCGCGGGCGCGCCCAGCTTGCCGAAAATAAAGATATAGTTGAAAAACACGTTTACAAAAAAGCTGCACCCATAGATGCCCACCGTCATTTTCACCTGCTCTGTGCCGCGCAGGCTGGACAGATAGCATGAGGCCAGAGCATAAGGCAGGTAGCTGAACGCCACCAGAGACAGATAGCTTGCCCCAGCCTCTATCACCTCGGCATCCGGCGTAAAGATATGCAGAATCTGCTGCGGGAACGCCAGCGCAAGCAGCGTGAGCACGCTGACGGAAAGGAACACCGCCTGAATTGTGAGGCGCACCACCTTGCGGATATGCACCATATCCTTCTTGCCCCAGTACTGGGCAATCAGTACGCCGCCACCCGACGCCAGGCCGAACGAGCAGCTCATTACCAGCGTCTGCATCTGGTTGCCCAGGTTCGCGCCGGAAATAGCCACATCGCCAAGGCTGCCAAGCATCACGCTGTCCATCAGCGTCACGCCGAAGCTGATGGCATACTGGAAGGCCATAGGCCCGGCAATGGCCAGCAAGTTCCAATAGAAAGACTTCTCTGTAATAAATTTTCCTTTCAGCGCCGTTTTCAAGGTTTACCTCACTTTCTGTACCGCCCCGCGGGGCGGCACAGCGGTGCCGCCGGAAGGGCTTTATGCGTTTTTCTTCTCTGCGGGCGCCTTCATGGTGAGGGCAATGCGCTTTTTGGCCATATCCACACTCAGCACCCATACTGTCACAATATCCCCCACCTTCAGCACCTCGGCAGGGTGGCGGATGTACCGGTTCGATATCTGGCTGATGTGCACAAGGCCGTCCTGATGCACGCCCAAATCCACAAATGCGCCGAAATCGATGACATTGCGCACAGTGCCTGTGAGCTGCATGCCAGGGCGCAAATCCTCCAGCTTCATCACGTCCGTGCGCAGCAGCGGCGGCGGAAGCTCGTCGCGCATATCGCGTCCCGGCTTTTGCAGCTCTGCCAGAATATCCTGCAGGGTGGGCACGCCCACGCCCGCGCGCTCTGCCAGCGCCTCAAGGCCGATGGCTGCGGCTCTTTGGGGCAGGGCAGCCAGAGCCTCCGTGCCGATGTCGCCCTCTGCAAAGCCGCATGCCTCCAGCACGGCCAGGGCCGCGCCGTAACTTTCAGGGTGCACGGCGCTTGCGTCCAGCTTATGCCTGGCGCCGGGCACGCGCAAAAAGCCCGCGCACTGCTCGTATGCTTTGGGGCCCAGCTTTGCCACCTTCAAAAGCTCTTTGCGCGCGCGGAAGGCGCCGTTTTCCTCGCGCCACGCCACAATGTTTTTCGCCACCGCAGCGCTCACGCCGGCCACGCGCTGCAAAAGCGGAGCCGAGGCGGTGTTCAAATCCACCCCCACGCTGTTCACACAGTGCTCCACCACGCCATCCAGCGCCTCGGCAAGGCGCGCCGGAGGCATGTCGTGCTGATACTGCCCCACCCCCACAGCCTTGGGGTCTATTTTCACCAGCTCTGCCAGCGGGTCCTGCAGGCGGCGGGCGATCGAGATGGCGCTGCGCAGGTTCACATCATACTGCGGAAATTCCTGCGCGGCCAGCCTGGAGGCAGAATACACGCTGGCGCCCGCCTCGCTCACCACCATATAGCTCACCGGGCGCTGCACCTCGCGCAGCACTTCTGCCGTGAACAGCTCAGTCTCGCGGCCCGCGGTGCCGTTTCCAATGGCAATAACCTCCACGCCATGCTTTTCAATCAGCGCCTTCAGCTTCCGCTTTGCCTCGTCCACGCGCTTGAACTCCGGCAGAGGATACAGCACGGCGGTATCCAGCACCTTGCCGGTGGCGTCCACCACGGCCGTTTTACAGCCCATACGGTAGCCGGGGTCCAGCCCAAGGGCCACCTTGCCCTTGATGGGCGGCGCCAACAGAAGCTGTTCCAGATTTTTTGAAAACACCCTGATGGCGCCCTCGCATGCCTGTGCGGTAAGCATGGAGCGCACCTCGCGCTCCAGGCTGGGATGCACAAGGCGGGTGTAGGCGTCCTGCACGGCGGCGCGCACCTCGCGCGCGGCCGCACTGCTGTTTTTTACAAAGCGCTTTTCCAAAAGCGCCCCTGCCTGCGCGGCGTCCACCTCTATGCTCACCTTCAGAAAGCCTTCGCGTTCGCCGCGGTCCACCGCCAGCACGCGGTGGCCTGCGGCCTTTTTCACAGGCTCTTTGAAATCGTAGTATTTGTCATATACGCTTTCAGCGCCGTCTTTGGCCGCTTTTGAAACCAGCATGCCCCCGGCCAAATACAGCCTGCGCAGCGCGGCGCGCGCGTCTGCATCGTCACTGACTGCCTCTGCAATGATGTCGCGCGCGCCTGCCAGCGCAGCCTGCGCGTCGGGCACCTCTTCGCCGGTATACCCCTGCGCAAGCTGCGCAGGGTCGTCCGCCGGGGCCTGCTGCAAAAGGCGCTGGGCCAATGGCTCCAGCCCGCGCGCCTTTGCCGTGCTGGCGCGCGTTTTCCGTTTGGGGCGGTAGGGCCGGTAGATATCCTCCACCTCGGCCAGCGTTCGGGCCGCGGCCAGCTTTTCGGCCAGCTCTGCGCTCCATTTCCCCTGTTCCTCAATGGCGGTGCGCACAGCCTCTTTCTGCGCAGAAAGCTTGCGCAGGTATGCCAGCTCGTCCGCCAGATCGCGCAGCTTCTGGTCGTCCATGCTGCCGGTGGCCTCTTTTCGGTAACGCGCAATAAAGGGGATGGTATTCCCCTCATCTATCAGGCCGATAGCCGCCTGCACACGCGCCGGGGCAAGGCCAAGTTTCTGCGCAATTTCCCCTGCAAGGCGGGCGGCGTCTTCGCCGGGCGCGCCGCAGGGTCGGGCCTTTTCTATTGTCTCAGGATATTCTGCCATTGCTGTTTCTCCTTTTTCCGTTTGTGCCGGAAGAATAGCGCCGCGCCCGCATACACCGCCCACACGCCGCATGCGGAAAGGCTGACGGCCCTGCCCAGCGCAAAGCCGGGCGTCTGGTAATGGAACTGCACGGTGCTTTCGCCCGCCGGGCAAACCACCGCGCACATGCCGCCGCTGACCTTTTCCACCTGTACGGGCTGGCCGTTCACCGTGGCCGACCAGCCCTCGTCCCACGGCACGCTGAAAAACACCAGCGTGCTGCTTTCAAGCCGGATATCCGCCTCAAAGCCGGAGGCGTCCTCTTCAAAACGCGTCACACCCATGGCGCGGCGCGCAGCGGCGTCCTGCACATACTGCTCATAGGAATTGCCCGCGCGCTCCGCATCCGTCAAATGGCGCAGCAGGCCGCCGTATTTTTCCGCCTGCTCGTCCGTGAGGGCCACAGCGCGCACCAACACGTTGCCGCGCTTGGATTCCTCTGTTTTTTCCAGTTCTTCCATGGTGACATAGGCGTCATAGGCAAAGCCCATGGGCAGGGCGTTTTCGTTTTTATAAAACGCGAACGTCTCGTCTGAAAAGGCCCGGGTGTAGCCCCACTGGCCGCACTCCTCCTCAAAGGCGCCTGTTTTGTCCAGCGGCATCATAATATAGCGCACGCCCAAAAGGCCGCGCAGGGCATACAAATCCTGCTCCGGCTTTGAAGATACATCTCGCTTTACGCCCACCAGCGGGTAGAATTCCATGATGGACGGCGTGACGGTGCTGTTAAAAAACTGCAGGCACGGCTTTTTCATCATCAGGGTGAGGTTGTCCTGGCATTCGTAGGAATCCACCCGGTAGAACTCGTCCTCCGGCCAGGCAATGCCGGGCGCCGCCTCGAACATCTGCCTGCGGTAATCTGCGTCATTCTCCCACTGGGGGAATTTGCCCATGCCGATGTGGCACACGGAATAGAACACGCTGAACGGCAGAATGGCCGCCAGCAGCGCGGCATAGAATTTTGGCGTGAAGCGAAGATATTTCACGATGCCGAAGAACAGCAGGATGCCCAGCACCGCAGTGAGCCAGATAAGCCAGAACTGCGCGGGCTCCTGTACCACGCCGAAGCTCCATACGCCGTCCTCCTCCTTGGGCACAAAGGCAAACACCAGATACACCGCCGTGACGGCCGCCACCGGCCGGATGCCGCGCATCAGGTTGATGTCCGCGTCCTCCAGTGCGTGCATGGTGGCCGCGCACATGATAAGAATAGGCATATAATACCAGCGCGCGTAATAGCTGGAGTTCAGCGCGTAAAAGCTGGAATTCAACACCGGCACCAGCGCCATGATAAGGCACGTCCACAAAATGGCCGTATTGGCGCTTTTTTTGCGCGCGCCCATGTAGGCAAACACGCCTGCCGCCCCCACCACGGGCAGATAGGCCGTCATGCTGGTGTGCTTGATGACACAGTCGGTGAAGATATTGGGCAGGTACGTCGGGTCCGGCGGGAGGAACAGCGAAGTGAGAATGGCAAAGTACTGCTGCGGCCTTCCGTAAATCAGGAAGCCGAACCCGCTGGACGGGTCTACCGTGCGGGGGTTGCCCAGAAGGAAGCTCACCGCGGGCACCAGCAGCACGCACCCCATGGCGCAGCCCAGCACCGTCTCGAAGGCAAGGCGGAAAAACAGCCCCATGCGCAGGCGGTATTCACCGCGCGCCACCTTCCACACGAAATAAATGACAAGGAACACGGCCTGCCCTGCAAAAAAGAAATAGTTGTTCACAAGGTTCACGGCCAAAAGCACCGGCAGCAGGGCCCTGCGGTTTTCCAGCACGGCCTCGTCCAGCGCCCACAGTAAAAGCGGGAACAGGGCGATGCAGTCCAGAAAATGGTTGAAAAATGTGTTGTATACCGTAAAGCCGGAAAACGCATACAGCACGCTGGCAACCACTGCCGCCTGCCGCGTTTTGGCATAGCGGTGCAGGTATGTGTAGGCCGCAAGGCCGCACACGCCGAATTTCAGCACCAGCAGCGGCACCATGGCATAGGGCACGGCGCTTTGCGGCAGCAGCGTGCTCAGCCAGAAAAAGGGCGAGCCCAGCAGATAGAAGGAATAGCCGTTGACCGCCGAGGTGCCGAGGTCTGTGTTCCAGCTCCACTGGCCCTCCGCCGTCTTTACAAAGCCGTTCATATAGGTGTAGAAAGGGATTTGCTGGCTGTTGAAATCGCCGCAGTACTGGAACAGGCCCTTGTCAATGATAAGGAATGGCGTATACAGAACGGCCGCGGTGATGATGCACACAAGGAATGTGAACAGATACCCTTCCCCGAATTTTTTTCTGGACAGGCTACTCATTGCGTGTTTCTCCTGTTATACTGAATAGTAGTGCGCGGCCACCCGCGCAGGGCCGGTGCAGCCCGGCATTTTACAAGGACGGAGGCGTTCCCATGCAGTTTTACCCGTTCAGCGCCATGCTGGCGCGCATGAAATATATCTCCCGCTGGGGGCTGATGCGCTCTTCCCGCACGGAATCGCTGTGCGAGCACACGGCAGACACCGCCCTGCTGGCGCACACGCTGGCGCTTATCTCTGTTTCCATCTACGGCACTCAGGTGCGCTGCGAGACCGTGTGCGTGGCGGCGCTGTACCATGACGCCAGCGAGATTCTCACCGGCGACATGCCCACGCCCGTAAAATATAAAACAGAGCCTCTGCGCCGCGCCTACAAGGCGCTGGAGCGGGACGCGGCAGCCCAGCTTGCCACCCTTGCGCCGCACCCGGTGCGCCGCGCCCTTGCGGGCTATCTGACAGGCGATGTGCTGACGGAAAAAGAGCGCCAGCTTTTGAAAGCCGCAGACAGGCTCTCAGCGCTTGTCAAGTGCATGGAGGAGGAAAGCAGCGGCAACCACGAATTCGCCGGCGCCAAGGCCCAGCAGACGGCCGCCCTGCACGCCATGCAGTGCCCGGAGGCGGAATATTTCCTGGAGCATATGCTTCCCTGCTATGCCTGGACGCTGGACGAGCTGAGCCGCGAGTGACGTAAGGCACAGGCTTTCGGTGCCGCCGCTTTGCGCGGCGGCCTTTTTGCGTGCCGCGCAAAGCGCCCTGCCTAGGCTTCTTCGCGCTGATATTCCCACACGCGTGCTATTACGGCGTCCAAATCCTCAAAGCGCTCCATGCCGCAGCACATGCGGCGCAGCGCCGCCGCGCCCCGTAGCCCGTGCAGGTACCACGCGGCATGGCTGCGCGCCTCGCGCATGCCGATGTATTCGCCCTTATCCTCGCACAGCTCGCGCACATGGCGGCGCATTACGGCAAGGCGCCGGGCAAGCGGCGGGGCGGGCGGTATCTCGCTGCCCGCCATTGCTGCGGCTATCTGCCCAAACAGCCAGGGGTTGCCCATGGCGCCGCGCCCCACGGCCACGCCGTCGCAGCCGGTGGCCGCAAGCAGAGTCAGCGCTCCCTGCGCGCTGGCCACATCGCCGTTGGCCCACACGGGAATGCGCACCGCGGCCTTCACCCGCGCTATCTCGTCTGCATGGATGCCGGGCTCATACATTTCCTGCCGTGTGCGGCCGTGCACCGTCAGCATGGCAACGCCCGCGTCCTCGCAGCGCTTTGCCACCTCGGCCCCGGTGAGGGTGGCAGCGTCCCAGCCGATGCGCAACTTTACCGTCACAGGCACCTCGCCCGCCGCGGCCTGCACCACCGCGCGCGCCACCTGCCCGGCCAGCGCCGGCGTTTTCAGCAGCGCCGAGCCCGCGCCCGGCCCGGTTATCTTCGGGGCCGGGCAGCCCATGTTGATGTCGATGAAATCGAAATGTGCGGCATCGGGCCTGCGCGCGCGCAGCGCCAGCAGAAGCCCTGCGGCCCCGGCCATCACAGCGGGCTCGTGCCCGAAAAGCTGCACGCCGTACGGCACGCCGCCACCGCCGCCCAAAACCAGCTTCGGGCTTTTTTTATCGCCCATCGTCAGGGCCTTGGCGCTGACCATCTCGCTCACGGTGCACACCGCGCCGTGCTCGGCCGAAATGCGCCGCATCGTCTTATCTGTGGCGCCGGCCATGGGCGCAAGCGCGGCACCGCGCCGCAGAGGCATCATCTGCAAATGTTCGTGCTCCTTTAGAAAAAGATGGCTGTACAACTCTTCTTAACCTTATTAGTATATCACAAAGCGCGTGTTTATGGTATACTGTGCATGGAGAAACTTATCTGTGCCGGCATGCCGCACATGGAATATAAAAAGGAGGGCCGCAGTTTGAAATTACTTGTACTGGACGGCAACAGCATCGTGAACCGCGCCTTTTACGGCATCAAGATGCTCACCACGAAGGACGGCCGCTACACCAATGCCCTTGTGGGCTTTATGAATATCCTTTTGAAGCTGGAGGCAGAAGTGAAGCCGGACGAGGTGGCCGTCGCCTTCGACCTGAAGGCCCCCACCTTCCGCCACAAAATGTACGACGGCTACAAGGCCCAGCGCAAGGGCATGCCGCAGGAGCTGGCCGGCCAGCTTCCCGTTTTGAAGCAGCTTCTGGCGGGCCTTGGCTACCGCATGGTGACGTGCGAGGGCTTTGAGGCAGACGATATTCTGGGCACGCTTTCCGCTGCATGCGAAGCGCGCGGCGACGAGTGCGTCATCGCCACAGGCGACCGCGACAGCCTGCAGCTTGTTGGCCCGCACACCAGGGTGCTGCTGGCCGGCACCTCTTTGGGCAAAAGCGTCACCGTAGAGATGGACGAGGCCGCCGTGCAGGAAAAATACGGCGTCACGCCGCGCGAGCTCATCGATGTGAAAAGCCTGATGGGCGACGCCTCCGACAACATCCCCGGCGTGGCGGGCGTGGGGGAAAAGACGGCCCTGGCTCTGATAGGCCGGTTCAAAAGCCTGGAGGGCGTGTACGAGCACCTGAACGACGCGAGCATCCGCCAGAGCGTGCGCGAAAAGCTTGTGCGCGGGAAGGAGCAGGCGCAGCTAAGCCGTTCCCTCGCCGAAATATGTCGCAGCGCCCCTGTGCCCACACAGCGCGGCGCCTATGAAAAGGATGCGCCGGACGCAGCCGCCGTCATAGATCTTCTGAACAGCCTCGAGATGTTCACTACGCTGGAAAAGCTGATGCTGGACGCCCCCGCTGTACCCCGGCAGCCCCTGCCCATTTCAGAGCCTGCCCCCCTGCCTGCGGAACTTGGCACCGCCAAGGTAGACGTGTGCATGGCTGGCGATTTAATTCTTATTGTTGACAAAAACAATGTTTATACTTCTAGTATAAATTCTGCAGAATTTATGGCGCTTTTGTGCGATGAGGCCTGTGAAAAGCGCTGCTTTGACGCAAAGCCTTTGCTGCGCGCCGCGCTGGAGGCCGGGCACGAGGCCAAAGCCGTCACATTTGACGCAAAGCTTGCCGCCTACCTGCTGAACCCGGCGGCAAGCGGCTATGATGTGCCGCATCTGGCGGCGCAGTACGGCGTCTGTCTCTT
>OJRC01000075.1_pt1 | contig 80761 bp, 80 predicted proteins | sample 1599081 | NCBI WGS metagenome assembly OJRC01 (sample SAMN03922519, study PRJEB24848) | human gut metagenome | isolation source: stool sample | host: Homo sapiens | place: Germany | collected 2010-02 | reverse complement strand
ACGCTTACCACCTTGTCCCCAATCTCCATATCTTCAAAATATATCTGCTGCTCCAAGTCTTTTTTCATGATCACGCGCTCCTTTCAAAGTGAAACACACCTTCATACGCCCTCTGCCGCTTTTTTCTTTGCAGACATTTTAGAAAGGATAATGGGGAGCGCCACCATGACAACCGTAAAAATCAGGAATCCGACTGCAATCGGTTTGCTGAACAGGCTCATGAAATTGCCCTGATTTGCAATCAGTGCGGTCCGGAAGTTATTCTCTATAATGGAACCCAGGATAAATCCAATCACGATAGGCGGCAGCGGGAACTTGGCCGCAATCAGTATGTAGCCGACGATTCCCACCACAAACAGGACCCAGCTGTCGAACAGCCGGTTGTTTACGGTGATCGTGCCCACCACGCACATGACCATGATAATGGGGAACAGGAGGTTCATCGGCACCTTCAGCAGCTTGATGAAGACTTTCATCAGCCCCATTTCCATCACGTACATAAAAATATTCGACAGGAAAAACGCCGCAAATATGACGGCGATCACACGGGTACTCGTGGTGAACAGCAGCGGCCCAGGCTGCAGCCCGTGCACAACCAACCCGCCCAGCAGCAGCGCGGTCACCAGGTCCCCCGGCACGCCAAGTGTCAGCATGGGGATCAGCGCACCGCCGCAACAGGCATTGTTTGCCGTTTCAGACGCTACAAGCCCTTCTGTGCAGCCAGTACCGAACTTCTCCGGATTTTTGGAGGTCTGCATAGCGGTGGAGTAGGAGAACAGCGAGGCCGTCGTCTGGCCGATCCCGGGCAGGATGCCGATAAAGGTCCCGATAATGCTGCCAGTCAGCATTGTTTTGCCGGTCCCCTTCATCATAGCCCGTGTGGGCCAGGGGCGGACCCTTCCGGGATCGATCGTGTTGAACCGCTGGTTGAGGGTCCGGACCTGTGTCAGAATCTCCGTCAGGGCAAACAAACCCATCAGAACATCCAGGGAGTCCAGCCCTGCGTCTAATTGCCAGAAGCCGAAGGTCAGCCGCCGCACACTGGAGACGCTGTCCATGCCGACCATCGCCAACAGCAGCCCGATAACCGCCGAGATAAACCCCTTGGTCAGGCCGCCGCTGGACAGGCTCACCACCACTCCCAGGCCCATGATCCCCATGGCAAAGTACTCCCACGCGCCGAACATCAGGGACACCTTGGCCAACATCGGGGCAATGACCACAAGGCACACCGCGCTGATCGTGCCGCCGATCAGAGAGGAGAATACGCCTATCGTGAGGGCGTCGTTCGCCCGTCCTGCCTTTGCCATGGGGGAGCCGTCAAAGCAGGTCACAAGGGAGGCCGGGGAACCGGGGATATTCAGCAGGATGGCTGAGATCAGCCCTCCCGAAATCCCCCCTACATAGATAGCTATTAGGGTAGTGATGCCCTGTGTAGAGGACATCGCGAATGTAAAGGGCAGAATCAGTGATACCGCCAGCGCAGCCGTCAGGCCCGGAATGGCGCCGAACACCATGCCAAAGAATATGCCTAGAATCAGAAGCACAAACAGCAGGGGCTGTTGAACAAATTCAATCAGTCCAGACAACAGTATGCTCAAAAGTCATGTCACCTCTCTCAGAAAAAGCTCTGCTTCCTCGTTAATACAAAGATCTCTTCTTGAGTTGCGCGCTCAGGAAATCAGGGTGACCCAGTGTTCCAGCTGCTCAGAGGTCTCAACGGAAATCGCAGCCAGTTCCTCGCTTCCGACATAGGCGGGCTCGTACCCCAGATCCAGGAGCTGTTGTTTTACCTCATCCGTGCCGCAGGCGGTCTCCAGCTTCCCCTCCAGGTAGGAAATGACCTCGTCGCTCAACCCCGGCGTGCCCCACAGGGAGCGGTGCAGGCCAAACACGATATCATAGCCCTGCTCGACAAATGTGGGGCCTTCCACGCACTGGGAACGCTCTTCAGCCGCCACACCCAGAACTCTCATTTCTCCTGCATCCGCAAGGGACTTGATCTCAGAGACCTGACACACAACAGCGTCGTTTTCTCCGCCCAGCACGGCAGTCCGCGACTTTGCGCCGCCGTCATAGGGGACATAGGTAAAATCAAAACCGGCAACCTCTGCAAGCCCGTAGGAGAAGGACTCATTGGACCCTCCGGAGCTGGTGGACGCGATGGTAAACTTTCCGCCCGCGCTCTTGGCGTATTCCACCAGGGCGTCAAAGGTTTCCCATTCAGAATTCGCCGCCACGGCAATCACATTGGGGTCCTCGGCAATGACGCACAGGGGCGTCATCTCAGCGCACGCGTCAAAATCCAGCGCACCGCTCATCCACTGGGCACCCCAAGTCTCTGCCGCCATGGACACCAGGGTATAGCCGTCCGGGTCTGCATGGTAGCACTCCAGTGTTCCGGTCAGCCCGCTGGCCCCTTCAATATTGGTGACGATCATATTCTGGCCGTCCAGATCAATATTCGCCCCCACTGTCCGGACCATCAGGTCCGTACCGCCGCCTGCGGTATAGGGCACGACAACGTTGATTGTCTTCTCAGGATATTTCTTTGCAGATGAACCGCAGCCGGTAAGACTTCCGAGTACCAAGGCTGTACACGCGAGGACCGACAGTAACTTTTTCATTTTTGCTCCTCCTTAAATTATCGTCCTTTTGTCCATCTTTTTTAGAAGAGAGACCACGCCGGCAATCTGACATCAAGCAGCGAGGTAAAAATCCAGTATGTAACAAACGTAGTAACAAGTGCGGCGACGATATACAAAATGATTTTTTTGATCAAGGCGCTGCCGGTGTAGTGCAGCTTATCCATCTTCCAGGAGTAGTACAGGATCATGGTGGTCAGGAATACCATGGTGGTCAGGATAAAGCCGATGTAACTCATAACGAACAGATACAGGAAAAACGCCCCGGCAGTGACCATCCCTTCCCTGGTCCAAACGGGTTCACAAGGGGTCTGATCCTTTTTGATCACCGCAGTGGCGATCAAGATCGCGGAGAGGATCGCAAGGATAATGATCCACAGCCAGATGTACACATCCGCCCTGGCCTGCCAGATTTTTGCCGTACCTGTGGGCAGATTGCGCGTCCCGAAATAGCAGAGTACGCAGACTACCTCCAGCGCAATCCCGTAGATGACGTCGCGTTTCCACTTGACCATAGCTCGTTTCTTTTCTTCCGCATGGTCGCTCATAAGATTGGCCTCCTCCCTTTTTACGAATTTTCAGTGCCTGATTCTTTGGCCGCACATGATGCTGACAGCGTTCGTTCACGCCCTCTTCGGCTGTCCTCCCCCGAATGGGCCCGAGCCAGTCGATCTTCCAGGCGCATATGCCCCCAATCAGTACGTATAGCTGCGGGGCGCCCCCAGTCCCATCATCTCGCGGGCCTGTGCCGGCGTTGCAATCGGTCTGCCTAGTTCCTTAGCGATCCTGACAACCCGCTCGACAAATTGTGCGTTGCTCTTTGCCAGGTCATGGGGCCCGTAGAACAAATTGTCCTCCAGTCCAACCCGCACGTGGTGACCGAGGGCGATGGCCAGGGCAATCATCGCGGACTGGCACGCCCCTACGCCAATTACGCTGAACAGTGATTCCGCCGGCAGCAGTTTTGTCACGGTCATCATAACTTCTGCGCAGGGATATATGCCGGAACCTCCGAACAGCATCTGGAACCAGTAAGGCGCGCTTATGGAATTTTCCTTCATCATTGTGTCAACGTACTTTAAATCGTTGATCCCGAACACCTCAAACTCAGGTTTGATTCCTTTTTCCTGCATCAGCTTTGTGGTTCGCACTGCATCGTTTTGGGTGCACATATAATTGTAGTTCCACTTGAACGCCTCTCTGGGGCTTTTTAACGGCTCTTTTCGATCCTTCATGTTCCGGATCATGGAGTAGCAGGTGATGTCCACGCTCCCCACTTCGGGCTCTGCCTCCAGGGAATACAGCAGGTTAGGCAGCATTACGTTCTTCTCTTCATCAAACCGCCGGCCGCCCACGCAGGTATTGTTGATGATTACATCCGGGCATTTTGCTCTGACCAGCGCATTTACCTTTTTGAACGCCTCCGGCGTGGAGCTGGTGGCCCACGCGTTGATCGGGTCACGGGCATGGATATGGATCATACTGGCGCCGGCATTATATGCGTCGTAGCTCTGCTGGGCCTGCTCTTCCGGCTCCTCCGGCAGATTGGGATTGGACTCTTTTCCGTGCATCCCTCCGGTAATGGCGCACGAAATGATCAGCGGAGGGAATTTGGTCAGACCATACCGCTCCACTTTTTTTATGTAATCCATGGTCTCTCTGTAGTCCCCCAACAGGAAATTTTTTAGCTCGTCCACAGTTATCCACCTTTCTCACCCTATAATGAAATGGTTTGTCTAAACCGCTCACACAGGATCTTGCAGAAGCTCCAGCGCCAGACGGTATGCCGCAGCCAGTTGGTCATCCCGTTTCTCCAGCAGCGCCTCCACATCCAGTCCCTCATAGTCGTAAAATCCCCTGCCCGATTTGATACCGTATGCCTTTTCTTCGTCCATCTTCTGTAGCGTCGCCGGCAGTCCGGTATCTGGCGGCAGCGTATAGCTATGGTTCTTATAGTTCTTTATGGTCATGTCTACCCCGCCAAAATCAATCTTTTTGCAGAACCCCAGGACCATTGCCCGTGGAATAAAACTGATTTTTGCCGCATAGTCGATATCCGCCGCCGTACAGATATCATTGTCCAGCAAGTAAAAGACCTCCCGGTTCAGGCATTGCTGCAGGCGATTGACAATGTATCCCTGGATAAATTTTTTCATCAATACAGGGGCCTTGCCGCAGCGCCTGAGAACTTCCATCGCGGCGTCCGCATATGCCTGAGGGGCCTGCTCGCTTTTGATCACTTCCACAAGCGGGACAAGCTGAGCGGGCCCATACCAGTGCATGATCAGCTGCTGCGGCAGCATCCCTTCCGGAACGATCTCAAAAATGTTAAGTGCCGATGTATTGGATGCTACGATTACATTCTTATCGATCTGCTTGGACAGCTCCTGATAAAATGTTTTTTTGATCTCTACATTCTCCACAATGGCCTCAATGATCATTCCCGCTTGGGCCACGCTCTCCTCCAGGGACACGGCGAAGGTCACTCTCTGTTTGATCTCTTCCGCCTGCCTCTGATCCAACGTCCCGTTTCGGACAAAGGTCTCCACCCCGTCGGAAAGTCTGGCCTTTCCACGCTCTCGGGCCTCTGCAATCGGGTCCCAAATGGAAACAGCATACCCTCCGGTGGCCAATGCCTGTGCGATTCCCGGCCCCATGGTTCCCGCACCGATGACGGCTATTTTTTGAATGGTCTCCATGTCTCTGCCTCCGTCCCTTCACTTTATCTTCTTTCAAACCGGCTGTTGGATTCTTTCCTCCCCGCGCCGCCCGGTCCCCCGTTTAAAGGACAGGGATCTCAAAACAGTCCAGGTTCTTCTCAAAATCCAGCGTCCGTGTCCCATTTTCCACCGCAGTAATGATTTCTACCACCTTATCGTTAAAAGGCGTGGGGACTCCGTATTTTCTGCCATACTCGCACACAAATCCATTGATTACATTGACTTCTGACTTTACCCCGCGCTCCAAATCCTGGAGCATACTCGCCTTCCCCGTCCGCAGGGGGTAATAGTTCCTGTACAAGTAGCCTTTGGAACGTTCCAGCTCGGCCTGGGTGGCAAAGTCCGCAATCTCTGCCGTATTCAGTCCATTGGTATCTGTCATGCGCACACCTGCAGCCCGGGATACATGGACGACTTCGCTGGCCAGATAGGACAGGCATGTCATGGCCTTGTCACTGTTCAAAACAGGCTCATAAATCGTACCGAGCGCTGAGGAAAGCCCGCTCATGCTGCAATTGAGCATCAGTTTCAGCCATCGCGCCCCCATAAAGTTGTCTGTAATCTCCGCATGTCCCATGTAATCCAGTGTGGCGCCGACCATCTTGATCCTGTCGGTGATCCGCCCGTCGACTTCGCCGATCTCAAAGGAGACCGGCCTGGAAGAAAGCTGATTCGTCAGCTTTACAACGCCGGGTGCGACAAATGTGGCGCCCCATCGACAAGCTCCGCCGACCGTACGCGCCTGCCCCACAATTTCCGCGACGGCGGGTTCCGGCACGCCATTCTGAAGGGTGCAGACCGTACCGGTCTCACTTAGATGGGGCAGCAGTTTGAGAAGGCTCTCCTTGCTGTGTGTCTGCTTTGTCAGCAGGAAAACCAGATCATATACCCCCTCCATCTGGTCCAGCGTCAGCGCATGGACCGGAACTACAAAATCATCGCAGCCGGTCACCCTGGCCCCATTCTTGTTCAGCGCCTCGACATGCGCTTCATAAGGATCGATTAGGTCAATGGGAACTCCCTTGCGTGCGAGGTGCGCTCCCAGAGTCGTCCCCATGGCTCCGGCCCCCAAAATTGCTGCTTTCATTCTGATACTCCCTTCAATCGTCCTCGGTTTTCTGTTCTTCTCGTATGTGAAAACGAGAGTCAACCGGGCCTCTGTTTTTTATTAAGCAATCGATATGCCAACTGATGAACCCCTTGTGCTGACTGCTTTTTCTCCCTTTTTCTGTATGTAATATTTAACTTATTTTAATTTTCCACCCGCTTTATTTGTGTTCTTGCACAATTTTCACACTCCATCTCCAATATTTGCACATCCTTTTCCATTTAATTGCACACTGCTATTGCTTTTCCGCTCCGTCTATTTGCACAATTTGCACTTCTGCTTGCATTTTATATTTGCACAAATTATAATGAAGCTATCTTTTGATATAGAGTCTATACTTATATTTCTTCTGAAAGGAGTTGTCTGGTATGGGGCAGTCTTTACCTGACTTAGGAAATGTTTTGGACAACCTCGACATCGGAATCTCTATCATAGATGCCAAAGGGACCTATCTCTTTGTGAATAAAACCCTTCTGGAATATACAGGACGGTCTCGGAAGGACTATATTGGTCACACGGTATATGATTTTATTCATGACGGCATTTACGACGAGAGCGCCGCGGACAAGGTCTACCGCACAAAGCAGGTGGTGACACAGCTCCATACCAGCGTGTCGGCCTCAGGGGAAAAACTGACGCGCCTGACATCGGTCTCTCCCATTTTCAACGCCCAAGGCGAGGTCGTCTTTGCCATCGCGGCGCTGATCGATATCAATAAACTAAACCAGGGATATCTGCAGGCCAAGGTTCGCCAGGACGTGCAGCACAGCCTGCTGAACGCGCCTTCTATCTCGATGCCGATCGCAAAAAGCACTGAGATGAAAGCGCTGCTGTCCAACGCTGCCCAGGCGGCCAAAACAGAATCCGCCATCTTGCTGCAGGGCGAGTCCGGAACGGGCAAGGAGGTCATCGCCCACTATATTCACGAGAACAGCGCACACCATGAAAAGGAGATGGTCGCAATCAACTGCGCCTCTCTTCCTGAGTCTCTGTTGGAAGCCGAACTGTTTGGATATGAAAAGGGCGCCTTTACTGGGGCGCTCTCCTCGGGAAAACTCGGTATTATTGAATCCGCAGAAAATTCCACTCTGCTCCTGGACGAAGTCAACTCCATACCGCTGAACCTTCAGGCCAAGCTGCTGCGGGTTCTGGAGACCAAAACCATCCTCAGGGTCGGCTCCGTCAAGCCCCGGCCCGTCAATTTCAGGCTTATTTCCGCCGCCAATGTGGACCTTGCCCAGTGCGTCAGAGACGGCACATTCCGCAGTGATCTCTACTATAGGCTTGATGTGATCCCCATCACCATTCCCCCTCTCCGTGAGCGGAAAAAGGATATCGTTCCCCTGACCGACCATTTTCTAAAAATATTTTGCGAGAAATACAGCCTCCACAAAGAGTTTTCCCCCAAGGTATACCAAGCCCTTTTGCAGTACGACTGGCCGGGAAATATTCGCGAGCTCCGGAATTTTGTTGAACGGATCGTCGTAATGAGCGCCTCTGATGTCGTTAAAATCAGGCACTTTCCTCCAGAGCTGCTCAGCGTTCCAGCTGTACAAAAGGATCCTCCCCCGAAGCTGAGCTCGTCTGACGACGAGAGGGAACAAATTATCGCCGCCCTTAAGCTCAACAACGGTCACCGGGAAAATACCGCCCGGTATTTGGGGATCTCCCGTCGGACGCTGCAATATAAGCTGAAAAGATACGGTTTGAAGTGATTCTGCCTCCCGGCCCCTTGGCTTGTGTGAAAAGAACAGCGGGATCGCACCCTGTTCCGGCATATAATAAAAAATGAGGAAACCGCCGTCTGCTGTAAATACAGCAGACGGCGGTTTCCTCATTTTAGGATGCCTGCGCATCCGCAGGCAACTGCCGCCCGGTGTGGTCAATGGTATAGGGCTGCGGAAGAATGATTTCCGAGATGGGCACAAAGGTATACCCCTCCTGCAGAAGGGTCTCAATAATGGTTGGCAGGGCCTCCGGTGTGTGCAGTGCGGCATTGTGGAACAGCACAATGGAGCCGGACTGAACTTTTCCGGTTACCCGTTTGATGATCTCCGGCGCCTCCAGATCCTTCCAGTCCAGGCTGTCCACATCCCACTGGATGGGTTCCATCCCAATAGAACGGATCGCCGTAATCACGTTGTCGTCATATTCTCCGTAAGGCGGACGGATCAGGGTGGGCCGCACACCGGTCACCGCTTCAATTTTGTCGTTGCACGCCTCCACATCCGCGATGATCTCATCCTTGGAGAGCTGGGACATATGGGCATGGGTATTGGAATGGTTCATCACCTCATGCCCGGCGTCGTGGAGCGCCTTCACCGACTCCGGGTATTTATCCACCCAGTCGCCCACAACAAAGAAGGTTGCCTTGACCTTATATTTGCCCAGAATATCGATCAGCATCTGGGTGTCCTCGTTCCCCCAGGGTGATGTCAGCTTGCGAACGCCGTTTTTCGGTACAGATATGCTTCAGGACCTGTTCCAATTCCCGCGCGAAGGTGCGGTGTCCCCTCGGAGAAAAGTGTACTCCGTCAAAGGTCAGGTCAACATTCCAGGGCGCCGTATCTGCAAACCCGATATCCAGCCGCCGGGCCAATGCTCCATAGCAGCCGCCCAGCCGGGCGGACTGCGTCAGCAGACGCTCCTCCGTCACCCAGCTCCCGGGGTGCATGGGCGGCGGAACAAGCAAGAGCACCCCCGCACCGTTCTCTCTGACCGCGCTGTGCTCCAAAAGCCTGCCCAGCATCTCCTCCATTCGGGCCGCCACATCTTCCGCCGCAAATGCGGGATTTTGCAGCAGATCATTTCCTCCCAGCATGAGAACGATTCCTTCCAGGCGCCCGCTCCGTTCCAGCAGCCTGTCCAGCGCCTCCAGTTCAGATGCCCTGTGCGGAATTTCCCGCCCATTCTCTCCACAGTTTAAAATTTCCCATCCACGGCCCTTTAAAATACCGGTCCAGCGCTCCTCTGTCGGATAACGGCTTCCCAGATAAGAACGCGGGTCATAGCCGTATGTGTTTGAATCGCCAAAGCACAGCATAGGTCCATTCATATGAGCACCCCTTCACAGTGGTCCAGCTCGTGCTGGATGATCTGTGCAAGGAATCCGCTGTACCTCTGTCTGCATGTTTGAAGACTCAGATTCTGAAATTCCACCTCAATGGAAGGATAGCGCAGCGTCCTCCTGGTTCCTGAGTGGGACAGACAGCCCTCTTCCGCCTCATAGGGCTCTCCCATTCTTTTTCGAATGACAGGGTTGAGCATGGGAAAGGGTACTCCGCCTCCGTCCACCACAATGATCCGCTTATTGACGCCGATCATATTGGCCGCAAGCCCCACACAATGCCCTGTGTGGGCCCTCAGGGTATCCATCAGATCCTGCACCACAGGGAGATCGGCCTCAACTGCGGCTTCCGCCCTCCGGCCCAGAAGCAGGACATCTTTTATAATGGGTCTCACCATATTCTGTTCCCTCCTCTTGTCCTTTGCAGCATAACAAAAATACGCCTCCATGGCAATGGCAGGCGTACTTTTTCGATCAAAATCCTCTCTTCTCTCTCCCTCCCGCCCCATCAAACGCCTGCATAGCGGCCCGCCCATCGCAATACATTATAGAAAAAGACCACAGGGAGAGGAGAATCATAGAATGACATCTGTACCTTCCAAAAAGGAAGCTCCACCTGCGGGGCCGCAGGCGGGCTCCGCTCTCACCATCGCGCGGCGATTCAGCGGGACATACGGGACACGAGACATGCTCAAGCGGCTGATCCGTGCCCACACCGGCTCCTGAACTTCTATATTTTAGGATATGGAAAGGAAGAGATGGATGGAGTCGTCTCCCTCTGCATCCCGCCGGGGCGCGGGGGAGCAAGCCGCCCCCGTATGGCGGGCCGCGCTCTATACCAGGCTGTCACGGGAGGACGGGGACAAGCCGGAGAGCGACAGCATCTCCAATCAGCGCGCGCTCCTGGAGGACTTTCTGTCCCGGCGGCCGGACCTGTGTCCAGCCGGATGGTATGCCGATGACGGGTACACGGGAACCAATTTCGACCGTCCCGGTTTCCGGAGGATGCTGGGCGATATTGAAGCCGGGCAGGTCAACTGTGTGGTGGTTAAGGACCTCTCCCGGTTTGGCCGGGACTACATCGATGTGGGTCGCTATCTGGAGCGTTGGTTTCCGGAGCACGGCGTACGCTTTTTGGCCGTCAACGACGGGATCGACAGTGAGAAGGGCCCTTACGACATGCTGCTGCCGGTCAAAAACGTCTTTAACGAGCAATACGCCCGGGACATCTCCCGAAAAGTGAGGAGTGCCTTCCGCACCAAACAGAGGCAGGGGGAGTTCATCGGCGCCTTCGCCTCTTACGGTTACCGCAAGGACCCTGATAACCACAACCGGCTGGTGGTGGACCCCGCTGCCTCCGCCGTGGTGGCGCGCATCTTCACCCTCTTTGAGCACGGCATGGGAAAAGTATCGATCGCCAAGCTGCTCAATGAGGAGGGTATCCCCTGCCCCAGTGAGTACAAGCGCCTGAACGGGGAGAAATACAGCAACGGCCGCCGCATCCGGAGCACGACCTATTGGACCTATGCTACCATCCACCGGATGCTTCACAATCAGATGTATATCGGCAATATGGAGCAGGGCCGTGCTCCCCGGCAAACCCTGCACGGCAGAGCAAAGCAGTTGACGCCCGACCAATGGGCGGTGGTAGAGGGTACGCATCAGGCCATCATCGGTCCCGAGCAGTGGGCACGGGTACAAGCGCTGCTGGAAAGAGAGGCCCGGACGCCCGACTTCGCCCGGAATGTGAGCCCCTTTGCCGGCTTTCTCCGGTGCGGAGACTGCGGCCGGGCCATGAGCAAAGTCACTCGAAACGGAGGGGCCTTCTACTGCTGCGGCTCTTACAAGCGGTATGGCTCTTCTATCTGCACCCGCCATGAGATTGCCCATCGGGACTTGGAACAGCTTCTGCTGGGCGATCTGAACCGGCTGCTCTCCGCCGCCGGGGACCTGCGTCTGCTGGCCGCAGAGGCCCTGCCAAAGGCCAAACCAAGGGGAACCGACGATGGGCAGCGGGCGCTGCAGACCAGCCTGGACCGCCTCCACCGCCTCCGGCAGGCGGTTTATGAGGACTATCGAGAGGGCCTGCTCAGCCGGGAGGACTACCTCCTTTACCGGGCGGATTATGAACGTCAGACGGCGGGCCTCTCGGCGCAGCTTGCCCATTTGGAGGCGGCTGAAAAGGCACCCCCCCACGCGCCGGGCTGGCTGGAATCTCTTGTCGCGCGCGGCTCCCTCCTGGAACTGGACCGGGCCACCATGGCCGAAGCCGTGGAGCAGATCCTTGTTTTTGAGCACGGCAGGATTGAGGTTACATATACCTTTTCCGACGATCTGGGGATTCTATGCCCCCTTTGAGTCCCTTGACCAAATACGGCGCCGGCCCCCCATGAGGTGGTTCCGGCGCCGCTCTTTCTGTCAGGAGATTCCGTCTTGTAGTTGACAAGTCCATCGGACAGACGTACAATACCATCAAACGAAAGTATTATTCTTTCATATTTATTTCGTTTTGGGGTGGTGCGGCTCAGCGAGCGCTGTACTCCCGTCTGCCCCGAACATAGGTGGCGCAGACTCGGAGCCCGTCATCCAAAAGGACGAAATCCGCCTTAGCCCCTATGGCCACCCGGCCCAGGTCCTTCCGTTCCAACACGTCCGCCGGGTTCCGGGTCCCCATGCGCAGGGCGTCCGCCAGGGGCAGACCCACTTTCTGCGCCAGATTCCGGACGCCCTGGTCCATCGTCAGCGTGCTCCCCGCCAGGCTTTCTCCTTTTAGCGCCATTCCATTCCTTACTGTGATCGCCTCATTGCCCAAGTGGTAGTTCCCATCCGGCATACCGGCGGCCTCCATGGAATCGGTGCAGAAATAGCAGCCTTCCACGCCTTTGGCCCGGTAGATCAGCTGGATCAGGATGGGGTCGATGTGGACCAGGTCGGCGATGAACTCGGCCCGGATCCCGTCGTTGGTGAGGGTCACCCCCAGGACGCCCGGTTTTCTGTGGTGGAGCGGTTCCATCCCGTTGCAGGTATGGGTAGAGCAGGTGATCCCCAGGGCCACGGCCCGGGATGCCTCCGCCGCCGTTGCGACCGAATGTCCGATAGAGGCCACCACCCCCCGGCCCTTGAGGTACTGCACAAGCTCCATGCCCCCCGGCTTTTCAGGAGCCAGGGTCACCCGGCGTATCTCATCCTCGAATCCGGCGGTCAGCGCCTTGTAGTGCGTCAACTCCGGATCCCGGAGCTTGGCCGCGTTATGTGCGCCCTTCACCCGCTCGGCAAGATAGGGTCCCTCCAGGTAGGCCCCCAGCACCCGCGCGCCCCGCTCCAGTTCCATGGCGGCGCGGATATCAGCCAGATAGGCCCGGATGGCCTCGTCCGTCTCTGTGATGGAGGCGGGGCAGAAGGAGGTGACTCCATACTTCACCTGGGTCTCCGCCATGCGCCCGTTGTCCCCCGGGCGCATGCTGTCCAGCCCCTTCTGCCCATGCATGTGGATGTCCACAAACCCGGGGCAGAGGAGCACTCCGCCCATGTCCTCTCCCTCCCGGCGGTCATCCAGGGCCGTGACCGTGCCGTTTTCAAACGTGACCGCAGACTCCTTTCGAAACGCTGTTCCGTCAAATATGCGCACATTACAGATCGTTGCCATGCGATTCCTCTCCTTTCTCCATTTCGTACAGATTGTTTGGGCGTTCCCCCCGGGTCGCCGCTTCCGGTCCGGCGTCCCGCGCCGCACTTTGAAGCAGCTTTTTGTAGCGCAGAGGTGTGTATCCCGTCGCCGCTTTGAATACCTTGACAAAGTAATTGCTGTCCCCAATGCCCACCGCTTCGGCGATCTGACTGATGGGCAGATCGCCCTCGGCCATCAGCTCCTTGGCCGCCTCCACCCGTCTCTGGCGGATCAACTGCTGCACGCTGCAGGAAAAGCTGTTTCTCGCCGTTTCACACAGCTTGGTCTTCCCTATCCCCAGTTCTGTGGAGATCACCCCCAGCGTGAGCGGCCGGGTATAGTTTTTATCAATGTAAGAGGCAATCATCTGGGACTCGGTGGGTTCGCTCTGCTTGACATACTCATGGAGCCAGATGTAGGAGGCGCAGACGGAGAGCACGTCGGCGTATGCCTGCAAGGTCTTCTGCTCCAATTGGTCCAATCGGTAAAAGGCCACCCGGAGCGCGGGCAGATCCTCATGCCAGGCACATTGTCGTTTGATCCGCGCCCACTGCTCCTCCAGCGGGGACTCGTCCAGGACCTGCCCATACATGAGGTAGGCCAGCAGCCTCCCTTTTTCCATCACCGGCACCGCCGCCTCCATCAGTCCGGCATGACATCGGTAGAGATACGCCTTGTTCTGCCGTTTCGCATAGGCCAGCGCCTCTGTATCGCAGGCCAGGCATTTCTCGTAGCCGAACGGTGTGCTCTGGATGAGTCTGCAGAACTCGCAGGCGGTATTGCTGGTGATGACGTTGTTGAAATCGCTGTCTTTCAGCGTGATCTTTCGTCCCGTTAGGAGATAGAGGCTGTTGAGCAGCTTGGCCAGTTTGTCAAAATCATAGATGGATGTCATGAACCAATCCTCCCCCCTCGCCTACCATTTTTTCTTCAGTATATTCGTTCGAAAGTGATAAGTCAATAAATCAGAAAAAATCGGCGAAAAGTTCGGACATTTTTACTAAAACGATGAACACTTATCCATTGAGGCGCGGGAAAACGGCCTCTATAATTGTGCATATAAACCAATACTAGAACCATGAGGTGTGGTCTGTATGTACGCAATTTCCATAGACTCCGGCGGAACGAAAGTGGTCGGCGCGGTTGTGGACGGCGATGGCAACATTCTGACCAAAAAGCGGTACGATATTCCGGAACGGGATGGAAATTTTTTGATCGCCACCTTCCGGGACATTATTTCCCAGTACAGCGGAGAGTATCCCATCTCCGTGGTGGGGATCGGCGGCAATGGGCGCATTGATCCCGTGGAGGGCGTCATCCTCAACTGCGGGGTCCACGCCAACTGGCAGGGGCGCCACCTCCGAAAAGAGCTGGAGGACGACTTCCACATACCGGTGAGCGTGAACAACGACTGCTACTGCGCCATCAAGGGTGAGCTGTGGAAGGGGGCCGCCCGGACATACTCGGTGGTGGTGGGAATCGTCATCGGTACCGGCCTGGGGGGCGCCATGGTCTCCAACGGCGCTTTCTGGCATGGGGCGCAGTTCGGCGCCGGTGAAATCGGCCATATGATCCTTCACCCGGACGGCCTCCCCTGTTACTGCGGTCAGAAGGGCTGTGTGGAGCGCTATGTCAGCGGCACCGCCCTGTGGAGCAACTATAACCGGGAAGTAGGCGCGGACCGGCTCCACTCCGGCTATCAATTTTTCGAAGTCCTCCGATCCGGCGACCCGGCGGCCCGCAAGGTGATGGACGCCTTTGTGGACGATTTGAGTCTGGTCATGGTGGACATCTCCAATCTCTGCAACCCGGACGCCTTTCTCATCGGAGGCGGTATCTCTGATACGCGCGGCGTGTGGGCGGAGGCCCTGGAGCGGCGGTTCCGGGAGCGGGTGTGCGGCTGCATGAAAGACACCGCCATCGTATATGCCTCCATGGGAAATGACGCGGCCCTGCTGGGCGCCGCTAAATTTGGGTTTGAACGGCTGAAACAGACGTCTGAGGAGGATGGAATATGAGCCTTATTTATGATGAGATCAAGAATCAGTACCAGGCCATGCGCAGGTGCGCGGAGCACCTGGAGGCACGGCTCCCCGAAATCCGGGCTCTGGTGGAGCAAGTCAACCCTCCCCTTGTGGTCTTTATGGGCTGCGGCTCCAGCTTCTCCCTGGCCAAATCCATGGCGGACACCGTCAATATCCGCCTGAAACGCCCCTCCTTTGCCGTCCCCGCCGGAGACGCCACGGTCCACGCGGCACGGTATGCCGGCACGATGGAGGGAGCCCTGATTGTCCCGGTGTCCCGCTCCGGCAGCACATCCGAAGTGATGTTCGCGCTGGACGCGCTGAAGGCGGCCGGCTGCTCCTTTACCGTGCTCAGTCTCTCCTGTGCGGAACACTGCAAACTTTCCGAGCACAGCGCCCTGTCCATTGAGATGCCCTGGTGCTTCGATGAGAGCGTATGCCAGACCAGGACGGTGAGCTGTCTATATTACTCGGTGATGTACGTGCTCTCTCGCCTGATGGGCGACGAGACCCTTCGGGCCCAGCTCCTGGCTTTCCCGGACATAGGAGAGCGCTATGTCCGGCGCTTCGAGGCCGAGTGGGAGGCCCTGGCCGGCAGGAGCTGGGATCATGCCGTGGTCCTGGCGGACGCGGAGATCCACGGCATCGCCGAGGAGGGTGCCCTGGCCTTTAAAGAGGTCTGCCAGCTTCCCAGCAACTGCTACCACGTACTGGACGTCCGTCATGGGCCCATGGTCCTCATCCGGGACAGGACCCTGGTCATCGCCGCCATCGCCGGCGGACCTCTGGAGCAGGACCTGATCCGGGATATGGTGGGTCACGGTTCCACCGTGGTCACCTGTACCGACCGTCCTCTTGCAATCGATGGGGCCCTCAACTTTCCTGTGGACGAGGATCTGGACCACATCGTGCGAGGTCTGGCTGCCATCGTGTTGTGCCAGCTCACCGCTTTCTACAAGTCCAGGGTCACCGGCACCGACCCCGACCACCCCGACGGGCTGGACGCCTGGATCAAGCTGTGAGCGCCATGGGACATATTTTACAGGAAATTGCCACCGCCAACCGAGCGGGCGAGGGCGTGGGCATCTATTCCTGCTGCAGCGCCAACGAATATGTGCTGCGCGCCGCTCTGAAAAAGGCCCGGGAACACCGCACCTATGTCCTCATCGAATCCACCGCCAATCAGGTAGATCAGTTCGGCGGCTATATCGGCATGACGCCGGAACAATTTTACGCCTATGTACTGGGGCTGGCCCGTGAGCTGGACGTGCCCAGCAGCCAGGTCATCCTGGGGGGCGATCATCTGGGCCCCCTCACCTTTGCTGAGAAACCGGAGGCCGAGGCCATGGCCCTCGCCCGTGAACTCGTCCGCCGGTACGTCCTCGCCGGCTTTACCAAGATACATATCGACACCAGTATGAAGGTGGGGGACGACGACGCCCATCTCCGCCTGCCCGACGAGGTCATCGCCCGGCGGGGCGCAGAGCTGTGCGCCGTGGCCGAAGCGGCTTACACCCAGCGGCGGGCTCAGGACCCGGATGCCGTAGCCCCGGTCTATGTGGTGGGCAGCGAAGTGCCCATTCCGGGCGGTGCCCAGGAGGCGGAGGAGGGCATCGCCGTTACGGAACCCTCCGATCTGGACCATACTCTGCACGCATTTCGGGACGCCTTCCTCTCCAGAGGGCTGGAGGACGCCTGGGAACGGGTGGTAGCCGTGGTGGTCCAGCCCGGCGTGGAGTTTGGGAGCGATTCCGTCTTTGATTACAGCCGGTCCAGCGCCGCCAAAATCACCGGTGCACTGCACCGCTATGACCGGTTGGTGCTGGAGGGCCATTCCACCGACTATCAGACCAGATATGCCCTGCGGGAGATGGTGGAGGACGGGGTGGCCATCCTGAAGGTGGGGCCTGCCCTCACATTTGCCGTGCGGGAGGGTCTCTTTGCCCTGGAGTGTATCGAACGGGAGCTCTTCTCCGATACGGAGGCGCCCCTGAGCGGCTTTCGTGCCGTGTTGGAGGCGGCCATGCTTCGGGACGACAAGTACTGGAGGAAGCATTATCACGGTACCGAATCACAGCAGAAATATGACCGGGCCTTCAGCCTGTCGGACAGGGCCCGCTACTATCTCACCGACGGAGAAGTGCGCAGCTCCATCCGCCGGCTGATGGACCGTCTGGGCAGCCGCCCCATCCCCTATTCCCTGCTAAGTCAGTACCTGCCCCGCCAGGCGGAACGGGTGCGGACCACGGCCCTGGAAAATGAGCCCAACGCCCTATTGGAGGACCATGTGGGCGATGTAATCGAGGATTACCTATACGCGACATTAAGACACTGAAAAGAAGTGGAGGGTAGCCGATCGGAAGATAACGCAGACGCACACCCACAGGAAGGACTCAACTCGATTGAATTTTAAGGAGGTACTGAAATGAAACTGACGAAACGACTGATCACATTCTCTCTTGCAGCGGCCCTGGCGCTCTCCCTGGCCGCCTGCGGCGGCGGCTCCGGCGGCGGCACTCCCGCCCCCGCCACTACCCAACCCGCCGACTCCTCCTCCGCCACGGAGCCCATCAAGCTGACGATGGCCACCTTCCTCTATGTTGAGGCCCCCCACCGTGCCGTAATCGACCGGCTGGTGGAGGAGTACAACAAGATTGACCCCAATGTGCAGATCGAGATCTCCGGCGCCGGCTATGCCGACTACTGGAACAACCTGACCACAGAGATCCTGGCTAACAACGAGACCGACATCATGCAGATCTATCCGGAGAACCTGGCCTCCTACCAGACGCTGCGGGAGGGCGGCGCTTTCCTGGACCTCACCGATCGCTTCAACGCAGCGGGGCTGGAGGGCAAGCTCACCGGCCAGGAGACCGGTGTATATGACGATAAAACGCTGGGCGTGTCCAACTACTCCTGGGGCACTACCGCCATGTTCTACCGCAAATCCATGCTGGAGGAAAAGGGCATCGACCCCGAGAGCATCAAGACACAGGACGACTTCCTGGATGCCTGCCGCAAGTTCTCCGAGGGCGACAGCGTGGCAATGGGCGTCGTATACGGCACCCACGCCTTCTCCGTCAGCGAGTGGAACCGTCTGATCGCCCGTCCCGTCTCCAATGGCCTGTATTTTGCCGACGGCGAAACCGCGCCTTACACCGCAGACCATCTGAACTGTAACTCTGAGGCCAACGTCTGGGCCGCCCAGTGGTGGAACGACTTCATCGCCACCGAGAAGTGCGGCAAGCTGGTGCTGGACAAGAAGGACTCCCGCGAGATGTTCTGGAACGGCGAAGTCCCCTTCTGCATGGATGGCCCTTGGTTCATCGGCATGTGCCAGGAGCATGACGCCGCCATGATGGACGACATCGGCATCATCCCCCAGTTCGACGTGGTCTATAACGGCGAAACCTATAAGCCCAACCCCACCAACTTCCCCGTGCTCAGTCTCATCAGCAGCAAGTGCGAGCACCCCGACGAGGCTTGGGACTTCCTGCTTTGGATGACCAGCGCCGAGGCCCAGAAGATCATCGCCGACTGCGGCCAGATTCCCGCCAGCATCGAGTACGCCTCCTCTGACGAGTACAAGGCTGCGTATCCCCTCTCCGCCCTGTTCTATGACTTCATGGAGAACAACTACACCACTCTGATCGCCGACCCTGCCATCCCCGAATACAGCGAACTCAGCCAGGTCATGATCGACGCCGCCGCCGAGATGTTCACCGATACGCCGGTGGATGTCAAGCCGATCCTGGACGAGGCCCACGACAAGATGGCCGCCATTCTGGGCTCCTGAGCCTGACGCAGATCCACAGCGCATACGGACCGGCGCCGGCGGCAGTTGCCGCCGGCGCCGGAATCAAATCAGCCAGAGCTTAACCGGTGAAGTCGGTCCGGGCCCGGTCCGCTTCTCCGCCGATAGGGAGGGCGCCCCATGAAAAGACTGAAAATAAGCCGCGAGACAAAGAGCGGCTATCTCTTTATCTTACCGCTGGTGATCATCCTGGCCGTCTTCCTGGCCTACCCGATCCTCAAGGCGGCTTTGATGAGCGTGCAATACTGGAAAATGACCAAGCCGTCGCCCGACGGACACTACTTTGTGGGTGTGGAAAACTACGTCAACGTGTTCCAAGATGAGTTTTTCTGGAACTCGGCGCGGGTGACCGTGCTGTACATGGTGGTGACGGTGGCGTTCCGGTTCATCCTCGGCTTTGGCACCGCATTGACCCTGAATACAAAGTTCCGGGGCTGCGGACTGGCCAGAGCTCTGATCATCATCCCCTGGGCCGTCCCGGAGGTGGTGGCATGCCTGGTCTGGATCCTGATGTACGACAAGGATTACGGCATCATCAATTCAATGCTCACCGGCATGGGAGTCCTCTCAGGAAACGTGGGCTGGCTGCTGGACAAAAACGTGGCGCTTCCGGCGGCCATGGCGGTCAATATTTGGAAGGGGTTCCCCTTTGTGGCCATCATGCTGCTGGCCGGGCTGCAGGGGATTGATCAGGAGATGTATGAGGCCGCCACAGTCGACGGGGCTACCCGCCTCCAAAAGCTGCGCTATATCACCTGGCCCTCACTCAAGCCCGTCTCCATGGTCGTGTTCCTTCTGCTCATCATCTGGACGCTGAAAGACTACGCCATCGCCTATCTGCTGGCCAAGGGCGGCCCCGCACGTGCCACGGAGATTCTCACCATCTTTGTGCAGCAGACGGCCTTTAAATATTTTGACTTCGGTAAGGCCTCGGCAGTGGGCATGCTCATGCTCCTGGCAAGCTGCATCTTCACCGGGCTCTACTTCCGAGCTCTGAATAAAGGAGAGAAGGCATGAAGAAATCACTTGGACTGAAGATCGGAGTCGTCGTGGTCGCAGTGCTGGTCTGCCTCTTTGCCATTTTCCCCTTTATCTGGATGATCTCCGTCTCTTTCAAACCCGCCAGCGAAGTGTATGCCGCGCCCACCCTTTTCCCCAAAGCGCCCACACTCGACGGCTACAAGGCCATGCTCTCCACCACCGGTGCCTTCAGCTTTACCACCTGGCTCCAGAACAGCGTCATCGTTTCCCTCTGCACCACGCTGTTCTCCCTGATCATCGCCACCTTGGGCGCCTATGGTATCTCCCGGTTTCATTTTAAGGGACGCAGCGCTCTCTCCTACATTATCCTCACGACCCAAGTCATTCCCGGCGCCCTCATCGTGGTGCCGATGTACGTGATCATGGGCAATATGAACCTGCTGGACAACATGTTCGGACTGATTTTAGCCTATACCACCTTTACCGTGCCCTTCTGCACCTGGATGATGAAGGGCTATTTCGACTCCATCTCGCCCACCATCGACGAAGCGGCCATGGTGGACGGAGCCAACCGCTTTCAGGTTTTCTCCAGAATCGTGCTCCCGCTCTCCCTGCCCGGGCTTGCGGCTACCACGATCTTCGCCTTCATCTCCGGTTGGAACGAATACGTGTTCGCCAGCGTCCTGCTGCGCAGCTACAGCAACTGGACGCTCCCCATCGGTATCGCCAGCTTCCAGGGGCAATACGACACCAACTGGGGCACGCTGATGGCCGGGGCCGTCATGATCACCGTCCCGGTGGTCATCATCTTCTGGCTGCTCCAGAAGCATCTGGTCGCCGGTATGACGGCGGGCGCCGTCAAGGGCTGATTCTATGGTTCTCAATATTTTTGATGGAATAAGGGTGAATGAATGATGGAAAAGAAAATTAAAATGGGTATCGTAGGCGCCGGCACCTGGGGCAGGACCCACGCCTATATCTATCGGGAGCACAGCAATGCCGAGCCGGTGGCCATCTGCGACATGAACCGTGAGCGGGCTCAGGCCATCGCCGATGAATTCGGCATCAAAGAGGTCTATACCGACTACCACGAGATGGCGGAAAAGGCCGACATTGACGCCGTGGCCATCGTCACACCAGACTTTGCCCACGCCGACATCGCCTGCTGCTTTGCCGATCACAAGCGGCACCTGCTCATCGAGAAACCCCTGGCCACCACCCGCGAGGACGCCGAGCGCATTGTGGAGGCGGTGAAACGCAACGGCGTGCGGTGTATGGTGGACCTCCACAACCGCTGGAACGCCCCCTTCAACACCTGCAAGCAGCTCATCGAGGCGGGCAAGCTGGGAGATCCCTATACCGCCTATATCCGCCACAGCGACATCAAGTGGTGCGCTACGGACCTGCTTCCATGGGCGGCCAAGTCCTCCATCCTCTGGTTCCTGGGCAGCCATTCCCTGGACACCCTGCGCTGGCTCTTCAACGACGAAGTCAAGCGGGTCTACGCGGTAAAACGCGAGGGCATCCTAAAGGCGGAGGGCATCGATACCCCCGACATCTATCTGTCCACTATCGAATTTGAACACGGCGGGATCGCCCATATGGAAAACGGCTGGGTCACCCCCAACGGCAACGGCAATGTCAACGACTTCCGTTTCTCCATCATGGGCACCGAGGGCATGGTAAACCTGAATCTCTCCAACCACGACCTTATCACCTTTGCTGACCAGGAGAAGATCATGGTCCCCGATATCCTGGTGAGCAACTTTGTCTTTGGCAAGTGCAAGGGGCTCTCCTATGAGAGCATCCGCGACTTTATCGACCGCATGGTAGACGGCCAGGAGTTCCGGGTGACGCTGGAGGACTCCCGCAAGACCTGTATTGCGATTCTGGCCATCATCGAATCCGCCGAAAAGGGCATTCCCGTCGAAGTGACTTATTGAGGAGGGGTGCGGCATGAGCAGCTTGACTTTTGAAAAAATGCATATTCCTGGCTCCCATCTGGGGCCCGACAGCGCCTATCCCATCCTCTACAAGCAGAAAATGTTTGAAAAGACCAGCATTCTGGATGAGTCGGAGGGTCTGTACATTAACTACGGAAATATCCTCCACATGCTGCCCTACACCAGTCAGGACGACTATGATCGCTCTGAGACCGAGCAGGTCTTTGACGTGGCCGTGCTGGAAAACCGCTTTCTCAAGGCCACCTTTGTCCCCGCCCTGGGCGGGCGCATGTGGTCCCTTTACGACAAGGTAAACCAGAGAGACCTCATCATCAACAACCCTGTGTTTCGCCCCTGTAACTTTGCCGTGCGGAACGCCTGGTTCTCCGGCGGCGTGGAGTGGAACTGCGGTGTCCGAGGACATTCCGCCCTCACCTGTTCCCCCATTTTCGCCGCCTCCTATGCCCTCGACGACGGCACCCCGGTGCTGCGGCTTTACGCCTTTGAACGCATCCGGGCCAATACCTTCCAAATGGACTTCTTCCTGAAAGACGACGTCCCCTTCCTCTTTGCCCGGATGCGCCTGGTCAACGGCTCCACAGAGGTGAAGCCGGTGTATTGGTGGAGCACCATCGCGGTGAAGCAGGAGGAGGGGGCCAGAGTCATCGTTCCCGCCGACGAGGCCTATATCAATCAGGACGAGGATCCGGTGTACAAGCTCCCCATCCCCATGGTAGACGGCGTAGATCTCTCTTATCCCACCAACCACACCATTGTGGTGGATCATTTCTACAAGATCCCCGAGGGACAGCGGAAATACGAGGCCTATGTCCGGGCTGACGGCAAGGGCATCATCCACGCATCCACCCGCCGTCTGAAGGGCCGGAAAATGTTTGTCTGGGGCACCTCTGTGGGAGGGGACAACTGGCAGAAGTTCCTCACCGGCGGCACCGGCTACGACCAGCCCTACCTGGAGATCCAGGCAGGACTGGCTCCCACCCAGAACGAGAGCCTCCCCATGCCCCCGCAGACCGCTTGGGAATGGCTGGAGGCCTACGGCGCGGTGGACTTCTCTCCCGAGCGCGTCCACGGCCCCTGGCAGGAGAGCAAACAGGCCGTACAGCAGTGGCTGGACGGCGTACTCCCTGAGGCGGAGATGGACCGGATGCTCCAGGCCACCCATACCGCCGCCACCTCCCCCGCCAAGGTGGTGCTGAAGGGGCAGGGCTGGGGCGCGCTGGATAACCTGATGCAGGAGTCCCGGGGGCGCAAGCCGGTGGCCCCTTACCTTGACTTCGGCGGGCTGGAGCCCGCGCAGCAAGTGTGGTATCGTTTCCTGAAAAACGGCTATCTGGACTGCCCCGACCCCAAGGATTCTCCCGCCTCCTTCCTGGTCCAGAACGAGTGGTTTGACCTTCTGAAAAAGGCGGTGAAATCCGCCGACGAAAAGAATTGGTATGCCTGGTACCATCTGGGCCTGTGCTACTTTGCCCGCGACCTCTACGAGGACGCCCTGAACGCCTTTGAGACATCCATGGCTCTGGAACAGAGTACCTGGGGCTACCACGGCCTGGCCAATGTCTGGCGGGTACTGGGGGATGAGCACCGCAGCGCCTACCTGATGGCCAAGGCCCGGGCGCTCAATCCCGGTGATCTGCCGCTTGCCAAAGAGGCGCTTCGTTTTGCCTATGAGGCCGGCGAATACGCACTGATGAATTCAGTCTATGACGAGCTGACGGATGAGCAGCGCGCGGCTCCCATGGTGCAGGCCTACCACGCCTTCGCCCTGGCCCACACGGGACGGCCAGAGGAAGCTCTGGCCATTCTGGAAGCCGGCGGCGGCCTGGAGATCCCCGATTTGCGGGAGGGCGACAACTCCGTGCCCAACGAGTATATCTTTATCCAGCAGACTTTGGCGGCCCGCGAGGGCAGGACCCTGGACCCCGAAGAGGTGGTGGTCCCTGAAAAAGTGGACTTCCGCATGTTCCACGCCAGAGCGAAATAACCTGCAATCACCCGGAACGCCCCCCAGTCTGCTCTGGGGGGCGTTTTTTCACAGAAAGCGCCCGCCGGGCCCGGCGGGCGCTCCTCAGGAGGCGTTCAAATGGGAAACAAGCGGTGGGCCGTACTGGCCCTGTGCTGTGTGCTGCTGATGTCCGTGGCCGTGCTGTACGCCTGGTCAGTGTTCGTCATCCCTCTGGAGGGAGTCTACGACTGGTCCCGGGTAGAGACCTCCGGCGTATTCACCCTGTCCATGTGCTCCTATTGTGCCGGCTCGCTGCTCAGCGGCTTTCTGTCGGCGCGCCTAAAGCCCCGAACTCTTCTGTGGTGCTCTGGGGGCGCGCTGCTTCTGGGGTTCCTTCCGGCGGGAGGTGCCGCTCCCTCTTTTGCGGGCGTGGCTCTGGGCTATGGCGTGCTGTGCGGCTGCGGTGTGGGCATGGCCTACAATACCCTGTTGGGATACGCCGCCCGGTGGTTTCCGGACAGGCCGGGCTCCTGTAACGGCCTGCTCCTCACCTGTTACGGCTTTGCCACCTTTCCCATGGCGGCTGCGGCCAATCATCTGCTCTCCGCGTTGGGCTGGACCCGGACCCTACTGGCATTCGGTCTCTTTGAGGGAAGTGTGCTGGTCCTGGGCGGACTGCTCCTCCCCCCTTCTCCCACCCCGGTCCCGTCGGAACCGGGCGCGCCGGGGTCCTCCGCGGACCTGTCTCCCGCTCAAATGCTGCGAACAGACCGCTTTTGCAGCGTCTTTCTGTGGCTCATGGTCCTGACAGCCGGAGGGCTGGCCGCCATCGGAAGCGCCGCCCAAATGGCACTGGAGCTGGGCGCTGCGGCGGGGACGGCGGCGTTGCTCTCCGGCGTTGTGACCGCCTTCGGCTGCGCAGGTCGGCTGGCCTTTGGGCGGCTGTTCGACATGCTGGGCGGCCATAGAAGTGCACTGTGGGACAGCCTCATCATGGCGGTCGCCATGGCACTTATGGTCATTTCCTTTCTTTTGGACCGTCTGCCGCTTCTGCTGCTGGGCCTTGGGCTGCTGGGCATCGGTTATGGCGGCATGTCCAGTCTGTGCGCCGCCCTGGTTCGGGACCTCTTCGGCCCGCGCCACTATCCACAAAACCTCGCCATTATGTCCCTCCAGATGGTTCCCGCCTCCCTCCTGGGCCCCATGTTGGGCAGCTCTCTCTATACCCAATGGGGCAGCTATGGCGCTGTGTGCCTTCTTCTGCTCCCGTTAAATCTCACCGGAGCGTTCCTCATCTCCCGCAGTCTGCGCTGCAGCGCTTAGCGGCCCAACGGCCGCAATCTGTCATCACCCCATGCTGCGTCGAAGGAAATGGACAGCACCTTTTGGTCCCGCTGCACGCAGTAGATGGGCAGTTGCCTTGTGGTCGCGGCGGCCCCTACTATGGCCGGGTGGTTCACCACATAGAACATCCCCGCCGCCAGCAGCAGGCAGGCTACCGCTGTGATGAGCTTTCGTCTGACCAGAAACAATTTCATATCCGGTTCCCTCCTAAATGTGTTTGTTCCATCCTATGAAAAAGAGGGTCAGGCCAGAAGAGAAACCCGGGGATGGCCCCACGCGAAAAGGCGGGCAGCGGATCATCCGATCCGCTGCCCGCCTTCTACTCATTACGTTGCCTTAATCCCCAGCTTTTCATAGATGGCGGGCAGGTTCTCCTGGGCCGTGTCTCCGCACTGCTCATAGATGCTGTTCCCATTGGCATCCATGGCCACGAAGAGGGGGCCGAAGGCGTCCAGTCTGAGCTGGAGCTGGTTGTCCGCCCAGCTCTTCTGCGGCCAGAACTCCCGCTTCAACTCCACATGGGGGGTATAGATGGCCGAACAGCCCCCTACGATGGCCAGATACACGCAGCCACATTCCTGCATGGCGTCCAAAACATTCCGGTCCATACCGCCCTTGCCGATTACGGCCCGGACACCCGAAAGACGGATAAACTCAGGCGTATAGGCGTTAAATTTCGAGCTGGTGGTGGCTCCAATGGCCCGGAAGTCGTATGTGCCGTCCTCCTCACGGCGAAAAATTGTGCCGGTATTATAAATGACATTCCCCTTCAGTTCCATAGGCAGAGGCTCCCCTGCCTTGATCATACCGGTCAGACGGGTAAAATGGTCGATATACATCATCGTATAGGCGTCGCCGGTGAGGTAGACCACATCGTCCAACTGCAGTCCTCGAACCTCCTCCTCTGTCAGCGGCGTCTTCAAATAGACGGTTCTTGCCATGGCTATTCCCCCTTCACTTGCTCAACATGGCCGTCGCTGTAGATGCGGCAGGTGGCCTTCCGCCCTGGCCAGCAGTTGATGTTCACCGCCACGGGCATCCAGGGCTTATGTGTGCCGGAATACTCCACATTGACGGCCAGAACTGTGGTGTCCCCACCCATGCCCATGGGGCCGATCTGACTCATATTGAGCGCCTCCTTCAACTCCTCCTCCAGTGCGGCGATCTCCGGTTCAGGGTGACGCCGGTCTATGGGCCGTGCAGAGGCCACCGTGGCCAGTCGGGCCACTTCCTCCAGAGGCCCGCCCAGGCCTACGCCCACAATGAGGGGCGGACAGGGATTGGAACCGGCCCGCAGAACGGAGTCCACCACAAATTTTTTCACACCGGCCGCTCCCACCGATGGTGGGAAGAACTGGAGTGTCCCCCATATTCCGGACCCTGCTCCCTTCGGCATGGCTTTGATCTCCATATAATCAGTGCCGTGGTCCAGCTCGATGTGCAGAAGGGGCACGTTAGCCGCAGTGTTATCACACCGGTCTTCCCGGGTCAGGGGATGCACCACCATGGGCCGCATGGGAAATTCCCCCATGGTCAGTTCGTGGAGAGCCTCATCAAAGACCTCCCGCAGATCGCCGTCGTAGGGAAAGCCCAGTGATGTTTTGATAAAAAAGGTAGGCACTCCGGTATCCTGGCAGATCACAGTCCGATTCTGGGTGGCAAGCAGCGCGTTCTGAATCAAAATATCCAGATACTGCCTGCCCCTTTCATTGGTCTCTTTTTCCTTTGCGGCGTTGAGCGCCTCGAGGATATCCGGCTGGATCTCTGTGAGGGAGCGGATCCAAACCTCCTTAACGGCGGACTTCATCAAGTCCTTGCTTATGGTGCCCTGCATGGCGGGCCCTCCTTTTATCCATTATTTGTACATTAAGTCTCTATGCGGTCAATCCCCGTTGTTCAAAAAGCCGTAGTAGCTGTGGTTGGTGTATACGGCGGCCAGGGGGTTATGCCCCAGCAGCCGGTCCTTTACCGCCAGGACGGTACACATCTTTTTGCTGTGAGATAAGAACAAGGAGTCATGCCCCACGCACAGCCCTATCACCACGTTAAAGTCCGTATCCGCCTGGTTCAGAATCTCTGCCTGAGCAATGGGGTTGCACATGGCCTCAAATCTCCCCGGGTGAAGCTTTTCCTCCTCTTGGATACCGATGGCGGCCTTGTCTATGCCGCCTACCTTACACATGACGGAGACGGTCTCCAGCCCGTGCGCCCGAAAAATCTTCGCTACCACGGCCGCCTCTCTGTGAAGGGCGCCGCAGAAGGCAAGGCCGATTTTTTTATAATCCATGCTCTTGCAGAAGTCGATGGTCTCCTCGATCCGGCACTTCACCGGCTTGGGAAGTCCGGCTGTTTCCACGCTGCAGTCATAGCAGGACCGCTCATTCTTTGCGGAGTTTACCGCAAATGTGTGCATCTCCTCCGATTGGTACTCCTCTGCCGCCTTCTCTATACACTCTGGGTACAGCAATGTAGAACAAAACTGAGGGCCCTTGCCGGTATCCGGATTCTTGCAGATCCGCACCTGATTGGACAGGCCGCAGAATGCACATTGTCCTTCCATCATAACCTCCTGTTGTCCAGTCTGCCTCATGCTGGAATGCCGCCGGCCGCAAAGCGGACCGGCGGCATTCCAGCGCAAAGTATTGGTTGGGATGTGTTGGGAAAACGTCAGGAGGGTTTCTTGGACTTCGACTTTGCTTTATGGATCAGGTAGAGCGCCGCATACAGAACGATGCTCCACACGACCAGCACGCACAGATAGAGCGTAAACTGGCGTACGCCCATATTGGTGCTCTTTGTGATAAAAAAGAGCACTACGGAGCCGCCGATGGCAATCAGGTATTCCAGAAGTTCATACATAATGTTATGCCTCCTTGCTCAGGCTGCGGCTTTCAGGACCGCCTTGTCCTTCTTGTGCTTGAAGAACAGAATGAAGTAAACTACCGTCGCGGCGATCTCCGCAATGGTGGAAGGCGTCAGCAGCAACAAAACCAGGGCCGCTAACAGCAGCCGCTCCCATGCGGGGAGCTTTTTCCCCCACCAGCCCTTGATGGCATAGCCCAGACAGTTGACTGCGACAAAAGCGAAGAATGCCTCCTTAATGCAGATGGGAAGAGATGCCTGGGCCAGCAGGGCCGGGTTGACCACAAAGAAGAACGGCATGGCCAAGGCAATCAGGCCCAGTTTAAAGCTCTCGAATCCCGTCTTCATGGGATCGGTGCCCGCGATACCCGCCGCAGCAAAGGCGGCTAAACAGACGGGAGGCGTAATGCTGGAGAACACACCGAAGAAGAAGGGGAAAAAGTGAGAGGCATAGAGGTTGATCCCGGCATTGACCAGCGCAGGGATGACCAGGGCGGACAGGGTGATATACACACCGGCCGTGGGCATGCCCATACCCAGGATGATGGCTGCGATCATGGTGAAGATCAGCAGAATGGGCACGCTTCCGCCAGCCAGATTCGTGATGATGCTGGTGAGGCGGATGTTCAGACCTGAAGTGACCAGGGAGCCAATGATGATGCCGGCGGCGGCGCAGGCGGCAGTGATGGGCACCGCGCTCTTGGCCGCCTCCTCAAAGGCGCATATAATCTCCGTAATGGACATGCGGGTGGACTTTCTCAGAGAGGAGACGATAAAAATGAGAGCAATGGCGATGGCCACAGACTTACCGGCGGACATGCCCATGAAAATCACAATGATCAATACGGCAAGAGGAATGATCAGGTGTCCCTTTTCCTTGAACTCAGCTTTCAGGTCGGGCAGATCCTCTTGCTTCAAGGGCTTCAAGTCCTGCATATAGGACTCAATGTCCACCATCTTGAAAATGCTCCAGTAGTACATGGCAGCGGGGATGATGGCGGCCACCACCACCTTGATATAGGGCACGCCCATGGTCTCGGCGATGATAAATGCAGTGGCGGCCATGACCGGAGGCATGATCTGGCCGCCGCTGGAGGCGCAGGCCTCTACCGCACCGGCGAAGGCAGGAGGAAAACCCACCTTCTTCATCAGGGGGATGGTAAAGGTGCCGGTGGTCACCACATTGCCCGCGGCGCTGCCGCTGACGGTACCCATGATGGCGGAGGAGACCACGGCGGCCTTGGCGGGCCCGCCCTGCATTTTTCCTGTTGCAACCAGTGCGAAATCAATGAACAGTTCGCCGGCGCCGGTGTGGATCATCAGGGAGCCAAAGAGGACAAACAGGAAGATGTAACTGGCCATCACGCCCACAGGGGTGCTGAAGATACCCTCGGTGGAGGCAAAGATCCAGTTCACGATACTCTTCAAGGAGCTGGGAGGTCCGTTCAGGAAGCCCGGGAAATAGTTGGAGAATGCGGTGTGGGCCAGGAAGAAGAGGCAGAGGATCACCATGACCTTACCCACGGTGCGGCGGGCGGCCTCCAGCACCAGCACAATAAAGATAGCCCCCATGATGACGTCCATCTTATTCAGCATACCGGCCCGGTTCTGGAATCCTGCGATGTCGGAGAAGATGTACACCGCCACCACCAGGGTGGCCGCAATGGCCACGAGATCCCAGACAGTGCCAATGGTGGGCTTCTGCTTGACGGAGGCCCTGCCGGTAGGTTTCATGAGGAAGCACATCAACAGGATCAAGGTCAGATGGGCAAATCGGAGGCTCCAGGCCTCGATCACACCATTGTAGGCGTAAAAAATATGCAACAGGGCGAGTACCACCGCCACAAGGGCGGTCGCCACCGCCAGAGGATTCTTGAACAGGCTGATTTTGCCCTGGATCAGTTCCTCCGCCATACGCTCTTTGGTGGCAGCGGCCTCTTCCTTTTCGATCATCTTCTCCTGAAGAGACTTTTCGGACCCGGCAGAGGCCGCTTGCTTGTCTTTTTTGAACAGCATGGGAGTTGAACTCCTTCCTTCTCTTTTTCAAGGCTACGTTGAATCCGACCCAGGGGTATTCGCCTGAACTCGGCCAAGTAACGATTGCGGAGGGGCTCCCCCTTCTTACGGTGCAAGCGGTAAGAAGGGGATCACCCCTCCCTAAAGATGATTGAGTTTACATGACGCCCATCTCTTTATAGAACTTCTCAGCGCCGGGATGGATGGGGGCGGTAGCGCCGTTGAGCCAGTCGTTCACGTCCAGATCGCCGAAGGCAGTGGGATTGATGGCCTTCAGGGCATCCCAGTTCTCATAGATGGTCTTCAGGAAGTCGTAGACCACATCTTCGGGGAGATCCGCCGTGCAGAAGATGGATCCTACGGTACCGACGGTACGAACATCCTCGTCCACGCCCTCGTAGGTACCGGCGGGGATGGTCATCTCAGTAAAGCCAGGCAGCTGCTCCAAAATCTGCGGAATCTTGTCCTCATCAATGTTGACAAAGCGGATGCCAGGGGCAAATGCCATATCACTGACAGCGGAGCCGGGGGCGGCGATACACGCGGTCCACAGGTCCAGCTCTCCATTCTTCAGCAGCTCGGAGGCCTCATTGAATCGGGTCAGGGTCACAGTGCCGCCGGCGCTCTCAATAGTATCCTGATTGATGCCGTAAGCCTCGAACACCTTGTTGTTCACAGTATAGCTGGTCTCGGTGACAGGTGTAAAATTGACGACCTTGCCATTGATATCGGCCAGAGACTGAATGCTGCTGTCGGCCGGTACCACAAAGTGCTGCTGGCTGGGGAAGATAGACATAATATGGGTCAGGTTCTCCATGGGCTCATCTTCCGAAAACGCCCCGGTAGCGCCGTAAGCGTCGTATACGGTAGAAGTGAACGCCCAACCCAGCTCATACTCTCCGTTGGCCACGGCACGGCAGTTGGCCACGGAGCCGCCGGGTCCGTTGGAGGCGCTCACGCCCATATCCTTCACGGCGGAACCAACATACTCCATCATGGCGGACCCCACAGTGGTCCAGGTTGCCCCTTGGGTGCCGGAACACATCCGCAGATACTTCAGTCCGCCGTAGTCTTTCCCCTCTGTCTGCACAGAGTCAGTGTTTGCGGGCGCGGGAGTGGTGGAGCCGGAACCGGAGCTGCAAGAGGTCAGTGCGATGGTGCCCACCATCGCCAGGGCGATCAGGCTTGCCAATCTGCGTTTCATTGGTATTCCTCCTAAATTCTGATTTCGATCCGTGCACAGGTGACCGGAAAACATGGACTTGGCTGCGTCAGTTGGTCTTGCGGTAAGGTGCGAACTGGGCCGCGAGCTCCTTCATGGTCTTGGAAAATACCGCAGTGTCGGAGCTATAAAGGATGTAGCGGGCGCCAAGGTCAATATATCGCTCCATATCGGCCTTGCTGGTCACGTTGATGCCGCCAGCCTTACCGTACTTTTCAGCGGTCTTCAGCACTTTGGCCGCTACCTCCACCACGCGGGGATCGGTGGACTTGCCGGGGATGCCGAGGGACTGGCTCATGTCGGCGGGGCCGACAAACACCACATCGATCTGGGGGATCTGGCAGATCTCTTCAGCGGCGTCCGCCATCTCCTTATTCTCAATGTGGACAACCACAAGGGACTTCTCGTTGGAGGCTTCCACATAGGGCTTGGCCTTCTCATCCCAGAAGCCGTACATAGCGTTGCGGGTCTGGCGGGAGAGGCCTCGGGTGCCCTCGGGGTAGTACTTGGCGGATTTGACGTTCTCCCGGAACTGCTCCACCGTGGTCATATTGGGGATCTGAACGCCGGTGGCGCCGCAGTCCAGGGCGTGGAAAATATGTTCCTCCGAGGCGGAGGGGACGCGAATGATGGTGGACAGCCCCACATTTTCCCCGGTGCGGACGATGTCCTCCACACTTTCGTAGCCGATGGCGGAGTGCTCACAATCCACAACAATGAAATCAAGGCCGGACCAGCCCATGATCTCGGTGACCAGGGGACTGTTCAATTTATAGAACATGCCGAATACGGTCTCGCCGTCTTTCAGGCGGGTACGCAGGGATTTCTGATCAGTCATGCGTTGTCTTCTCCATTCCAAATGGCTGTGCTGGCCGCGCTTCCTCGTGCAGCCGGCACAGCCGGTTTCACAGGATTCAGCGGACCTCCACGCTCTCCTCACGGTCGGCGGTGCGCTTGGGGAAAAAGATGTCCATGTTGTACACAGGCCTGTCATACGGGTTTTCGATCCAGTGCATCGCGCCCGCCGGGATCGTCATGAAGCACAGGCCGCCGTCCTTATCCAGGTCGGCGTCAAAGGTGTATACCTTGTCATCCACATGGAAGTCGCATTTCCCCTTCAGGATCACCACGGACTGCTCATAGTCGTGCTTGTGGGGGCCGGGCACATGGCCGGGCTGGATCACGCCCATGCTGATGGTGTAGTGACTGCTGCCCTGGTACACCTTCCGCATCACGCTCGGCTTCGGATGAAACCAGTCGCACTTGCCCCAATCGAGATGTCTCACTTCGTCCATTTTAAATCGTACACTCCTTTTATCGCAATGTATTTTCCTGGCAGGTGTTTCCCGTCAGCGGACCTCTACGCTCTCCTCACGGTCGGCGGTGCGCTTGGGGAAGAAGATGTCCATGTTGTACACAGGCTTGTCATACGGGTTTTCGATCCAGTGCATCGCGCCCGCCGGGATCGTCATGAAGCACAGGCCGCCGTCCTTATCCAGGTCGGCGTCAAAGGTGTATACCTTGTCATCCACATGGAAGTCGCATTTCCCCTTCAGGATCACCACGGACTGCTCATAGTCGTGCTTGTGGGGGCCGGGCACATGGCCGGGCTGGATCACGCCCATGCTGATGGTGTAGTGACTGCTGCCCTGGTACACCTTCCGCATCACGCTCGGCTTCGGATGAAACCAATCACACTTGCCCCAATCGAGATGTCTCACTTCGTCCATTTTTGTTTCCTCGTCTTTCCTAAGTATTTCATATCATTTAAGTTTACAGGCTGATGTCCATCAGTTTTGCCGGGTTCTCTATCATCATTACGCGGAGCTGCTCCTCTGTGGCGCCGCACTTCTCCATCAGGACCTGAGCAAACGTCTGAAGGCCGCTGACTGGTTCTTTGTACACGCTCTGTCCCATATCGGAGTCCACTACAATCCGCTGATAGCCCACTCGATCCAGCACTTCCTGCGCAATGCTGATGGGCAGATGGTGGGACGCAGGCTCTACATCATTGAACACCACGGCGTTGAGTTCAATATAGGCCCCTTGATCTGCCCAGTGCACCATATCATCCACTGTAGCGCCAATGTGGAAGAAGGGGTGGTTTACCAAGATCTTGGGCAGCCCCAGCTCCACAGCCTTATCGATCAGTTTGTTGATCTCCGGCACAGAGCCATGTCCGGTCCCCAGCACCACCTCGGGGTGGTACTCTTTGAGATAGTTCAGGACCTCCACGACCTCGGGAAGCAACTCGCCCTGCTCATCCAGATAGTAAATGGGTTTCTCCGGCAGCTTCATCTTGCCTGCGCCCACAAAAGCCGTCTTCTTATGGTGTTCAATGTGGTTTTTTGCCGACACGGTGGGCATAAACACAATTTTGGCCCCCATGCCACAGGCCGCGTCTACCGCACTGACATTGATACCGCCCACGGAGTTATTCAGACAGATGCACCCCATCGCCTGCGTGGTGCCGTCTCCCATATGCTTGGTCACCATATCCGTCCCCATCATACTGGGGAAGTAATGATCCTTGGTGACAAATGCCCGGTAGCCTGCCGCCTGGGCATTGAGCAGCATCTCACCGGAATCGACTTTGCGCTTGGCCACAGATGGGCCTGCGTGCACATGAATATCAATTGTGCCCTTCATATTAAACGCGCTCACAGCTACATTGCTCCTTTTGTATAGATTCTCTAGTTTTATCTCTCATCTTTTATATTCGATATTTTATCAAATATAATTTATGATATCAATTGTCAGAAACGCCTAAATACCTTCTTCAATTTTGGTCAATATGCCCCAAGCTTATCATTAAATTTCTCTTTTTCTCTATAATCTTGTCTATTTTCATCAAAATTGCGGTTTTCGCCAGTTTTCGGCCTCTCTTTCTTGCAATTTCAAAAATATTCTGTATAATATAAGATATTAGATCATAAATCACAAATCAATTGATTCATTTTAGTTATTTTGTATATTTTATCTCTATTTGGGGGTATATTTGTGGAGATTATAACCAAAGGCGAGTATGCCTATCGGAGACTACACGATGATATTCTGAGCGGTAAAATTCCGGGCGGGTCACGGCTTGTGGTCAAGGACCTAGTGGAGGAATATCAGGTAAGCTCCATGCCCATCCGCAACGCCATCACCCGGCTGGAAGAGCTGGGCTTTGTCCACACCTCAGCTCATCAGGGGGCATGGGTCTCCGAGATGAACCTGCGCAATTATTTCACTTTTATGCTGCTGCGCATTGAGGCTGAGGCTTTGGCCGCCATGTTTGCCGCGATGAATCACAGCGATGCGTTTATTCAGGAGCTTGAGGAGCTCTACCATGCCATGGAGTCCGCCAGAGATGCCAAGGATTATGAGACTTATGGCCGGGTGAATCGCAAATCTCATAATTTGGTCTGCGAGGTCAGCAACAACCCCTCCCTTTTGGAGTACATCAATATTCTGATGAGCCGCACACAGCTTGCGGTAAGTTTCTTCAGTGTTGTGCCCAAGGCCAGCAAAGAATCCTGTCAAGAACACAGGGACTGGATCGAGGCCTTTCGGAATCACGACATCCAGCGCAGCATGGCCATCATTCGCTATCAGCGCTGCCGCTCCAACCTGGAGCTGATGCACACCATCCTGACGGATGATCCCGCCTTGGAGATCAACCATTTCCTCAAGCAGGCCGCCTCCGCCCCTGACGCGAAGGACTGTGTCCGGGAGTTCCTCCCCATTTTTGAGGATATCCTGAAAAAAAACGACTACACTAAATTTTAAATTTGTCCCGCGCAATAAGAAGCAGCCGCTGTCCAAACGGACAGCGGCTGCTTCTTATTTGCGCAATACTGTAGTGAGAAGCTGAATGGCCACCGGCATCAGGCTTAAAATACCCACATACCGCACCAGTTGGAGTGCCGCTACCTTGGGCGCGTCTCCGCCCGTCTCAGTGGAAATCAAGGCCATATCCGATACTCCCGCCGGAATCGCCCCAAAAAGTGCCGTGGCAAGGTCCAGCCCGCAGACCTTGTGGATCAGCCAACCGAAGAGATAGTTACAGAGCACGAGGCTGACCACCAAGATCAGGGCGGGAATCAGCAGAAAGCGAATATTTTCCACATCCTGCATGGTAATTCCCACTCCTACAATAGTCCCCGCTACGCATTGGGCTGCCAGGCGCAGCTTTTTGGGCAGGTATGCGTGGCCGCTTTTTACATTGCGCGCCGCCACGGCAAATACTGCGAATATCATGGCCCCAGCCGGGATCCCCGCCAACTTCCCCGCTATCCCCGCAGCTTCCGCCAGTATAAGCGTGATCAGGGCATTTTTCCACGTTCGTATATCCGGCGCCTTGTAGCCGGGCGCTCTGGTCGGGTCCATTTCATTTTTCTCCCCGTCGAGCCGGGCGCACACCCGAAAGGCGATCTGCGGCAGTACCATAATCGCAAAGAGTGTCCGCACGAGCTGAAGGGCCGTGCTCAGGGTCCCATCCGCTCCCAGGTCCGTGCTGATTAACGCGATATCGCTCAGGCCCGCCGGCATGGCGGCCACCAGAGCCGTCGCCAGATCCAGCTCCGAAAATCGGAACATCAGGAAGCCCACGACAACGGTATCCGCCGCCATGCAGAAAAACATCAGCAGACTTGCGCCCAAAATAGTTTTCATCTCTTTTAGGTCGCCGCGGGTGATCCGCTGTCCAATGAAGCCGCCCGCTATGGCCTGGACCACTGTTTTCATAGCCGTCGGGAAAGTTCCCATTCCCGTCATAATATTGAAAATGGCCGTAAACAGGATGGCACCGATCAGCGCACCGGCGGGCACCTTCATCCGATAAAACAGATACGCCCCCAGCACTGCGATCCCAACAGTAGCTGCCAGGGTCACGGCTAAATTCCCGCTCCCAGCGCCTCTCCGCTGGTGATCGCCTCATAGATCCGGCCAGTCTTCAGCGCGTCCCCTGCGGTATAGACCGGGATACCCAGTTCAGCTACCAGCTCCGTGAGCTCGTTGCTGGGCCGCACGCCCAAGGCGCACACCACTGTGTCCACACCGGTAAGCGTGACGCTCTGCCCCTGATGGGAGTAGGTGACGGCGTCCCCTTTTACCGATTCCACCTTGGTATCCACCAGGATCTCGCACCCTTTTTCCTGCATCCGCCGTACCAGCAGGGAGCGGGCGTAAGAGCGGTCCTCCTTCATCAGATTATCCATCATCTCAATGACCGTGACGTGCTTGCCGTTGGGCTTGCGGTCATTTTGCGGGTGGACCAGGAACTCCGCCGTCTCACAGCCCACGGCTCCGCCGCCGATGACCACGATATTCTGCCCGGTGGTCACCTTGCCAGCCAGGACATCCCAGGCCGAGACCAACTGTTTGGCTTCTCTCAGGAATCCCGGGATCACCGGTTTTCCGCCGGTGGCGACGATAACGGCGTCCGGGGCCTCCGCCCGGATCAGCGCTTCATCCGCCCGGACCCCGCAGCAGAGCTCCACACCCGCCCTGCGGGCCTGACGGATCAAATACTGGGTCCCCTGGGTGATATCATGCTTTGCGATGGGGATTCCGGCCAGGACCATCTGCCCGCCCAGGCCGGTGCTCTCCTCCACCAGCTTGACCCGGCATCCCCGGCGGGCTGCAGTGGCCGCGGCCTGGAGCCCCGCCGCGCCGCCGCCGATGACCAATACTTTCTTCGGCGCGGGCACAGGCGTCACCGCCACTGTCTCTCTTCCTGCATAGGGATTCATCGTGCAGCGGATCTGGGCGCCGTGGACATGGGTGATGCAGTCGGTGCAGCCGATGCAGGGGCGAATCTCCTCTACCCGGTCCTCCCGGGCCTTATTGGGAAACTCGGGATCACACAGAAGCGCACGGGCCATGTACACCGCGTCGGTGCGCCCCAGATCCAGCACCTGCTCCGCCGCCCAGGGTTCGCAGTTCCGGCCGATCACGCCCACAGGGATACTCACGGCATCCTTGATCTGCTTGGAGAGCTCCGTGTTTACTCCTCTGGGGGTCCCGTTGGGGGTGACGGTCTTCCAATAGGTCTCCAGAGTGCCGTTGGACAGGTTCAGCAGGCTCACCCCCGCCTTTTCCAGGCGGCGTGCGATGTATATGGCGTCCAGCATGGACTGCCCGCCCGGTTCGAACTCCGTCATGGACATGCGGACGATGATCGGATAGTCCTCTCCGGCTGTTCTGCGGACTTCGGCGATTACCTCCAGCAGGAAGCGCAGTCTGCCGTCCACACTGCCGCCGTAGTCATCCACCCGCTTGTTGCTCAGAGGGGAGAGGAATGTTCCCAGCACCCCATGGCGATGGGCCGCATGAATCTCCACTGCGTCCACGCCCGCCTCCCTGGCCCTGCGGGCGGCCTGTCCCATCTTATGGGTAAATGCATGGATTTCCTCTACCGTCATGGCCCGGGGCATCTCACCCACATTCCGCAGCGGAATGGCCGAGGCCGCCACCGGCTGACGCCCCCCGTTGAGCCGCGCGGTAGCCGCTGGCCCTCCGTGGAGCAGTTGGAGGGCCAGCTTGGCACCGTACTTGTGAACCTCGTCGGCCAGACGGCGGATCCCGGGGATCTGGTCGTCTCGGTAAAGCCCCATATTGTTGGGGATATTATAGTGACTGTTCTCGTCAACCATCACGTTTTCTGTGGTAATCAGCCCCACGCCGCCGCGCGCCCGGGCGGAATAGTAGGCCAGCGCTTCCTCCGTGACCTGATTCTGTCCGTCGCACAAAGCCGTGCTCATTGCAGACATAAAAATGCGGTTCTTCACCGTCATGCTCCCCACCTGAAGCGGGGAAAAGAGAAGCGGGAATGCACATGGATTCATATTGTCGATCTCTCCCTCCATTGTTCCGCCGCTCCTGCGGCGGCCTGTCGGACACACGTGCGTTACAGCCCCAGTATCTCGCGGGCCTCCGCCGGGGATGCGATCTCCCTGCCCACATCCTTGGCGATACGGGCCACCCGCTCCACCAGGGAAACATTGCTGGCAGGCACCCCTTTGGTCTGATACAGGTTATCCTCCAGACCCACCCGCACGTTTCCGCCGGCCGCCAGTCCCAGCAGCATAGTGGTGACCTGGTTGGCGCCCACGCCGGAGATGGACCACAGCGCATCGTCGGGGATCATGGTCAGCAAGTGGCTGAGTTGGCCGATGTTGGCGGGCTGTACATTCCGCATGCCCATGACAAAGTTCAGGTACAAGGGCCCGTCGATCAGCCCCTTCTTCTTCAGTTCCACCGCCGGAGCGACCATGCTGGTGTCGAACACCTCGATCTCCGGCATGATGTGCCGCTCATGCATCATCTCGGCCAGCTGCGTAATGAGGGTGGGGGAGTTTTCATAGACTGAGGTGGGGAAGTTCACCGATCCGGTGGAGAGGCTGGCCATCTCGGGATTCACAAAGAGGCATCCCCGGCGGCTCTCAAAGCTCATACCGGCGCGGCCCCCTGTGGACAACTGGACAATGAGTTCCGGTGCCAGGGCCTTAATCTTGTCGTGGATCTCTTGGAATACTGCGGTGTCATGGCAGTTCTTCCCCTCGGCATTGCGGGCGTGGATGTGGACCACGGCGGCGCCTGCGTTGTAGCAGGCCAAGGCATCCTGGGCAATCTCGTCCGGCGTGATGGGTACATTGGGGTTCTGCTCTTTGGTTGGCAGAGAGCCTGTCAGCGCCGCTGTAATAATTAGTTTTCTCATCATCAATAAACCCCTTTTCTATTTTCGATTTCGTCAAATTACCGCATTCTCTCCCTGTGTTTGTTATCTATTTTAGTCTACAATTTGTCAGGATTCTTGTCAATAGATATTTTATAATTTATCAAATATCTATTGATTGTTATTTCTTCGCCACCCCTTGACCAGATATACGTCGATCGTTTCCATTTGGGACGTGCGCTGCGGAGTCCGCGTATGCCGGTTTGTCTGAGAACATCCGCCCCAAGATTTTGGTATGCCGTCCCCTGCCGGCGGGTATCCTGTTTGCAGTGAGGACATCCGTCTCTATTTCATTCGGGAGGGGAAGCAATGCTGGAATCCGCCGTCGAGTGGGCGCTGCCCATGGTAATCTCCCTGTGTGAGTTTATGGGGATTTTTATTGTAGCTGTTTCTGCGCTGGGTTCCTTTGGTCGTTACCTCAAAACTCTTTTTACCCACGCCCCATGCGATATAAAATTTCAGTTGGCCAACGGCCTGGCCCTTAGTCTGGAGTTCAAGATGGCCGCTGAGATCTTGAAGACCGTCTTGGTCCGCGAACTGAATGAGCTCGTGGTCCTAGGCGCCGTCATCATTCTGCGGGCCCTTCTATCCTTTTTGATTCACTTTGAAATGAAGCAGCCTCATTCCTCCTGATCGGCCATCACGCTCCCCCTTGTGGGCTTATGTCCGCAGCGGGGGGCCTTTTTTACTCTTTTTGTCCTCATATGCAGGATTCTCTCTTTTGTGATTCTTGTGCAGGCCGATTTTTCTCCCATATCTGGGCCTTCTTTTATATAAAATGGAAAAAGCTGATTTTTTGCTCTGGTTCTGCTTGCATTTTCTCTGGTGCGTTGCTATAATAAAGCAGCAGGCGCGGACAATTGTCTCTCTTGAAAAGACAGTCCCGTCACACAGAAAGGACAAGAAGGAGGATCCCATCTGATGAAAAAGTTTCTTGCACTCGCGCTTTCCTGCTCCCTGGCGCTGACCGCACTGGCGGGCTGTTCCGGCTCCGGGAGCGGTACCCCCGGTTCTTCTGCTCCTGAGTCCGGGGATAAGGTCGTTACCATCGGTATTTTTGAGCCCGCTTCCGGCGACAACGGTGCCGGCGGCAAGCAGGAGGTCCTGGGCATGAAGTACGCCCATGACGTACAGCCCACAGTGGAGATCGGCGGCGAGACCTATCAGGTGGAGCTGGCCATTGTAGACAATCAGTCCTCCAACGACAAGGCCGCCACCGCCGCCTCCGAGTTGGTGAGCAAGGGCTGCTCCGTGGTGCTGGGTTCTTATGGCTCCGGCGTATCCATTGCCGGTTCCGACACCTTTAAAAACGCCGGTATTCCCGTCATCGGCGTCACCTGCACGAATCCCCAGGTCACCGAGGGGAATACCCACTATTTCCGTATTTGCTTCCTGGATCCTTTCCAGGGTACTGTTCTGGCCAACTTTGCCGTGGATAACTTTGAGGCCCAGACCGCTTACACCCTGAGCAAGCAGGGCGACGACTATTCCGGCGGCCTGTGCTACTACTTTAAGGAGGCCTTCGAAGCCAAGGGCGGCACTGTCGTGGCCGCTGAATTCCCTGAGGGCACCTCCGATTTCACCTCCTATGTCACCGCTGCCAAGAACGCCGGCGCCGATGTGTTCTTCGCCCCCGTCTCCACAGAGGCCGCCGCGCTTATCATCGACAATGCCGCCGCCCAGGGCCTGGGTATGCCCATCATGGCGGGCGACACCTGGGATTCCAACGTGATCACCGGCGCGGCCCAGGGCAAAGATGTGGAAGTTTATGTCACCACCTTCTATCAGGAGGGCGGCAACGAGGACTTCGATAACGGCATTAAAGAGTGGATCAACGCCGACTCCACCCGTCTGGCGGAAAATGGCGGCAATGATATGATCGCCGCCGTCTCCGCCATGGGCTATGACGCCTATTTTGTGGCGCTGGAGGCGCTGAAGAATGCGGGCTCCACCGATCCCGCCGCTGTCAACGAGGCTCTCTGGGACACGACTTATACCGGCGTGTCCGGCGATATTGCCTTCGAGTCCACCAACGGCGACGCCATCCGTGACGTGGCCTATGTAAAAGTGGCCAACACCGAGACCGGCGCATGGGACTTTGTCACCGTGCAGAAGGCCAGCTAAGGCTCTGGCGGCAGGAGATCTCCTGCGCCGTGTACCCTGTCTCAGCGCACTGTACAATGCAAGCATTGGTTGGATAGCGGGGGCAGAATTGCCCCCGCTATCCCATAAAAAACGCCCTTACAATTTTTGGGCTGCCTCGAAAAAGGCCGGTGGGCCTTTTTCGAGACGGCCCAAAGTGGAGGTCCGCCTATATGGAGTTTTTAACAAAGAATCTATCCTATCTGCTGGCCGGCATCTCAGTGGGAGGACAGTACGCTCTCATTGCGATCGGCTATACCATGGTCTACGGCATCCTTCGTCTCATCAACTTTGCCCACGGCGACGTGTTTATGGTGGCGGGACTCATGATGGTGTATCTCTCCGCCTCCCTCCCTCTGTGGATCGCCATCCCTCTGGTGTTGCTGCTCACCGTGTTGCTGGGCTTTCTCATCGAGCGCGTGGCCTACAAGCCCCTGCGCACTGCGCCCCGCATGTCGGTGATGATCTCAGCCATCGGCGTGAGCTATCTGCTCCAGAACCTGGCCCTGTATGTCACCGGCGGGCTCAACAAGAACTATCCCGCCATTCCCGGCATCTCTGAGCAGGTCACCATCGGCCCGGCCACCACCAAGGTGGTCACCCTGGTCACCCCCGTGCTCACCATCGTGCTGGTGGTGGTGCTCATGCAGCTCATCAATCACACCAAGACCGGCATGGCCATGCGGGCTGTGGCCAAGGACTTCGAGACCAGCCAGCTCATGGGCATCAAGATCAATTCGGTCATCAGCGTCACCTTTATCATCGGCTCCTTTCTGGCTGCCGTCGGATCGCTGCTCTACTTCACCAACTATCCCGGCGTCGTGCCCACTTCGGGGGCCATGCCGGGCCTGAAGGCTTTCGTGGCCGCCGTATTCGGCGGCATCGGCTCTATCCCCGGCGCCGTAGTTGGCGCCTTCCTCATCGGCATCTGTGAAAACATCATCAAGGGTCTGGACGACATGCTGGTCCAACTGGGCGTCATCCAGACGGGGTTGGGGCTCACCACCTTCTCCGACGCCTTTACCTTCGCCCTGCTCATCGTGATTCTCATCGCCAAGCCCACCGGACTCTTCGGTGAGAAGGCCACCGACAAGGTTTGAGGTGACTGCCATGAAAAAACAAAATCATATCTGGGTTCCCGTGGCGGCCGCCCTGGTCTGCATCGCGCTCCTCTACATTCTGGATCTGGTCCTGCCCAGCGGACATATGCTCTTTACCGTACTCAAAAAGAGTGCCATCTACGCTTTGGTGGCGGTCTCTATGAACCTGCTCAACGGGTTTACGGGCCTGTTCTCTCTTGGTCAGGCGGGCTTCATGCTCATCGGCGCCTATGCCTACGCCATCTTCACCATCCCCGTAGAGGCCAAGGAGAAGGTCTATCAGTACTATGACTGCATCATCGGCTTCAGCCTGCCCATTCCGGTGGCCCTGGTGCTGGCCGGACTGCTGGCGGCCGTCTTCGCCTGGCTCATCGGTCTGCCGGTCCTCCGGCTCAAGAGCGATTACCTGGCCATTGCCACCCTCGGTTTTGCCGAGATCATTAAGGCCGTGTTCCTGTGGAAGCCCCTGGGTCCGGTCACCAATGGGTCCAACCTGCTCAAGAGTTTTCCCACCTTCAGCACCCTGATTTCCGAGGACTCTCCCTTCTACGGTTTTTACAGCCAGCACATCGCCTTTTTCTCCACCCTGTTCCCTCTGGCGGTGGCGGCCATCTGCATCACCGTCATCGTGCTGCTCATCAACTCCTCCTATGGGCGGGCCTTCAAAGCCATCCGGGAGGATGAGATCGCCGCGGAGGCGATGGGCATCAATCTCTTCCGGCACAAGCAGCTCTCCTTCTGCATCTCCTCCTTTTTCGCCGGCATCGGCGGGGCGCTGCTGGCCATGTTTCAGAGCACCGTGGCCGCTGCACAGTTCAAATCCGCGCTCACCTACGAGATCCTGCTCATCGTGGTCATCGGCGGCATCGGCTCCGTCACCGGAAGCTGTCTGGCCTCGTTTCTCTTCGTCTCCTGCAGCGAGTGGTGGCTCCGCTTTCTGGACAGTGAGATCATCCTGGAAAACGGCTTTAAGGTCCCCTTCCTGCGCAACGGGTTCCGGCTGGTGGTCTTCTCCGTCATCATCATGATCGTGGTCCTCTTCTTCCGCCGGGGCATCATGGGCGACAAGGAGCTGCCGGATCTCTTCCGGAGACGTGCAAAGCGGCGGAAGGAGGCGATAAAATGAGTGAAACTGTCCTTCAGGTCGAACATGTGACCATGCAGTTCGGCGGCGTGGTGGCTGTAAACGACCTCTCCCTGGAGGTTAATAAGGGGGAGATCGTGGCGCTGATCGGCCCCAACGGTGCCGGGAAGACCACCGCCTTCAACTGCATCACCGGCGTTTACGAGCCCACCAACGGCCGGGTCTCCTTTCTAGGCGAGCCCATGGTGGAAAACTTCCCCCAGGGCAAGATGCAGAAGCTCTACGCCGGAGAGAACAAGGGTCTTTTCACCCAAAGGCGCAACCCCACCCCGGACCACATCACTCAGTTGGGCATCGCCCGCACCTTCCAGAATATCCGGCTCTTTGGGGCGCTTACAGTATTTGACAATGTACTAATTGCCAAGCATATGCGCGCCAGACAGAATTTCCTCTCCGCCACCTTCCGTCTCAACGCCAGGGAAGAGCGCCGGATGCGGGAGGAGGCTATGGCCCTGTTGGAAGAGCAAAACCTGGCCCATCTGAAGGATGAAGTGGCAGGCAGCCTTCCCTACGGCCTTCAGCGCCGGCTGGAGATCGCCCGGGCACTGGCCACCAGTCCCAGGCTCCTCCTCCTGGACGAGCCGGCCGCGGGCATGAATCCCCAGGAGACACAGGACCTCACGGATTTCATTCAGCAGATTCGGAAGGAGTACGATCTCACCATTTTTATGATCGAGCACCATATGGACCTGGTGATGCGGATCTCCGACCGTATTTATGTCCTGGATTTCGGCAAACTGATCGCCCAGGGCACCCCGGTGGCCGTGCAAAACGACCAGCGGGTCATCGAAGCGTATTTGGGGGTGGCAGACGATGCTGAAGATTGACGGCCTGCGGGTCAATTACGGCGGCATCGAAGCGGTCAAGGACATCACCTTTGAGGTGCCGGAGCGGGAAATCGTCACCCTCATCGGCGCCAACGGCGCGGGCAAGTCCACCACCCTGCGGGCCATTGCCGGACTGGTAAAGCCCGCCTCGGGCCGCATCCACCTCCAGGCGGAGGACATTACCGCCCTCTCGCCGGACCGCATCGTGTCCAAGGGCATTACCCTGGTGCCGGAAGGGCGGCGGGTCTTTCCCGACCTCACGGTGCTGGAGAACCTGAAAATCGGGGCCTATCTCCGCAAGGACAGCCTGGAGGACGACCTCGCCTGGGTCTACGATCTCTTTCCCCGGCTCAAGGAGCGCTCCTGGCAGGCGGCTGGCACGCTCTCGGGCGGCGAGCAGCAAATGCTGGCGGTGGGGCGGGCCTTGATGTCCCGGCCCAAGCTCATGATGATGGATGAGCCCTCTCTCGGCCTCGCCCCGCTGGTAGTGAAGGGCATCTTCGACATCATCAAGGAGATCAATCGCCAGGGCGTGACCATCCTGCTCATTGAGCAGAACGCCAATATGGCCCTTCACACGGCGGACACCGCCTATGTTCTGGAGACCGGTCGGCTGACCATGAAGGGCACCGGTCGGGAGCTGCTCAGCAACGAAGCGGTCAAAAAAGCCTACCTGGGCTGAGCCGATTTGTCCGCTGAAACAGGCCTTCATCTCTGAAAAAAGAAACCGTCCCCTCCGGCTCGAGCCGGAGGGGACGGTTTTTATACGAATACCGCCTGGACGAGCACCATGTAGAGTGCTGTCCCGCCAAAAATGGACAGAAGATTGTTGCGTTTCCACAGGTGGAGCACCACCACCGCCGCGGCGGCAGCAAGCTGGGGCGCCCAGGTGGACATGGCGGCCAGGATTGCCTCGGAGGTCCAGTCCGCCGGGATGGAAAAACTCACATTCCGCAGGCAGTAAATAATGAGCATGGCAATGACTGCCGGAGGAAGGACCTTTCCCAGATAGAGGACCACCTTGGGCGGGGCGCTTCCCCGGTCAAAAAGGAGGAAGGGCAGCGCCCGGGTCAGGAAGGTGACCAGCGCCATCACCGCAATGGAGGCGACGGCCTGTCCGGTGGTAAGCGCCATTTATCTCACCTCCTCTTCCGCTTCCGCCCGACTATCATCCAACCGGGCACGCAGCAGCAGGAGCGCCACAACGATGACGCACAGAGCGGGAATCAGCATGGCGTCGGGTTTCAGAATGACCAGGGCGAGTACCGTGATACCGCAGCCCAAAAGGGCGGGCAGGTGGGAACGATAGGTCTTCCACTGGTCCACCGCGATGACAATGAAAAGCGCTGTCATGGCAAAGTCGATGCCGGTGGTGTCAAAGCTGATGAGGGCTCCGGCCACACTGCCGATGACCGAGCCCAGGATCCAATAGCCGTGGTCCAGAACGGCGATGGCAAAATAGTAGGCATGGGGGTCCACCCGTTCCGGGACCCGGGCTGAGGAGAGGAGCGCATAGGTCTCGTCGGTCAGGGAGAAGATCATATAGAGCTTTCGAAGCCCCATCCCCCGGAACTTTTCCAGCATGGAGAGCCCGTAGACCAGATGACGGAAGTTCAGGATCAGCGTAAGCACGGCCACACTTCCCAGCGCCGCGCCGGTGGACAGGAGCTCCACCCCCATATACTGTCCTGATCCGGCATAAATGGTCAGGGACATAAAAAAGGCCCAGATGACGTTATAGCCGATGGCCTCCAGCATGAGTCCAAACGCGATCCCGATGGACAGATACCCCATCAGCACCGGCACAGTGGCTGGAAAGGCGGCGCGAAAGGCGCGACGATACACGGCGGCAACACTTCCTTTCGTCCGATACTTTTTTGCTTATTGAATTAATAGTTTACCGTTGTCCGGCCTGAAATGCAAGGGCGGCTGTCCTTTTTCTCTCCTTTGCTAAATTGGGGCTTTGCTTTTCCAGGGAAACTTGTATAATTGTAAATATCCATAATCCTCTGCCCCGGCGGCAGGAACACAAGGAATCCGGAGGAATCAGAATGAAACGGCTGCTCTTCATCTACAATCCCCAGGCGGGCAAGGGGATCGTCAAAAACCACCTGGCCAACATTGTGGATATCTTCACCAAAGCGGACTATCTGGTGACGGTCTGGCCCACCCAGGGCAAGGAAGACGCCACCCGCGTGGCTGCCCGGCAGGGCTGGTGGTACGACCGGGTAGTCTGCTGCGGAGGCGACGGCACCCTCAGCGAGACGGTATCCGGCCTTCTCACCCTGGAGACTCCGCCGGTGCTGGGCTATCTTCCCGCCGGCACCACCAATGACTTCTCGCGGAATCTGGGACTTCCCCGCGGGCTGGAGAAGGCCGCCCTTACCGCAGTGGAGGGCACGCCCCGCCCCTGTGATATGGGCCGCTTCAATGACCGGTATTTTGTCTATGTGGCGGCCTTCGGCATCTTCACCGATGTGAGCTACGGCACCCCCCAGGAGTTCAAAAACGCCTTCGGACACCTGGCCTACCTGCTGGAGGGCGCCACCAAGCTGGGAGATCTGGGCCGGGGCTATCATCTCACCGTGGAACACGACGGCGGCACCCTGGAGGACGACTTTATTTACGGCATGGTAACCAACACCAATTCCGTAGGCGGCTTCAAGGTCTTTCCTCCCAGCCAGGTCTCTCTGGACGACGGGGTGTTTGAGGTGGTGCTGGTCCGCCAGCCCCGGAAGGTGGGGGACCTCCAGGACGCCCTGCTGTCCCTGGTCCGCCAGAACGCAGAGGAGAGCCGGCAGGTGGTGGCCTTCCACACCCAGAAGCTGAAGATCACCGCTGCTGAGGCGCTTCCCTGGACGCTGGACGGGGAGTACGGCGGCGCGCCGGAAGTGGCGCGGATCGAAAACCAGAATAAGGCCATCACCCTGATGTGGGGAAAATAAGAGAGGAGGCTGCACTGTGGAGGGGACCGAGGCACTCGACCGGGTCCGTTCTTCCCTCCTGGAGCTGGATCGGGCCCTGAAGGGGACCGATCTGGAACAGCAGGCCGCCCAGGCCGTGGGCGCGCTGGACCAATTTCAGGCGGGCTATTACGATTTTCGCGAGATCTGCGACAACCTATACGACGGCATCCACATCACCGACGGAGAGGGGAAGGTCCTCTTCATCAACCAAGCCTATACCCGCACCACCGGCATCCGCCCGGCGGAGATCCTGGGCCGGAAGGTCGCCGATATCGAGGCCGAAGGCGTCCTTTACAGGGGCTCTGTCACCGAACAGGTCCTCAAGCGCCGGGAACGGGTCAACTCCGTGGCCATCATCCTCAAGCTGGATAAGGAAGTGCTGGTCACGGGGAACCCCGTTTTTGACGGTGCGGGCAACATCAAACTGGTGGTGACCAATACCCGAGACTTTCCTGAACTCAAGCGGCTGGAACAGCGGCTGCTCACCATGGCGGAGGAGAGCAAAAAGGTCAACGAGGAGTTGGCCTACCTCCGCAGGCAGCAGACAGGGCACAAACAGATCTATTACCGCAGCGAGGCCATGCGGCAGGTGATGGAGGTGGTCCGCACCGTGTCCGCCGCCGACGTCACGGTGCTCATCACCGGGGAGTCCGGCACCGGCAAGGAGTTGGTGGCCAACGAGGTCTATCAGCGCAGCGAGCGAAGGGACAAGCCCTTTATCAAGGTCAACTGTGCCGCCATCCCCTCCGAGCTGTTGGAGTCAGAGCTCTTCGGCTACGAGGAGGGCGCCTTCACCGGGGCGCGGCGCATGGGCAAGGCGGGCATGTTTGAGCTGGCCAACACCGGCGTCATCCTCCTGGACGAGATCGGCGATATGCCCCTTCCTCTCCAGACCAAGCTGCTCCGCGTGCTCCAGGAGCGGGAACTGATACGCATTGGGGGGAGCAAACCGGTCAAGCTGGACATCCGCGTCATCGCCTCCACCAACAAAGACCTGCGCGAGGAGATCAAAGGGGGGCGATTCCGGGAGGATCTTTTCTACCGGCTCAACGTGGTCCCTATCGCGCTGAAACCCCTGCGGGAGCGCAGGGAGGACATCCCTCTCCTGGCAGAGGAGTTCTGCCGGGCCTACAGCAAAAAATATGGAAAGTCCGTTCTCCTCTCCCCGGATGGGATGGATCTGTTGATGGAGTACCACTGGCCCGGCAACATCCGGGAGCTTGAAAATCTGATTGAGCGCCTGGTGGTCACCAACGACTCCGGCCCCATCGCCCGCAGCAGCGTGTTCCGGGCCCTCAACCCCAATGGGCTGCCGTTCTCCCCCTCTGAGACCTCTCAGACCCTGAAAGCCCAGGTAGGCACCTTCGAGCGCGAGCTCATCCTCCACACGCTGGAGCGGGAGGGCTCCCTCCGGAAAGCGGCCCGGGTCCTGGGGGTGGACCACTCCACCCTGGTCAAAAAATGTCGGCAGTACAACCGTCCCTAGCGCTGATGCCGCACCCGGTGAAACTCATCACCACATAGGTGATGAGTTTCACCGGGTGCTTTTTTCTTTATTTCGTCTCGAAATATTCCAAATCATAGGGCAATTTTCCCATTTTATTTGTTTTATATTGGTCTTTCTCTATAGAAGGCAAATTTACAGTCGGTGAAATTTATCACCGTTTTTCTTTTTTCTGTCCCTGTACCCCGTTTTTTTGCATCCTGCTCAACCGCCTCTCCCCCAATGGGTTGCGTATTTTTTCCGCTCGTTCTCCGGAATTGGCACGGCGTTTGCATAGATAGAAGGTGTGCAATGGGTATTCGCCCAAAGATTCTCGAAGAGAAAGTCGAGGTAAAGAACATGAGCAAAAAGACCATCATCACTGTGGCGACCACCGGCGCGTGGCCGAAGAAGAAGGACAATCCGAATGTCCCCATGACACCCGCCGAAATCGCCGAGGACGTATACGCCTGTTGGAAGGCGGGGGCAGCCGTGGCCCACCTGCATATGCGCGACGACGAGGGGAACGGCACCATGGATGTGAACAAGTTCCGTCAGACTGTGGAACTGCTGCGTAAAAATCATCCCGACTGTGACATTGTCCTCAATATGACCACCTCCGGCGATCTGAACGCCACCGACGAGACCCGCCAGCTCCACCTGGAAGAGCTCCGCCCCGAGATGGGCTCCTATGACTGCGGTTCCATGAACTGGCTGAATTCCAGCCTGTTCATCAACCACCCCAAATTCCTGGAGGAGCTGGGCACGCATATGCAGGAGTGGGGCGTAAAGCCCGAGATCGAGGCCTTTGACCCCGGAATGATCGCAAACGCCGCCTACTATCTGAAGAAGGGCATTTTGAAGGCGCCCCTCCACTTCCAGTTCTGCATGGGGTGCGCCAACGGTATCCCCGGCAGCATGAAGAACCTGGTCTTTATGAAAGAGACGATGGAATCCCTGTGCCCCGGCTCCACCTGGAGCTGCTTCGGGGTGGGCCATTCCGCAATGGAGATGCTCTACGGCGCAGTGGCCATGGGCGGCCATATCCGTGTGGGGATGGAGGACAATGTCATGTACGCCAAGGGGCAGCTCGCGGAGAGCAACGTCCAATTTGTGGAGCGTGCGGCCCGCGTCATCCGGGAGTACGGCAATGAGGTGGCCACTCCCGACGAAGCCCGTGAGATCCTGGGGCTGAAGAAATGAGCTGGGGCGTCTACTGGATGTTTTACCGCTGTCCGGTGTGCGGCAAAAAATTCAAATCCGGCACGGACACCATCACCGAGCCCGCCTTCGGTCGATGCCCCGCCTGCCGGACCGAGGGCGTGCTGGTCGGCGAGAGCGGCAAAACTGTTCCACCAGATCCCCATGACTACGAGGACACTGCGGATTGAGGAGGTCCTTTTCATGAAAGATATTAAGTATATTCTGATCTGCGGCGCCGGACTGATGGGCAAGAACATCGCCTTCGTCATGGCGTCCAATCCCACCTACGAGGTGGGTGTCTATGACCTGTATGAGACCGATGTGGCGGCTGGTATCCGGACCAACACCAAGCAGTTGATCGCCAAGGGCGCTCTCACCGAGGAGGAGCTGGCTTCCCGGCTCTCCCGCATCTCCTTCACCACCGACCTGGACAGCGAGCTGGTCAGGCGGGCCGACTTGGTGATCGAAGCCGTATTCGAGGACATGAAGATCAAGCGGGATATCTTCGCCAAGCTGGAGGCGCGCTGCCGTCCCGACACCATCTTCTGCACCAACTCTTCCGTTATGAGCCCCAGTGAGATCTCCGCCGAGCTCCAGCACCGGGAGCGCTTTGTGGGCACCCACTTCTGGAATCCCGGCCATCTGATCCCCCTGGTGGAAGTGGTCAAATCCGACGCCTCCTCCGATGAGGTGGCCCAGACCGTAATGGATGTGTTCGCCTCCGCCGGAAAGGAGCCCGTCCTGTGTAAGAAGGACGTGCCCGGCTTCATCGCCAACCGGATGCAGCACGCGCTGTGGCGGGAGGCCATCTCCATTGTGGAGCGCGGCATTGCCGACGCCGCCACCGTGGATAAGGCTGTGCGCTACTCCTTCGGCCTGCGGCTGCCCCAGTTGGGCCCCATGGAGAACGCCGACATGGTGGGCACCGACCTCACCTACAACATCCACGACTACATTCTAAAGGACCTGGAGGATTCCCATGAGCCCTCTCCCCTGCTCAAAAAGCTGCGCGACGAGGGCAAGATCGGCTTCAAGACCGGAGAGGGCTTCCAGACCTGGACCCCCGGGCAGATCAAGGCGTCCAACGAGGGGCTCAACGACTACTTGGTAGATATGCTCTACGGAAAAAAGAAGTAATTTTCCACCGTTTCCTCACGCACCGCGCTTAAGCTATAATGTTGAGAGAGAAAGGAAGCGATTCTTATGTCCAGCAACACCGCTGCCCAGTCCAAGGGGACGCCGCTCTGGCGGATCAGCAAGAAATTTAACTTCGCCGCCGAAAAGATCATTCCCGATTCCTTCGTATTCTGCGTGATCCTGATGCTTGTCGTCTTCGTCCTGTCGCTGGTCCTCTGCGGCAAGGGCCCCTTGGAACTCCTGATCGCCTGGTGGGATGGCCTGAGCAGCCAGTTCACCCTGGCCTTCCAGATGGGCCTGATGGTCATTGTCTGTGCCACCTGCGCCCAAAGTCCTCAGGTTGCTAAGTTGTTGAACAAAATCGCAGGCTTGGTCAACAGCCGTACCGCCGCGCTGATTGTGTTGATGATTTTCGGCTATGTCACTTCCATGCTGAACTGGGCTTTCTGCACCATCGTCACCCCCATTTTGGCCATGCATCTGGCAAAGCGCATCAAAGGTCTCCATTTCCCCATGATGGTGGCCGGCGGCTACTCCTGCATGATCCTGGGCCAGTGTCTCGGGCCCTCCGCCACCCTGTACTCCAACCTGGCTACCGAGGGCAGTTCTTATGCGGCTATCGTAGGCCAGACCATGAGCGTAGCCGACACCTGCTACAACCCCATGAACATTATCCTCTTTACTGTCCTGGCCATCGTGTTTATTCTGCTGGTCCTTTTCACCCAGCCCGGTGAGCATGAACTGGTGGAGCTGGGCAATATCGCCACCCAGGCCGATGTAGAACCCAAGTCCTATCGCAGTACTACCAAAGCGGAGACACCGGCCGAGAAAATGAACACCTTCAAGCCCATCATGTGGGTGGTCGGCGCCTTCATCTTCGTCTATATCATCTATTCTGTGGCCACCAAAGGCCTGTTGGGCGCTCTGAATATGAATCTGGTCATCTTCCTGTTCGTGGGCATCAACTGCTTCCTGTTCCCCGAACCCCACGCCTGGATCGAGGCCCACTCCAACAGCATGCACCTGGCCACGGACGTTATGCTCCAGTTCCCCTTCTACGGCGCCATCATGGGCATGATGTACCTGGACGGCGGCCTGGGCTCCGTGCTGGTTAACGCCATCGTCTCCATAGCCAATGCTCAGACCTTGCCTATTTTCTCCTTCCTTTCGGCCTGCGTCACCAATCTGTTCATTCCCTCTCAGGGTGGTCAGTTCACTGTGCAAGGTCCTCTTATTGTTGAAGCTGCCAAGGCTATTCCGGGCGCCAACCTGGTCAACTGCCTCAACGCCTTTGTCTATGGCGACGAGTGCACCAACCTGCTCCAGCCGCTGTATGTCATTCCTGCCCTGTCTGTGGTCGGCATGAAGCTGAAGGATGTGTGGGGCTTCATGGCCTTCATCTGTATGTTCTGGGTGGTCATCACCTGCCTGGGTCTGTACTTCATCCCCATGTTCGTCTGATCCCTCGGCCTCCATCTCTGCGATTCCAATTCTGCACTACCTTCTCTGTCTGTGCAAACCCAATTCCAAGCTGCAAAGGGAGGGCCTCAGGGCCCTCCCTTTGCAGCACGCTCAGGAAAGGAGCGAACGGCCATGCGCTACCAAGTGGTCCGCATCGTCGAAAAGGGTCCCAATCACTGGCGCTGAGGGAGGTCCCCGTCGTCCCAAAACGCATAAAAGCCCCCGGAACGCCTGCTCAGGCGCTCCAGGGGCTTGTCTTTTTCTTCTCCTGTTTACAGTTTAACGGTCCAGCCGTAGGGGTCGGGCTCCACACCCCACTGAATACCTGTCAGAGTATCGTACAGCTTCTGGGTCAGGCTCCCGATCTCCCCGCCGTTGACCACCACGTGCTTGTCCTTCCAGCCCATCTCACCGATGGGAGAGATCACGGCGGCGGTGCCGGTGCCCCAGGCCTCCTCCAGCTTGCCGCTTTCGGCGGCGTCAAACAGCTCCTCGGCGGTAATGAGCCGCTCCTCCACCGCGTAGCCCCAGTCCCGCAGCAGTTCCAAGCAGGACCTTCTGGTGATGCCGGGCAGCACGGAGCCGGTGAGGGCGGGCGTGATGATCTTGCCGTCCACCTTGAACATCACGTTCATAGAGCCCACTTCTTCAATATACTTCCGGTGGACGCCGTCCAGCCAGAGGACCTGGGCGTAACCCTGCTCCTCCGCCCGCTCACCGGCGCGGATGGAGGCGGCGTAGTTGCCGCCGCACTTGGTATAGCCCGTACCGCCCTTGACGGCCCGGACGTCGTCGTTTTCCACATAGATTTTCACCGGGTTGATGCCCTCGGCATAGTATGCCCCCACAGGTCCGGTGATGATGCAGAAGAGATAGCTGTGGGAGGCGTGGACTCCCAGACTGGCATCGGTGGCGATCACAAAGGGGCGGATATAGAGGGAAGTGCCCGGCTCGTTGGGCACCCAGTCGGCGTCCACCTTCACCAGAGCCTTGACCGCCTCTACGAACAGCTCCTCGGGGACCGGCGGAATGCACAGGCGGTCACAGGAGTCGGCCATACGCCGGGCGTTGTCGGCGGGCCGGAAGAGCTGTACGCTGCCGTCGGGAGCCCGATAGGCCTTCAGCCCTTCAAAGACCTCCTGGGCATAGTGGAACACCATGGCGGAGGGGTCCAGCATAAAGGGGCCATAGGGAACGATGCGGGGGTCGTGCCAGCCCTGTCCGGCGTGATAGTCGAGCAGGAACATGTGATCGGAAAAAATCTTGCCAAATCCCAGAGTTTTGGGGTCGGGCTTTTCCTTGAGCTTGGCGGCGCGCTGGATTTTGATCTCCTCCATGGTGGATGCCTCCCTAAACGTTATCTGATTAGAGGATATTATAGCAGTATCGCCACTTTAACGCAATAGAGGAAGTGACGGAAAATGGGATTTCCCCACCCTGCTCCGCCGTCACTATTTCATTTCTCTCTCCCAGGGGCAGCCCTTGTATTTTCCCCCCTTTTCTGATATAATAAATTCTCATATCAGGCTTTCATCCAACTTTAAGGAGGTGTGCGTTTGAAGAACAAAAAGCTCTCCAACCTGCTGGAGCCCAGTCTGGGGCTCTATCTCACCTGCCTGGTCCTTTTTGCTGCCGCCTCCGCTCTGTTTTCCGTGCCGCTGGCCGTGGTGGAGGGGGTCGTGGTCGTCATTCTCTACCTCTATCTTCGCCGCAGCAACAGCCTTCGCAAAAAGGAGATGCTTCGATATATCGACTCGGTGACGACCAACATGGACGCGGCCAGCCGGGACACTATGCTCAACTCTCCCCTGCCCATGGTCCTCTTCCAGCCGGACACCGACGAAGTCATATGGTCCAACGAGCGGTTTCTCCAGCTCACCGACGAGAGGGACCATCTCTTTGACACCAAGCTCTCCACACTGGTCCCCGGCTTCGATTCCCGGTGGCTCCTGGAGGGAAAGAGCGCCTGTCCCGGGGAGGTGAAGCTGGGAGCCAAGCGTTTTCTGGTCTTCGGCTCCCTGGTCCGCTCTGAGGAGAAGCGCGGCCGCGCGGCCGCGCTGGCCACGACTTACTGGGTGGAGATCACCGACTACTCCGCCGTGAAAGAGGAGTTCTTCGCTTCTCAGCCTGTGGTGGCCGTGCTGCTGCTGGACAACTATGAGGATGCGGTGAAATCCGCCGACGAATCCGGGCGCACCGCCCTGCTCAGCGAGATTAACAAGCGTCTGGCCGCCTGGGTGGCCCCCACCGGCGGTCTCTTCTGCCGCTATGACCGGGACCGCTATCTTTTCCTCTTTGAAGAGCGCTATCTCAAGCATTTTCAGGAGACCAAATTCGATGTACTCGACGCCGTACACGATATTCCCAGCCCCAGCGGCGTGCCCGCCACGCTCTCCATCGGCGTGGGGAAAGACGCCCCCAGTTTCAAGGAACTGCTGGAGTATGCCTCTCTCTCCATCGAGATGGCCCTCTCCCGGGGCGGCGACCAGGCCGTGGTGAAAAACAAATTCAACTTCGAATTCTACGGCGGCCGCAGCAAGGAGATGGAGAAGCGCACCAAGGTAAAGAGCCGTGTCATGGCCAATGCACTGGGCGAGCTCATTGCCGACTCCTCTTATGTCTTTGTCATGGGTCATAAATTCCCGGACCTGGACTGCATCGGAGCCTGTGCCGGGGTGTGCGCCATCGCCCGGAAGCGGGGCGTACAGGCCCGCATCATCCGGGAACCGGGCAACAATCCCGCCGCTGATATGGTGGGCAAGCTCAGTCAGACGCCGGAGTATAAGGAGACGTTCCTCTCCGCCCAGGACGCCATCATCCTGGCCGATCCGCGGACGCTGCTGGTGGTGGTGGACACCAACCGCCCGGAGCAGGTCATGAGCCAGGACTTGCTGGAGTGCTGTACCAGGGTGGCCGTCATCGACCACCATCGGCGGGCCGCCTCCTACATCTCCAACGCCGCTCTCAACTTCCACGAGCCCTACGCCTCTTCCGCCAGTGAGCTGGTCACCGAGCTGCTCCAATACATCCTGGAGCCCACCGACCTGCTCAAGATCGAAGCGGAGGCCATTTTGGCGGGTATTGTGCTGGACACCAAAAACTTCACCATGCGTACTGGTACCCGTACCTTCGAGGCGGCGGCGTTTCTCCGCCGCTCCGGGGCCGACACCGGAGATGTGAAGAAGCTCTTTCAAAATGATCTGAGCGGCGTGATTGCCCGCTATGACATCATTCGGACCGCCCGGATGTACCACAATGACATCGCCGTGGCTGCGGTGGATCACACGGTCGGGCGGGTAACGGCGGCGCAGGCCGCTGACGAATTGCTCAACATCAGCGGCATCGACGCCTCTTTCGTCCTCTTCCCCGACGCGGATGGAGAGCGGGTGGTCATCTCCGCCCGCAGCATGGGGGACACCAACGTGCAGGTGGTTCTGGAAAAGCTGGGCGGCGGCGGCAATGCCGCCACCGCCGGAGCCCAGGTGCCCTCCGGCAGTGTGGAGGAGGTCCTCCAGCGGCTTCTGCGCGCCATCGACCAGTATTTCGAGGAAGATTGACAGCGGGAGGACACCTGAAGCGCACGCCCTTAGCGGTTGGCGCATTGCGGAAATCCATGCGGCATATTAAATTTGATCTGGAAAGGAACGACATAACATGAAAGTGATTTTGAATCAGGACGTCAAGGGCCAGGGCAAGAAGGGCCAACTAGTGGAGGTCTCCGACGGCTACGCCCGCAATTTTCTGCTCCCCCGCAAGCTGGCTGTGGAGGCTAACGCTGACAACGTAAACAAGATGAAGCTGGAGGAAAAGGCCAAAAAGGCCCGCGAGGCTGCGGAAAAGGCCGAGGCCGAGGCCATCGCCGAGCAGCTCAAGGGCTGCACCGTGAAAATCTACGCCAAGTCCGGCTCCGGCGGGCGCCTCTTCGGCGCCGTCACCTCCAAGGAGATCGCCGAGTGCCTCAAGGCCCAATACGGCCTGGATGTGGCCAAGAGCAAAATCGTCCAAGAGGAACCCATCAAGTCCTTCGGCACCTATGACCTCAAGTGCAAGCTCGGCTATGAGGTGGCCGGCAATCTTCACGTGGTCGTCGCCGAGGAGAAATAAGCGGTACGGTAGCCCGCCGAAAAGCGGGCGGTGCGGAGCGGACCTTGCTCCGACGACAGGAGGTGCGGAGAGAAAATGGACGAGGAACTCTTGGTCCGTCAGATGCCCCATTCGGTGGAGGCGGAGCAGGCGGTGCTGGGCTCCATGCTCATCGATGTCCGATGCGTCCCCGCCGTCATCGAAAAACTCCGCCCGGAGGACTTTTATCTCAAGCAGAACCGGGATATCTATGAGACCATCTATTCCATGTTCAGTCTCTCCGAGACCATCGATCCGGTAACTGTACTGGACCATATGCGTCTGGGAGGCGTATTCGACGAAAACACCTCCCGGTCCTATATCCTTCAGCTTATGGAGGTCACCCCCACCGCCGCCAACGTGGGGGAATACATTGAGATCGTAAAAGACAAATCTTTGCTGCGCCGCATTGCGGAGACCGCCGGAGACCTCACGGCCATGGTGCAGGAGGGCACCGGTACCGCCCAGGAGGTGCTGGATGCCGCCGAACAGCGCATCTACGCCATCCGGCAGGGCCGCTCCAGTCAGGGGCTCACGCCCATCTCCTCCGTGGTGCTGGACGTGTTGGACCGGCTGGAGGAGCTCTCCAAGCTGGACGCCGCCGTGCCCGGACTGTCCACCGGCCTCCCGGATGTGGACGCCGCCATCTCCGGCCTCAACAACTCCGACCTGATCCTGCTGGCCGCCCGTCCCGGTATGGGCAAGACTTCTTTTGCCCTGAACGTCCTTCTTCAGGTGGGCAAGTTCTCGGGCAAAACGGCGGTGTTCTTTTCTCTGGAAATGAGCCGGGAACAGTTAGCCATGCGCCTCATCTCCAACGAGGCCTTTGTCGATAACAAAAAGCTGGTGACCGGCCGGCTTTCCGATGAAGACTGGGACAAGATCGCCCTGGCCGCCGCCGCCCTGGGCCGCTCCAAGATCCTGATCGACGACAATCCCGCCCTCTCGGTCGCCGATATGAACGCCAAATGCCGTCGGGTGGATAACCTGGGGCTCGTCGTCATAGACTATCTCCAATTGATGCAATCCGCCGGCGGCAAGCAGCGCTACTCCGGCGAGAACCGTCAGCAGGTGGTGTCCGACATCTCCCGGGCCCTGAAGATCATGGCAAAGGAGCTCAATGTGCCCGTGGTGTGTCTTTCCCAGCTCTCCCGTGGACCGGAGAGCCGCCAGGACAAACGACCCATGCTCTCCGACCTGCGCGAATCCGGTGCCATCGAGCAGGATGCCGACATTGTCATGTTCCTTTATCGGGACGACTATTACAATGAGGATTCCGAGCTGCGGAACCTGGCGGAGTGCATCATTGCCAAAAACCGCCACGGGGAGACCCGAAAGGTGGAGCTCCAGTGGCTACCCGAGTACACCACTTTCTCCTCCATCGACCGGACCCATCAGGAGTACTGATTATGGATAAGCGCCCGGACTGTGCCATGAATCGGCTCATAGACGAATATGATATGCTGCCTCCGGGGTGTACCGTGGTCTGTGCGGTCTCCGGCGGAGCGGATTCCATCTGTCTGCTCCACCGGCTCAACCAGCTGCGGGCGATACGTCCCTTCACCCTGGTGGCCGCCCACTATAACCATCATCTTCGGGGCGCCGAGTCCGACCGGGACGAGGCCTTTGTGAAGCGCTGGGTGGAGGACTGGTGTGGCCCAGACCCAGCCGCGGGCCAGCCCCCCCTCCCTGCCGTCCGGCTCATCACCGGCGGAGGAGACGTCTCCGGGGAGGCAAAGCGCCTGGGCCTGGGCCTGGAAGAGACCGCCCGCCGGATGCGGTATGCCTTTCTGGAGGAGGCCGCGCGGGCCGTGGGTGCAGACCGGATCGCCACCGCCCACACCGCCGACGACAACGCTGAGACCGTCCTCCTCCATCTCATCCGGGGCTCCGGTCTCCAGGGCCTCACCGGCATCCGCCCCCGCCAGGGGCGGCTGGTCCGCCCCCTGCTCACCACCACCCGCCGGGAAATCGAGGATTATCTGGAGCTTTACCATATTCCCCACGTGGAGGACAGCACCAACCAGGACGACGCCTACACCCGGAATCAGGTCCGGCATCAGGTGATCCCCCTGCTGGATGAGATCAACCCCTGGTTTGTCCCCCGCATGGCGGACACCATTCGCTATCTCCGCTCCGACAACGACTATCTCTCCGCCCAGGCCGCGGCGGTCGCCCGCAGGGCGAGACCTACGGGCGACGGCGGGCTTTCGATCTCTGCCGCCCTCCTGGCCTCTCAGCCCGACCCCATCGCAGTCCGCATCGTGAGCTGTCTGCTGGGCCGTCTGGGGGAGTTTCAGTTCCGCGCCGCCCATCTTACCGCCGTGGTGGCCCTCTCCCGCTCGCCATCCCCCTCCGGAGCAGTGAGTCTGCCCCACAGCCTCACCGCCCGGCGTGTCTATGGGGAGCTGATCCTGGTCCGTGGGGCACGCCGCTCCCCCTCCTTTGCGCCTGTTTCCCTGTCCGTTCCCGGCGAGGCGGTCCTGCCCTCCATCGGCTGGACCATTGCCTGCCGCCGGGCCCCGGCACCGGAACAGCCGCCCGATACCCCAGACCACTTCTTTCTCGATCCCTCCCGTCTGACCGGTCCCCTGGTGGTCCGCCCCCGTTTGACCGGAGATACGATCACCCTCCCCCGGCGGCGTGCCAAGACAGTCAAAAAGCTACTCATCGACGCCAAGGTGCCCCGTTGGGACCGGGATCGTCTTCCCCTGCTGGCTGACGCATCAGGCCCTCTGTGGCTGGCAGGTTTCGGCCCCGACCAGGGCCGCCTCTCGTCTTCCGGCGCGCCGGCGCTGGAGGTCATCGCCCTCAGAACCGCTCCCGCTGAGGAGCTTCAGAATGAGTAAAGGATGGATATGGATATGCTGGAACAGGACATCGAACGGGTCTTATTCACCGAAGAGGCGCTCCGCACCAGAGTACAAGAGCTGGCCAAACAGATTGACCGGGACTACGCGGGCAGGGAGCCCATTCTCATCAGCGTCCTCCGGGGCTCCTTTGTCTTTATGGCGGATCTGGTGCGCTCCATCACCCTCCCCTGCACCCTGGACTTCATGGCCGTATCCTCTTACGGCGCCGGCACTACCTCCTCCGGTCAGGTGAAGATCACCAAGGACCTCTCGGAGAGCATCGAGGGCAAGGATGTCATCGTGGTGGAGGACATTCTGGACAGCGGCAACACCCTGAGCTATCTGCTCAAGCTGCTCCAGGCCCGGCACCCCGCCTCCATCCGGCTGTGTACGCTGCTGGATAAGCCCTCCCGCCGCACCAAGCCCGTGGAGGCCGACTACACCGGTTTTTCCGTAGACGACCTCTTTGTCGTGGGTTATGGGCTGGACTTTGCGGAAAAATACCGCAATCTTCCCTACATAGGCATCCTGAAGCCCTGTGTCTATGAAGAGGAGCTTGTCACGGCGGACTAAGTATCCCCACCCCATACAGAAGGACGTGGTACTTTCTTGAAAAAAATCAGCCTGCGGGACGTGGCCTTTTACGGCCTGATCCTGATGATCCTGGTGGGGACCCTCTGGACCCTCCAGAATATGAACGCCACCGCCGCCCCCTCTTATGCCCAGGTCCGCCGGGAGCTGGAACAGCAGAACGTGGAGCGCCTGGTGGTGGACAAAAACAACAACCTGACCCTCTTCCTGAAGGACGGGACCACCCTCTCCTACAAGCTCTACTCCCTGGAGCTCTTCCGGGAGGATTTCAACGAGCTCATTATAAAGCAGTGGCAGGCGGGCATCCTCGCTGACTACGATTATCCCCCCGACCCCACACCCTCTCCCTGGATGTCCTTCCTGCCATATCTGGCCATTTTTGTCATCTTCGGCTTTATGTGGTATTTTATGTTTCTGCGCCAGAACGGCGCGGGCGGAGGCGGAGACAAGACCGCCCGTTTTGGCCGTGCCCGGACCCGGACCCTGGCAGACCAGGGCGACAAAAAGGTGACCTTCGATAATGTGGCCGGCGCGGATGAGGAAAAAGAGGAACTCCGGGAGATCGTAGAATTCCTCCGGGACCCCAAGCGGTTTGTGGCCCTGGGGGCCCGTATCCCCAAGGGCGTGCTGCTGGTGGGCCCACCGGGCACCGGCAAGACCCTGCTGGCCCGCGCCGTGGCGGGCGAGGCCGGCGTCAACTTCCTCTCCATCTCGGGCTCGGACTTTGTGGAGCTCTATGTGGGCGTGGGCGCCTCCCGGGTCCGCGATCTCTTTGACCAGGCCAAAAAGGACTCCCCCGCCATCGTCTTTATCGATGAGATCGACGCCGTGGGCCGCCAGCGCGGCGCCGGCCTGGGCGGCGGCCATGACGAGCGTGAGCAGACCCTGAACCAGCTTCTGGTGGAGATGGACGGCTTTTCGGCCAACGAGGGTGTCATCGTTCTGGCCGCTACCAACCGGGTGGACATCCTCGATCCCGCCCTCCTGCGTCCCGGCCGGTTCGATCGGCAGGTCTACGTGGGGTATCCCGACATCAAAGGGCGGGAGGCCATTTTGAAGATCCACGCCCGCAATAAGCCCCTGGCGGACGACGTCTCCCTGGCGGAGCTTGCCAAGGCCACCGGCGGCTTCACCGGTGCGGACCTGGAGAACCTGATGAACGAGGCGGCCCTGCTGGCCGCCCGCCGGGAGGAGCGCTTCATCACCATGGAGGATCTCCACGAGGCGGTCATCAAAGTCATCGCCGGCCCGGAGAAGAAGAGCAAGGTGGTCACGCCCCGGGAACGGCGCCTCACCGCCTATCATGAGGCAGGCCATGCCGTGGTCAATCACAGCTTGGAGACCGCCGATCCGGTCCATCAGATCACCATCGTGCCCCGGGGCGGCGCAGGCGGCATGACCATCAGCCTACCCCAGGAGGACAAGAACTTCCTCTCCCGGACGGAGCTCACCGAACGCATTGCCTCTCTGCTGGGCGGACGGGTGGCCGAACAGCTCACCCTGGGGGATATCTCCACCGGCGCGGGCAACGACATCCAGCGGGCCTCTTCCATCGCCCGGAACATGGTCATGCGCTACGGCATGAGCGACCGGTTGGGTAGCGTCACCTTCGATACCGGCCATGACGAGGTCTTTATCGGTCGGTCCATGGCCCAGGCCAAGAGCTATTCGGAGGAGGTCGCCGGTATCATCGACGAGGAGGTCAAGACCCTCATCGACAACGCCTACGCCCGGTGTGAGTCCATTTTGAAGGCGCACGCCAAGGAGTTGGACCTGGTGGCGCGCTACCTGCTGGAGCATGAGACCATGGACTCCAAGACCTTTGAGCAGGTCTTTACCGACCCGGCCTCTCTGCAGGCCCAGCTCCCCGCAGACGGGGACGGCGACTCGGCCTCCGACCCCTGGCCGGAACCCGGCAACGGCGATGCGTGAGCCCATCCGCACCCTGCTGGGCGACATCACACAGATCCGGGCAGATGCCATCGTCAACGCCGCCAATCCCTCTCTTCTGGGAGGAGGGGGTGTGGACGGGGCCATCCACCGGCGGGCCGGCCCGGCCCTCCTGGCTGAATGCAGGACCCTGCACGGCTGTAAAACAGGGAGCGCTAAAATTACAAAAGGTTATTCTCTGCCCGCAAAATACGTTCTGCATACCCCCGGTCCGGTATGGCACGGCGGCGGACATGGGGAGGAGGCTATGCTGGCCTCCTGTTACCGCTCCTGTCTGGAACTGGCCCTGTCGCATGACTGCCGGACCGTCGCCTTTCCCTCCATCAGCACCGGCGTCTATCGATTCCCTCTGGACCGGGCCGCCCCCATTGCCGTCGGAGCGGTGCGGGGATTCCTCACCTCCCACCCAGCCGCCTTTGACGAGATCCTCTTCGTCTGTTTTGACGAAAAGACCAAACACGCCTATGACATGGCACTGGAACGCAGATAATATAAAAGGCAGCCCGTCTCTTGGCTGAGGACACAAAAGGTCAAGCAGCGTAATGTACGAGAGTACATTACGCTGCTTGACCTTTTAGATCGAGTTTTGCAAGCACCTGTGCGTCCTCCATCGCGCCGATGAAGGTATACGCTGCTGCCGGTGGCCGCTGCTTCTGTCACCATCATGAATAACAATTTCTTTAATCAGATCTCGAAGCATTCCTGGGGTCAGTTCCTCAAGTGTATTACTCGCCATCTTTAATATGATCTGGCCGCGATGAGCGCGGAGCGGGGAGCCCCAGTCCGCACAGTACAACATTCCAGAGAACAGCGCAGGAATTCTTGCTTAGTGAGGCGTTTCCGGTGAGCGCGTATCCTTTGAATTGTTTAATTGTTTTTGAAAAATACCCCAACTCCGTGTTGGAGTTCTGTATTACAAAACTACCGTCCGGCCTGATAATATGATAATACATCAGCTACTCTTCATCCTCTAAGGAAAGGAAATCGGTGATGTACTCCAGTGGGACGGCTGCTATCAGTCCAGTGCTCATACTGCCATCCTGCATAGGGTAAGCAGTAGCATCAACGCCAAACAATACCACTAGATTTCCAGCAGGATCACTACCTAACGCGACTCTTTGCTCTCCTCGTACTAATGCTTCTACAAAGGGCTCCGGGTTCAGTGGCTGTATTGATTGTCCACAAAGAGTCTGAAAATCTCCCTCAGTAGAACAAAGTGCTAAATAGTCAAAGTTCCTGACCTGTGCCCTGTAAACAAGTTCCTCATATAACTTTTCTTTATTGTTATTATCTGCTGAGACAGCAGAAACAATGCCGCTGACCTGATCAAAACGCAACTTAATAACAGTTTCAAAGTGTCTGGACATTTGTTCATTCATTCTAGACATATAAATTTGACCAATTTCGTAAACGGCCTTTTCACTCTTTCGACTCATGTAGATTCCGAGCAGGCTAATATCCGGGTTCCAGAAAAATACTAGTTAGCACGCAATGGAAAGAGATATCCTTTCCCGCTTGCTGGTGAGTTTCCCAAGCCCCTGGCCCGACACAAAACGTGCGGGCCGAACACCACGCGAACGTGGTGGCTTGCGCGTCCTTGCGGACGCTTCTATTCCGGAGGCATAGCAAAAGCCGGAAACGGAGTCAAGGGTAAAATAAATGCGCTACGCGCACCCCTGACATCGCTTCCGGCCTTTGTCTTTGGGCAGGCAAAGCAAGGTGTATTGCTCTGCCTCGGCTCCATAGAAGCGATCTTATGCACCCGGCTCGGCCATCTTCTCGCCTCATTTCCTGGAGGCAGCTATCCGGAAATGGGTATGAAAAAGGGACACTGCTTCAAGTCAGTGTCCCTTTTCGTGTATTTTTCTTAAAACCCTCGCCCGTTTAGCCGCCTATCCGAATCATGGTTTCTTTCCTTATTCGTCATCAGCCCTTGAGGGACGGGCGGCCTTTTATATTGCAAGCTTCCGTTTCAATTGAGGTAGGCCGCCGGATTTACCGCCGTGCCGTTGATGCGGATCTCAAAGTGGCAATGGCTGCCGGTGGAGCGCCCGGTGGAACCGGCCTTGGCGATGGTCTGCCCCTGATAGACCTTGTCGCCCGCAGAGACCAGCAGGCTGGAATTGTGTCCGTAATAGGTTTGCTCGCCGTTGCCATGGTTGATGATGACCAGGTAGCCATAACTGCCCTTGTACCCCGCAAAGGTGACGGTACCGCCGTCAGAAGCCTTTACCGAGGTGCCGTAGGGAACGGCGATATCCAGTCCGGAGTGGTAACTGTAAGAGCCGAAAATGGAGCGGTAGCCAAAGCGGGATGTGATGCGCCCATAGACTGGCCAGATATAGTTCCCTGTGGGATACCAGGTGGGCCGCTCTTTGGTCCCGACTGCGATGACCTTCTCCGTGGCCTCCCGCAGGACAGTGGTAGAGGTGACGTTGCGCTCCTTTTCCACACCGTTGACATAAGTCACGTCGGCGGTCACCAGCGCCTCGCCGGGGATACCGGCATCCAGCACCTTGGACTCGCCCTGATACATGCTGTCATTCTCCACTTCCCGGACCTCGCAGGCGATCTCCTCATGGTAGGTGAGGCTGTCCACCGTCTGCACCCCCAGGAAGGGGATCTCCTCTTTGATGTTCAGGATCTGGCCGATATACAGCTTGTTGATGTCGACACCGGGGTTAAGCTCCTCCATCTCGGCCATGGTCATATCATTGTCGAAGGCCAGAGCCATAAAGGTATCGCCCTTTTGAACCTCGTAGGTGGTCTGCCCGTTGGTGTTTTCCGTGAGCATGGCCAGCATGGCGGCGGTGTCCTGCTGAACATCGGAGGGCGTGTACTCCCGGGTGATGTGGACGTTCTTGGTGTAACTTACGGAAACCGTGTTCTCCGTCACGTAGGGAGCCGCCAACTGCTCCAACATTCCGTCCAGCGCCGCCCGATCCGTGGCCGCACCCACGAACTGGCCGTCCACCGTGAGGACATAGCTCTTCATGACCTCACCGATCTGATCAAAGAGATAGGTCTCAAATTCAGCAGCCGGGGTAATCTGATCCTGTCCGGTGAGGGCCACCTCGTAGCTCACCTCGTGCGCCAGGTGGTAGTCATAGCCCAAAATATCGGAGGCCCGCTCTTCCACGCGCTCCACCGCCTGCCGGAACACCGACTGGTCTCTTACGAGCCCCACATCCACGCCGTCTACCGTAACAACATAGGCCGGGGTGTACATCGTGCCCACCACAGCGGCAATGCCTATCACGGCTGTCAGCGCCAGAAATGGCAACGGCGCCATTTTGGGCCGCCCGGCAACAGCGGACCGAGTCCGGTGATATACCCGGATGCCCTGCAGCCGGAACACGCGTCCCTGCGCAACCCCCGCCTCCATCAGCTTGCGGAACCGCTCTCCTGCGCGCTCAGCCTTCTCTCTCCCGCCCTGAGCAGACGGGGCGCGGCCTTTGCGCTGCGTATGGAGCGGGAACTCTTCCTGCGGCGCCCGTAGGATCTCATCCATGCAGACGAAGCCTCCCTTATGCGTTAGTCAGAAAATCCGATCAAAATAATCGGAGAATAATGACAGAGCGATAATAAATGATTACAAAAGGTTACAAAAGTAATGATACACGCTTTTCCGTACAGCGTCAAGTCCTTTTTGGTAAGAAACGGTCGAGTCCATTCCCGCTCTTTTGATGGAGTAACGCCGCAATATGTTGCGGATTCCTGCCTCTATTTTATAAATATCCACCATTTATCGGGTCACAGGTTCCAAGTGCGCCCTCTGCGCAGAGCGAATTTTTCGTGATTTTGCTGTAACATTCCTGTAACAATGCCTATGCGGCCAGTCCCCCGGCCATCGGAGCGAGCGCGATCATCACCAAGCTGAACGCCATGGAGGACACGGAGATGAGCGTGGCGCGCTGATCTGAGGGCAAGTTTTCGTTGAGCCGGCTGCCCGTCAGCGTCTCGAGCGCGTCGTCACAGGCTACGGCCAGGAGGCCGCCGGCAGCCATCAGATGGACGGCCCCTGTAAGCGGCATCAGGCATCCCACGGTTACCCCCACAGCGCAGAGCGCCCCGGCCCTACGGTAGGAGAGCCGGGAAAGCGGCAGCGCCAGCCGTGCTCCAGCCACACCCCCCAGCTCGATCAGCAGCAGAAGCGGCCCCAGCAGTGCAGAGGGTGCGCCGGCGCGGACCAGCGCGTCCTGGAGAAAAAAACGCAGCAGTGTGGCGCAGGCGCCCACTAGGGCGTTAAAGAGCATAAGCCCCACCGTCCGGGGATGGGCGGCCAGAAAGCCGAGGGCCTCCCGGCCGCAGTTCTCCAGGTGTTCCGGCAGGTCCCGAAGAGCGGGCCTGCTCCGTGCCCTTTGGGCATCCGTGACTTCCGGCTCGGCCAGGCGGCAGGTCAAGGCGGCGGCCAGCAGGGAGAGCAGCAGATCGACGCCGTATCCCCGGACATATCCCAGCGCCGCCGCTGCCCCGGCGCACAGGGTGGAGAGCGCCTGCGCACCGCGCCACAATGTATTCTGTAAGGAAGAGATGCGGAGATAGTCTCTTTCCCGTCCCGCCTGGAGCAAAGAGTCGTAGGTAATGGCCTCCCTCGCACCGGAGGCCAGGTTATATGCCATTGCGTTGAGCGCCATGGCCAGGCACACCCCTGCCATAGACTGTGAGAGCGTCATGGCGGCGGCGGAGCAGGCGAACATGGTCTGACTGGCAATCAGCGTCCTGCGGCGGCCCAGAACGTCGGCCAGCATACCGGACGGCACTTCGCAACAGAAACTGACCACATGGAAAAACGCCTCTGCCACCCCCACTTGAAACAGGGAAAACCCCCGTCCCACCAGCAAAAGGACCCAAACACCCCCCGCCAGCCGAATATTCCCCCAAAACTCCAGCCGCAGAAGCGTGCGGAGCTGTTCTTCAATCTCAAACATCTTTTTCATTCCCTTGTTTTCAAAGTATCACCGCAACAATTTGTCACAATAAATTTGTGAAAAGTGGTTGTATCCATTTTATATCTCTGATAAAATGTTGCATTATCAACCAATTGCTCCCCTTTGTCCCCGTCCGCCCCTGTATATCTATGGAAGAAAGGAATTGGGACCTATGAAGAAGCTGATGAGAAACCCCATTGCGGTCCTGGTCTGCGGTATGGCCTCTCTGCTGTTGTTTGGCCTTATCTATGTCTGGTCTATTTTTGTCGCGCCCCTTGAGGCCGAATTTGGCTGGACCCGCGCAGAGACCTCGGTAGCCTACACCCTCTCCATGCTCTGCCTCTTTGTAGGAATGGCCCTCAACGGCGTGCTCGCGGCCCGCCTGTCGCAAAAAACCGCTCTGATGCTGGGGATCACTTTGGCGGTATCCGGCTTTTTGGGCAGCTCCTGTACGGTCTCCCTTTTTACTCTCTACCTTTTTTACGGGGTCTTTGTGGGCACGGGCATCGGTATTTGCTATAACGCCTGGCTGACCGGAGTGGTCCACTGGTTTCCTGGCCGGAGTGGTTTTGTTTCCGGCATCCTGCTGGCCGGCTTCGGCATGGGCGGCCTGTTGTTCAGTCCTCTGCTCTCCCACTTTGTAACCTCTGGGCCGGGCTGGCGAAATGTTTTCCGCATGATCGGCATCGTCCTTCTGGCTGTCTCCGTCCTGACTGCGGGATTTCTCCTCCAGGAGCCGCCGCAGGCCGGCAACGGCAAAAAGGACTCCTCCGCAAGCCATGATTTCACCACAAGGCAAATGCTTGCTTCCCCCAGCTTTTACCTTTTTTCAATTTGGAAGGTTATTTTGTCCCTTTTGGGTCAGGCCGTGATCGGACAGGCGGCGCTGATCGCGGCGGACATCGGGATGCCCGCCACGTTGAGTGCAATTGGCGTCGGCCTGCTCAGCGCCGGAAACGGCCTTGGCCGCCCGCTTTCCGGCTGGCTCGCCGACCGCTTTGGGAGCTGGAAGCTCATGGTGGCCCTTTCCGCCATCTTTGTTTTCCTGTCCATAGGAATGGTGGCGGCCTATCAGGGCAGCTATGCCCACCTGCTCATCCTGCTCTTCGTTCTGCTGGGGCTGGCCTATGGAAGCATGGCTCTGCTGGCCTCCTCTTTTACCGGAGAGATCTACGGCATGAAGTATTACCGTTTAAACTACGGCGTTGTCTCCTCTACCTCTATCGTGGGTACCCTGGTAGCCTCTTACATCAGCATCATCAAAACCGCCACCGGCTCTTACCTGAATTTCTTCTATATCATGATAGGAGCCAGCCTCTTCTCTTTCCTCAGCGTGGTGATTCTGCCCTTCTCAATCCGGCGTATGAACCGAAAATATGCACATACCTAAAAGGGAAGCCGCGCTGCCATTTTCAGCGCGGCTTCCTCCTGCAGGGCACAGAAAAGCCGCGGCGGAATGCCGCGGCCGGTGTCTATGGGATACGCTTCACCGCCGTGGGGTCCGCAAAAAGGGCGCAATAATCCCGTTGGCGGCAAAGACATTTCCTTTTAATACCATTATGAGCCGATTCTTCCAACCCATATCGCACCCTCCTCCCCACGCGTTTTCTTCACTATAACAGGATTCCCTCCTCCTGTCAATCCGGTACACCGGCTTCTCCTTTTCAAAATATTCCACCCTGCGCCATGCTCCTTGCCATGGAACAAAGACCGGCGCACAGCTCCAAGAGCTGTGCGCCGGTCTTTCCGCATTCTGTTCCGCTCAGAAGCCGCTTTATCCTACAGCGGGCGTCATGAGCCGCTGCAGGATCACCGCGAGCTGCGCCCGTGTCGCCGGGCCGCCGGGGTCCAGCTCCCCATTGTCCCGCCCGGTGATCAGTCCGGCCCCCACGGCATGGGCCATGCCCTCGCGGGCCCATGCGTGGACGCTGTCCACATCGGAGTATATGTCCAATACGCCGTTAGCCAGCTCCTCTCCCGCATATTGGCTGTATCGGTAGAGGAAAACCGCAAGCTGCTCCCGGGTAACGATATCCCCGCCGCCGAAACTCCCGTCGCTGCGTCCGGCCGCAATGCCGTTTTCCTCCGCCCAAGCCACGGCGTCGGCATAGAAATACCATGCCTCTACATCTGCAAAAGAGCTTCCGCCCTTGGGGGCGGGGCTGCCCGCCATACGCCAGAGGACAGCGGCCACCATACCCCGGGTCACCTGCCCGTCGGGTGAAAAGGTGGTGGTCGTCGTCCCGTTCATGATCCCTCCGTCGGATACCGCTGCAGCTGCTTCTGCATACCATGCGCCGGAGGGCACATCGGTGAAAGCTGCTGCGGCGGCCGGGCCCGTCACTGCTGCCGTCAGGCCCAGTGCCAGCATCAGCGCGCAAATTTTTCGCTTCATTTCCACTCACCTGCTTTTTGATCTATTGAGGTCTTCGCAGGCTACATTTTACGGCATGGTTGTTTCGAATCTGTGAACAGAGTGGAAAAATAGCAAAGAAAATTTTTCTGTTATCTGGCCAGGGCCCAATTGAGCATCAGGAGCAGTCCGAATCCGGGTACGCCCAGCAGCCCCATGACCAAGGCGTTGGCCAGGTTGACTCCCAGGCCCACACCGATCAGCGGCCCCAGCGGGCTCAGCGCCGCCAGCGCGGCCAGAGAACACAGGGTCCGCAGACAGAGTCGGGTCAGGTATTGGATGGGCTGCCGCAGCAGAAGCAGCGCGGCCACTGCCACCAGTCCCACCAGGAGCCAAGGCAGTGTGTCGGTCAAAAAGCCTTCCACCGCTCAGGCCTCCTGTCCCTCGAGCTCCTTGACCCGCCGCAGCAGGTAGGAGTATCGTGCCTGAAGAGAATTGATCTCAAAGACATAGGACTCGATCAAGTCCGGGTCCCCGGTGCCGTTAAACCCCACATAAGCTTGGTTGATGAGGGTCCGGGTCCGGATCAGGCCCTCCCGCAGGGCCCGCAGCTCCTCGTCCCGCTCGTTTTCCGCCCGCCGGCGGAAGAAAAACACCTTGTTTTTGGCCGCCTCCGTCATAGGTGGACCGCCTCCTTTCTTTTTAAAATGTTTATTTTCAGTTTGGGCAAATATGACACGTCCTATACCGAAAAATGCCAGGTATTTCTTTGCCCCCTCTGTGCACACTAGATCTCGGACAGGTTGGAAACGACCTTCCGCTGGACAAGACATCTCCTTTTAAGCCGGTGCCGGGCGACGTCGCCCTCTGGCGAAAGGCGAAAGGAGAAGCCTGCATTGGGCAGTGTTTCTCTGAAAACAAATCCCCAAAGCCAAAGCGGAACTTCCACCGTCCAACATCCGGTCCGCCCACGCAAGGAGTGCTTCCAAGGCGTCGGGACAGCGGATCGAAAAGGCCGCCGCGCTCCATAGAGTGCGGCGGCCTCTGCATATATGCCTCTCCGGACTCTCCATCTGGGCAAAGGCGGATGCACAGCCTCTCCGCCGCATATGGGCGCAGGGTGGGGTGTGAACGCCGCTTCTTTGCTCTTCACTTCTTTCTCAGTCGCGCATTTTTTACATTTTCTCTTGACATCAGAGCGGGGATTGCGTATAATGTTATTCGTCGCTTGCAGGTGTAGCTCATCTGGTAGAGCGCCACCTTGCCAAGGTGGAGGTAGCGAGTTCGAGCCTCGTCACCTGCTCCAGGAAAAGAAAGACACGACATATGTCGTGTCTTTCTTTTTTTAATTTGGCGGCCTTGGGACGCGTTGCGCCAAAAGAAAAATACGACTGCAGTCGTATCTTCCTCTTTATCCCCGCCATTGGGCATACCTTTCCCTTGCGCTGCAAAGGCTGCTCTTTTTTCCTCTTTTTTATTTTTTCAGGCAAACTTTTTCTCCCCCTGTCGTGTCTAATCATCAGAAACACGAAAGGACGGGAACTCCCATGGTCCAGACCTCCAAAAACACTTCCGGCAAGCGGACCGCCCGGCGGAACCGCTCTGCGCTCCGCCTCCCCGTTGCCGTGCTCCTGATCTCCCTCACCCTGGTGGGTGGGCGCTCTCTGCTCTCTCCCGGCCAGGGCGCGGAAGCGCCCATGCTTCCGGAACCGGTCCCCGCTGTCACCCAGACGCCCTCCCCCACCCCGGTTCCTACCCCATTCCCTGTCCCTACCGCTCTCCCTGCCCAGGAGACGCATCCGTCCGCTCCTTATGACTACACCGTCCCCGTTCCCGCCTCCGACCCCGCCGAGGCTTCCTGGTTCTCCGACGCCGCTTTCCTGGGGGATTCCCTCACTGACGGCCTGCTCCTCTACAGCGGCATCCGGGGCGCCGACAACCTGGCCTATAAGGGCCTTACCGTGCAGTCCATCCGTACCGACAAAGTCATCAAGACCGACAGCGGCAAGGTGACTCCCCTGGAGGCCTTGGGCACCAAAACCTATGGGAAGGTCTATCTGCTTCTGGGCGTGAATGAGTTGGGCTGGTATAATGACCAGAGGTTCTACAAAGCCTACGGGGGGTTGCTCGATCTGGTGCGGGATGCACAGCCGGACGCACAGATCTATTTGCAGACCCTGCTGCCTGTGACCGCGGAAAAATCGGACAGCCATGCTTATCTCACCAATGACAAGGTAGAGACCTACAATGCCCTCATCGCCGAGCTGGCCGCGGAGAAAGAGGTCTACCTGGTGGATCTCCACGCCTCCTTTGCAGGCGATGACGGCGCGCTGTGCCCGGAGGAGAGCACTGACGGCGTCCACCTCACCAAGTCTGCCTATCAGCGCTGGCTGGAGGTCCTGCGCACGCACACCGTCAGCAAATAGGCCGCCCTTGCCCATTGCGGACCTTTCGCCTCGCCATCCACGGCCATGGATGCGCCCTATCCTAACAGAGAAAGAAGCTGCCGCCCCTTTGAGATCGACCGCCCCGGACACCCGCCAGCTCCTGGTGGACCATATCACAGCCGGACAGACGGATTTTTACCGCCTGGTGTTCAGTTATGTCCAAAATCGGGATGCAGCCCTGGATGTGGTCCAGGAGGCCGTCGTAAAGGCCCTCACCAAGGTGGACACGCTGCGGGAACCCGCCTATCTCAAGACCTGGTTTTATCGGATCTTACTCAATGAGTGCATGAACCACTTCCGGCAGAGCCGGAGACTTGTCCCCCTTGAAACGTCCCTGGACGAGCGCGCGACCGAAGGGCGGGACCCGGGAGAGCGCCTGGACCTCTATGATGCCATCGGCAAGCTTTCCCCCCGTGAACAGGCGGTGATCCGGCTGCGTTTTTTTGAAGACATGAAACTGGAAGAGATCGCCCAGTGCACAGGGACGAACCTGAATACAGTAAAGTCCCGGCTCTACAAGGCTCTCAAGAAACTCAAGGAAATGACAGGAGAGGAGATCGAACATGAATCCTGAATTGGAGCGCGCAAAAGAGCGTTATCACAGTGTGGAGCCTCCGGAAGAGCTGGCCTTTGCGGTGGCCACCGCCGTCCGGGCGGGCGACCAGGCCCGCCGGAGCAGGCACGCCCTGCGCCGGAGCCTGGGCACAGCCCTGGCCAGCTGCGCCTGCTTTGTCCTTCTGGTCAATACCAGCCCCACCTTTGCCCAGGCGGTATATGAGGTGCCGGTGCTGGGCCGGCTCGCCCGCATTTTTACCGTTGCGGAATATCAGATTGAGGACCAGGAGCACCTCATCGACGTGCGTCTCCCGGCCCTGGAGAACACCGGCCACACTGCGCTGGAGCAGCGCATCAACACCGAGATATCCACCCGCATCCAGTCCCTTCTGGACGAGGCGGAGGAGAGGGCGCGGTCGGCCAGGGCGGCCTATATCGCCACCGGGGGCGAGGCGGAAGACTTTATGCCCGTTATCATCGATGTGGACTATGAGATCAAATGCCAAAATGACCGGTATCTCTCTTTCCTGATCACGGAAACAGAGACCCAGGCCACCGCTTTCCAGCAGCTCTATCCCTACAGCATCGATCTGGAAAGCGGAAAGGAGCTGACCCTTCGGGATCTGCTCGGCCCCGACTGGAAGGAGATCGTCAACGCCTCTGTACGGGAACAGATCGCCCAGCGCAGTCAGGACCCCGACCATGTTTACTGGGGCGGCGACGAGTACAGCGAGGCATTTACCTCCATCCGGGACAACCAGCCCTTTTACCTGAATGAGGCGGGCCGTCCGGTGGTCCTGTTTGAAAAGTATGAGATCGCCCCAGGCTATATGGGCGTGCAGGAGTTTGAGATCCCATCGTAAGACTGAGGGCCGCTCCCCGTTGGGGAGCGGCCCTTCTTAAAAAGTGGATTCCCCACCTTTTGGACGATCTCATTTATCTCTGATATTCAAATTCCAGATTATAGAGGCACACGGTGTCTCCGTCCCGGACGCCCTCGGCCTCCATCCGGTCAAAGAGGCCGGACTCCCTCAGAATACGATCAAACCAGTTTCGAGACTCCACATCTCCAAAATTGACATTGGCCATCAGCCGCTGGAGCCAGGGCCCATCCACCATCCACACATCGTCCACCTTCTCGATGCTCACCTCTCCGCTGGTATCGATCTCCGGCGGAGCGGGTACATAGTCGGGTTCATACACGGTGATGGGGGGCAGTCCGGCAAGCTCTCCGGCTGCGGCGCGCATCAGCTCCTCCACCCCCTGGTGGGTGGCGGCGGAGAGCGTAAAGAAGCGCATCCCCCGCTCCTCCACATGTGCCTTGAGCCTCTCCAGCAGGGCGGGGTCCTCTGCAATGTCCGCCTTGTTGCCCGCCACCAGCATGGGGCGGGAGGCCAGCTCGGGACTGTACTGCCGGAGCTCCTCATTGATGGTCTCAAAGTCCTCCACCGGGTCCCTGCCCTCCCGGCCGGATACATCCACGATATGGATGAGCAGACGGCAGCGGTCCACGTGCCGGAGGAAGTCATGCCCCAGTCCGGCTCCCTCTGCGGCGCCCTCGATGATGCCCGGGATATCGGCCATGACGAATGAGACCCCCTCGTCCACATAGACCACGCCCAGATTGGGAAAGAGGGTGGTAAAATGGTAGTCTGCGATCTTGGGCCGGGCCTTGGACACCACGGAAAGGAGCGTGGATTTTCCCACATTGGGAAACCCCACCAGACCCACGTCAGCTAACAGCTTCAGCTCCAGGACCACCTCCCGCTCTTGGCCGGGAAGACCGGCCTTGGCAAAGTTGGGGACCTGCCGGGTAGGGGTGGCGAAGTGCTTATTGCCCCATCCGCCATTGCCGCCCCGCGCCAGCACGAAGGGCTCCCGCGTGGACATGTCGCAGATGATCTGCCCGGAGGCCGCGTCCCGCACCACCGTGCCCAGAGGCACCTTGATGACCATGTCCTCCCCATCCCTGCCGGAACAGCGTTTTCCGGTGCCGTCCATGCCGTTTCCGGCCACATACTTGCGCTTATAGCGGAAGTCCATCAGGGTAGACATATGGTCGTCCACCCGCAGGATCACGTCGCCGCCCCGTCCGCCGTCGCCGCCGTCCGGTCCGCCCGCGGCCACATATTTTTCCCGGTGAAAGGACACGGCTCCGTTGCCGCCCTTGCCGGACTTCACCAGGATCTTTGCGGTATCCACAAATGCCGGCATGATGACACCTCCTGTATCTCTTCCCAATTTTCCCACACATAGAAAAGGCCCCGAACGACGCGCGTTCGAGGCCTTTAGTATGCCCAGGTTACTGCGCGATCTCCACAATGGAGACCTGCTTGCGGTCCTTGCCCAGCCGCTCGAACTTGACCTTGCCGTCCTTGAGGGCGAACAGGGTGTCGTCGCTGCCCTTGCCCACGTTGACGCCGGGGTGAATATGGGTGCCGCGCTGCCGCACCAGGATATTGCCGGCCAGGACGAACTGACCGTCGCCTCGCTTCACGCCCAGGCGCTTGGACTCGGAGTCACGGCCGTTACGGGTGGAGCCGACGCCCTTCTTGTGGGCGAAAAACTGAAGACCGATGTTCAGCATGGTATTACACCTCCATGTCTAAGACAATAATATGATCCGGATACTCCTCATGCAGGTCCGCAAAGTAGACCATCATGGCTGTCAGAAGGGTCTGACATGTGCTCTCATTGGTCTGCCCCAACCCGCCGGGAAGCTTTAGGGAGATGGACGTATCCTTTTCCCGCACCTTCACCGCGGCTTCCAAACCCAGCACGTCGTTGACGGCGCACTCGGCCAGCCGGACCGCGCTGGTGACGGCTGCACAGAGGATATCCTCTCCCGCGGGGGCGAGGCCGCTGTGTCCCTTGACCTCAAAGCCGGTGATCCGGCTGCCCTCGGAAGTAAATGTGACCTCGATCACTTGAACTCAGGCCTCGATCTTTTCGATCTGCACCTTGGTATAGGGCTGACGATGACCCTGGCGACGGCGGTAGCCCTTCTTGGGGTTATATTTGAAGATCATGACCTTCTTGCCCTTGCCGTTCTTCACAACGGAAGCGCTGACTTTCGCACCCTCCACCACGGGGGCACCGAAGGTGGCCTTGTCCTCACCCAGCACAGCCAGGACCTTATCGAAGGTCACGGCCTCGCCAGCCTCGGCGTTCAGCTTCTCGATGAAGAGGGTGTCGCCCTCGGCCACCTTGTACTGCTTACCGCCGGTCTCGATGATCGCATGCATTCTTTTGATTCACTCCTTCATTACGGGCTCGCTGTCGGGGGAGGAGGGAAATCCCTCTCTTTTCTGCCGCGCGTGCGCGCTGGGGCGCTCCGCACTTTGTTCCCATTCAAAGCGGCTATAATAGTATATCAGCACATTTCTGGAAAGTCAATGGCTTTTTTCAGCCCTTTCCAGGGGTTTCAAGTCCTCCAAAGTACCATCCGGTCACGCCGTTTTTCTTGCAGAGACAACCCCGGCTGGTCTCCTCCACAATGGAGAGCGCATCTCCCGGCTCCACCCCCAAGCGATAGTCGCTGATGTCCTCGCACCAATCCCGGTCCCCTTGCCTTCTCAGATACTTGGTGGGCACCTCCAGCGTCCGGCCCGTGGACGCCTGCCGGCACAGGGAAAATTCCTCTCCCCGCTCCAACACCTCCACGTCGTCGTCGGTCCAGTGGATCACAACGGCGTCCCGCCCTTCTTCCTGCCGGTCCAGCGCCGTCTTCACCGGGCAGTCGTCATAGCTGATCCAGGAGAACGCCTCGCTGCCCGCCTCCGGGATCACCAGCGCGTTGAGCTGTCCGTCCCGCTTGAGCACACAGCCGCCGTCGATGCTGATGATCTTCCGCGTCCGTTCGATGATGGGATTGGAACAGAGGCGGTCCCCCCGATAGAGTGCCACAGGCCAGTGCCCCACCACGCAGTATTTGGGGAAGACGCGGCCCTGACCCAGGAAATCGTCATTTTTCATGCACTGCCAAGCATCCAGCTCCTCCATGTGCGCATAGGAGGGCACCCCGCCATGGACAAAGACAAGGTGCTCAGACTCTAGAATGGTGGGCAGCGACCGCAGGAACTCCAGTTCGGACCGGAATCGCTCCAGCAACAACATCCGCAGACCGGGCAGGTCCCCGGGCCCTCTCACTTCCATCCCCGCCTCCGCGGCCATCTGCAAAATAAGCGCTCTCTCCCCCCACACGCTGAGGTAGAAGCGATAGAAATCCCGGCCCAGCTCCCCGTTACCATAGATAAAGTCCACCGCCAGATTGTCACAGTTGCCGCACAGGGCGTACACTGTGTGGGTGGCGGAGAGCTCCATGATGTACCGCAGCGTGGCCAGACTGTCCCGCCCCTTTTCCACCAGATCCCCCACCAATACCAGGATATCCTCCCTGGAGAAGCCTGCCTTCGCCAGAAGGGCCTGGAACCAGGGGAGATTGCCGTGGATGTCGCTGATGACCAGGATACGGCGCCCCGCCGGAAATTCTACTTGCTTGACCACTGCTTTCATGGGTTCACCTCGGAGAGATCATGATGATTTATTATACCATTTTTTCATGGAATGGGAAGCGGCCTGGGGAAAAGATCAGCGGGGTCGCCCAGCCTGAAAAAATCACAAAGAGCTTCGGAGATGGTCACAGCCATCTCCGAAGCTCTTTGTTCAGATCCGAATCGAAGGCGGCCGGTCTTATCCCTTCGCCACTTCCTGTTTGGCGGCCAGGGCCACCCAGCCATCCCGGTCCTTTCTGCCCACTACACGGAGGCCATTGCGCTCCAGGGCGGCGCACACCTCCTCCGCGCGGGTGTCAATAATGCCGGAGCACAGAAATACCCCACCGGGGGCCAGCAGCCCTCTCGCAGGAAGAGACAGGGGAATGATGACGTCCGCCACGATATTGGCCAGCACCATATCGTACCTCTGCCGGGCCAGCTCCGCCCGCAGCGCCATATCGGTGAGCACGTCGCTGGCCCGGACCGTATAACGGTCCCGCCCGATGCCGTTCATGGCCGCATTCTCATAGGCCACACCCACCGCTTTGGGATCGATGTCCACGCCTACAGCCTCCCGGCTGCCCAGCAGCAGGGCCGCGATGGACAAGATCCCGCTGCCACAGCCCAAGTCCAGAGCACTCTCCCCCTCCCGGGCAAACTCCTCCACCCACTCCAGGCACAGCCGGGTGGAGGCGTGAGAGCCGGTACCAAAGGTGAGCCCGGGATTCAGATACAGCGCCGTCCGGCCGTCCGGCACGGCCTCCCCACGCTCCCACTCGGGGACAATATACAGCCGCTGTCCCACGGCCATGGGTTTGTAGTATTTCTGCCAGCTTGTGGCCCAGTCGTTCTCCCGGAGCCTTGCGGTGGTATAGGGCAGGTCAATGCCCTCCATCCACTTCGCCAGTTGTCCCTGTCCGTCGGCGTCGTCGGTGACATAGAACTTGATGCGGGCCGCTCCCTTCATGCGCTCCAGAAGCTGGTCATCCACATAGTCCCAATACTGCCGGTTCTGTTCCAGGAAAGACTTGAAATCCTCCTCGTCCTCAATGACAAGGCCGGTGGCGCCGTTTCCCGTGAGCCTGGCGGACAGGCTGTCCAGCTCCGCTCCGGTGGTCTCCACCGTGACCTCCAGCCATACGGCATCCATCAGCGCTCTCTCCCCATGAAGAAGAGGGCCATTGTGCCCGGGCCGGAGTGGGCCCCGATGACCGGGCCCACATTATTGATGATGATCTCCTTTACGCCAAAGCGTTTGCGCACATCGTCGGCCACCCGCTCCGCCTCCTCGAGACAGTCACCGTGGCTGATAAATACGGTCTGCGCTCCGGGATCGATGGCAGTCTGCTCCATGTGGTCGACCAAGGCGGTCAGGGAGGCGTGACGCCCTCTGGCCTTGCCCATATTGATGAGGTGCCCCTCGTTGTCCACATGCAGGACCGGCTTGATCTGAAGCATGCTTCCCACCACGGCGGTGGCGGCGGAGACCCGTCCGCCCCGCTTGAGGAAATGGAGATCATCCACGGTAAACCAGTGGCACAGGTTAAGCTTGTGGGCCTCCGCCCAGTCCCGAACCGCCTCGATGCTACCGCCCTTGTTCTTCTCCTGCACGGCGTACCAGACCAGCAGCCCCTGGCCCAGGGAGGCGCAGAGGGTGTCCACCGTATAGATCTTGCGCTCCGGGTACTTGGCGGCAAGCTCCTCCACGGCAATGGCGGAGGACTGGTAGGTGGCTGAAAGGCCAGAGGAAAAGGCCAGGATCAACACATCCTTTCCCGCCTGCAGCATGGGCTCCAGCAGCGCCGTGAACTCCCCTACATTGACGGCGGCGGTGGTGGCCATCTCGCCGTCACGCAGCATTTTATAAAATACCTTGGGGTCCATCTCCCGGTCATCCGGGTAATTGTGATAGGTCTGCCCCTTCACGGTGAAGGAGAGCGGCAGTATCTCCACGCCCAGCTCCCGGACCAGGTCCTCCGGCAAATCGGCGGAAGAATCGGTGACAATGACAAAGTCGTTCATTTTATTGATAACCTCCTGTATCCCAAAAGGCATTTTTTGCCTATCTGGATTCATCTTTTGCGGCGTTCCGCCTTGACCTCCGGCGGCGTGATCAGTCCAAGGATGCGTTCACAGGCCAGCTTGTCGGCATAGCTACGCAGAGCCAAACGGAGCGCCAGGCGGGGCAGCTCCTCCTCGGGTAGGTCCGGCGGCAGCACCTCCGCCGTGCAGTCCAGCGCCAGGGAGAGTTCCTCGTAGAACATGGCATACAGTTCTTCCGCCGTCCTCCCTTTGCGGTCTGCAGCCAGGAGCGCCCGGGTCTCCTTTACCGAGAGGACCTGCTTCAGCGCGCAGATCGCGGTCAGGTAGGCCAGGTGGGTCCTGGCGTACTTTTTGCCGTCCGCCCTGGGCAGGAGCCCGTCCTTAATATAATTATTGACCATGGCCGGGGTGAGGGTCTCTCCTCCGTCATAGGTGATGAGCTGGCGGGAGACGTAGGAGATCACCTGATCCATGTAAAGCCCAATATCCGGAAAGCCGTCCCAAACCATGGGCCGCTCCTCCTCCAGGCGCTTTTTCAGTTCTTCCAGCTCTTCCACCGTTTTGCCTCCTTTCGTGGTTTTGGATATTACGTCACAAAATATCGAGGGTATTATATCACATCCACACCAAAGATGTAAAGGACGATATCACCGTGATTTTTCGGCTTTTTCGTCACATAACGGGGTTCTGCCGATCCTTTCCCGCGGATGTGGGGAAGCAGGCATCTCCCTTCCAGCCGCCAATAGATACCCACCGGTTCAGTCGGAGGTTTTCGCATTACAAAAAGGACCCGCGGAGGCGTTCGCCTCCGCGGGTCCTTTCAGCAGCCCTTGACGGCGAGCTGCGTTCCCGCACTGAAAAATCTGCCCCACTCCGGGGTTCGGAAAAAAACCACCACTCCCTGGATGTTGAAGTCGTCCACCGTAAGAAAGCGCTTTTTGATCTTCTCTTTTTCCAGGGTGCTGTTGAGGAAGGCCAGCACATTCACATCCAGCCAGTCCCCTAAAAAGTCCGCGTCATATTGGTAGGGGTGTCCGTTCAGGGTAAAGCTCACCCTCCATGTCCCGCCAGGCCCCTCCAAATCAGCGTTCTCGCCGCTCTCGCGTACATCTTGGAGGTCCAGTTCTCCCCCGGTGAGCCGCAGCAGCGCTCCAATGAGATCCCGATACATGGTGGAGCGCTGGGTCACTTCGGCGTCGAACGCATATACCTGGTCGCTGTCCGCCGCCCCCAGCTCGGTCAGGATGGCGGCATAGGCCGGGTCCTCATAGCGGGCGCTTTGGGACAAAAATCCTTCCTCCTGTTCCGGTGTCAAACGGATGCCCAGCCGTTTCAATGTGTCCAACTGCTGGCGGATCGGCACGGCGGGACGGTTCATCTGTGAAGCCAACATGCTGGCAAAGGAATCGAGGTCCATAAAAAATCCTCCTGTTCTCTTGCGTATGGGGATAAAAAGGGGCTCCGCACCACCGGCACGGAGCCTCTTTTTATCTCATTACCGAGGGTTCTTGATGGCGGCCTGCGCGGCGGCCAGACGGGCAATGGGCACACGGAAGGGTGAGCAGGAGACATAGGTGAGGCCCACAGCGTGGCAGAACTCCACAGAGGTAGGATCGCCGCCGTGCTCGCCGCAGATACCCATATGGATGGAGGGGCGGGTCTTGCGGCCCAGCTCTGCAGCCATCTTCACCAGCTTGCCCACACCCTTCTGGTCCAGGTGGGCGAACGGATCGGACTCGTAGATCTTCTGGTCGTAGTAATAGCTGAGGAACTTACCGGCGTCATCGCGGCTGAAGCCGAAGGTCATCTGCGTCAGGTCGTTGGTGCCGAAGGAGAAGAACTCTGCCTCGGTGGCGATC
>OJRC01000074.1_pt1 | contig 80851 bp, 78 predicted proteins | sample 1599081 | NCBI WGS metagenome assembly OJRC01 (sample SAMN03922519, study PRJEB24848) | human gut metagenome | isolation source: stool sample | host: Homo sapiens | place: Germany | collected 2010-02 | reverse complement strand
TATGACCATGTTCAAAGTTGGAAACACCTATTGGGAGTGGACTATCCTGCTGGATACCTTTGGAAAACTATGTCCACTTCTTCAATTACGAGCGTCCTGCCGCAGCTTTGGGCTATAAAAGCCCCGTTCAGTACAGGTCTGAACGGGGCTTGCCTTAAATTACTTTCCTGTGTCTACTTTTGCTTGACAAGTGCAGCCCAAAAGCGGCCCCACGCCTCAGCTTATAAACATCGCGTCCCCAAAAGAGAAAAACCTGTAGCGCCTCTCAACGGCTTCCTTATACGCAGTCAGTATATGCTCTCTGCCCGCCAGCGCCGAGACCAGCATGATGAGCGTGCTCTCCGGCAGGTGGAAATTCGTGATGAGCGCGTCCAGGCACTTGAACCTGTAGCCGGGATAGATAAAAATATTCGTCCAGCCGGACTTTGCGTCCATCGTACCGTCTTCGTTGGCGAAACTTTCGACCGTCCGGCAGGAGGTCGTGCCCACGCATACCACGCGCCCGCCGTTTCGCTTCGTTTCTGTTATTATCCGCGCCGTCTCCTCCGGCATGATGCAGAACTCCGAGTGCATCTCGTGCTCCTCAATGTCCTCCGCCTTTACCGGCCTGAAGGTGCCGAGGCCCACGTGCAGGGTAACGAAGCACTCGCGCACGCCCATGGCCTCTATCTTCCCGAGCAGCTCCTTTGTGAAGTGCAGGCCCGCCGTCGGCGCGGCGGCGCTGCCCAGCTCCTTCGAGTACACGGTCTGGTACCTCTCGCCGTCCTCCAGCTCCGTCTTTATATACGGCGGCAGGGGCATCCTGCCGAGCCGTTCCAGCACCTCGAGGAAGATGCCTTCATACTTAAACTGCACTATCCTGTTGCCGCCCTCGGCGGTCTCAAGTATCTCTGCCTCAAGCTCTCCGTCACCGAAGGTCACCTTTGAGCCGGGCCGGAGCTTCTTGCCCGGCCTTGCAAGGCACTCCCACTTCCCTGCCCCAAGATCCCGGAGCAGCAGCAGTTCTGCCGCGCCGCCCGTCTCACGCGCGCCCAGCAGCCTTGCGGGCAGCACGCGCGAATCGTTCATGACCAGGCAGTCGCCAGGGCGGAGCAGCTCCGGCAGCTCCGAAAACACCCGGTGCTCCATTGCGCCGCTCGTCTTGTCGAGGCAGAGCAGCCGCGAGGCGTCCCGCCGCTCGAGCGGCGTCTGCGCGATCAGCTCCTCCGGCAGGTCAAAGTAAAAATCAGACGTCTTCATTCTTCAGCTCACTTCGTATAGCTGGCGCTCGCCAGCGTGATATCCGTATAATAGAAGTTGACGATCTGGTCATAGGTGAAGCCGTAGATATTCGCCATGGCGTAGGCCCCGTACTGGCTCATGCCGAGGTTGTGTCCCCAGCCGCTGCCGATGAAGCTGATCACGTCGCCGTTTTCCTCTATCTCGAACGAAATACTGCTCAGGCCCAGCGTCGAGCAGCAAAAGCTGTAGCAGCTGCTGCCCTCGAAGCTCACCGTGCGCCCGCTCGAATCAGTGAACCTTATGCCTATGACGTTGCCGGTATCCGACCATGTCAGCTCTATATCGTCCGCCGAGCTTATCGAGCCGCCCTTGAGGTTGGCCTTCTGAGCCAGCTCGTCCCTCGTGAAAGTGAAGGTCCAGCTGCTGTGGCTGTTTATGCTCGCGGCGGCGGCCTCGAAGCTGTCCACCTTACCCCTGAGATAGCCCACGGCCGAGCCGGTCACGTTCTCGCTGTCCTCAGTCGCACCGCCGTTCGACGAGCAATACATCGCCGAGATGGGCGTTCCCTTATATAATATGTAAATGCCGGCGGTCGCCTCCACCGCGGCCCTCGAGTTCGCCGTGATACCGGTAAGGCCCCTGTAGACCTGACAATAGGTGTCGTTAGTCACGTCAAAGCCGTAGGACGAATAGGAGTTGAAGTGGCTGGCCGCAAAGGTCCGCGCGCATAGCGACTGGGCCTTCAGCGCCTCTATCGGCCAGCTGCCGTTCATCTCGGACGGGATGACGCCGTTCACATAGTCCTCAATATTGACAATGTTTATAACCGTCAGTTTGTCGCCTGTGCGCCTGACGTACTCGAAGTCTCCGTAATACCTAAGTCCCTTGAACCACGTTATGGCCTTTTCGCCGTTCCCGTTCGGACTTACCGCGAGGTTACGGCCCGTGCCGCAGTCGAACTCGAAGATGATATCGCCCGTCCTTGTATTCGCAACGGTCACGCAATAGCTCGACGCGGTGTAAGCCTCCGCCCCGGCGACGCCCAGCATCTGAGCCGCCGCGTCCGCATCGCTGTAGTTTTCATAGGCCCCGACCAGCACGTAGTAGCCGTCGTTATAATACGCCGGGAAGCCGCCGGTATACTGCGCCGCAGCAGAAGCCGCCTGCTCGAAGCTGCCGTAGCTGCCGGGCAGGAGAACATGGTAGCAGCCCAGGCTCACGCCGCTGCTCAGAGTGACGTTCCTGTCCATCGCCATGCTTATCCTTGTCTCGGAGGTATATCCGACCTCATGAAACACGCGGTCGGAGTCATAGTAACCGAAGCGATAGCCGCTGCCAACGTCGTTCTCGAGGTTGGCAGACTCGAGCGTGCTGTTTCTTATTGAGCTGGTGCCATCGTAGTAGTACAGACCGACCCGGAACACTGAGTGCGGCAGCGTAATGCTGCCAGTCACAGACAGGTGCTCCGGCGTCTCGGAGACCTCATCCCTGCCGGGACGCTCGCTGTTCCCGCCCTCGGTGCTGCTGCCGCCGCCATCGACGGTAGTCAAACCGTCCGCGGTCATCACATATGTACCCGAGACGGCGCCCGTGCCCGAGCCGCCGACCGCATATGCGGAATCGAGCGAGCCGGAGAGCACTCCCCCGTCATTTACATATATGTCCCCCGATGCGGCACCCGCCGCCGGTATGAGCGCCGCTGCCGTCACAAGTGCCAGCAGCAGGACAGGTATCATTTTGAGCTTCTTCATTTTCATTTGTTCACCTTTTGACGTTTGTTGACTCGGTTTGAACGCGGTGGTAAAATATTAAATCGTTAAAGGCCGTACAGGTTCTTGCATTTTTCGACCTGTTATGTCATTATAATTGATGACTCAGATAATTTCAAGTGTTATGTCACCCGGTATTATTTAACTCGGCTGCGAATACACTGAGTCGTATGGTGAAAGGAAGGTTTTCGCAATGGAGAAATTGAGGGCAGGCATCATCGGCGGCACAGGTATGGTCGGTCAGCGCTATGTCACGCTCATTGCCGATCATCCCTGGTTTGAGCTGAGCGTCATCGCGGCCAGCGCCAGGAGCGCCGGCAAGACCTATGAGGAAGCCGTCGGCGCCAAGTGGGCGCTGGACGACCCGATGCCGGAGTGCGCGAAGAAGATGGTCGTCCGCAACGCCGCGGATGTAGCGGACATCGTTAAGGACGTGGACTTCGTCTTTTCCGCCGTGGACATGAAGAAGGAGGACATCCTCGCACTCGAGGAGGAGTATGCCAAGGCCGAATGCCCGGTCGTCTCGAACAACAGCGCCAACCGCTGGACCCCGGACGTGCCCATGGTCATCCCTGAGATAAACGCAGACCACCTTGCGGTCATCGCAGACCAGAAGAAACGCCTCGGCACGAAGCGCGGCTTCATTGCTGTAAAGTCCAACTGCTCCATTCAGAGCTATGTCCCGGCCCTCTCCCCCTTCAGGGCGGACTTCGGGCTGAACAAGATCCTTGTATGCACCTATCAGGCCATCTCCGGCGCGGGCAAGACCTTCAAGACCTGGCCCGACATGGTAGACAACGTCATCCCCTACATCGGCGGCGAGGAGGAAAAGAGCGAGCAGGAGCCGATGAAGGTCTGGGGCCGCGTGGAAGACGGGGTCATAAAGAACGCCGAAAAGCCGCTCATCACCGCTCAGTGCCTGCGCGTCGCGGCCTCCAACGGCCACATGGCCGCGGTGTTCGTGTCGTTTGACAAAAAGCCGTCAATGGACGAGATGAAAGCCCGCTGGGCGGCATATAAGGGCCGCGCACAGGAGCTGGAGCTGCCCTCGGCGCCGAAGCAGTTCCTGCGGTACTTTGAGGAACCCGACCGCCCGCAGACAAGGCTCGACAGGATGAACGAGGGCGGCATGCAGATAAGCATAGGCAGGCTGAGGCCGGATACGCACTATGACTACAAATTCGTCTGCCTGTCCCACAACACGCTCAGAGGCGCGGCGGGCGGCGCGGTAGAGCTGGCCGAACTGCTTCGCGCGGAGGGATATATCACGGCGAAATAAGCCCGCACATCTAAGGAGGTTTTTAAAATGGCAAAGACACCGATATTTACAGGCTCATGTACCGCCATCGTCACGCCATACCTCGAAAACGGCGTCGATTACGCGAAGTATGAGGAACTCATCAGATTCCAGTACGAGGGCGGCACTTCGGCCATCCTTGTCTGCGGAACCACGGGCGAGAACCCGACCCATACCGAGGAGGAGCACGACAGGCTCGTCGAGCTGACGGTCGAGCTTTGCGCCGGAAAGATGAAGACCATCGTGGGCGTCGGCGGCTACAACACCGAGCACGTGCTCGAGCAGGCCAAGCACGCCGAGCTCTGCGGCGCGGACGGCATACTCATGGTCACGCCCTACTATAACAAGAGCACGCAGAAGGGCCTCATAGAGCATTTTACCTACGTTGCGGACAGGGTCAAGACGCCGATGATACTTTATAATGTACCGGGCAGGACCGGCATAGGCATCAAGCCCGCGACCTACAAGGTGCTCTCGCAGCACCCGAACATCTGCGGCGTCAAGGAGGCCAGCGGCAACATCGGCGAGTACGGTCTGGTGCGTTCCATGTGCGGCGACGACCTGGTGTTCTGGAGCGGCAATGACTCTGACACCGTAGCCATGATGGCTCTGGGCGCGAAGGGCGTTATCTCCGTGGCCTCGAACATAATCCCGAAGGACGTGGCGAAGCTCTGCGAGCTGTGCCTCAATGGAGACTTCAAGGCCGCAGCTGCGGAGCATTTCAGGCTGGCAGATTTCTTCGACAAGCTGTTCATAGAGACGAACCCCATTCCGGTCAAGACCGCCATGAACGTCGCGGGGATGAACGTCGGCAAGCTCCGCCTGCCGCTCGTGGACATGGACCCGGCAAACCTCGAGAAGCTCAAGGTCTCCATGCGCGGAGTGGGCATCAAGTTCTGAGCTGAGAGGTAAACTGCAATGCTAAAGATGATCGTCTCCGGCTGCAACGGGCACATGGGCCAGTGTGTGGTCTGCGGCTGCGAGGGACTAGAGGGTGTGGAGATAGTCGCCGGCTTCAACCGCACGCCGGTGAAGCACAACGAGTTCGAGGTCTACTCCGACCCCATGAGCTACGATGGCCCGGCCGACGTGGTCGTGGACTTCTCAAACCCCGCGAACCTTGACGGCCTGCTCGAGTTCTGCATCCTGCGCAAAGTGCCCATAGTGCTCTGCACGACGGGATACTCCGAGGAACAGCTGCGGAGCATCGAGAAAGCCTCGGCGCGCATACCGGTGTTCAAGTCCGGGAACATGTCGCTGGGCGTGAACCTGATGATACAGCTGGTGAAGCGCGCGGCAGCGGTGCTGGGCGAGAGTTTTGACGTCGAGATCGTCGAAAAGCACCACCGCAGGAAGGTGGACGCGCCGAGCGGAACGGCCCTGATGCTGGCCGACGCCGCCGCCTCCGCCCTGCCCTACGAGGCCGAGAACGTCTTCGAGCGCCACAGCGTCCGCCAGCCGAGGCGGCGCGAGGAGATAGGCATCTCCTCCATCCGCGGCGGCACGATCGTCGGCGAGCACGAGGTCATTTTCGCCGGGCACGACGAGGTGTTCGAGCTGAAGCACTCGGCTCTGTCGCGAGAGGTATTTGCCTCCGGCGCTATCGCGGCCGCCAGGTTCCTCGCCGGTGTCAAGGCCCCCGGCATGTATGACATGGACGATCTGCTCAGGGACGTGATGAAATAAAAAGAGCCAAAATACCCGCCGGCTGCGTTTGCCGGCGGGTATTTTTCTGACCTGAGCAGAGGATTTATAGGAATATACAAAAAACATGAAAAAACTGATGAAATTATGTTGGATGTGTAGTACAATAGAGTGAATTGATGTTGAGGAGGCGATGATAGTGGCGTTTGAGAGAGTGCCCAGCGGCTACCCCGGCGTGGACGAGGTCTTCGACTACATCCGCATGGGTGACAATGTAGTCTGGCAGGTGTCGGGCCTTGAGGAATACCGGCTTTTTGCCGACGCCTTCGTGCGTCAGGCGCTGAAGGATGGGCGGAATCTCATTTATATGCATTACGCACGGCACGAGAGCCTGTTCAGCCCTCAGCCGGGCCTGAAGGTATTCGAGTTTGACCCCATGCAGGGCTTTGAGCCGTTCACAGTGGAGATATACAACCGTATTACAGAGGAAGGCCCGGACGCCTTCTATATCTTTGACTGCCTCTCCGAGCTGCAGGTCGCCTGGCACACGGACCAGATGATGGGCAACTTCTTCCGCGTGACCTGCCCATACCTGTTCGAGCTGAATACTGTGGCCTATTTCCCTCTCATGCGCGGGCGGCACTCATTTGAGACGATGGCCAGCATCAGGGACACTACGCAGGTGCTCATAGACGTGTACACGAGCGACAGTGCGGTATATATCCACACGCTCAAGGCGGTTGACCGCGACGCTGTGAACATCTACCTGCCGCACGTCAGCAGGAGCGGCGGGCCGTTCAAGCCGCTCGACGGCGGCGTGTCGCTCAGCCGGTACTATAAGCTGCTGGACGATATCTCGGCCCACACGCAGGACCAGAACCTCGACAGCCATGACCGTTTCTTTGCCGTCGCGAAGCTCGAGTTTGGGCGCGGCAGGTTCCGGGATGAGACCGAGCGGAAGATACTCGAGAGCATGATGTCCAAGGACCCGCAGGTGCAGAGGCTCATCCACCAGCTCTTTGAGCCGAAGGACTACTTCACCCTGCGCGACAGAATGATAGGCTCCGGCGCAATAGGCGGCAAGGCCTGCGGCATGCTGCTCGCGCGGAAGATCGCTGAGGTCTGCCTGCCCGAATTCCGGGAGCATACCGAGCCGCACGACTCCTTCTATATAGGCTCCGACGTGTTCTACACCTACATCGTAAGCAACAACTGCTGGAGGGCGCGCATCGAGCAGCGCACTGAGGAGGGCTACTTCTCCAAGGCCGAGGAGCTAAAGCAGGCGCTGCTGTCCGGCACCTTCCCGGAGAATATACGCGAGCAGTTCAAGGCTATGCTCAGCTACTACGGGCAAAGCCCCATCATCGTCAGGTCGTCGAGCTTCCTCGAGGACGGCTTCGGCAACGCCTTCGCGGGCAAGTATGAGTCCGTGTTCTGCGTGAACTTCGGGCCGCTCGAGAAGCGGCTGCAGGCCTTTGAGGACGCGGTGCGGCATGTGTATGCGAGCACTATGGATATCTCGGCGCTTGAATACCGGATGCAGCGCGGGCTGGAAAAGAAGGACGAGCAGATGTCGATACTGGTGCAGAGGGTATCCGGCTCCTGGGCCGGGCCGTACTACCTCCCGGGCGTCGCGGGCGTGGGCTACAGCCGCTGCCTTTACAAGACGAGCCAGGACGCCGACCCGACCGCGGGCATGCTCAGGCTGGTCGTCGGTCTCGGCACCAAGGCCGTTGACAGGACCGAGGACGATTACCCGAGGCTCGTGAACCTCGACCGGCCGACGGCGACCACTCTCACCAGCGTGGCCGACAGGCACAGGTTCTCCCAGCACTATGTGGACGTCATCGACCGCGAGCGGCAGGCTTTCAGGAGCGTCAGCATGGAGGTCGTGCACAAGTTCCTGCCCGACTGGTTCCACGACCTGATGTTCGAGCGCGACTACGAGGCCGAGAGCGCCCTGCGCGACATGGGCATCAAGGACGAGGTCTGGTTCATAACATGTCAGGGCTTTTTGGAGAGGACCAAGTTCCCCCAGCTCATGCGCTCGCTGCTCAAGACGCTCGAGAACGTATACGGTACGCCCGTGGACATCGAATACGCGGTGAACACCGAGGACGGAGACTTCGTTATCAACATTCTTCAGTGCCGGCCGCTGTATGTGGGTCAGCCGGGCGGCAAGGTCACCATGCCGGAGCTGCCCGAGGAGGACGTGTTCTTCGACCTCGACGACTCGTCCATGGGTATGTCCTCGGTGACGGACATAGACGTTGTGATTGAGATAGACGCAAAGGAGTATTACGAGTTCCCATACGCGAGAAAGCGCATGGCTGCGAACGCGGTGGGCCTGATAAACAGGTACTACAAGGGCAAGGGCAAAAAGATAATGCTGCTCGCGCCGGGCAGACTCGGCACCAGCTCGCCGGAGCTGGGCGTGCCGTGCAGCTTCGCGGATATCTCGGGCTTTGCCGGGGTCTGCGAGGTCTCGGACGACCGTGCCGGATATATGCCCGAGCTGAGCTACGGCAGCCACATGTTCCAGGACCTGGTCGAGGCGAACATCTTCTACTGCGCCATCTGGAACGACAAGCGTACGCTCAGGTATAACCCCGGGCTGCTTTCCGGTCTGCCGAATAAGTTCTCCGAGATATGTCCGAACATGCCGGAGCTTGCGAAGATGTTCCGTGTGACGGAGCCGGAGGGCCTCTGCTGCTGGCTGGACGCGGTGTCGAACCGGGCTGTCTGCGGGTATAAGAGGCTTGCAAAATAGGGAAAATGGGCGTATAATCTTCCAATCAAGTGAATTGGAGGCCGGACAAATGAGCTATATACCCACTCCCGAGCAGGCGCTCGAGCTGACCAAAAGATATAATAAGGAGTCGTTCCATGTCCAGCACGCGGAAACGGTCGGAAAGGTAATGAGGTACCTTGCGTCGAAGTACGACGCGGGCAATGAGGACTACTGGCAGGCAGTCGGCATCCTGCACGACATAGATTTTGAACAGTGGCCCGAGGAGCACTGCAAAAAGGCGGACACGCTGCTCAGGGAACTGGACGTTGACGAGACGGTCGTTCACGCTGTGGTGAGCCACGGTTGGGGCATATGCAGCGACGTGGAGCCGGAGCGGTATATGGAGAAGATACTTTTTGCGACGGACGAGCTTACCGGCCTCATCTGGGCGGCGTCTCTGATGCGGCCCACGGGCTTCGAGGGCATGGACGCCAAGTCGGTGATGAAGAAGTTCAAGGACAAAAAGTTCGCCGCCGGCTGCTCGAGGGACATCATCACGAAGGGCGCGGAGCTGCTCGGCATGACGATGCCGGAGCTCGCGGCGATCACGCTCGAAGCCATGACCGCGTAAGCGGCACGGTAAATAAAAATATGAGGCTCTGCGGTATATGTGCCGCAGAGCCTTTAATATATACAGGTCTTTGGAATGGGGCATACCATTTACTGCGCTTATTCCCAGGTCTTCCAGACCTCGGGACAATAGCCGACGGTGGCCTGCTTTCCGTTTCTGACAACCGGGGTCCTGATGTTATCCGGGTACTCCAGCAGGCGCTCGATTTTCGCCGCGTCGCCGGCCATGTACTTTATCAGGTCCGCATCCGGGGCCTTTGGGTCTATGAGCGCCTCCAGCCCCACCGCCGCGCGAACGGACTCGAACTCCTTCCTGCTCATGCCGTAACGCGGCAGGTCGATGGACTGGTACTTGATCCGCCGTTCTTTGAAATACCGCTCCGCCTTCTTTGTGTCGAAGCACTTGTTCCGCCCGAATATCTGTATGTTCATGTCGTCGCACGCTCCAATATATCGACAAGGTTGTTCCAGAATATGTCCCGCACGAGGCTCTCCGGGTATCCCCGTCTCAGCAGCGCCTCATAGAGCCTGCCCATGTCCTGCGCGCCCGCGATGTCCCGCGGGGTGTCGTCTATCCCGTCCAGGTCTGCGCCGATGAACACCGCCCTTTCGCCGCCGAGCGACAGGAAGCGCTCGACATGCGCGCAGACCGCGTCAGTGTCCCGCGTAAGGCCCAGAAAGTCCGGGTAGATGTTTATCCCCGCGCCGCCGCCCTGCTTCGCAAGGGCCGCAAACTGTGCGTCCGTGAGGTTGCGCGGGTATATCGAGCACAGCGCCGCCGAGTCAGAGTGGCTGGCGAGCACCGGTTTGGTGCTGACTTCGAGCGTATCCCAGAACGCGCGCTCCGAGGCGTGGCTGAGGTCGACCGCGACGCCCATTCCCTGCGCCTCGCGCACGAATTCCCGGCCCCGCGCCGTAAGCCCCCCGCCGCCGTCCATGGCCGAACCGCACAGCGCGTTGTCCGAGTTCCAACAGAGGTTTACCATGATGAGGCCGTCTTCCTCTCTCGCGCGTCTCAGGCGCTCTGTGTCGCAGTCAAATTGCTCCATGCCCTCCAGCGACAGCAGCGCCGCGAGTTTCCCTTCGGCTGCGGTCTGCCTCAGCTCCGCGACGCTCCGGCACAGCCGGCCAATGCCGCTTCTTTTAAGCTCCGACCTCAGCAGTCCGACCTTTTCGTCGTACCTTCCGCCCCACACGGCAAACACCTGCGCCGCAGGCCGGTACTCCCCCAGCCGTTCGAGGTCCAGCTGGTACCCGTTCCTCAAAAGCGAGCCGCCGCGCTCGAGCACGGCGGTCACTGTATCGCAATGTGCGTCAAAATAAGGTATCATCACAACTCCGTTATGACAGGTATTATCATCGGGCTGCGCTTTGTCGCCTTATACAGGTAGCCCGTCAGGTTGGTGCGCACCTTGTTCTTGATGCCCGCCCAGTCCGTTATCCTCTGGTGGCGGCAGCTCGCGAGGCTTTCGTTTATCACCCGCCGCATCTCCTCCATGAGGCCGTCGGATTCCTTCTCGTAGATGAAACCACGCGTCACTATCTCCGGCGGCGCCATGAGCGACGAATCCTCGCCCGAGAGCGTAAGCACGACGACGATCATGCCGTCCTGCGCAAGGTGCTTCCTGTCCCGCAGCACGACGCTGCCGACGTCGCCCACGCCCGTGCCGTCCACGAACACGCGGCCGGCAGGCACGCTGTCCTGGGCCTTGACGCTCCGCCGGCTCAGCTCAATGACACGGCCGTTTTCCGCTATCACGATATTGTTAGGCGCGACGCCCATCATCCTGCCCAGCTCCGCGTGCTTGCAGAGCATCCTGTACTCGCCGTGAATCGGGATGAAAAACTTCGGCTTCGTCAGCGCCAGCATCATCTTCTGCTCCTCCTGAGAGGCGTGACCTGAAACGTGAAGGTCAGTATGCCGGTCGTATATGACCTCCGCGCCCTTGTGGAACAACTCATCGATGACCTTCGATATCGTGTTCTCGTTGCCCGGTATCGCCGAGGCGGAGATAATTATCCGATCCCCGGCGTCGATATTGATCTGCTTGTGCTCGGAGAAAGCCATGCGGTACAGGGCTGACATGCTCTCGCCCTGGCTGCCTGTCGAGATGATGACCGTTCTGTCCTTCGGCTGGCCCTTTATCTGGTTCAAGTCTACCAGCACGCCCTCCGGAATATCCATATAGCCCAGCTCGATGGCGACCTTTATCATGTTCTCCATGCTGCGGCCCGTCACGGCAACCTTGCGCTTATACTTCGCCGCGACGTTCACTATCTGCTGTATCCTCTGCACGTTGGAGGCAAAGGTCGTGACGATTATCCGCTTCTCGCAGCCCTTGAACAGCTCGTCGAACTTCTCCGCCACCTTGCGCTCGGATTCCGTATGGCCGGGGCGCTCCACGTTCGTCGAGTCCGACAGCAGAGCCAGTATCCCCTGCTTTCCCAGCTGCCCGATACGCGCGAGGTCTATCATCTCGCCCTGTATCGGCGTCACGTCTATCTTGAAGTCGCCCGTGTGAAGCACCGTGCCTATCGGCGTCTTGATGGCGAGCGCCACCGAGTCCGCTATAGAGTGGTTCACGTGGATGAACTCGATCTCAAAGCAGCCCAGCTTGAAGCGGTCGCCCGGCTTCTTCGTGAATATCTGCGTATTATACAGCAGGTCGAATTCTTCCAGCTTCAGCTCGATGATGCCTGCCGTAAGGCTCGTCGCGTATATCGGCACGTCCAGCTCGCGCATGACGTAGGGCAGCGCGCCGATGTGGTCCTCGTGCCCGTGCGTTATGACTATGCCGCGTATCTTGTCCTTGTTCTGCTTCAGATAAGTGATATCGGGTATGACGACATCAATGCCGTAGAGCTCCTCGTCCGGGAAGCCCAGACCGCAGTCCACGACGACAATGTCCTGCCCGTATTCGTACACGGTGAGGTTCTTTCCTATCTCACCGAGGCCGCCGAGCGGGATTATCTTCAATTTTGCCATATTCTTCTCCTTACGTTTAATTGTCTTATGTACAACGGCTATCCAACAGTATAACCGCTATGGCCGGGTTTAATCACATCTCGACCCTTCCCTCGAGGGCGCGGGTGAGTGTGGCATCGTCGGCAAATTCCAGATTCGAGCCGACAGGTATCCCATACGCAAGCCTCGTCACTCTGACTCCAAACGGCTTGAGCAGTCTTGAGATATACATGGCCGTGGTCTCCCCCTCCGTGTCCGGGTTCATGGCCATGATGACCTCCTCCACGTCACCCTTCGCGACCCGCGACACCAGTTCGGATATCTTCAGGTCGTCCGGCCCGACGTGGCTCATCGGCGAGAGCACCCCGTGCAGCACGTGGTACACGCCGTTATATTCCCTGCCCCTCTCAAAGCTCAGCACGTCCCGAGGCTCCGCCACCACGCAGATGATCCCCTGGTCGCGCTTATTTGACGCGCAGATCGGGCAGACCTCCGCGTCGGTCAGGTTCTGGCACACAGCACAGCATTTGATGGACTTCTTAGCGTCCGATATTGCCTTCGCAAAGGCCTCAGCCTCTGCCTCAGGCAGCGACAGCGTGAAAAACGCCAGCCTCTGCGCGCTCTTTTTGCCTATGCCGGGCAGCATGGCAAATTTGTCTATAAGATTCTCAAGCGCCGCAGGGAAAAAGGACATATATCTTCAACCTCTTAACGTCATTTTATGGCTTTACCGCTGCCGCCATGCGTATCCCCTCTATGGCCTTCGCCCTGTCCGGCTTGCCGAACACGGCGCTTCCGGCCACCAGCACGTTCGCGCCCGCGTCCACCACCAGCGGGGCCGTGCCCTCGTCTATCCCACCATCCACCTCGACCTCGCAGTCGGGCTTATACTCGTTCAGCAGGGCGCGGATGCCCCGCACCTTCGGCAGCATGTCGGCCATGAAGCTCTGCCCGCCGAAGCCCGGCTCCACCGTCATCACCAGCACCATGTCCAGCTTATCCAAATACGGCAGCAGCACCGACGCCGGCGTCTTCGGCTTTACCGAGAGCGCCGCCTTCTTCCCTTTGGCCTTTATCTCGTCCAGCGCCGCAAGCACGTCCTGCGGCTCGTCCGCCTCCACGTGAAAGCACACGAGATCCGCGCCCGCGTCGCAAAACTGCCCCACGTACCGGCTCGGCTTCGTTATCATCAGGTGCACGTCGAGGAACATATCCGTCGCCTTCCTCAGCGACTTCACAACCGGTATGCCTATCGATATATTCGGCACAAACACGCCGTCCATCACATCCACGTGCACATAGTCAGCGCCCGCCTGCTTTATTTCCTCCACCTCGTCAGCCAGCCTCACAAAGTCGGCCGAGAGTATGGACGGTGCAATCTTTATATTCATATTAGCCTCCGTAACTGCGGACGAGCCGCCGGCATAGGATATCTCAGCGGAAAGGCGCGCCGGCCTTCGCTTTCATATAGGGGCGCGGGGCATTCGCCCTGCGCTCCGCCGGAACAAATATCATATAATTATACTACACCTTTTCCTCCCGGCGCAAGAGTTTTTGTCCGGCAAAGTCAGCATGAGGCAAAAAAGCGGCATCTACTGCCGCTTTTTTGTCGCCTCAGCTTCTTTTGACCACATTGTCTGCGGCCTTGTAGATGCAGTCCTCGGGCACCACGCCCCGCACCGACGATGTCGGGTAAATGCTCGCCCTGCGGCCTATCACGCTGCCCGGGTTCAGCACGCTGTTGCAGCCTACCTCCACATTGTCGCCCAGTACCGCGCCGAACTTCTTCAGGCCCGTCTCGATACTCACGTCGCCCTTTACGACGACCAGGGTCTTGTCGCTCTTGACGTTCGAGGTGATGCTGCCCGCACCCATGTGCGATTTGTAGCCCAGCACGCTGTCCCCTACATAATTGTAGTGCGGCGTCTGTACCTTATCAAACAACACGACGTTCTTCAGCTCCACCGAATTGCCCACGACGCAGCCCTTGCCTACGATGGCGCTGCCGCGTATGAACGCGCAATGGCGCACCTCAGCCTCGTGGTCGATTATGCATGGCCCGCCGATATAGGCCGAGGGGAACACCTTTGCATCCTTCGCTATCCACACGTCCTCCGCCGGGTGGTCGAACTCCGCCTCAGGCAGCGTGGCGCCCAGCTTCAATATGAACGCCCTTATCTCCGTCAGCACCTCCCAGGGATAGGTCTTATCCCGGAACAGCTCCGCGGCTATCGTATGCTCAAGATCGAGCAGATCAGCTATCTTATACATCATTTTACCCTCACAAGGTGCCCGCTATTGCGCATGGCGTCTATTATCTCGTCCACCGCTGCCTCGCACTCCTCATCCGTCTCGGCCTCGGCCATGACGCGCAGCAGCGGCTCCGTGCCGCTCTTTCTAAGCAGCACCCTTCCGCGCTCGCCCAGCCGCTCCTCCACGTCCTTCACCGACTGCTGCACGGCGGCGTCGGCCATCGTGCCGTCCTTGTCGTCCACGATGACATTTTTGAGCACCTGCGGGTATATCGTCACCGGCGCGGCCAGCTTCGAGAGCGGCAGCTTGCTGTCCAGCACCGTCTGCATGACCTTGATGGCCGTTATCATCCCGTCGCCCGTCGTGGCGTGTTTCGAAAAGATGATATGCCCCGACTGCTCGCCGCCGATGAGGTGGCCGTTGGCCCTCATGTTCTCCCAGACGTACTTGTCGCCGACCGCGGTCTTCTCGTAGCCTATGCCCACGGCGTCGAGCGCCTTATACAGCCCGAAGTTCGACATGACCGTCGTCACGAGCGTGTTGGTGTCGAGCCGGCCCCTGTCCTTCATGTGCTTTGCGCACATGTACATTATCTCGTCGCCGGAGACGTAGGCGCCGTTCTCGTCCACGGCGAGGCACCTGTCCGCGTCTCCATCGAAGGCGAAGCCGATATCGAGGCCCTCCTTCTTTACCAGCTCCTGCAGCGCGCCGATATGCGTCGAGCCGCAGTCCACGTTGATATTTATGCCGTCGGGCCTGTTGCCGATGACATAGGTATCCGCCCCGAGCGCGTCGAACACGCTCTTGGCTATCATCCAGGTGCTGCCGTTTGCGCAGTCAAGGCCGACCTTCATGTTCTTGTACGAGTGGGTCGAGAGGCTGATGAGGTAGCCGATATACCTGTTCCTGCCCGCGGCGTAGTCCACCGTCCTGCCTATGTCTGAGCCGGTTGCGTGGGGCGGCTCGGGCAGCTCGCCGTCGAGGTACTTTTCTATCTCGTCGAGGACGGACTCCTCCATCTTCTCTCCCTGGGCGTTGAGCAGCTTTATGCCGTTATCGACGTAGGGGTTGTGGCTCGCGCTTATCATGACGCCGCAGTCGAAGTCGTCTACCCTCGCGATATACGACACGCTCGGCGTCGTCGTGACGTGCAGCAGGTAGGCGTCCGCGCCCGAGGATGTGAGCCCCGCCGACAATGCGCACTCGAACATATAGCTCGAGCGCCGTGTGTCCTTGCCTATGACTATCTTGGCCTTATGATCTCTGCCGTAGTACCAGCCGATGAAGCGGCCGATCTTGAATGCGTGTTCCGCGGTGAGGTCCACGTTGGCCTCGCCACGGAAGCCGTCTGTTCCGAAATATTTGCCCATTGTTTCCTCCACATGATGAGCCGCGGGAGCGTGTATTATCCCGCGGCTCTGATTTGCCGTTATTTACGAGAGCTTGCTTGCGGCCGCCTCGTCCAGGTATATCTCCACGTCCTCATGCAGCTGCAGCAGCGACGCCGGCACTGCGATCTCCGGCCGGCCTTCCACCGTCTTCTTGATGATCTCCGCCTTGCCCTCGCCGAAAGCCATGAGGATGATGCTCCGCGCCTGCATAACCGTATGTATGCCCATCGTAACGGCGTGCGTCGGCACGTCGTCAATGGACGCGAAGAAGCGCTTGTTCGCCTCTCTCGTCGAGTCCGTCAGCTTTACTATATGGGTCATGGAGGTGAACGGCGTCAGCGGCTCGTTGAAGCCGATGTGCCCGTTGTTGCCGATGCCCAGCAGCTGCAGGTCTATCCCGCCGGCAGCCTTTATCTGCGCGTCGTACTGCTCGGCCTCCTCGTCGCTCTTGACAGCGCCCGAGGGAACATGCGTGGCCTCCATGCGGACGTCGACCCGCTCGAACAGGTTCTTGTTCATGAAATAGCGGTAGCTCTGGTCATGCGTACCGTCCAGCCCGATATACTCATCCAGGTTGAAGGTCGTGCACTTTGCGAACGATACCTCGCCTGCCGCATACAGTCTCGCCAGCTCGCCGTACAGTCCAAGCGGAGTCGAGCCGGTCGCGAGACCCAGCACGGCCTCCGGCTTCTCGCCCAGCAGCTTCACGTACCTCTGCGCGGCTTTCTTTACTACTTCTTCCTGAGTTCCTACTATGACTTTCAATGCAGTTTCCTCCCGTCTTATATGATAGCCTTTATCCTCCTTACGGCCTCCGCCGTGTTCTCGGCGTCGCCGAAGGCTGTGAGACGTATGAAACCCGCGCCCGAGGGTCCGAAGCCCTCGCCCGGCGTTGTCACCACGTTGGCCTCTGTCAGAAGCCTGTCAAAAAACTCCCAGGAGCCCATGCCGCCCGGCGCACGGAACCAGATATACGGCGAATCCGTCCCGCCGTACACCTCCAGCCCCGCCTCCTCGAGACCTGCGCGTATGACCTTCGCGTTATTCATGTAATATCCTATCATCTCGGCTATCTGAGCCTTGCCCTCGTCGCTGTAGGTGGCTTCCGCCGCGCGCTGAATGACATAGGCCGTGCCGTTGAACTTCGTGCTCTGCCTACGCATCCACAGGTCGTACAGGCTCTGTCCGCTCCGCACCAGCGGCCTCGGTATCACCGTCCAGCCGCACCTTGTTCCGGTGAAGCCTGCGGTCTTGGAGAAGCTGCAAAACTCAATGGCGCAGGTCTCCGCTCCCGACACCTCGTATATCGTCCGCGGCAGCTCGGGGTCGGACATGTACGCACGGTACGCCGCATCGTAGAGAATGATGCTGCCGTGCTCGTTGGCGTAGTCCACCCAGGGCCTCAGCTGCTCCTTCGTCGCGGCCATGCCCGTCGGGTTGTTCGGAAAACACAGATATATCATGTCCGGCACGGTCTCGGGCAGCTCGGGGATGAAGCCGTTCTCCGGTGTGCAGGGCATGTAGACTATCTTCTCCCAGCGCTCGCCCAGCCACTCGCCCGCGCGGCCGCTCATGGCGTTCGCGTCTATGTATACCGGGTAAACCGGGTCGCACACCGCGACAACGTTGTCCTCCGAGAAAATGTCGCCTATATTCCCGCAGTCAGACTTCGCGCCGTCGGACACGAAGATCTCGTCAGCGCCTATCTTCACGCCCCGCGTCTCGTAGTCGTTCTTCGCTATTGCCTCGCGCAGGAATTCGTAGCCCTCGTAGGGACCGTAGCCCATGAACGTGGCCTTCTCAGCCATCTCGTCCGCGGCCTTTTTCATCGCCTCAGTGCACGCTCCGGGCAGGGGCAGGGTCACGTCGCCTATACCCAGCTTTATGAGCTTTTTCCCGGGGTTATTCTCCGTATATGCCGCAGTCCTTCTCGCTATCTCGGCAAAGAGGTAGCTGCCGGGCAGCTTCATGTAGTTATCGTTAAGTTTTATCACTTCAGAGGCACCTCACAGCAGAAGTTCGCCGTCAAAGACAGTGACGGCCGGGCCGGTCATGTAGATGAGGTCCACATCCCTGTCCCAATCGATGTTCAGCTCGCCGCCGCGCAGCTGCATCTTTACGGAAGGCTCGCACCTGCCGTTCACGACCGCTGCCGCGAGCGCTGCCGTGGAGCCGGTGCCGCAGGCCAGCGTCTCGCCGCTGCCGCGCTCCCATACGCGCATCTTGAGCGTGTTCCTGTCGATGACCTGTACGAACTCGGTGTTTATCCTCTCCGGGAACAGCGGGTGGTTCTCAAAGAGAGGGCCTATCGTGGGCAGGTCGAGCCAGTCGACGTTATCAACAAACACTACCGCGTGAGGGTTGCCGACGGAGACGGCTGTCACGCTCCACTGCATGCCGCCGACCTCGAGGGGCTGGTTTATGAAAACCTCGGACTCGGTCAGCACCGGCACCTTTGCGGCGGTGAACTCCGGCTTGCCCATGCAGACACGGACGCTCTCGACCACCCCGTTCTCGATATTCATCCAGAGAGTCTTGACGCCGGCGCCGGTCTCGACATCTATTACACTCTTTTTGGTCATGCCGCGCTCGTAGACGTACTTTGCCACGCAGCGGATGCCGTTGCCGCACATCTGGCCCTGCGAGCCGTCCGCGTTATACATATCCATTGCAAAATCGGCCTTATCGGACGGGCAGATACATATAAGCCCGTCTCCGCCGACGCCGAAGTGTCTGTCAGACACGAGCCTCGCCAGTGCCGGGCGGTCATCTACCGTCTCCTCAAAGCAGTTGACATACACATAGTCGTTGCCGCAGCCGTGCATCTTGGTAAACTTCATAATTCGTCACTCCCAAACTATGGACTTATACGCCTATTATATACGACTTTCGCCCTCCTTGCAACGTTTCTTTTACACCCGAGAACAGCAAAAAACGCGTCCTTCGCCTCAGATACCCCCAAGGAACGCTAACCTTCCTCTCCAGAATGCAAACGCATGCCGACGATGCCAACTACAACTACAACTACAACTACAACAACAACTACAACAACAACTACAACTTCATCTTCAACAGCAAGGAAAGGACGGCTGCTACTGCTGCCTGCGCGAGTTTTGAACGTTGAAATGTTGATAAAACTGTTGAAAACTCGCAAGCGCTCCTGTCCTGGCTGATGTTGCTGAGACAGTTATTTTGTATTTTTTGAACTTTTGATGAAGAATGTGGCCGAGAGCTTTGTGTTTTATCTGCGTATGCTAAAGTAAAGGAGAAAAATGCGAAGCTAGGAGGTCGCAGATTTGAGCAAGGTCTACGGTTATATCAGGGTGTCCAGCGCCGACCAGAATGAGGACAGACAGGTGCTTGCCCTGAGCGGGCTTGAAATCCCCGTTCAAAACCTGTTCGTCGACAAACAGTCGGGCAAGGATTTCGACAGGCCGGAGTACCGGCGCCTGATCCGCAGGCTCAAACGTGACGACCTCCTGTACATCAAGAGCATTGACCGCCTGGGCCGCAACTATGGCGAGATACTTGAACAGTGGCGGCTGCTCACCAAGGACAAGGGCATCGACATCGTCGTGCTGGACATGCCTCTGCTCGACACGCGCAACGGCAAAGACCTAATGGGCACCTTTATAGCCGACCTCGTCCTCCAGATCCTTTCCTTCGTCGCCCAGAGCGAGCGTGAGAGCATCCGCCAGCGCCAGGCCGAAGGAATTGCAGCAGCTAAAGCACGGGGCGTGTCCTTCGGCAGGCCCGCCGTGCCCGAGCCGGACAACTTCCGCCACGTCGTCTCGCTCTGGAGAGAGCACAAAATCGACTTTACCTCCGCCCTGGAACGCACCGGCCTGTGTTCCTCCACCTTTTACCGCATGCTGCGCGAACAAAACAGCTGCCAATAAACCGCCTCCACCAGACCGCCCGGCTCGTCTGGTGGAGGCTATTATATCGCGCAGGCCCTCAGACAGCACAAAACCGGCGCCTCATTTACCGGCGCCGGTCCTGCTCCCCTCAGTTCTTCATGCCCTCGGGTGGGCCTTGTTGTATACGTCCTTCAGCTGCTTGTTTACCAGGTGCGAGTACATCTGCGTCGACGATATGTCCGCGTGTCCCAGCATCTCCTGTATCGACTTCAGATCCGCCCCGTTTTCAAGCAGGTGCGCCGCAAAACTGTGCCTGAGCGTGTGCGGCGTTATCGTCTTCTCAATATGGGCCTTCTGCTGATAGGTCTTGATGAGCTTCCAGAACCCCTGACGGCTCATCCTCTCCCCGCTTATGTTCACAAACAGAGACAGCTCGTCCGGCGAGGCTATCATCTGCGGCCTTATGAACTCCACATACTCCTGCAGCGCCTTGACCGCCTTGGGGTAAAGCGGTATTATACGCTCCTTCTCCTTGCTCCGGCACCGTATGAAGCCCGCCGGTATGTTCACGTCCGTGATGTCCAGCGATATCAGCTCGCTGACCCTTATCCCCGTCGCGTACAGCAGCTCGAGCATCGCCCTGTCGCGGTAGCCCTTCATGTCAGAGCACTCAGGCTGCTCCAAAAGCAGCTCCACTTCCTTGCTCGTGAGTATCTGCGGCAGCTTCTGCACCGACTTCTCCGGCACCAGCCCGGAGGCCGGATTGTGCTCCACAACGCCAAGATCCAGCATGTGCCCGTAAAAGCACTTTAGCGAGGCTATACTCCGCGACACCGTCGCCGGCGACTTGCCGTTGTGCCGCAGCCACGTGATATAGCCCTCAAGCTCCTCGTCATCCGCCTCGGCAAGCTCCGACAGATCGTGCGACCTCAGATAGTCGTCCAGCTGCCTCACGTCCCTCAAATATGAGGCCAGGGTGTTCGCCGACGCCTTCTTCACGTTCGTCAGATATTTATTGAATTCTTCAAGACAAACGGAAGACTCCAAGCCGACACTCCCCTTTACCCGCAAATTTCAAATCAGCAGCCCCACCAGCTGCGGTACAACAAACCTCTCCATCGCCGCAGCCAGAACGAGCATCACGCCTACCGCCGCAAGCCGGTTCTCACCGCGGGAATACCTGGCCGCCACAGGCCGCCTCAAATGCTCCGCCAGCAGCCTCGACGAAAAACACGCCCCGTCAAAGGCCACCACAAACAACCCCGGCACAGTCAGCAGCGACGGCAGCCCCAGCACTACCAGCGTCAGGGCCACGCCCTGCTCAGGATACGCAGACGCTATATACGCCGCCGTACACGCCAGCACAAAGCCCCTGAACGCCAGCGCTGCCGGTATCAGCAGCACGCCGACTATCGAGGTCGAAAACAGCAATACCATCAAATGGTACTTCGCGCAGGAAAACAGCAGGCCCGCAAAGCTGTCGTACCCATAGACCGCGCCGTCCCCGCCGAGGACGTTTTCAGCCCCGCTGAACTCGCCCGAGCTGAGCGCAGTACCCGCTGCAGCGCCTCCCAAAAAAGCCGCACACAGCAAAAACAAAACCAGCAGCTCCCCGCTCTGGCGAACGAGACGCGCTATATCTACACGTGCCAGACCCTGCGCCGCCTTCATCACGGCCCTGCCTTTTCAGTGCAGACAGTCCTGCAATTTACATAATCCGAGTATGCACAATATAATACAAATTCCATCACTATTCAAGCCCTTTGTCAAATAAACCGTATTTTTGTGAATTATGACCAAGTATTATGTTAACAGTATTATGTTAACCCGCATTACTGCTGTTTCGGAGGAGACCCCGCAATGCTCCTGAAATCACAGTATTTTGTGACGCCGGTTTTCTGCGGCAACTACATCTTGGTTATCACGCTTCAATTATGTCTACCATGTGCAATGATTACTCCCGGTATTATCTTCTCCCGCGCCGCAGTTTTCGGCGTTTTGACTTACCCCGGTCCAGGCACAGCGCGCCGCCGAAGGCGCCTCCTGCCGTCAGTGCTATCGCTGCCCTCACGCAGCCGGCGGCAGCTGGGCCGTCGCCGGGCATGGCCAGCGACACCACGACCACCAGCGCTGCCGGCACCGCCCCGCATATGAGGCCCGTTTCAATAGCCGCCCCGCCCCTTCGTTTGGCACCGGCAGCTCCGCCCGCCGCCGCGCCCACAAACAGGCTCGCTATCGTCAGCGGCTCCATCGTGCTGGCAGGAAGTACCTCCCGCTCCAGCAGCGCCGCGCAGACATAGCAGACCGTGACCGCAGCGACGATGCCTGTGAGCGGCCCGAACAGGTACCATCTGAGTCTCTGCCTCCCCTTCCCTTTTCTCTCGACCGTTCCAGCCGTCATGCTCTCGCCTCCAAATAAAAATTCCCCGGAGCTTAGGATACTGGTACATCCTATTGCTCCGGGGAAATTTTAATGACAGGCTTTTACTCGCTCTTGCCCTCGTCTATGCTGTTCTCCTCGCCCGCGGTCTTGGCGGCGTTCTTCTTGCCCTTCGACTTCGCAGCGGCGGCCTGCTGGGCAGCCCTCTGCTTCTCCTCGCGCACGTTCGTCGAGATGGCCCACTTCGTCACCTGCATGCGGACCCTGTCCTCACCGGTCTCAAAGGTGATGGTGTCCTCGGTGACCTGGACTACCTTGCCCATTATGCCGCCGATGGTCACGATCTCGTCGCCTATCGTGATGTTGTTGCGCATCTCGGTGAGCTTTTTCTTCCGCTTGTTCTCGGGACGGATAAGGAAAAAGTAGAAAACCACAAAGATGATGACGAGGAACAGTATCGACGACATTCCGCCGAGTCCGCCCGTCGCGGCCGCGTCTCCAGACAGCAGATTAAAAAACATTTTTATTGACCCTCCAACCTGGAAAAAATACAGTGTGTCAATTATAACCTCATTTTCACCCAAATGCAAGCAATTTATATCCGCTTATCCAAAATATTCGCATACCTCTCTCGGAAGGCGGCGAAGCTGCCCTCGTCGAGGGCCTGCCTGATCCTGCGCATGAGCTCGTTATAGAACCACAGGTTATGCGTCACGGCGAAGCGCATGGCGAGCATTTCCTCCGCCTTGAACAGATGCCGCACGTAGGCCCTTGAATATCTCCTGCACACGGGGCAATCGCATCCCGGCGATATCGGCCCCTCGTCGCGCTCGTATTTGGCGTTTTTGATGTTGATTATCCCGTCCCAGGTGAACAGGTGCCCGTGCCGTCCGTTTCGCGCGGGCATGACGCAGTCGAAGAAGTCCACGCCTCGCCACACGCTCTCGATGATATTCCCCGGCGTGCCGACGCCCATGAGATACCTCGGTCTGTCCTTGGGCATGTGCTCCTCTACTGCCTCGATGGTGTCGTACATCTCCTCGGCGGTCTCCCCCACCGCGAGGCCGCCGATAGCGTAACCGGGCAGGTCCAGCTCCGCTATGCGCTTCATGTGCTCGATCCTTATATCGTGGAACACCGCGCCCTGATTTATGCCGAACAGCACCTGTCCGGGGTTCACGGCGTCCGGCTCCGAATTGTACTCCGCCAGCGCCCTCTTGCAGCGCTCGAGCCAGCGCACCGTCCGGTCGCAGCTCTGGCGCACGTACTCGTAGGGCGAGGGTATTTTGATGCACTCGTCGAAGGCCATGGCTATGTCGGAGCCGAGGTTCGACTGTATCCTCATGCTCTCCTCCGGGCCCATGAAGATGTGCCGGCCGTCCACGTGGCAGTTGAAGCGCACGCCGTCCTCGCCTATCTTCCTCAGCCGGGCGAGAGAGAAGATCTGGAACCCGCCGCTGTCCGTGAGTATCGGCCCGTCCCATGTCATGAACCTGTGCAGCCCGCCGAGCGATTTAATAAGCTCATCCCCTGGCCGGACGTGCAGGTGATAGGTGTTGGAAAGCTCCACCTGGCAGCCAATATCCGCGAGGTCGCGCGCGGAGAGCGCCCCCTTTATCGCGCCCTGCGTGCCGACGTTCATGAACACCGGCGTCTGCACCGTACCGTGCGGGCAGGTGAATTCGCCGCGCCGCGCGCGGCCTTCGGTCTTTATCAGTCTGAACATGCATTACCTCCCGCTCTACAGCAACTTAATGAATCTTATCCCCGCCGGGCGCAATTGTCAACCGCGTTTTCGTACTTGCGGAATGGTGCGATGCTGTGTTAATATAAAGGATAAATAAAAAGGATAAGCTGAGGTGCCGATAAGTTGAAGATACAGGAATCTGCGGAAAACTATCTCGAGGCCATACTCGTGCTGCAAAAGCGCAAGGGCGTCGTGAGGTCCATCGACATAGCCAACGAGCTGTCTTTCTCGAAGCCGAGCGTGAGCGTGGCAATGAAAAACCTGAGGACGAACGGCTACATCGAGGTGGACGGCGACGGCTACATCTCCCTTCTGGACAAGGGCCGCGAGATAGCTGAAAAGATATACGAGCGGCACACGCTCATCTCAAGCTGGCTCGTCCGCATGGGCGTAAGCCCCGAGACGGCCTCGGAGGACGCCTGCCGCATCGAGCACGTCATCAGCGCCGAGACCTTTGAAAAGCTCAAGGAGCACGTCGCGGGCGCGAACGAGTGAATGAAACGGCAAGACCGCCGCAGCCAACTAAGGCTGCGGCGGTCTTTTCATGCAGCGCGCGGTTTTATGCCAGCGCCCGGCCGAGGGCTTCGCAGGCAGAGACAGCCGCGGCGTCCGGGGCATCGGCGCAGATGACGCTCTCCGTCACCAAAACTGCGCCATATCCCTTCGCCGTGGTCTCCCAGCTGCGCATCCACTCCCCGTCGCCCCAGCCGTATGAGCCGAAAAGGGCTATGCGCTTGCCTTTGAGCGCCGCCTTGCAGGATGTGAACATAGGCTCGAACTCGTCTTCCTCGAGCTGTTCAGCGCCCATGGCCGGGCAGCCGAAGGCTATGGCGTCGCAGGCCGCTGCCCTCTCCGGGCCAAACTCCGCGGCCGTCAGCAGTTCCGCCTCGGCGCCCGCCGCCTGCGCCCCGGACAGTACGGCGTTCGCCATTGCCTCTGTGTTGCCTGTGCCGCTCCAGTATACTACCGCTGTTTTACTCATTTTTTGTACCTCTTTCCCTGTTTTATTGTCAGGCGCAGACAGTCAGCTGCCGCACCGTTTTACCCTCTCTCCAGAGCCGCGCGTACAGGTCGCGGCATTTGCGGAAGCGCGCAAACTGCCTCGCCGCCTCCTCCGCGTCGCCGTAGACCTGCCAGCAGCCGGTCAGCTTGCTGTTCCTGCCGCGGTTTGTGATATAGCCCAGCACGTCGCAGAGTGGATAGCCGAGGAAAACGCCTATCTCGTGCGGAAAGCCTTCGGACGTGTGAAGGCGCTCCTTCAGGTGCTCGAGCGCGCGTTCAGGCTCCATGGACGTATAGCCGAAGCCGCGAAGGAAGCTCGCCGTATCGTTCGCCGCGAGGTCGCGCGCGAGCTGCGAGCGTCGGTACATGTACACCAGCGCCCGGAGGCCGCGCTGCCTTAGAAGCGTCAACGAGACCCCCCTGTCCCCCAGACCCGAGTTCCAGAGCGCGATCTGCCGCAGCAGCTCCGCCGTCTCTGCAATGTCTACACAGAAAAGCGTTCCGGTCTTGAGGCAGGCCAGCGTCGGCGCACAGTGCTCCACGATGTAGTTTTCCAGCGGGGCCATTACGCGCAGTGCTCCGAAAGCGCGGCCCGGAGCGCCGAGCCGCTGCTGGTCATGAGCCTCGCCACCGGCACGCGGTTCTTCTTCGCCTCCTGTATCACGCTCAGGGCCATCTTGTGCGAGACCGTGCTCACAAACAGTATTAGCAGGTCCGGCGTGCCGACCTTCTTCTTCATGGAGCCGCTCTCCTTGGTAAAAACCTTGGCCCTGTACCCGTGCTCGCGACAGATGCTCTCGTACTGCCCCGCCATGCACTCGTTGCCGCCCACTATGACTACGCTCATTTTCATCACCTTTCCAATTAGTTAGTATATACTAACCTGCGTACAAACAAAAAGGTTAGTTGAGACTAATCTGTGTTGGATTATAGCATACTCAGTACTGCGCGTCAAGGGGGAGTTCCCGCCGCTGTCGAAGGCCGGAGTGGTTGAATTTATTGGAGGCATGCCCTTATCCGAGTACATCCGCAGGCGGAAAATGTCCCTGGCTGCCGTCGATCTGCAAGGCGGCGGCGCAAAGATCGTCGATGTTGCGCTCAAATATGGCTATTCCTCGCCTACAGCGATGTGGGCGATCTTCCCCGGCTCGGGCACGGGCCGGTCCATTCAGGAGCTTGAAAGGCGCATCGTTACTGAGTGGCTCCCGACCTCCGGCTACGAGTTCACTGAAGGTCCGGACATCGAGGTTTACTTTGAGCCTGACCCGCAAAACACGTCCTACGAGGTATGGATACCGGTCAGAAAAAGCCGGACGGAAGATCAATGATCTTCCGCCCGGAAGTTCTTTCTGCTTATTTCTTCGAGAACGGCTTCGACAGGCTCTTTATCGCTATAGTGCCGTAGCGCTTTGCCACGTGCGGCGCGAGGCTCGGGACCAGCTTGTCGTAATCCAGGCCCTCGACGTCCCTCACGCGCTCCAGCTTTATCGCGTCAAACTTGCACTTCGTCGTGCAGATGCCGCAGCCGATGCACATGTACTCGTCAAGCACCACAGCACCGCAGCCCAGGCAGCGCTCCGTCTCCTTCTTCAGCTGCTCCTCCGTGAAGGTACCGCGCAGGTCGCGGAAGGTCTTCTTCGCCTCCTCGGGCGCTCCGTCCGCCGCCTTCTGCCTCGGCGCGGGCTTCAGGCTCTTTATCGGCACGACCACGTTGTCCTTATCCAGCGACAGGTACTCCTTAACGGCCCTGCCCAGTACAAGGCTCTGGCCCTCGTGTACGAACCTGTGTATCGAGATGGAGCCTTCCTTGCCCGCCGCGATAGCGTCTATCGCGAACCTCGGGCCGGTCACCACGTCGCCGCCCGCGAAGATGTCCGGCTCGCCGGTCTGCAGCGTCACCGGGTCCACCACGACCGTGCCGTTCTTGCCGCGCACAACCTTGGTGCCCTCGAGCATATTCCCGAGGTCCACCTTCTGGCCCGTCGCCGCTATGACGCAGTCCACCGCCAGCTCCTCGAACACGCCCTTGCGCTCCACAGGCTGCCTTCTGCCGGAGGCGTCCTCCACAGCAGACAGCTCCAGGCACTGCAGCTTCACGCCCGTGACCGCCTCGTCGCCCAGGATCTCCGCCGGGGTCACGAGGTACTTGAACTGCACGCCCTCGGCCTCGGCCTCAGCGACCTCGTCCGCCGCCGCCGGCATCTCGTCCGCCGTGCGCCTGTAGACTATATACACGTTCTCCGCACCCAGCCTTATCGCCGTGCGCGCCACGTCCATGGCGGTATTGCCGCCGCCGATGACCGCGACGTTCTTGCCGATCTTGACCTCCTCGCCCGCGTTCACGGCCTTCAGGAACTCGATGCCGCCCCAGACTCCGGCCTTGTCCTCGCCCTCGACGCCCAGCTTCGCGCTCTTCCACGCGCCCGCCGCAAGGTAGAACGCCTCGTAGCCCTGCTCGCGCAGCTGGCTTATCGTCACGTCCTTGCCCACGTCCACGCCGCAGCGGAACTCGACGCCAAGCTCGCGCAGGACCTCGATCTCGGCCTCAACGACGTCCTTCTCCAGCCTGAACGACGGGAGTATCCTCGTCAGCATGCCGCCGACCCTGTCGCCCTTCTCGAACACCGTGACGGGATAGCCCTTGACGGCGAGGTAGTAGGCGCAGCTAAGACCGCTCGGGCCGCCGCCGATGACGGCGATCTTGTTCGTGAACGGCTTGCCGGTCTGGTTGAGCATCTTCGGCACGAACCTCGTCTCGGCAGACAGCTCCTTATCCGCGATGAACTTCTTGATATCGTCGATTGCGATAGGATCGTCGATGTCGCCGCGGGTGCAGGCGTCCTCGCAGGCCCTGTTGCAGATGCGGCCGCAGACCGCCGGGAAGGGGTTCTCGTTCTTTATAAGCTCGAGCGCCTCGAGGTATCTGCCTTGGGCGGCCAGCTTGATATAGCCCTGTACCGGGATGTGCGCCGGGCACTCCATCTTACATGGAGCCGTGCCCTCGTCAGCGACCTTGGTGCGGTTAGTGCGGTAATCGACGTTGTACTTGTCCTTGCCCCAGATGGCGTCCATCGGGGTGAGGCGCTCCTCGGGCTTCTCCTCCACCTTGGCGCAGAGCTTGGTGCCGAGCTTGAGCGCGCCCATCTGGCAGTTGTCAACGCACAGGCCGCAGGCAACGCACTTGTCGCGGTCCACCTTGGCAACGTAGTTTGTCCTGAGCATATCCGGTGCGTTGAAGTACTCGCCCAGGCGCAGCGCCAGGCAGGAGCAGCCGCAGCAGTTGCAGATGGCCGTCGGGCCGTCATAGCCCTCGGCAGCGTTTATCTCGTGCACAAGGCCGTTGTCCTCGGCCCTCTTGAGTATCTCGAGCGCCTCCTCCTTGCTGACCAGCCTGTGGCTGCCCTGCTTGGAGAAGAACTTGGCGTTGTCGTCGATGTACATGCACATGTCGTCCTCGAGGTGGCCGCAGCCCTCGCCCATGAGACGGCGGGTACGGCGACATGAGCAGGGGCCGACGGAGATGGCCCAGGCCCTCTCGATGATGTGCTCGACCTCGTCATATGTCGCGGCATGGCTGTCGTTCCTTATCGCGCTGCCGACCGGCATCGCGCGCATCGGGCCCATGCCCGCGGGGAAGTTCGGAACCAGTATCGGCGTGCGGTAGCGCGTGTAGCGCTCAAAGCACTCTGCAATGACCGGGTACTTCTCCACCTGCTCCTTGACCGACAGCATGCCCTCCATGATGCCGGGCACCCAGATGGGATAGTAATAGGTCTCGACATCGTGCTCGGCGCCGTCGTAGACGCAGCGGACGATGCCGCATTTGACCAACTCGTCTACCATCGCCTGCGCGTGCTCGACGCTCGTGCCGGCTTTCTTGGCTATCTCCTCAATATGTCTCGGCTTGCGCACCTTGACGTGCATGCCCACATCGGCCATCTCGTCCGTGACCACGGGGTCGAGTATCATATACTCGGGGTCGGACGGAGTGACGCCGGTGTAGGTGCCGGACTCGAGGCTGATTTTGGATGCAAGGAGAAGTATCTTTTTTCTGAAGGCCATATATCCCCCTCTTTTCATATAAAAAAACTCGGTTATCCAACATTGGTCGTTCTTTTATCATTATAAACTCACTTCACCTTTCATTCAATTAACGCCTTAGCAAATTTGAACGTCAAAAAACTGGCGATTATCACAATTGGTTTTGGTTAGACCATCATTTCTCCGACTGGTATGGCCACAATTGTTCAAAACCTGCATATACCGTTATGCCGCTTGACCGGCGCGGCTGTTGGGTTTATAATCCCGGTAGAGATATTTATGGTCACGGAGGGCTGGTCAATGCACGAGATAGGCGTAGTCAGGCAGGTGCTCCGCACCGTTGAGGCCTTCGCAAAGGAAAACGAGCTGGACATGATCGACACCATCGTGCTCGAGATCGGCGACCTCTCGCTGGTCATCCCGAAGTACGTCGAGGACATCTACAATGTCATAATAAAGGACACTCCGTTTGAAAACACAAAGCTGAAAATTGAAGTCGTGGAGGCTCAGGGCATCTGCCGCGACTGCAAAAGGGCCTTCCCCATCGTCAAGAACGAGGGCTACTGTCCCCGCTGCGGCAAGCGCAACGCCGATGTGATCAGCGGCAGGGACTTTATCGTCAAGGAAGTCATTGTTCCCTGAATGGCGGACAGTTTGTGCAATATTTCTAAATAACGTCCGTCCTACGTGTGCAGTTTTGAGAGATATATCCACTTGACTTTAGCCATTTCAAGCGTTATTTTAAATTCAGCAAAGCAAATCCCAGCCTGAAAGGAGCATGGCAGTATGAAGAACGTTCTGAACACCGTCAATGTTAATACCGCCGCTTCCCGTCAGGCTCGCTTCGATTTTGCGGGCTTTTATTGCTATGCCTATTTTTACTTTTACGGCATGGACAACAGAGAGCCTGACAGGACGATAGCGGTTTGCTGAGTTAGAAAAAAAGCGGCTTCGGCAGCCCCGTCTGAACAGGCGGGGCTGCTTTTTTGCTGCCCGACAACTTGGAAAAGGAGAAACCGAAATGAAAAAGATCCTCGCTATTCTGCTTGCAGCCGTGATGCTGCTCGCCCTTGCCGCCTGCGGCACGACCAACGACACGACCACCGAACCGCCCGCCGCGACGGACCCCGTCGAGACCGAGCCCGCCGCCACCGAGCCCGCGGATGACGATACCGCCGGCGAGACCTATGTAGTCGGCATCTGCCAGCAGATGACCCACGTAGCGCTCGATGCCGCCACCGAGGGCTTCAAGGCCGCTCTCACCGACATCCTCGGCGAAGGCGCCGTGACCTATGAGGAGGGCAACGCCGGCGGCGACCAGAACAACTGCGTCACCATAGTCGACGGCCTCGTCTCCGAGGGCGTGGATCTCATCCTCGCGAACGCCACCTGGCCTCTGCAGGCCGCCGCCTCCGCGACGGGCGACATCCCCATCCTCGGCACCTCCATCACCGACTACGCCACCGCGCTGAACCTGGACGGCTGGACCGGCACCGTGGGCAACAACATCTCCGGCACCAGCGACCTCGCCCCGCTCGATCAGCAGGCCGAGATGATACAGGAGCTCTTCCCCGACGCCGAGAACATTGGCCTGCTCTACTGCTCCGGCGAGGCGAACAGCGTCTACCAGATTGAGACCATCCGCGGCTATCTTGAGGACATGGGCTACACCTGCGAAGCCTACGCCTTCACCGACGTGAACGACCTCAGCTCCGTCACCCAGACCGCCTGCGACAACTCCGACGTCATCTACATCCCGACCGACAACACCGCCGCGGGCAACACTGAGACCATTGCCAACATCGTCCTGGCCGCGGGCGTGCCCGTGGTCGCCGGCGAGAGCGGCATCTGCTCCGGCTGCGGCGTCGCGACGCTCTCCATCGACTACTACGAGCTCGGCTACACCACCGGCGAGATGGCCGCGAAGATACTCACCGGCGAGGCCGACGTGACCACCATGGCCGTCGAGTACGCCCCGAACGTCACCAAGATGTACAACGCCGCCAACTGCGAGGCGCTGGGGCTGACGATGCCCGAAGATTACGTGGCAATCGAAGGCTGAGACGCAAAATGAAAGCGGGGCGGGCTCGCCGCCCGTCCCGCCCGACCACCGCGCATGGAGGATAATGTAATGGATTTCTTGCAATCACTGCTGAACGGCCTGCCCGGCTCCGTGGGCCAGGGCCTCATGTGGGGCATCATGGCCATCGGCGTGTACATCACCTACAGGGTGCTCGATATTGCCGACCTGACGGTCGACGGCTCGCTCGCTACGGGCGGAGCCGTCTGTGTGCTGCTCACCGTGAGCGGCGTGAATGTCTGGGTCGCGACCATCATAGCGATGCTCGTGGGTATGCTCGCGGGCCTCGTTACCGGGCTGTTCCACACGAAGTGCGGCATACCCGCGATACTCGCCGGCATACTGACCCAGCTCGCGCTCTACTCGATAAACCTGCGCATCATGGGCTGGGGCACCACGGCGGGCACGCAGTCGACGCTCGCCGTCAGCGTGGATAAGTTCGACCTGCTGGTCTCCTCGCGTTTCGTGCGCGAGCTTTCCATGGGCAACCCGATCCTGCTGCTGGCCGTCATAGCGGCGGTCGTCGTGGCGCTGCTCTACTGGTTCTTCGGCACAGAGATCGGCTGCGGCATCCGCGCCACCGGCGCAAACCGGAACATGGCCCGCGCCCAGGGTATCAACACCGAGAAAAACGCCGTCATCGGGCTCATGCTCTCGAACGGCATCGTGGCCCTCGCCGGAGCGCTCATCGCCCAGTACCAGGGCAGCTCTACCGTGGACATGGGCCGCGGCGCCATCGTCATCGGCCTTGCGGCGGTCATCATCGGCGAGGTCATACTCGGCAACCGCGCGCACAACTTCGCCGCCAAGCTCGCCAGCTGCATTCTCGGCGCGATTATCTATTACGTTGTCATCCAGGTCGTGCTCAGGCTCGGCCTCAACACGAACGACCTGAAGCTCCTGACCGCGCTCATCGTCGCGCTCTTCCTCGCCATCCCCCACTGGCGCGGGAAGCTGCTCAGCGGCAGGGCCGGCAGACGCAGCACTGAAAAGGAGGAAGCCAGCAATGCTTGAACTCAAACACATCAGCAAGACCTTCTACCCCGGCACCGTCAACGCCAAGACAGCGCTGTTTGATTTGAACCTCACGCTCAACGACGGCGATTTCGTTACGGTCATCGGCGGCAACGGCGCTGGCAAGAGTACGATGCTCAACGCCATTGCGGGCGCCTTTTCGGTCGATTCCGGCAGCATCACGATAGACGGCCGGAACATCACGAAGCTTCCCGAGTACAAGCGCGCCGCATTCATAGGCCGCGTGTTCCAGGACCCGATGATGGGTACGGCCCCGACTATGGGCATCGAGGAGAATCTTGCCCTCGCGGCACGCCGCGGCAAGCGCCGCACGCTCCGCTGGGGTATAAAAAAGGTCGAGCGCGAGGACTACCGCGAGCTGCTCAAGACCCTCGACCTCGGGCTCGAGGACCGGCTGAACGCCAAGGCGGGCCTGCTCTCCGGCGGCCAGCGTCAGGCCCTGACCCTGCTCATGGCGGCGCTGGTGCAGCCGAAACTCCTGCTGCTCGACGAGCACACCGCCGCCCTTGACCCCAAGACCGCCGCCAAGGTGCTCGAGCTATCCGAGCAGATAGTCACCGAGAACCACCTGACGACGCTCATGGTCACGCACAACATGCGCGACGCCATCACCCACGGCAACCGCCTCATCATGATGAGCGAGGGCCGCATAGTCCTCGACATCAGCGGCGAGGAGAAAAAGCGTCTCACGGTCGAAGACCTGCTCGAGCGCTTCTCCGCCGTCTCCGGCAAGGAATTCGCGAACGACCGCGTCCTGCTCGGAGCCTGACGCGACAACAAACAATAAGCCATTGCCGGACGGCTGCGACACCGTCCGGCAATGGCTCTTTTTTATTTGAACTCGGCGAAATACTTCTCTATCGTCTGCCTGTCCGAGCGCGAGCTGCCCTGTATCATCTCGTCCGAGCCGCCGCCGCGGCCGTCTATGGCTGCATTTATCTCCCTTGCCAGCGCCCGGAGCGGCCTTGTGCGGCTGCCTACTATATATTTATAGTCCCCGTCTCGCCCCGTGAAGCCCGCGCAGGCTGTCTGCGAAAGCTCCGCGCCCGCGTTTACCAGCTCGCGGAGCGTTATCATGTCCATGTCGTCCTCGAAGATGCAGATGCAGCCCTCGCTCGGCCTGAGTGCCGCCGTCTTGAGCTGCAGTATCTCGCGCTTGAGACGTGTCAGCTCCGCCTTGCGCTCTTCCTGCTCGGAGACGTACCTCTCAATTGCGCGGCCCGTCTCGAGCCGCCGGGCCGAGAGCGCCACCGAAACCTTTGCGTTGTTTTCGTGCAGGCTCCGGTAGTCCTCGATCGCCTGCTCGCCGCAGATGAGCGTCAGGCGCGTGCCGCCCCGGTGCCTCATGCTGTCGATGACCTTTATGCAGCCCACCTCGCCGGTATACGCCACATGCGGCGCGCAGCAGGCACAGCGGTCAACGCCCTCGATCTCCACTATCCGCACCTGACCCGTCAGCTCCTTCTTGCTGCGGTACTCCATGTGCGCAAGCGTTTCCGCGTCCGGCAGCAGCGTGCGCACGGGCACGTTCCGCCACACGGCGCGGTTGGCCTCCAGTTCGGCCCGGCTCAGGTCCTCCCGGCTCAGCTCAGTCGAAAAGTCGATCGTCATGCCGTCCTCGCCCATGTGAAAGCCCACATTGTCGCAGCCGAACAGCCGGTGCACCGTGCCGGACATGATGTGTTCGCCCGAGTGCCCCTGCATCCGCCGGAACCGGAGCTGCCAGTCCAGCTCGCCCGTCACGGCCTCGCCGGGCGCGAGAGGTTCTTCAACAACGTGTATGATATCCTCGCCCTCCTCGCGCAGGGAGAGCAGCTTCTGTCCCGCGAGGGTCCCCTTGTCGGCCTCCTGTCCCCCGCCGCCGGGGAAAAACGCGGTCCTGTCGAGCCGCACGGCATAGCCGTCTCCCTCACGCTCGCAGGAGCATACGAGGGCCTCAAAGCGGCTCAGGTGCCCGTCGGTATAGTACAGCTTTTCCGTCATTTCTACCACCTCATTCTCCAAGATGATACCACATCGGCCCTCCCTCCGCAAGCGTCGCGCGGGTTGACGAGGCTGGAAGAATATTATATAATGAGTGGAATTTAGTTTTGGAGGGATAATGACGAGGATACTCTTTCTCATAAACTACGCCGGGAACGGAGGCTCGGAGAAATACGTCGATGACCTGGTGCGGATATTCACCGCCCGGGGCGAGGACTGCCGGCTCTGCTACAACGTGCCGGGGGCGCTCTCCGAGAGGCTCGAGGCGAGCGGCGTGCCCACGTTCAGGCTTAAAATAAGCCGCGGCTCGGCGCTATCATCGGCGCGGAAACTTGCGGAATACTGCCGCGAGAACGCCATCGACGTCATCCACGCCCAGTATCCGGCCGAAAACGTCGTGGCCCTGCTCTCTCTGCGGCACTATCCCGCGCCGAAGGTAGTCTTCACGAACCACCTCACGCTCCGTGCGGGGCGGCTCTGGCGCATGATTAACCGGGCGCTGACGCCGCGTGACCACTGCGCCATCGCGGTCTGCAAGGAGGGGCGCGAGGTTCTCATGCAAAACGGCTTTGCGCCGGAGAAGGTCGTCGTCATCCCGAACGGCGTTGAGCCGGGGCCGGAGCCGGTGAAGGACCTCTCCGTCAGGGCCGAGCTGGGCGTCGGCGAGGGCGAGTTCATGATAACGACGCTCGCGCGCTGCGTGCCCGAGAAGGGCCTTGGCTTCCTGATCGACGCCATGGCCAAACTGCACGACATGACGGACAGGCCCTTCCGCTGCGTCATCTGCGGCGACGGTCCGCTCCTGCCGGAGCTGAAGGAGAAGGCCGCACAGCCGGGCATTGAGGACCGCGTCCTGTTCGCGGGATACCGCAGCGACGGCGGGCGGGTACTCAGCGCGGCGGACCTGTACGTGAACTCAAGTTCGAGCGAGGCCATGAGCTTCGGCCTGCTCGAGGCCATGCGCGCCGCCCTGCCCCTCGTCGTGACGGCGCTGGACACGAACCGCGAGCTGGCAGAGGACGCGCCCGTATGCGGAATCGCTGTCCCATACGGCGATGCGGAGGGCTTTGCACGGGCCGTCCTGCGGCTCATGGAGGACGAGGCGCTCTACTGTGGATACTCGGCGAACGCCCGGCGGAAGGTGCTGGAGGTCTATGACCTCTCAAAGCTCGCCGGGGACGTTTTCCGCGCATATCAATAATTTTCTGGAGGAAAATCAAATCATGTTGGACAACAAGGGCAGACTGTTCGGCAAGGTCAACATCGTGGACCTGCTCATTGTAATAATCATTATCGCCGCGGGCATCTTCCTCGGCAGGCTGCTGTTCGGGCCGGAGAGTACCATTGCCCAGACCGAGAAGGTGCGCATCACCCTCTACTGCGAGGAGACGCCGGACTACGTCGCCGAGCAGCTCACGGCGGGCGACGAGGCCTGGGATTCCGAGAACAACGTCACCCTGGGCACGCTGGTCGACTGGCGCACGGGCGAGTCCAAGAGCGCCGTCACCGACATCACCGGGCAGGTCGTCGAGATCTCCCGCGAGGACTACTGCTCCGTCACGCTCACCGTCGAAGGCGACGGCGTCATCGGCGACCACGGCGTCACGATAAACGGTACCCTCTACGCCGCCGGGCACTCCATGAGCGTCTATTTCGGGGACTGCAAGCTGTTCCTCAAGGTGCGCAGCATCGAGGCCGCCTGAAAGTGAGCTATCCTTTTGAAAGCGGGGTGACTCCTTTTGCTCGCTGACAGCGTACTCGGCAGGCTCTACGGCTACTGGCTGCACAGCCTCATCTTCCGTTTTCTCCGGGCCATTTACCGGCCCTTCAAAAACGCGTTTCCCCACAGCGTCATCATTCGCTTCCTCGGCAGGCCGTCGAGGGTCGAAAAATACTACGCCGCGAGCGCCGTTGGCCGTTTTATCGACTGGCTCTGGAAGTGGCTTTTGCGCATACTCGGCGCAATCGTCCGCTTCTTCGCGCGGCTCGCGGAGACGAGCGTCATCGTGCGCCTTGTCAGAGGCTCGTACATCTGCCGCTTCGACTTCCTGCTGCCGGCCTTCATCTTCGTCATGTTCTGCGCGCCGCACAATGTGTGGTCCAACTCCTACGCCGTGCTCGCGGTGTTCGGTCTGTTCGGCATCTATCTGCTGCTCGCGGCGGTCGGGAAACGCGAGGCTCCGAGTCCCCGGACTTTGGGGCTGCCCTTCCTGCTGTTCGTGATGGCCTGCTTTATAAGCCTCATATTCACAACAGACATGGCGGACAGCATCCGCATACTCATGTTCTTCATCGCGGCCTTCATGCTGCTTTACATGGTCTCGGCCGAGCTTTCGACTGTCGGACGGCTGCGCTCGCTCATGCGCTGGCTCTATGCCGCAGTGATGGTCACGGCGGCATATGCGGTCGTGCAGCGCATCATGGGCGTCGAGGTGAACGCCTCGCTCACCGACCTCGCGCTCAACGAGGGCGTGCCGGGCAGGGTGTATTCGACGCTCGACAACTCCAACAACTACGCGGAGTTCCTCGTGCTGTTCACGCCGCTGTGCGCGGCCTGGGCGATAAACCTGAAGGACGTGCGGGCGAGGTTCGTCTTCTCCTGCGCGCTCGCGCTGCCCATGCTGGCGCTCATCATGACCTATTCCCGCTCCGGCTGGCTATCCTTTATGCTCGCCGTGCTGGTCTTCGTCTACTACACGGACAAGCGGCTCATACCCGTGGGTTTCGTGGCCTGCCTGCTGCTCATCCCGTTTTTGCCGGACAGCATCGTTACGCGCTTCCTCACCATCTTCAACAGTGCGGATTCCTCGGCCAGCTATCGCATCATCGTCTGGCGGGGCGTACTGCTGCTCCTGCGCGACTACGGTCTCACCGGCATCGGCCTCGGGCCATACGCCTTTGACAACATCTATCCCGCCTACGCTCTCACCGAGAAAGCCGCGCTCGTCGCGCACTCGCAGATGCTCTACCTCGACCTGCTCATTGAGCTGGGCACGCTGGGCTTCGTGGCTTTCATGTGGTATATGTTCAGGACGATGAAGGACAGCGCCTTCGCGATCTGCCGCTGCCGGAACAGAGCGCCGGAGGTCAGAGGCGCAGTCCTCGCCGGGCTTGCGTCCTGCTGCGGGCTGGCGATTTTCTCTTTCTTCGAGTATATCTGGTTCTACCCGAGGATACTTTTCGGGTCATTCATCCTGCTGGGCATAATGCTGGGCGCTATGAGGCTCAGCCGCGAGGGTACGGAGGCGATCACTCTTGAAAGGCAATAAGAAACTCATATACGCGGCGCTGTTTGCGGCGCTGTGCTGCGTCATAACCATGTACCCCAAATTCCCGACCCTGTTCGGATATATCCACGCGGGCGACGCGCTGGTGCTGCTCGCGGCCTACGTGCTGGGGCCGCTCTGGGGTGCGCTCGCCGCGGCGCTCGGCTCAAGCCTTGCCGACCTCATGGCCGGATATGTGCAGTATTTCCCGGGAACCTTTGTCATCAAGGCCGTCATGGCGCTTATAGCCGGCGGGCTGCTCGTCCGCTTTGGCGAGAAAAAGCCCATCCTCACTACCGTACTCGCGGGACTTGCGGCCGAGGTCGTAATGGTGCTCGGCTACTTCGGCTACGAGGGAGCGCTGCTCGGCTACGGCTGGGCCGCCGCCGGCAGCATACCGACCAACATCGTTCAGGGTGTCTTTGGGGCCGCGGCCTCCTCCGCCCTGTTCGCCGCACTCCTGAAAACGCCGTATGCCCGGCGCGAGCTGGGCCTGCGTATGCCCCACGACCCGGACAAGCGCTGAACTTACAGATAAGTCACGGAAAGAGGTGAACGCCCTTGCCGAGTAAGACGATACTCAGGGAAAAGATAAACGAATCCATCTCCTCGGTGCTGCCTATAGCGGTCATCGTCGCACTCATGTGCCTCAGTTTTGTGCCGGTAACTACCGACCTCATGCTGGCCTTCCTGCTGGGTACCATCATGCTCATCGTCGGCATGGGCCTCTTTACGCTCGGCGCCGAGGCGTCCATGACGCAGATCGGCAACCACATCGGCGCCAAGATGACAAAGTCGCGCAGGCTCTGGCTCATACTCGTTTTGAGCTTCATGCTGGGCATAGCCATCACCGTGGCCGAGCCCGACCTGCAGGTGCTGGCCTCGAACGTGCCGCACATCAACACCACCGTACTCATCATCACCGTCTCCGTCGGCGTTGGGCTGTTCCTCGTCATCTGCATGCTGCGTATCCTTCTGGGCATACAGCTCCGCTGGGTGCTGCTCGGCTGCTACGTGATAGTCTTCGCGCTCGCCGCCTTTTCCGACGCGGGTTTCCTTAGCGTCGCCTTCGACTCCGGCGGCGTAACGACCGGGCCGATGACCGTGCCCTTCATCATGGCGCTGGGCGTCGGCGTGGCCTCAATACGAAGCGACAAAAACGCCGAGGCCGACAGCTTCGGCCTCGTTGCGCTCTGCTCCATCGGGCCCATCCTCGCCGTCATGATCCTCGGCTTCTTCTACGAGATGGAGGATGGTACCGTCGCCGCCTCAGTCATCCAGAGCTACGCCGATACGGTCGCGCTCGGCGGCGGCTATGTCAAGGCGATCCCGCACTACATGTACGAGGTCGCCACAGCGCTTGCGCCCATCGTGGTATTTTTCCTGCTGTTTCAGGTCTTCTCGCTGAAGCTCAGGAAGCTGCCCTTTCTCAAGATCGTCATCGGCCTCGTCTATACATACGTCGGGCTGGTGCTGTTCCTCGTGGGCGTGAACGTCGGCTTCTCGTCGCTGGGCACAGTGCTCGGCGCGAGCCTCGCCGACAAGGCCGCGTGGCTGCTGGTGCCCGTGGCAATGCTCATGGGCTGGTTCATCATCTCCGCCGAGCCCGCAGTGCATGTGCTGAACAAACAGGTCGAGGAGATAAGCGCCGGGGCAGTATCCGAAAAGGCCATGGGCCTGAGCCTCTCCATAGCCATAGCGCTCGCGACGGGCCTTGCCATGGTGCGGGTGCTGACCGGCATCTCCATCCTCTGGTTCGTCGTGCCGGGCTATGTAATAGCGCTGGCAATGAGCTTTTTTGTGCCGCCCATCTTCACCGCCATTGCCTTTGACTCCGGCGGCGTGGCCTCGGGACCGATGACCGCCACCTTCATGCTGCCCTTCGCCATGGGCGCGTGCGAGGCCGTGGGCGGGAACGTCATCACGGACGCTTTCGGGCTGGTGTCGCTCGTCGCCGTGATGCCGCTCATAACTGTGCAGGTCATGGGCGCGGTATACCTCGTGCGCTCGAAGCGGACGCAGGAGGTCTTTGACGTGACGCAGCTGGCGGACGACGAGATAATCGAGCTGTGGGAGGTGGCGTCGTGATAATGGACTTTGTCATCGCCATCGTCGACAGGGCGAAGGCGGAGGACATGATAGAGCTGTACAGATCTCACAGCCTGCCCATCGTACTCACGATGCTGGGCAATGGCACAGCCACGAGCGAGCACCTGAGCCTCTACGGGCTGGAGGCAACGGAAAAAGCGCTGGTCGCCTCGGTTGCCTGCGGAGACATGACAAAACAGCTCATAAAGAGCGCAAAGAGGAAGCTGTTCATTGATATCCCCGGCAATGGCATCATGCTGGCCGTGCCGGTAAAAAGCGTGGGAGGAGGGCGAACCTTGGCATTTCTGACCGGAAACAACCCGCCGGACGGCGCGGTGCCTGAGATGAAGTTCGACCACGAGCTGATAATGGCGATAATAAACGAGGGCCACACAGATACGGTGATGGACGCCGCGCGCTCCGCAGGAGCCGCCGGCGGTACGGTGCTGCACGCCAAAGGCACCGGCGCAAAACAGGCCGAGAAGTTCCTCGGCGTTTCAATAGCTCAGGAAAAAGAGCTTATCATCATCGTCTCAAAGGCTTCGGAGAAGGCAAAGATAATGAAAGCCATAGCTGAAAGCTGCGGCCCCGGCACGCCCTCGGGCGCGATATCCTTCTCCCTGCCCATCTCCGCCGTCGCGGGCCTGCGCGTGCTCGAGGACGACTGAGCCTCAGAGCCGCACAGCAGAACATACAGGCGCTCCCCCGCCGTTTTACCGGCCGGGGGAGCGCCTTTTTTCGCGTCACAATATTATGCAGATGAGACCGCCGCTGCCTTCGTTCACTATGCGCTGCATGGTGCTGCGGAGCTTCCTCTGCACGGAGGGCGGCATGCGCTTTATCTTCGCCTCCAGCCCCTCCTCGGCAATGTCGTAGAGTGACTTGCCGAAGATGTTCGACTCCCAGATGCGGCTCACATCGCCGTCAAAGCCCTGCAGGAGGAAGCCCATGATCTCCTCCGACGCCTTCTCGCCGCCGAGAGCGGGCGTGACCTCCGTCTCGATGTTCGTCATCATCATGTGGATGGACGGCGCCGATGCCTTGAGCCGCACGCTGTAGCGTCCGCCGCTGCGCACGATCTGCGGCTCCTCAAGCCTCAGCTCGCCCGGCAGGGGCATCACCACGCCGTAACCCTTCTCGCGCACGTCTCGCAGAGCCTGACTCACATGGTCGTAGTCCGCCTTGATGTCTCGCACATGCGTCAGCAGCGTCATCAGATCGCCGTCGTCGCGTATCTCAAAGCCCGACTGGGCGCTGATCGTCTCGTAGTACAGGCTGCGCGGCAGTTCCAGCTCGGCAGCGACCCTGCCGGTGCCCATGTCCACGCTCCTGATGCCCGACGCGCTCACGTCCTCGCGCGCTCCAAGGGCGTCCATGATCCCGAAAGCGTCGCGCACACGGCTCATGTCCTGCACCGCCTCGGCTATGCCCTCGAGTATGCTCGCCTTCAGCTCCGTGTCGGCCGGCAGCGCGTCAAGCCAGGACGGCAGATAGATTCCAAGCTCCGCTATCGGGAACTCGTAAAGCGCGAATTTCAGTATCTCGTCTATGTCCTCCGCGGTCAGCTCAAGGCAGTTCACGCACACACAGGTCACGCCGTATTTCTCGGCAAGCTCCGAGCGCAGCGCCTGCGCCGCGTCCGAGCCGGGTTCTGCGCTGTTCAAAACCAGCACGAAGGGCTTCCCTATCGCCTTGAGCTCGGAGACCACCCGCTCCTCGGCGGGAACGTAGCCCTCGCGCGGGATGCCGCAGATGCTGCCGTCCGTGGTCATGACGATGCCGATGGTCGAGTGCTCCGCTATGACGCGGCGCGTGCCCTCCTCGGCGGCGCGGCTCATGCTGACTTCCTCGTCGAACCACGGGGTCGCGACCATGCGCTCCGCCCCGTCCTCAAACTGACCCGACGCGCCGTCCACCATGTAGCCCACGCAGTCCACCATTCGTACTGAGAACGACACTCCGCCCTCGAGCGTGACGTTCACCGCGTCCTCGGGCACGAACTTGGGCTCGGCGGTCATGATGGTCCGCCCCGAGCCGGACTGCGGCAGCTCATCCTTCGCGCGCTCCTTCGCGTAGACGTCCTCTATATTCGGTATCACCAGCGTCTCCATGAACCTGCGGATGAACGTGGACTTCCCCGTCCGCACCGGCCCGACCAGCCCGAGATATATGTCCCCGCCGGTGCGCTGGGCTATGTCCTGATAAATGGAAGTGTTTGTCATGTTCCGCCCTCTTTTCCCGTGAACTCATGTTAGAGGATATGAGGACGGGTACAGGAATATGACCGGACAGGTAAAACCCATCCGGTCATAACTATTATATCACGCAAGCGGCAGCCTTATCTCCGCCTTGAACAGGTCTCCGTCCGTGCTTATCGAGAACTCGCCGTGCTGCAATTCCGTCAGGCTCCTGGCGATGTTCAGGCCCAGGCCGCTGCCCTCCGTATGCCTCGAAGCGTCGCCGCGCACAAAGCGCTCCATCAGCTCCTCCGCGCTCACGTTCAGCGCCGCGCGGGAGATGTTCTTCATGGATATCACCGCCGCCGCGCCCTCTGTCCGCACGTCCACGTACACCCGAGTGTCCGGCAGCGCGTACTTCACCACGTTGTTGAACAGGTTGTCGATTACCCGCCAGAGCAGCCGCCCGTCCGCCATCACCGCCGGGGCCGGCTCGGGGATGTTTATCACCGTGTTCAGCCGCCCGGCCTCGAGTTTCGAGCTGTACTCGCCGTAAGACTGGTTTATTATCTCCTGCGTGTTCGTCGGCGCGAGATTCACCGACATGTTGCCCGTGGACGCCTTCGAGGCCTCGACGAGGTCCTCCGTCAGCTTTTTGAGCCGCTGGGACTGGCGCTCGAGCACCGCGAGGTATTCCGCGCGCTCCTCCTCCGTCTTCGCCTTCTGCAGCAGGTCGGCGTAGTTGATGATGGACGTCAGCGGAGTCTTGATGTCGTGCGAGACGTTCGTTATAAGCTCGGTCTTGAGCCGCTCGGACTTCATGCGCTGGGCGACCTCCTTCGAGAGGCCCTCGCCGATGCTGTTGAGGTTCTCTGCGTGGGATTTGAACTCCCAGTACATGTGCGCAGTGTCGATCTTCTCGTTGTAGTTGCCCTCGGCGAGCTGCTGCCCGGCCTTTTTGATGGCCTTCATCTGCCACGCGCCGAAGATGGCCGCGGCGTAGATGAGCGCAAGGAGGACTATGAGCACGAATATCCAGAACGGACCGAAGCCGAATATGAAAAGCACCGATGAAAGCACTACCATATACAGCCCCAGCATGATCAGCGCCGTGCGCCAGACGATGGGTATCATGCGCCCGAAGCGCCCGATGCCGTGCCAGACGGCCTTGATAACGCGCCAGATAAGGCGCAGGACGCGGTAGATGACGGTGTTCCGCCACCACTTGCCGCACTTGACGCGCGTTGCAAAGCTCAGCAGCAGCGCGAGGATGAGGCCGAAGGCGACGCACAGGACGAACACGCCGAGGAAGACGTACTGCATGATGGCGGTGTATCCGCTCGGCATAATGTTGACCATACTTTCACCGACGACGAATATCAGGAAAAAGTCTGCCAAGGCGACGGCTGCGGCGTATAAATCAAGAGGTATGCGGTCAATAAGATTCAGACGCGGCTCGGTCTCGCCCCTTCGGTGCCCGGCTGCGCAGAACAGGAAGATCGTGCAGGCCAGCATCAGCAGCAGAAACACCACGCCAACGTAGACGCTCGCGCCGCAGAAGCCGGACACATTCCACACTATGCGGGCGACGGTCATCGCGCCCGGCTGGGTATAGTCGAGGCGGTCGATCACATTCTCCTGGACATATTCGGCGTTGCCGAAGCCTTCGACATTTGCAATGTAGCAGGCGGCGCAGATAAGCACGCAGATAAGCGACACATACAGCAGCACGATGGCGCCGGTCTTGGCCCAGGTGCTGTGCGTGAGCTTCACGCGCTCCTTCGGCGGTTTTTCGGTATCAACAGGTATCACTTCGTCGTCCATCACTTTTTGCCCTCCATCTTGTAGCCCTGGCCCCAGACGACCTTGATATAGCGCGGGTCGCTGGGGTTTATTTCGATTTTCTCCCTGAGGTGGCGGATATGGACTGCGACGGCGCTCTCGGAGCCGTAGGCGTTCTCATTCCAGACGAGCTCGTATATCTGGGTGGACGAGAACACCCGGTTCGGGTTGCGCATGAGCAGCTTGAGAATGTTGTACTCGATGGGCGTGAGCTGCACCGGCTCGCCGTCTACGGTGACGGACTTCTCCGCGTCATTGAGCTCGACGCCGCCGATGGTGATGGTATCCTTCGGCTGCTCGCGCTTCACCTGCCCGCCGAGGCGCGTATAGCGCCTGAGCTGGCTGCGGACTCTCGCCTGCACCTCGATGGGGTCGAAGGGCTTGGTCACGTAGTCGTCCGCGCCGACGTTCAGGCCCAGCACCTTGTCCGAGCTCTCGCTCTTGGCCGTGAGCAGTATGACCGGGATATTATACTCCTCCCGCAGCTTGGCCGTGGCGGCGATACCGTCCATCTCAGGCATCATGACGTCCATGAGCACGAGGTCAATATCGTTCTTCTTCACGCAGTCGAGAGCCTGCCTGCCCGTGAACGCGGTGTATATCTTATAATCCTCGTTCGACAGGTAGATCTTCAGCGCCGATACGATATCGATGTCGTCGTCGCAAATCAGAATGTTAGCCATATCCTCACCTCACGGGTACATTGTAACTCAAAGGGCGTTTAAGATAAAAGGGGGCGATTATTTAAGATGTGGTTAAGAATGCGCCCAGCGGTGACGTTCTCGCGCCGGTCCTTACGTCCCCGCCGACTGTAGGGGCGGGGTTCCATCCCCGCCCGGCGTTACGGTTTGTGCGCGCCCATCGTAGGGCGCACCGACCCCGGTGCGCCGCCGTCACGTCCACCGCCGGCGTTACGGCGTCGCGGGCGTGTACGGTTTTTGCCGTCCCGTGACCGCGTGCGTGTCCGCGGCGAAGGGTCGTCGAGGACGCCGACCCCTACGGGTAGGTTGTCGTTTTGCCGTGTGCGTTGCCGTGATCGCATGCAGGCGGCGCATCGGGGTCGATGCGCCCTACGGGTGACGTTTTCGCGCTGGGTTTTGCGCCCACGCCGACCGTAGGGGCGGGGTTCAACCCCCCGCCCGGGCGTTATGGGTTTGCGCGCGCCGTCACGGCGTCGCGAATGGGTACGTCTTTTGCCATCCCGTAGGGGTCGGCGTCCCCGACGACCCGTCCGCGCGCCGCCTGGCGCGCGGGTTTGGCGTCGTCCGAAACCGCCGCGTCCGGGCGGGGATGGAACCCCACCCCTACAGGGGTTGGGTGCGTTGACGGGGCCGTGTGCGCTGTCGTGGCCCTGCGCGGGTCACATATAGAAGCGTTCGGGCTGGGCGTGGGACGACACCATTACCTCCAGCCCCGGGAAGTCCGTCTCGAGCCACGTCTTCAGCACCGGCACGACCACGTTTTCCGTCGGGTAGTGCCCGGCGTCTATGAGGTTTATGCCCGTCTCGTTTGCCGCTATGAACTGGTGGTGCTTTACGTCTGCGGTCAGGTACGTGTCGCATCCCGCGGCTATGGCCAGCTCGAGATCTCCCGCACCAGCACCGCCGCAGAGCCCGAACCGCTTTACGGGCTTCTCCGGGCCGGCATACCTCAGCCCGTTAGCTCCCAGCCGAGTCTTGACCAGCGCAAGGAAAGCGCCGAACTCCATCGTCTCCGGCAGCTCGCACAGGCGGCTCACGTTCTCCTCCTTATTGAGCTTTTCCAGCACCCTCGCATCCAGTGCGGCCGCGAGAGCGTCGTTTACCCCGCCCTCGGCGGCGTCCAGATTCGTATGCATACAGATGGCCGACATGCCTGCCTCGACGATGGCGAGGAACTTCCGCTCCGTCGCTCCTGCGTCCGTCACGCTCTTTATCCCCTCGAAGGTCAGCGGGTGGTGCGAGACTATGAGCTGCGCGCCCGCTGCCTTCGCCTCCTCGATCACCGCGTCCGTGATATCCAGCGTCACAAGCACGCGGCTCACTTCCCTGTCCGCTCTGCCCGCGAGGTGGCCCACGTTGTCGAAGCCCATCTTAAGCTCCACCGGCGCGCGGGAGTTCAGCCTCTCGAAAACATAGTTTACCCTGACCATTTACAGCTCCTTTCTCAGCGCCGTCAGCCTTGACAGCGTGCGGCGCAGTTCAAACGTGTCGCGTCTTTTCACGGCGCTCTCCATGCCCTCGAGCGCCCTTTGCGCCCTGGCTATCCTCTCGTCCAGCCAGCGCCCCAGCAGCGGGTCCTCCGCCGCCTTCAGCGCGTCCTCGGCAAACAGCTGCTCAGACCAGCCGCCGCGCGCCGCCATGGCGACATACAGCCGCTCGCCCTCCGCCGCGAGCCGGGCTCCCTCTATGCCGTAGCCCGATATCCTCAGCCACAGGCACAGCTCGTCCAGCTTCGACTGCGGCTGCAGCACCAGCCTCGCGCCATCCTTAGTCCACGGCGCGCGTCTGAGTATTCCCTCAATGGTCTCGCCGCCCATGCCCGCCGCGTACACCGTATCCGCCTCGTCAGCTCCCTCAAAATCCAGGCCGTTGCACAGCTCCAGCCGTATCCTGCCGCCCAGCCCGCAGCGCTCCACCGCGGCCCGCGCGCTCGAGAGCGGCCCGGGACGTATGTCCGTTGCCGTCACACGCTCCGCACGGCCGTTCTGCACCAGCCACACCGCAAGATAGCCGTGGTCAGTCCCCACGTCTACCGCAAACCGGCTCTTGCCGCCCAGCTGCGCCACCGCCTGCATCCTCTCTGTCAGTTTTATCTTCTCCATTGCAATAAATATCGCCGCACCCGGCCCGCCCGTTGCCAGGCGTCGGTGCGGCGATGGTCTTATCCTTTTACCCGCTGCTCAGTCAGCACATTGCCAGATACGCCTTGAGGTCCGCCAGGAACTGGTCCGGGTCTACCTCGTGCGCATAGCACGCCTGCTCCAGCGTCTCGCCGCTGGCCAGCGCACAGCCCAGGCAGTGCATGCCGATGCTCTGGAACGCCGGCATGGCCTGCGGCGCGTTCTCGAGTATATCGGATATCATTGTCTCCTTTGTGATCTCAAACATTGCTGTTCCTCCGTAGTTTCATTATAAACTAAAACGAATGGGACGTACTCGCCGTCCCATTCGTCTTGCTGCCTTTATACTCAGGCGTTGCTCTGCTGCTCGCGGATCTTCGCGAAGCACTCGCTGCAGTACACGGGACGGTCAGACTTAGGCTCAAAGGGGACCTTCGCCTCGCCGCCGCACATCGCGCAGACAGCCGTGAAAAACTCACGAGGACCACGGGCCGCGTTCTTGCGGGCATCGCGGCAGGGCTTGCAGCGCTGCGGCTCGTTCTGGAAACCGCGCTCGGCGTAGAACTCCTGCTCACCGGCGGAGAACACGAACTCCTGGCCGCACTCTTTGCACACTAGGACTTTGTCTTCAAACATTTTGTACCCTCTCTTTTGATGATTCTTGCCTCTCGGCTTTTATTGCGTTCAGCTCCTGCTGATGTCGCCTGGGATGGGTCATCTCGCCAGCTTGCGGCGGATCCGCTGCACGGCATTGTCTACCGACTTCTCACTGCTCCCGAGCGCCTCGGCTATCTGCCGGTACGACTCGCCCTCGAGATACCTGAAAAGTACGCTCGTCTCAAAAACGGACAAACACCGCGAAAACGTGGAATAGAACTCTCTTTCGCTCTCTCTGGCAAGGACCTGTTCCTCAGGTGCACGCCTGAATATCTCCTGCCGCGCCGCAGGGCCGAGTCGGGATTCTTCGGAGAGGATGATGTATTCCAGTGACACTCCGTCATTGAGCGGTTCGTGCTTCTTCCGGGAAGCAGCCTTGACTGCCTCCAGCACGCGGTTGCGTATACATATTTCTGCATATGTCCTGAACGACGCCCCGCCTGCCTCGTCATAGCTCCTTATCGCCGACAGCAGCCCGAGCATGCCTTCCTGCGTAAGGTCCTCGCTGTCCCCACCCGCCAAAAAGTAGGGCCGCGCGCACACCCGCACGAGCTTCGTATATCTCTCTATCAGCTCCTCCTCAGCCGCCGTATCCCCGGCGACCGCGAGCCGTCTCAGTTCAGGATCAGTATATTTATTATAATCTATCATATCGCAACCTGATTACAGATTATATTACAAACTTTTGGAAAGTCAAGACAATTTATCGATTTTCTATACAATTCCCGATATTTTTTTCAACTTTGCCTCTAAAGCTCCATCTGCTCCTGCACATTCCCCGGCAGCTCAAGACCAAGGTGCTCATATGCTCGTCTCGTCACGCATCTGCCCCGCGGCGTCCGCGTCAGGTAGCCCTGCTGCAACAGGTACGGCTCGTACACGTCCTCAAGCGTCACGGCCTCCTCGTTTATTGTCGCCGCCAGCGTCTCCAGTCCCACCGGCCCGCCGCCGTAATACTCGATTATGCTCCACAGCATCCTCCTGTCAAGCGCGTCCAGGCCCTCCCTGTCCACCTCCAGCCTCAAAAGCGCGTCGTCTGCTACTTCCTTCGTTATCACACCGCCCGCGTTCACCTGAGCAAAATCTCGCACTCTCCTCAGCATACGGTTCGCTATCCTCGGCGTGCCTCTCGACCTCGACGCGATCTCCCGCGCACCCGCCGGCTCTATCTCTATATTCAATATCCCGGCGCTGCGCGTCACGATCTGCGTCAGCTCCTCCGCCGTATACAGCTCCAGCCTCAGCGACACGCCGAACCGGTCCCTCAAAGGCGCCGTCAGCTGGCCCGAGCGTGTCGTCGCCCCGATGAGCGTGAACCTCGGCAGCTCCAGCCTGATCGAGTTCGCCGACGGCCCCTTGCCGATGATGATGTCGATGGCGTAGTCCTCCATCGCCGGGTACAATATCTCCTCCACCATCCTGTCCAGCCTGTGTATCTCGTCCACGAACAGGATATCGTTCTCCTGCAGATTCGTCAGAAGCGCCGCGAGGTCGCCCGCCTTGCCTATGGACGGGCCGGAGGTCATGCGCATGTTCACGCCCATCTCGTTGGCTATGACCGCCGCGAGCGTGGTCTTGCCCAGTCCCGGAGGACCGTGCAGCAGTACGTGGTCGAGCGGCTCCCCGCGCATCTTCGCCGCCTTTATGAACACCGAGAGGTTCTCCTTCACCTTCGACTGGCCTATATATTCTCCCAGCGTCCTCGGCCTGAGCGAACCCTCGGCCGCGTCCTCCGGCAGCAGCGTCGTCGAGGTTATCACCCTCTCCTCCGCTTCACCGGAAAAACTGATGCTCATCTGCGCTCACCTCACTTCTTCATCATGTTCTTAAGCGCCGCCTTGATTATCTCCTCCGTCGTCAGCGCGGCCGTGTCCACGCCCTTGAGCGCCAGATTTATCTCCGCCGGGCCGTAGCCCAGCACGCCCAGCGCCGCCGCCGCGTCCGCGAGCTTCCCGTCGCCCGCCGCAGAGGCCGGGACACCCGCCTTCACAGGCAGCTCGAAGTCCACGCTCTCACTCGCGAGCTTGTCCTTCAGCTCCAGTATCACCCTCTGCGCTATCTTCTTCCCTATGCCCGGCGCGACGGTCAGCGCTTTCTCATCGCCAGCCAGTATCGCCATGGTCAGCGCCTCCGGCGTATGCGCCGACAGTATCGACAGTGCCGCCTTCGGACCCACGCCCGACACCGCAATGAGCAGGTCGAAGCTCCGCTTCTCACTCCTGGTCGCGAAGCCGAACAGCTCAAAAGCGTCCTCCCTGACGCTCTCTGATATATACAGCTTGGCCCGCTCGCCCGTCTTCAGACGCGACTGTGTGTTCAGGCTTGTATTCACAAGGTAACCGACCCCGTTGCAGTCCACCACCGCGGCGCCCTGCATCAGCTCCGCGATCCTGCCCTCTAAATGGTAGAACATACGCTGCCTCCCGTCTTTCCCGCTATCAGCGAGGTATGGCTCCGCGCGTGGCAGAGCGCTATCGCCACGGCGTCCGCCGCGTCGTCCGGCTTGGGAACGGCCTTCAGGTTCAATATCCGCTTCACCATGTCGATGACCTGGTTCTTTTCCGCTCTGCCGTAGCCCACTACCGCCTGTTTGACCTGCAGCGGCGTGTACTCGAACACCGGCAGCCCCGCGCGATAGCAGGCCAGCAGGATGACTCCCCTGCCCTGCGCGACGGAGATGCCGGTAGTGATATTCGTATTAAAGAACAGCTCCTCGATGGCCGCCGCGTCAGGATTGAAGGTGCGTATCACCTCGTCCATGTCGGAGTATATCCTGTCCAGTCTGCTGGACAGGCTGGTGCCCGCAGGCGTCGTTATGACGCCGCAGCGCACAAAGCTCTGCTTTCCCCGCTCGGAATCGACCACGCCGAAACCGACTATGGCGATGCCGGGGTCGATACCAAGTATACGCATATGCCGCCCCGCTTTCAACAGGATATTGTAACACGGCCCGTCTTTTTATTCAAGACCGCGCAGGATATCTCCCAGCTCCGCCCAGGACGTTACCAGCGTATGCTCGCATCTCGGCGGGTGCGGGGCCTCGGGCTTATAGGTGCATTTCACCGGGTATCTGAACCACACGGGCCAGAGTCCCGACCTCGCCGCGCCCTCTACGTCGCACTCAACGTCGTCTCCAATGAACCAGCAGTCCGCCGCGTCCAGCCCGGCGAGACCGAGAGCTCTTTTAAAGATGTGCTCCGAGGGCTTTCTGTACACGCACTCGCTCGAGGCCACGATGAACTCGAAGCGGTGGAAGGGCAGGCACTCGTTTATCCTTCTGACGAGCGTCCCGCCGGAGAACGAAAGGTTGCTTATGACCCCGGTCCTTATACCCAGCTGCGCGCACAGGCCCAGGAAGTCCTCTATGCCCTCCATGGGATAGATCGGCTCCGTGGCGCACCAGCGCAGGTATTCCAGCTCCTGCATGGGCAGGTCGAACCTGAGACCGAGCTGGTCGTATATGCACTCGTCGAGCTTCAGCCCATCCGTCTCCAGCTCCAGCGGGCGCAGCTGCCGGAACAGCCCCGCGTAGACCTCGCGGCTGTACTCGTACAGCGCCTCGGCCGTTATGCCGCGCGGGTTCGCGACGGCGTGCTCCATGGCCGCCTGCCAGCCCCTCAGGTAGTCCTGCACCGGCTCGTAGCAGAGCGTATGGCCGTAGTCGAACAGTATCATCTCAGGCTTTCTCATTCTCCGACCCCCTCTCGACCAGCATTTTATCATGTCCTTCCCATTTAAGCAACGGCGCGCCGCGGTATTTTTGCTTGACAAGCGGCGGCGCGTGTTATATAATTCCACAAGGCTCCGCAGGGCGGGGCCTGACTTGAAAGGAGAGTTACCGGCCTCATGGAGGACAGCGACAGTAGCGATTGTCATTTGCGTCTATATAGTCTGAGCTGCGCATATCTGTGCTGATTTTAGTACAGGTGCGCTTTTTTGCGCCCATTTTTACATTCTCACTTGAATTTCTGGAGGTCTTACATAGACTATGGAGTATCTCACAAGCATACTGATAATGGTCGTCCTCGTGACGTTTTCCGCATATTTTTCCGCCACGGAGACCGCGTTCTCGTCCCTGAACCGCGCGAGGCTAAAGGCAGACGCAGAGCGCGGCGACAAGCGAGCGGCGGAGGTCCTCAAGCTTGCCTCGGATTTCGACAGGCTGCTCTCTACCCTGCTCATAGGCAACAACATCGTGAACATCGCCACGTCCTCCATCGGAACAGTCATGTTCATCCAACTGCTCAACGACCCCGACAAGGGCGCGTCGATCTCCACCATCGTCGTGACCATCGTAGTGCTCATCTTTGGCGAGATCACGCCCAAGAGCGTGGCCAAGGAAGCGCCGGAGGGCTTTGCGAGGTTCTCGGCCCCGCTGCTCAAGCTCTTTATGTGGATACTCCTGCCCCTGAGCTGGATCTTCGGTCTGTGGAAAAAGCTCATTTCCAAGCTGTTCCGCGTTAAGGACGACCGCAGCATGACTCAGGAGGAGCTTTCAGTCATAGTCGATGAGGCCGGCGAGGGCGGCGGCATAGACAGCGACGAGGTCGAGCTGCTGCGCAGCGCGCTCGAGTTCACGGAGCAGGAGGCCGGTGACATACTCACCCCGCGCGTCGATCTCGAGGCTGTGCCCCTCGATGCCGACGCCGAGACCGTCGCGTCGGCTTTCCGCAGTTCCCGCTTCTCCCGCCTGCCTGTCTACGAGGGCAGCATCGACAACATCGTCGGCGTAGTGCATCAGAAGGATTTCTACGACTGCGGCATCGGCGAGGGCGGGCTTGCATCCATCATGTCTCAGCCCGTATACGTCCCCCCCAGCATCAGAATAAGCGCCCTGCTCAAAACGCTCCAAAAGGCCAAGGCACACATGGCCGTCGTGACGGACGAATACGGCGGCACGCTCGGCATCGTCACGATGGAAGATATCCTCGAGGAACTGGTCGGCGACATCTGGGACGAGCACGATGAGGTCGTGGAGGAGCTGCACCAGACGGGTGAGGACAGCTACAGGGTCAGCGGCTCCGCCGAGCTGGACGAGATATTTGAGCGCTTCGACCTCGCCTGCGAGAGCGAGAGCGTCACGCTCAGCGGCTGGATTATGGAACAGCTCGGCCGCATACCCAAGCCCGGCGACAACTTCATCTTCGACGGCCTGCGCTTCACCGTCCTCTCCGTGGACAGCCGCAGGGTCACGGAGGCCGAGATAAAAAAACTGCCCCCGCTCGACAACGGGGACGAGAAATAATATCATCAAAGACAAAAAGGCTTACAGCTCATTTCCGGGCTGTAAGCCTTATTTTTATCTGTAGCAGTCCAGTATCAGGTGCCTGAACAGCTGCTCGTGCACCGTCAGCTTCCTGCCCTTCTTGACTATAAGATTGAAGGGCATGCGGAGGGCCTCATCCTCGAGTCTCAGAGGCTTCACCCTCTCGCGGTCTGTCTCTGTGACGTCGGACAGCATGGTCCTGGCCACGAGGCTTGGGTTATTGGCAACTATGTCTATCGCCTGTCTCGGCCAGCTGTACTCATAGGCTACGTTCAGCCTCGCATTGTGCTTGCGGAACAGCTCCGCTATCGCTATGCTCGGCCTCGTGAGCGTATCCGGCACCAGCAGAGGCACGCCGTCCAGCTCCTTTATAGTAATTGTATCCCGCGCGGCAAAGCGGCTGTCGCGGTTCACGACAAAGACGTATTCCGCCGTATCCGGCTGTGCTCCCGCTTCCTCAAGCGGCGTCATGTCGAACTTCTCAGCGCTGTAGTCGCCGTAGACCAGTCCGAACAGCGCGCCGCCCTCGTACACCATGTCAGCACAGATGTTGGAATACTCGTTCACGATACCCACCTTGTACTCACTCGGCGGAACCAGCAGAAGCTGCTGGAGGCTCACAGGCTGCTTTGGCAGCTGGTGCCTCGTTATGGCCACCGTTATCTCCACCTTGCCGTCGCCCTCGTAGGTCTTGCACAGCTCGTAGAGCTTGTTTACGTGCGTGATGATTATCTCCGCCTCGTCCCGAAAGGCCATGCCGAACTGGGTGAGCACCACGCCCCTTGACTTGTGGTAGAACAGGCTCCTGCCCATCTCCGCCTCGAGCCGCCTGAGCGCTATACTTATCCCCTGCTGCGTGATATGCAGGCTCTTGGCCGCCTCCGCCATGCTTCCGCATTTGCATACGGCCAGAAAATATCTGAGCTGATTTATGACCATTTTTGCTCCGTTTTATCTCCGATTTTGGCTTACTTTTCTGCACTTATTCTTTGAGTTTAAAACACAACTGAACGTCTGTCAACAAACAGTATTATCCTATGCTCCACTATTTTGTTTATTCCACAATTATTTGTTGTTTTTTCTACGTTCCGCTGTTTGTGCTACGGCTTATGTAATGCACAAAAAAACAGTGTTTCTTGTGCATGAAAATGAATCGTGGTATTAAAAATGTGATTAGTTTTCAATGGGGGATATCTGCATGGCGGAGCTTTTGATGGTGGTCGGATATATCGTGCTGACGACGGCTGTGGGCTGGTATCTGAGCAGCCGGGCCAGGGCCAGGAACGATATCAGTTCCTTTTTTGTCGGCCGTAAGGAGATGGGCACAGTCCTCATCTGTTTTACAATGTTCGGCGAGATGATCGCCGGCTCAAGTACCGTCGGCAGTGCTCAGACCGCCTACAGCATAGGCATCTCCTCGGCCTGGACGAACTGGGGCCAGGCGGTGGGCGTATTCATCTTCATATTCACCGTGAGCAAACTGTATCGCGCCGCCGGATATCACGGGGCATACTCCGTTTCAGAGGCCTTTGAATTCCGCTTCGACTGCCGGCGCTGCCGCACCGTCGTCATGGTCATCGTGCTTGTGGTATACGGCATCATCTTCGCCATGCAGCCGAAGGCGGCTGCCAACATCCTCGCTCCCATGATAGGCGCGGACGTGACCGTCATGACCTGGGTCATGGGCGCGGTATTTGTCATACAGGCGCTCGTTGGGCTGAAGGGCATTGCCGCAATGAATGTGGTGCACTCGAGCTTCCTCTACATCGGCTGTCTAGTCGTCGGCATACTTGCATGGCACCGCGCCGACGGGCTGGATACTGTCCGCGAGGTGCTTGGCTCGAGTTATCTGAGCGTTGCCCAGCCCAGCCTGGGCACCGTCGTCGGGAACGCCGCGGGCAGCATGTTTGCGTTTATACTGTCGTCCACTCTTGTCGCCAACATTTACAGTGCAAAGAGCAAGCGCGCGGCAAACCTCGGCGTCTCGCTCGCAGCCGTACTGGTCATCATCTTTGCCTGTTTCCCCGCGCTCATCGGCGTTTTCGGGCGGCTGCTGTACCCCGAGGCGGAGCCGGGCACCATCTTCTATACCGTGGCCGACGGCTTCGGCCCCTTCATCGGCGCTCTGGGATGCATGGCGATAATCGCCGCCGTGTTCTCCACCGCTCCGGCGCTGCTGCTCACGCTCTCCACCACGCTCACGCGCGACTTTTACCTCACCTTCCTGCGCAAAAACGCCACAGACAGGCAGCAGCTCCGCTTTTCGAAGCGGGCGATCGCCGGCATCGGCGCCGTCGCTACATTCCTCGGCATCTACGCCACCTCCATACTCGACCAGATGAACGGAGCCTTCCAGATACGCGCCGTGGCGGGCATGGTGCTGGTAATCTCGGTCTACTGGCACAAGGTGGACAAGCGTTCCGCTTTCTGGTCCATGCTGGTCGGCGGGCTGGTCGCCGCTGTCTGGCATTTCTCCGGCCAACCCTTCGGCGTAGTCCCCTTCTGGCCCGGCTGCGGGACAGGTCTCGTCGTGCTCGTGGTCATGACCGCTTTCAATGGGCAAAAGGTATCCGACGATTACAGAAGATGCAGGGCTCTCATGGATGAGGCGCTCGCTTCCGGCATCTGAATATCGGACGTACTCCCGGCTTCATTGTGATTGACATACTCAAAAAAGACGATATAATCGTATTATTATAAGTTTTTGTTGAGTGTCGGGTGGTACGAGTTGAGTTTAGAGCTTACTTTGCTCTCTGAGCATGAATATGACAAACTGAGCTCCGGCGATATGACTCCTGCAATGGCCGCTGAATACTTAAAAGCAGGGGATTTCAGGCTCCGCAGCTTCGACGAGGTGCTGAGAAGCATATATCCGGGCGACGACCTGCAGCCCAGGCTCGTCGCCTCCTTTCTCGAGGCCGAGCCCGGCTCGAACCCGGACAGCGTCAGCCGCAACATCAGAAACTGGATGAACGGTCACTCCAAGCCCACCAGACGCGAGGATATTTTCCACATTGCCTTCGCGCTTGGACTATCTGAGTCACAGGCGAGCCGTCTGCTCGGCATCTGCACCGACTACGGCGTTCATTACCGTGAGGGGCACGACGTGGTATATGCCTGGTTCCTGCGCACGGGCGGAAGCTATATGCAGGCGCGCAGCTTCTATAACAGCCTCCCGCCCATGCCGGGCCTCGACGCTTTGCCCGCCGGATACACCGCTCGCCTTACGCAGCAGCTGCAGAGCGCGTTCCTTCAGGTCCATTCGGAGGATGAACTGCGCGAGTGCTACATGGCGAACCTGGGCTCCTTTGGGGCACTGCATCTCCGGGCATACGAGTATTTCAGCCGCTACCTCGAGAAGCTGATCCACCCGGTACCCGCCTGGACGGGTCTTGAGGAACCGGACTACTCCATGGACGCCATAATGAAGCTCTATTTCTCCATGAGCATGCCATCGAACCGCAGCAGATACGGCTACAGCGTCGTGCAGAGGCTCATTAAGAACAACTGGCCTAACACCACCGCCCTCAAAAACATCCGTAACCGCAAGGCCGACGTGCCGCGCAAGCTGCTCCTGCTGCTCTACGTGATAACAGAAAACGTCGTGGACGGCGAGTATAGCGAGACCGACGAGGACTATCTGACACCTCGTGAACTGCTCGACGACCACTGGTTCGCCATAAACGCCATACTCACCGACTGCGGCATGCCGCCGCTGGACCCGCGCAACGCCACAGACTGGCTGGTGCTCTACGCCGTCACAGCGACGGAGGAGTCCATGAGCGAGCGCATGGAAAAGGTCATTGAGCACATTTTCGCCGGACAATAAGGGAAAGGCCCCGGAACAAAAAACGTTCCGGGGCCTTTTGCATATTTTTCTGTGTCAGCCTTCCGGCCAGGGCTCAATGTTGTCGATTCCCTCGACAACCGCGCCGTCGGATATGGAGAAGCTGCCCTCCGCCGGTACTATGGAGGAATAGATCCTGCCCTTGTTTGTGAAGGTGCCGGAGATTTCCATGGGCAGGGTGAGGAACATGCTGCTTCTGTTTTCCAGGCTGCCGTTCACTGCCGGCCGACATGCGTCGCTGAAACCGAGGGCGGAAAAGCTGCCGCCGTTGCGGAGCATGGAGCCGGGCTCAAGGACGAGGCGGCCGCCGAAGGAGACGTAGCGCGCCCCGCTCTGGATGTTCACAGAGCCGCCGTCGAGCAGCTGGAGCTGACCGCTCTGCGAGTACAGGGACGTCCTGCTCAGAACGACGGAGGACGTGCCGCCGAGTTCCGCGCTGCAGAGCTGTATAAGTGTCGAATCGCTTATCTCCGCGTTCAGGCTGTCTGAGGCGAGCGTCTCTCCGCGCAGCACCAGAAAGCTGCCGCCGCTGAGCTCTATATCACGGAGAATGGTCATTTCGGCGCTGGCGTAGACGGCCATGGAGTTTTCGCTTAGCGTCAGCTCGGAGACGGACATGGCGCACATGCGGGAGTATGCCCAGGAGCCGCCGGTGAGCTTGAGCGCGGCACCGTCGCCGTGGGCCTTCCACTCGCCGATTACCTCGAGCATGCCGCCGTTTGCCACGTCTATCGCGTCGCAGGTGAGTCGGCCGTTGACAACGAAGATACTGCCGTCAACTGTAACGGCCTCGCCCTCGGGGATGACGATCGAGCTGTCGTAGATGATGTATACAGGCTTCGTGACCGTCAGCGGCTGAGTGAGAGTGAGCTCGCCGTTTATCACAATGGAGCGTATGCTGTCGTCTGCCAGCGCGTCGAGGAGCTCGGCCTCGGTGCTGACGGAATGCATGGGCACACCGTCTATGAGTTCAAAGCTGACCTCCCACACCCGGCCGTCTATCTCGCCGCTGATCTGGCTGCAGTTGCTGCGGTAGAGCAGCACACCTTCCAACGTATTCAGCCGCGCTCCCTCGTTGACGGTCAGGGTGCTGACGTCGTACATGTCGATGAGCCCGCGGTTTTCCACGCTGCCGCCGGATAGCAGCTCGATGCTGCCAAACACGCTGCTGACGGCGCCGTAGTTTTCAAAAGCGCCGCCTATCGTCAGCTCACCGTGATTGTCTATGAAGCCGCCGGACACGAGGACGCAGTTTTCACCGACGCTTACGCTGCCGTAATTCGAGAAATCGCCGCTGCCGAAGCCCAGGGTGCCGGGCTCATCCGCGCTCCCGGAGGCGGTGATGCTGCCGAAGTTCAGGAGGCGGCACCATATGGCGTTATAGGCACTCAACTCGGCGCTGCCGAGATTTATAAATACGCTGTTGCTGCTGTCGAGCCTTTCAATCCAGATACCGTCAGCAGGGGACAGCTTGCCGCGATTGAGCAGCACAGGGTATTCGCCCCCGAACCAGAGGCTGCACTCCACCGTGCCGTCATTGACAAGCGGCGCACCGTTCACGCAGAACTCCAGTCCGTCGGCCTGGGGTGCGAGGCGCGCGCCCTCGGTCACCAGGACCGGAACGCTTGACGTAATGCTTTCGGATATCGCGATGTCGCCCTCTATGCGTATGGCGCTGACCCCGCTCTTTTCACAGGCGGACCGCAGGTCATCCTCGCTGCTGACGCTCACGGCGCCGGCAAAGAGCTCCTCAATGGGGAGCGCATATATGTCCTCGCTGACGGAGCCGCCCTGCTGTACCAGTCCGCTGCTGAGCAGAACGAGCGAGCCATACACCTCACCGCCCTCGTCGGCGACGAGCGTGCCGCCGTTGACGACAACACTGCCGTCCACACGGCCGCTTGCCCAGATCACACCGCCCTCAGCGAGCTCCACAGCGCAGGTGAAAACAGCCGAGGTTTCCTCAGGCACGAGCAGAGGCTTGTTTATGGTATAGGGCCGTCCGGCGTGGAAATCGCCGCTCAGGCTCACCGCCTCCACACTGTCATCGGCGAGCAGCGCGGCAAGGGTCTCCTCATCCGCGGCGTTCCGGGCGTTTGCAAAAAGCTCGTCGCGTTCAGGACCGGCCCACTCCTCGGATATGTCGGCCGTGATGCTGCCCGCGCCGGATGTGACCGGCTTTTCCTCGCCGCCCCTCGGCAGGAAAATGAGGCCCAATATGCCGGCGACGGCAATGAGCGACATCACGACGCCAAGTACCGTCCTCCGTCTGACGCCCGCCCTCTGAGACGCATCCGTGCCTGCTCTTTCCGGTATTTCGGTCGGAGTATCACTGTTGTCCTTCGTCCGCCCGCCGCGCGCGGGCTGCTCCGGGACGTCCACGCCCTCATAGAGCGCCGCGTGCAGCTCCTCCACCGTCCTGAACCTGTGGTGCTGCTTGATGCCCATGCCCCTGAGCAGCGCCCGTTCCTGCTTCTCGGTCAGGTCCACGCCCAGACGGCGCGGCAGGATGATCTCGTCATCCATCAGCCGGTCGAGCGCCTGCGGCGGAGTCTTTCCCGTTAAACAATAATAGATGGTAGCGCTCAAACCGTAGACGTCCGTCCACGCGCCCTGTCCCTTGTGCTGGTACTGCTCAATGGGTGCATAGCCGTGCTTGAGCGTTATCGTCATGGTCTCGCTGCCCTCAGTCGATTCCCGCGCGCAGCCGAAATCCAGCAGCCGCACCGAGCCGTGCTCGAGCATAAGATTGTCCGGGCTTATATCCCTGTGGATCAGCCCCGCAGCGTGAACCGCGCTCAGCGCAGAGAACAGCGGCTCTATCATGGGCAGCAGCTCTCCCGCAGGTATCCTGCCCCCGCGCTGCGCCACCAGCTCCTTGAAGGTCGTGCCGTCCACGTATTCCATGACGATATACACGGTGCCGTTTGCCTCGAAGAAGTCCCTGACACTGACGATCTCCGGCTGCTTATCCATCTTCGCCATCGTCCGCGCCTCGTACAGAAAGCGGCTCTTGCCCTTTTCATAGCTGCTTCCCGCCCCCGCATAGCAGTTGACTGAAAGCGAGGTCTCAGAGTGGCGCGACACCCAGTTCGTCGGGAAATATTCCTTTATCGCGACCTTCAGCTCCAGCCTCAGGTCGCAGCCTATATACGTTATCCCGAAACCGCCCTCACCCAGCACACGGCCGACAAGGTATCTGTCCATCAGCACTGTCCCGGGCGGGATGTGGTGCGGCAACGGGGTATAATTGCCGGAGGTCAGACCGCAGACCGGGCATGCCCCGTCCCCGGGCACAGGCGTCATGCAATATGGACAATAGCTCGTTTCCACGGACCGTCACCCCCCCGCCGGCTCTGAATCAACATTCATTATATCTTCCCTCACCCGCATTTTCAACCGCTCTATCATTCAATCACACCTATAGCGCACATATATAACGAACTGACGGAGCTTGCCGGATAATTCATTGACAGTGCGACCGCCGTATAAAGCTCCTCAAATTCATCGTCAAAATCATAGAACAGCTCCACGCAGTCATCGTCTATGTAGCCCTCAAGCTCCTCTACGCTGGTCAACTTGTTTATCGTCTCCTGTGCGTAGCTGTAATCCACGCCGAAGTCGTCGAGCACCGTGTACCACTCTGAGCCGTCCGGCCTGTCGTGGCCGTAGGCCTGCATCAGCTCCGCGTTGCGCTCCATCGTTGCCCGCAGCAGCGCCATGTCCGGCTGGATGTAGGCCATGTCCGTGCTGCTCAGGTTCTTGTAGCGCATCTCGTTTATCCGCTCGCACAGGTAGCAGCTCATGTACCAGTTGAAATTGAAGCTGCCGGGGCCGGTCTCATCCTTGAACTGCCAGTCGAAGTCGTTGCGCAGCTCGTAGGGAAAGCCCATGTCTATGCCCATGTATATCTGCGTCGAGCTGTCCAGCCCCTCCGCCGCGTCCTCGCGCAGCCAAACTACCGGGTAATCGCTCAGGCTGTCCTCGATCTCAATGCTGGACACGCCTCTGGGCAGATCCAGCACGACCGCGGTGTCATCCGTCGTGACGCCGTAGACGACCCCGTCGTTCGTGACGTAAGTCATCTTCAGGCTGCCGGCGCCGGTGTCCTCCCCGCTCGTGAACTCGCGCACATTGGCCGAGAAGCCCCACTTGGAGAGGTCGGTCTCAAAATCCGAGGTCTTGAACAGCACCCGCAGCTCGTCGCAGCCTTCAAACGCCCCGCCGCCTATATCCATGTCGCTGCCCGCGAACACCATGGTCATCGACGTGCAGCCCGCAAAAGCCAGCTCGCCTATGCTCTCCACCGTATCGGGTATTATTATCGTTCCAAGATAGCTCTGGCCACGGAACGCCTCGTCGCCTACTGCGGTCACGGGCGTACCATCTATCTCCTCGGGAATGGACAGGGCACTCTCCGCTACACCGGAGTAACCCGAGATCGCTATGCTGTCGCCGTAGCTCAGGTATTCAAAGCTCTCGTACTCGCCCGCGACCGGCTCGGGAGTCGGCGTAGGCTCAACTGTCGGCTCCGACGTTTCCTCCGGCGCCTGGGTCAGCAGCGTGCCCCCAGAGTCAGGAGCCCAGGCCGGCACGGTGTCATCTCCTCCGCCTGCGATTATGGCGATCAGCGCTATTATCAGCACAAGGGCAGCCGAGGCTATGCCGACATATTTCATGGGCAGCTTCGGCGGGCTTTTGTGCTTTTTTATCTTATCTTCCCTGTGCGGCTTATAGTCCGCGTAGAGCTGCTGGCTGAGCAGCTCTATATACTGCGGGCGCTTGGTCGGCTGGACCTCGAGGCCCCACAGCAGCGCCGCCTCCTGCTTTTCCGTAAGCTCGGCTCCCAGCTGTGCAGGCGGCTTGAGCATTTCTCCCTCAAGCCGTTCCACAGCCTGTGTGGGCATCACGCCCGTTATGCAGTAATACAGCGTCGCACAGAGCGAATATATGTCCGTCCACGGCCCCTGGCCCCTCGTCTGGTACTGCTCCACCGGCGCAAAGCCGTGCTTGAGCTGCACGCTCATGGACTTGCCGTCCTCCATCGACCTTGCGCAGCCGAAATCAAGGAGCTTGAGGCTGTCGTCCGGCATCCACATGATGTTGTCCGGGCTGATGTCCCTGTGGATAATGCCCGAAGCGTGCAGTCGGCCGATGTCGGCCATCAGCGGCTCCAGCATGCCAAGCAGCTTCTGTGCAGGCAGCTTGCCTTCCCGCATCACCTTGTCGTGCAGCGTCACGCCGTCCAGGTATTCCATCACAAGATACGCCGTGCCGTTCGTGCTGAAAAAGTCCAGCACCTGCACTACCGACTTGAGTTCATTCTGCTTCGCCAGCAGCCGAGCCTCGTCGAGGAAGCTGTTGAGCGCGCCCTGCAGCTGCTCCGTCATTCCGGGCTTCGCCTCAACGCTCACGCCGTCCCTGCCGCGCGCGACGCACTGCACGGGGAAGCACTCCTTGACAGCGACCCTCCTGCCGCTGTCCGGTTCCACCGCGATATAGGTTATGCCAAACCCGCCCTGGCCTATGGCCGCGCCGGTCAGATAGCGGTGCAGCCCGCTTCCGTCCAGCACCGTGCCCGCCGGGAGCTGCCCCTCCCAGGGCGTCCACGCCAGCGGCTTGCCGCAGCTCTTGCAAACTGTGCCCGACGCCGGGCGCATACAATACGGACAATACTCCATTTCAGACTACCCCTCCCCTGTGCGTCACCATGAAGCTCTCGCGCTCTGAGCCGAGGCTGAACCTGTCTCCGACCTTCAGAGGCACCGTCTCGTTCGCCGCGAGCCTCGCCCCGCCGTTCACAAAGGTGCCGTAGGTCGAGCCAAGGTCCTTTATGTAGAGCTGGCCCGCTGTGATATCGAATATCAGCATGCAATGCGCCCCGCTCACGCCCTGTGTATTCTGCGGGAACACCAGATCGTTCCTGTCCGGGTCGCGGCCCATCCTCAGCTGCTGCATCAGGCCGAACCTCTTGCCCGCAAAGGTGCCGGAAAGGCACTGTATACGCAGGTCTTCCATTGACTGTGCGGGGGACCCCGCGGTTTTCTGCGCAGGAGCTTTTTTCTTCAGCCGCACCGCCGCGACGGCCGGCAGGCTTATGACGCCCTTCTTCTGCAGCACCACCACCGCAGCCGCCGCCAGCACGACGATCACCACGCCGACGAGCAGGTATATCCAGGCCCCGGCGCCGTCTCCGGCTGTCTCATAATCTATGTCCAGCTCGTCGAGCTTCTCTCGGACGTAGCTGATATCGACCGCGTAGTAGCTGTTCACGTCGCCGGTGCTCGCGTCGCCGCCGATGCCGTAGGTGTTTATGCCTATGACCCTGCCGTCTGCGTCGATGAGCGGACCGCCGGAGTTGCCGTGGTTTATCTGCGCGTCGTGCTGTATGAGCTTCGTGTTGCCGAAGTTCTGGCTTTGCGTAAAGCGCGACACGACGCCGCTGGTCACGGTCACGTCGTCCACATCCGCCACCAGATTCTGGCCATATGCGCCGTACTCGGTCTCGTCGGAACTGCCCGGATAGCCGAGCGCATAGACGCTGTCGCCTACCTCGGGGGCCGGGGCGTCCTCGTCCAGCAGGGGCAGGGCCACGCGGCCCGAGGGCGCCTCGCCCGCGCGGATGATCGCGTAGTCCGGGTACATGCCCGATGAGGAATAGAGCACCGTGCAGGGTATGGCCTGGCTGGTATCCAGTCCTGTCACGGGGTTCCAGGCCAGATCGTTCTTGAGTATCCAAACGCTCACGGCTGGGATGTCGTAGACAATGCCGCCGTCGTACACGCTGTCCTGCACAACGTGCGTGTTCGTCACGAAAACGTCAGTCTCCTCCCCGACTTTGCCGACGCCAAAGGCAGTGCCGGTGGCATAGAACACCTCTCCGGTCTCGTAATCCGGTATCAGCGACAGTATCCTCACGACGCCATCGCGCGAGTTAGCGGCTGTCTTGCCGCCGCTGCTCTGTCCGCAGCCCGCCAGAGGCAGAGCCAGCATCGCTGCCATGAGCAGCGCCAACAATACGCTCAGGACCCTCTTTTTCATCGTTTACCCCCCCTCTTTTTTCAGGCCATGTCGACCCATACGGCCGCCGCCGTGTTGTTGTCGTTATTTGAAGGGACGCGTCCCGCCAGCCTCGCGCGCATTCTCCCGAGCCAGTCCTCCGGGTCGGCGGCGGAGCCGAGGTCGCTCTCCATCTCGCTCTCGAGCACGTACTCCCAGAACCCGTCGGTGCAGAGCAGGAAGGCATGCTTTCCGGGCCTGAGCGCCTCGAAATGCGTATCCACCTTCATATCCCCGTCCTGGCCCAGCGCGCGGTAGACGCGGTTTCTGTCCTCGTGGAAGCGTATCTCGTCCTCGCTGATATTCCCCAGCATCACCGCTATCTGTGAGGCGCTGTGGTCCCTCGTCTGCGACACCAGGCGCCCCGCCGCAAAGTGGTATATCCGCGAATCCCCGCAGTGTGCCCAGGCCGCTTTCATGCCGTTCATCGCCAGCAGCGTCACCGTAGTCTTCATCTGGCAGGTGACGGTTTGCAGCTCCCGCACTCTCCTGTGAGCCGCCTGCACCAGCTCTGCCACGTAGTCCTCGCTCACGCCGCCGTCCCAGTTGCCGCATATAAGCTCCGCCGCGGCTGCCGAGGCGCGCTCTCCGCCTCCGTGCCCACCGAGACCGTCCGCCACCACGGCGCACAGGCCGTTCCCGTCTGTCCGTATCTGTACGCAGTCCTCATTTTTGGGCCTGCCGCCCTTGTCTGTATAACTTGCCGTCCGTATCATCACTACCCTCGCTCTCCAACTGCTGCGGCCTCTATGATGACAGCGGTATAATTGTCCTGGCCCTTGTAGCCCTTCTCCGCTATCCGGCGGCCTATCTCATCCGCGGCATCCTGCGCCGGTGCCGCCAGCGCCGACCTCAGCTCCCTGTCACCGAGCGCGTTGTACACCCCATCGCTCATGAGCACAAACCTGTCGCCCGGCCGGATGTTAACAGCCCTCGCCGGCATATCCACGTACCTGAGCCTGCCCATGCCGAGGTAACTCGTAAGCCCCGAAGCCCGGGGGTTCGTGAGCGCGGACTCGAAGCTCTCAAGCCCGTTCGCCGCGTCCACCAGCAGCTCGTTTCTGTAGACGTGCTCGCGGTTTAGCTGACAAAGCTCGCCGTCCCTCAGCATCGAGATGCGGCTGTCGCCCACCGTGAGCCAGCTCAGCCTCCCTCCGCGTGCCAGCGCCGCGACCAGCGTGGAGCCTCCCTTCTTGCCGCCGTCAGCTTCCAGCATGCCGTTCACGGCATCGTTCGCCCTGCGCAGCAGCTCCAGCAGCACCAGCTGCGGCTCGCCGCCGACGCTGCAGAAACCGTCCAGCATCGCGCTCACCGCCGTCCGGCTCACCTTCGCTCCGTCCGTCAGTCCTCCCATGCCGTCCGCTACGACCGCCAGCAGTCCGTGCTCCTTCTCAAGCTCCTCCGGCGATACCGCAAAGCAGTCCTGCTGGTCCTCTCTCATGCCCTGCTCGTGCAGCTTGCCGACCTTGAGGACCGTGGCCTCAGCTGCCGTCGGCAGCTGCTCCGTGACCGGCCTGACAGCGCTGCAACTCCTGCGGCGCCCCAGGCGTCTCGATACCACCGCCAGTGCCGCCGCCAGCGCCAGCGCCGCAGCCAGCGACACCCCGGCTATTATCCACGGCAGCATCTCCGTCGCCCCGCCGCCGGTCGAGGGCGCGGCTGTGGGCGTGACGGTCAGGGCATCCGCCGTCAGGAGCAGGCACCGTTCAAGCATACAGGCCATTTCTGTCGTTCCAGTCGAAGCCCTCGCCGCAGAGAGCCACGAACATGAGCTTCGTGCCGCCTATGGTGATTATGTCATAGCTCTTAAGCTCCGCCGCGGTGATGACCGTTTTGCCGTTCACCTTTATGAGCTCCCGGCCACCGGCGGGCCCGATGTAGAACACTCGCTCGCTGCCGTCGTAGGCTATCAGCGCGTGATCCTTCCGCGAGATCTCCATGTCGCCCTGTATGCGGATATCGCCCGTGTAGCTGCCGATGTAGTTGTAGCCCGAGTGGAGCCTGTAATCTGTGCCCCTTGCCGGGCCTTCGATGCACACGATCCAGCCCACGGCCGGGTCCGCTCCGTTGGGCGGCGCCACGCAGTCCTGAATGTGGTCGTCAGAGTGCCCCGACGCATCCTCACTCAGGGTGCTGACGTTGACCGTCTCCTGAAAAGTCCCGGACCCGCCGCCGTTCAGCGGCTCGGTCTTCGGAAACTTATCCTTACCTCCCATGCTCACATCCGCCACCGGCTCTGTATGTCCCAGACCGGAACCGCCGCACTCGGGGCATTTTGAGTGCAGGGCCGCGTTATAATAATGACCGTTGGGGCACTGTACCATCTTGATCTCCACGTCGAATACCTCCCGCAAAGCTTTTTCATCGAACTGAGCACACTATAACAGACCCGTTTCCCGTATAGTCCAGCTTCTTTCCGCCGCGCGTGCTGGCATAAGAACCTCCTGCGCGTTCATATAATAAGCCACGACCTTTCGGGAGTGGTGAAAATGAGTACTGACATCGAGGAGCGGGCCGTAAGGCTCGCGGAGTACATAACCGAAAATCATTCCACCGTCCGCGGCGCGGCAAAAGCCTTCGGCGTATCCAAATCCACCGTACACAAAGATATTACGGAGCGCCTCGAGCATGTGGACCCGGAGCTTTTTTCCGAGGTGCGCGACCTGCTCAACTTCAACAAATCCGAACGGCACATCCGCGGCGGCATGGCTACTCGCAGAAAATACAAGGGGATATGAAAAAGGCGGGACCGGTCATTACCAGTCCCGCCTTTTAACGCCTCATATTCAGTATTTCCTCACGCTCAGTCTCAGGCGGCCCTTTCGCGTCTCACCAAGCGTCCCCTCGAACCGGAAACGCCCGTGTCCGCGCACCGACACCATCATGCCCGGCTCAAGCCTGGCGGACGCCGACCTGGCCGTCAGGCCGTTTATCTGCACCCGCTCCGCCTCAAACAGTCTCTGGCTCTCCGCCCTGGACAGGTCGAACACCGCCGAGACCACCGCGTCCAGCCGCTCAGAGGCCGCGTTCACCGTCGTCGGCTCCGGTGGCTTCGACACTTCCTCCGGCAGCGACGACGCCTCCGTGACCCTCACCTGCGTCCGGCGCACCTGCGTCAGTCCGTCGATTATATGCCGCCTCACACTCTCGAGGCAAAACACATAGGCCCTGTCCCCGCAGAGCACCACGTCTCCAAGCACGCTCCTGCGCAGGCCCAGACCCATGAGCGAGCCCAGGTAGTCCCTGTGCGTCAGCGGCTCCGCGAATTTCCGCGACACCGGCGATATCTCAAGGCAGCACAGCGGCGCCCTGTCGCCGCCGAACACCGCTGCCCTGCGCTCGGCCTCCGCCCAGCCGCCATCAAGGGTGTACTCGGCGTCCAGCCGCAGCCTGGACAGCTCAGTCTGCTCGCCGAGGCTCAGGAACTCCGAATGCGTACATATCCCGCGCTCCGCCGCCCGCTTCGACAGCTCGGCGAGGCGCTTTTTCAAAAGTTCAAGCTCATTATCCATGTCATATACGATACACCCCGCGCCCCTTCGCGTCAAGTCATGCCGGCCCGTCCCCCGGCGTACACTATCCTATGGAGGCGAGGAGATTGCGGGATATCATAAGCTGGCTCTGGGGGCTTCCCATGGCCCTGCTTCTCGTCGGCGTCGGGGCATATCTCAGCCTGCGCTGCGGTTTTGTGCAGCTGCGGCATTTCCCCGAGGCGATGAGGCGCACCATTGGCGGTATGTTCGGCGGTGAAAAGGCTGCGGATGGATCGGTGACGCCGTTTCAGGCGGTTTGCGCCGCGCTCGCAGGCACGGTCGGCACCGGCAACATAGCAGGCGTCGCCCTCGCCATATCCCTCGGCGGCCCGGGCGCGCTCCTCTGGCTATGGCTGACCGCCATACTCGGCATGGCGACAAAGTATGCCGAGGTCACACTTGCCGTGCGCTACCGCGAACGCGGGGAAAACTCCGAGTGGCGAGGCGGTCCGATGTACACCATTAAAAACGGCCTCGGCCGCAGGTTCAGGCCGCTCGCGTACTGCTTTTCAGCCGCCGGTGTGCTTGCAGCCTTCGCCATGGGCAGCGCCGTCCAGGGCAGCGAAATAAGCGGCGCGGCCAGGACGCTCTCGATGGAGCTGCTGCCCGGCCTCGCCGCCGAAAGTCCGATATTCTCGCTCACAGTAGGCCTGCTTGTCGCCCTGTGCGGCTATTCCGTGCTCCGCGGCGGGATGTCCCGGCTCGGCCGCGTGTGCGAGAGGCTCGTGCCGCTCATGGGTATCGTCTACGTCGGCTGCTGTCTTGCTGTCATACTCACAAACGCCGGGAGGCTGCCCGCAGTTTTCCGCGACATATTCGTGTGTGCCTTCAGGCCGCAGTCGGTCTGCGCCGGCATAAGCGTCCGCGCCTGCCTGAGCTGGGGCCTGCGCCGGGGCGTATTTTCAAACGAGGCGGGGCTTGGCTCCGCGCCGATCGCCCACGCCTCGACCTCCGAGCGCGACCCGGTAAAGCAGGGCTTCTTCGGCATTTTCGAGGTTTTTGCCGACACCATCGTGGTCTGCACTCTAACCGGTCTGGCCATTCTCTGCTCCGGCGCCGCAATCCCCTATGGCTCTGCCGCGACGCTGTCCCTGCCTGTCTCAGCCTTTGCCGGGGTCTTCGGCGGGGGCTGGGCGGCGGTCGTCCTTGCGCTCTGTCTCATGCTGTTTTCCGTCTCGTCCCTGTTCAGCTGGGGCATATACGGCCTTCGCTGCTGCGAATTCCTGCTCGGTCGGCGCCCGGCACGGGCATGTCTGCTGTTGTTCTCGCTCTTTGCCATCCCCGGCGCCCTCTGCCAACGGAGCCTCATCTGGGAGCTGGCTGACCTCGCCAACGCACTCATGGCGCTGCCGAACCTGCTGTCCCTGCTGCTGCTGTCAGGCGAGGCGGCGCGGCTGACGCGCGCGTATTTTTCTCAGAGACAGAGAGAGTAGATCTCCCGCACCTCGTCGAGGCCGAGGTCGATCACGCTCGGGAAGCTCTTTTTTCCGTCATCCGTGCATCGGCGGCTCATGTACTCGGCATCCTCCGCCGTAAGGCCGAAGTCCGAGAGGCGTTCCGGCATGCCGAGGCTGCGGAAATATGCCCGCGTAGCCTCGAGGCCACCCTCTATGGTATCCGCGCCCCAGATGTTTCCGGCATAGCGCTCCAGCCGCCCGGTGAACAGCCCGCGCCGGGCGAAGAACTCAAGGTACGCTGGCCAGACGACGGCCAGCCCTGCCCCGTGGGCTATGCGCGGGTCAAGTGCGCTCATCTCATGCTCCAGCTTGTGCGCCCAGAGGCCGCAGCGCCTCCCGGCCCCTGTCAGCCCGTTGTGCGAGAGGCTGCCTGCCAGCATCAGCGTTGAGCGCGCCTCGTAGTCGTCGGGTTTTTCCATCACCACCCTGCCCGCGTCTATGACCGAGGTCATCAGGCCCTCCGACATGCGGTCGATAAGCTCATTGTCCGGGTTCGTGCACATATAGCGCTCCATCGTGTGCATGAGGATATCCACTGTCCCGCAGGCGGTCTGATAAGGCGGCAGGGTAAAGGTCAGCTCAGGGTCCATTATGGCAAATAGCGGTCGGTTCTTATCGCAGCTGAGGCCGCGCTTCTCTCCGGTCGCGGTGTTTGTGAGCACCGCGCTGTCGCTGGTCTCGCTGCCCGTGGCGGCTATTGTCAGTATCACGCCCACCGGCAGGCTGTCGGTCGGGCTTACGACTTTTTCGGTGTATTCCCAGGGGCTGCGCCCGGTTTTTACGCAGTGCGCGGCCATTTTTGCGTTGTCGATGACGCTCCCGCCGCCGACGGCGAGCAGCATGTCACAGCCGTTTTCGCGGGCATATTCCACGGTTTTGACGCAGAAGTCCACGGTGGGGTTGGCCTGCACCCCGCCCAGGAGCGCGTAGTCCACCCCGGCCTGTCTGAGCGAGCGCTCGACCCGCTCGAGCAGGCCCGACTTCACCACGCTCCCGCCGCCATAGCAGACCAAAGGCTTCGCGGCCCCGTAACCCGCGATCACCCTGCCGACCTCATCGCAGCGTCCCCGGCCGAAGATCATCCTAGTCGGCACATAAAGTTCAAAATCCAGCATCGTATCACCTCGAATGGATTATACCCCTTTTCAGCGCCGGCCGGAAGACCCTATTTTTCTGCCAGCCTCTGCATGGCATCCCACAGGGTATCGAGCGCATTTATCGTCTTCACGTACAGCTTATATTTGTCGCTGTAATCCCCGACTGATCCCGGGTCCGGCATGACTGGTGCGCTCAGGCTGGTCATGGACTGCATCGCACTGCGCAGGTCTGGATAATCTCCGACCGCCGCAGCAGCGGCTATCGCGCTGCCCAGCGCCCCGGTCTCGTTCGCCGTCGAGGTCTCGACAGGCAGCGCAAGGGTGTCGGCAAACATCTGCGTCCATACTCTTGACCTCGCCGCCCCGCCGACCAGTCTGACGCTGACGGGGTCCTTATCCATGCACGCGCGCAGCTTGTCATAGTGCCACTTGTGTGAAAAGGTTATGCCCTCGTATATGCTCCGTGTCAGGTGCGCGCGAGTGTGATAGGCCGTCATGCCTGTCATGGACGCACGGGCGTTCGGGTGCGCGTTGCTGGCCATGATGAAAGGCAGGAACACAGGGCAAAACTCCTTTGAGGATATCGAAGCCACCATTGCGTTCGTCTCATCGTATATCGAACTGCCCGTCTCCCTGCATTTTTGCGCGAGCTCGGGCAGGAACTGCTCTATATACCAGGCCAGATTCGCTGCGCTCGTCGGGCTGGATTCCTCTACGAGGTAGTATCCGGGCAGGCAGAACATGGAGTTCATCAGCACCTTGCCGTTCAGTACCGGCTTGCGCATCAAAAACTCGTTTATACTCCAGGTTCCGGCGACCATACAGACGTGCCCGGTGTCGGCCACACCCGCGGACAGGGCGCAGGCATCGATATCGAACATCCCGCCCGCGACGGGCGTTCCCTCCTTCAGGCCGCATCGCTGCGCGGCCTCGCGCGTCACGTATCCGCACACCTCAGCCGACTGTCTGACCGGCGGCAGCGCTCCGGCGATTTCCGTCAGACCCAGCGCCTTGAGTATCCTGTCGTCATAGGCCCCTGTGTTCAGGTCAATGAGACCGTTGCCGGACAGGTCGGTCACTTCTGCCGCGGCCTCTCCCGTGAGCCGAAAGCGCACGTAATCCTTGCAGGAGAAGACATATTTGATATTTCCCCAGGTCCCCGGCTCATTGTCTCTGAGCCAGGCAAGCAGCGAGACCGGCTGGCTTGCAAGAATATGCTGGCATGTTACAGGGAACAGCTCGTCCTCGACCCCTTCGCGCCGCCAGCGCATCGGGTAGGCATAGGCCCGGTTATCGGTAGAGACGATGCCGTTTCTCGCCGGTCTTCCGTCCTTTCCCCACAGGTAAAGCCCCTTCCCATGTCCGCATATCCCCGCGGCCCTGATGTCCGCCGGGTCCGCGCCCGTGCGCTCAAGCAGCCCGCGGATCACCCGGCAGTTCGCGTCCCACATCTCCTCCATGTCGCGCTCGACAAAGTCGGGCCGTGGGATGATCACGTCTGTCGAGACCGAGTATGAGCCAAGTTCATTGCCGCGTTCATCGTACAACGCGGCCTTTGTGGTCGTGCCTCCGTTGTCGAGGCCAAGGTAAAAGCGCGGCATATCATTCACCTCCCTGCGCATCTGCCGCCCTGTCGTAGCAGGCGCGCACAAAGTCTCTGGCGGCTGCAATGGCGCTGCGGTCATTCTGCTCACGGTTGTGCCACATTTCGATTAGGTATGGCCCGCGATACTCCTGCGCTTCCAGCGTTGAAAAGCATTTGACGAAATCCACGCAGCCCTCGCCGAACGGCACGTTTTTGAACTGCGCTCCGCCCTTGCCGTGCACCGGGCGTGTGTCCTTCACATGCACCTGTACGATGCTGCCCCGTCCCAGCCGCAGCTCCCGGCTCACGTCCAGCTCCCAGGCACTGAGGTTGCCCATATCGGGATACACCTTGAACCACGGGCTTTCCAGCAGTCTCTGGTACTCGAGATGCCTGCTTACAGAGTTGACAAATTCGGTGTCCATCGTTTCGTTCGCGAGCATGACGCAGTGGCTTTCGGCAAATTTTACTGCCTCTGCGAGCATTTCGATGTATCTTTTGCGGCTCTCATCGGTGGAAGGCTCATAGTAGACGTCGTATGCGGCGAGCTGTATCAGACGTATGCCTGTCTCAGCGGCAAACTCCACCGCCCGCTTCAGGATGTCCATGCTTCTGGCCCGAAGCCCTTCGTCCGCGCTGCCGAACGGGTACCTTCGATGCGCGCTCAGGCACATCGACATGAGCGGCGTTCCTCTGTCCGAGCAGATGCCGGCCAGTTCTCTTTTTCTGATTGTGGGCCAGTACAGCCTCTCTATCCTGCTGTCCTGCTCGTCAATGCTCAGCTCTATAAAATCAAACCCCAGCTCTCCGGCGGTCTGCGCCCTGTACGCCCAGCTGGCGTCAGGGTCAAACGCCTTCTCATAAATGCCCAGCAAATGTTCACCAAGCATGATCTGCACCTCCTTATAATGCAAAAGGCGGCGTTTATCCGCCGCCTTTTGCCTGCTTGCCGCTCATCACTTCGCGGCTTCCAATTCGGCTTTGTACTGCTTCAACATCTTCCCGAGAGCCGTAAGTTCGGAGCCAATGTTGACTATCCGGCCGCCGCGCTCGATAACTTCCCTGACGGCATGAGGATCGGGAGCATAATATCCGAGCCAGGAGTTGCCGTTTGGATCGCCATGAGAAGCTATCTTTTTGTGTGCCTCATCCAGCACCTTCTGCACAGCCGGAGCAGAGCTGTCCCCGCAGTATCCCATCGAGGATGCAAGGTCCATCGGGCCGATGTGTATGCCGTCTATCCCCTCCAAAGCAGCAATCTTATCGAGCTGCGAGACAGCGTTCTCATCCTCCAGCGTGAAAAACAGAAGTGTATTGTCATTGGCAAAGCTCATATATTCAGCAGTGGTCATACCGCTGAAGCCATAATGGGCAGCCCTGCCGTCGGTACTCAGGCCGCGGCGTCCTAGAGGCGGATACTTGACTCCGTCACGGACCTCCTTCGCCTTTTCATAATCAGTGGTCATGGTTGCAATAATCCCGCTGATGCCGCAATCCATGAAACGCCCTATCTGGCACCTGTCGCCGACAGTCGTTCTGAGCAGGCAGGCACCTCCCAAGCTGGTGACAGCGCGCGCTATGTTCGTTATCTGAGTTCCATCCATCAGTACATGCTCATTGTCGATAACGACGATGTCTACGCCACTCATGACCATTATCTCAGCCACCGCCGGGTCAGAACTGCACATGAAGCACATTATCAGAGGTTCGCCCGCGTATAGCTTCTTCTTCACAGTGTTTTCCCTTATCATCCTTTTTCTCCTTTGCTTTAAGTCAAAATGCCCGGCAGCCATAGCGTTATAAACTCTACATACGTAACAATCAGCACCAATACGAAGAATGCAATATAATATGGCACCATTTCCTTGACCAGTGATACAACAGGCTCATCTGTCATCTTTCCGATAAGATTCAGCACGATGCCCACAGGAGGCGTCAATAGACCTATCATCTGGTTGAGGACAAACATGACTCCAAATTGTACAAGGCTGTAATCAAAGGTCTTTATTATCGGCAGCAAAACCGGGATGGTCACCAGCATCATTGCAGTGCCTTCCATGAAGCAGCCAAGCACGAGGCAGATTATGTTTATAAGCAGAAGAATGATAAACTTGTTCTCCGTAATGGACAGCACCGCATTTTGAAGCATCTGCGGTATCTGCTCTCTGGACATGACATGGCTGAATGCGGCGGCGCAGGCAACAATAGACATTATCGGAGCTACCCGTATAATGGTGTCTCTCAGTATTACCAGCACCTGCTTGAATGTGAGCGATTTGTATACGAGCGTTGTAATAATGACCGAATAAACCAGTGCAATTGCCGCGCCCTCTGTCGGGGAAGCTATGCCGGTGAAAATGCTGACCAGAATGATTATGGGCATTATCAGAGAAAGGATAGCGCTTTTGAAAGCCTCCCACTTCTCCTTCCAGCTCGTCCTTGCATGCTTCGGGAAATTGCGCTTTTTGGCACGCAAAGCTACCATTATGACCAGAGTTATCGCCATCAGGACTCCCGGGACGACGCCTGCCATGAAAAGCTTCGATACAGAGACGCCTGCAAGAGCGCCATAGATTATAAACGCTCCGCTCGGAGGGATTATTGGCCCCATAGTACCCGCCGCTCCAATTAGAGCTCCGCTAAATGCCCTGGGATATCCGTCCTTTTCCATAGCTGGCAGCAATATTGCGCCGCTTGCCGCAACGTCGGCGGCTGCGGCGCCCGACATGCCGGCCAGTATCATGTTCACAAAGATCGCAACATACGCAAGCCCGCCGCGAATCCAGCCTATCAGCGAATTGCAGAACCGCACCAGCCGCTCCGTCAGGTTGCCCTGACACATGACTTCGCCGGCCATCATGAAAAACGGGACCGCAAGCATTGTAAAGGTCGATACGCTGGACACCATTTTGGGCCCGAGCGGTATTGCCGAAACGCTGGAAGTCAAAAGGCTCATTCCCAGAGCAGGCAGACCCATAGCCGTCATGAGCGGCATACCCAGAAGAATGATTGCCAGGAACAACAAAAACATTATTGTGAACGTCATACCTGCTGTTCCCCCGCTTTCTTACGGTTTGTAAATGTCTCCACAAGATTTATTACCAGGTATACAATAGACAGCGCAAGGCCGGCAGGCAGCGAATAATAAACGTATTTGTAAGATAAAAACGGTATGGTCGCCCAGTTCGTAGTCGCAATAGTCTCGACGCCCTGTATTGAAACATAGAGCATGAGCACACAGAATACCAGCGATGTTATCCATCCCAGAACGAGTATTGTCTGCTTCTTCTTCCCTTGCAGCTTATAGGTAAGCACATCCACTATCAAATGCTCCGAATGCCCAAAGCAATATGCCATGCCCAAAAACACTGTCCATGGCAAAAGGTATCTTGCGGTCTCTTCGGTCCAGATAAGGTATCCATCGAAAATATACCTGTACAGGATCTGCAGCACAACGCACAAGATTATTCCCAATACCAGAACGAGCTCCAGTGCTTTTATTATGGAGTCGAGCCCGTTTTTGATCCTTTTCATAGACTACCCCCTCATGCGCAGTGTAAAATTTTTAACTCCGGAGAGGGTCGTTGGCCCTCTCCGGTACACATGCGCTACACTTTATTACTCTACTGCCATTACCGCTTCGTTGAACTCAATGCTCCAGCCCATTTCTTCAGACACGCTGGGAATAAGCTCTTCGAGGTTCATAGCCTCCACCCACTTAGCAGTATCGACTTCCAACACAGTCAGACCCGCATCCTCCAGGAATTTGACCTGATCCGCTTCGCTGCTCTGGATCTCTTCGTCATTCATCAGCCCGCACTCAACGATCGCGTCATATATCAGGGTCTGATCTTCCTCAGAAAGCGTATTCCACCAGGTGTTGTTCACGCAGATGTATCTCATATTGGGGACATGGTTAGTGAGCATAACATAATCCTGTGCCTCATAAAGGCTCTGCGAAATGATTACGTCAAGAGGATTCTCCTGAGCATCACAGGTATTCTGCTCAAGCGCCGTATAAAGGTCGCCCATGCCGATAGTCATAACGTTCGCGCCAAGATTCTTCCACGCAAGCACAAAGGTAGAGTTCTCGGGCACCCTCAGCTTGACGCCAACAATGTCCTCAGGAGTGAGTATCTCCCTGTTCGCAGTGAGATGACGCGTGCCCTGCATCCATACGTCGATTATGTGAGCATCCTTGGCCTCTATCATGGAAGCATCGAGCATGGAGTAAACCGTCTCGTCCATGATGGCCCTCTCCTTCTGCGCGGCATCCTCAAAAAGATAGGGAAGCGACAGAATGCCGTACTGAGGCAGGAACGAGGTCTCGGAGCCGACGCCTGTGGCCATGATCTGTATATCGCCTATCTGAAGCTGACCAAAAACTTCGAGCTCAGAGCCGAGCAGACCGTCCAAAAACAGCTCTACCTGTATGCGGCCCTCCGACCTTTCCTCGACCAGCTTCTCAAACTCGACAATGGCTCTGCCGCTGGCACTGTCGGTGGCGGCAGCATCGCCAAAATTGATGACTATGGATTCACCGGATGCCTGATCCGGGGTATCAGTCTCAACTACATCATCGGTGACATCGGGCGAGTCATCAACCGTCGGCTCCTCTCCGCAGCCAACCAGCGATAAAACAAGCATGAACGCCAACAGGAATACAAGCAGTTTCTTCATTTACAGTTCCTCCGTTCTGATTATTCCGTATTGTGTAACGTCATTACTATTCTATGATTATCGTACATTATCGAGCTAATGCTGTCAACACTGAGTTCATAAATCTCCTTATCCGACAAAATTATCACTAGTTATTTGACGCAAAGATAGAATTACAGCGTGCCGTAGGTAATTTTCGGCACGCTGTAATTATGTATAGTGGAATGTTAAATTGTTTGTTAGCAAAAATGTGCTGCTATTTTACTTGCCGCATCCTTCAAGTCTGCAAGAATATCATTTATCTTATACTCAAATACCATCGCAGTCGGCCCCGACAGACTAATTGACGCTATCAGATTGCCCTGAGTATCCAATATTGGCACCGCTATGCAGGTGGTCCCAACTTCCTCCTCCTCCGACTCCATCGCGTATCCGTTATAACGTATCCGCCGCAGTTCTTCCTCCATAACAGGCCATTCAGTGATCGTCTTATGGGTCAGCGGCGGCAGCGGGTGTTTCTTGTACTCCTCCAAAAGCTTATCGGAATAATATGCCATCATGCATTTCCCTGTGGCCGCTCCGTGACTGAAGCTTATCGAGCCGATCTCCGGAGAGTTCTTAAGTATATACGGGCTATAGCTCACCTTCGATACAATAACCTGCTGTGGCAATGTCGCCTGATAATACGGTATTGCTGTATATATTGTCTCCCTGTACTTCTTAGCTATCGCATCGGCGTACGGCTCCACGATCTCTGCCAGCGGCATGTTGTCCTTCACCGCATTTCCCAGACCATAAAACTTGCTGCCCAGCCAATATTTAGAATTTTTATCGTTCTGATGGATATATCCCCTCAGCTTAAGCGTGGAAAGTATCCGGTGAATGGTACTGCCAAACAGCCCGGTTGCAGCGCTTATCTCTCGTATGCTGGCTTCTTCTCCATTGTGATACAAAAACTCAATTATATCCAACGCGCGCTCTATAGAATGTATCGTCTGAGGCTTATCTTTCGCCGACGGCCCCTCATAAACCGCTCCCGCGCTATCTTTTTCTTTCAACTCGGTCATATCCATCTACCCCTTTTGAAATCGTCATAGCAGATATTGTAATACCTTTACATCATTACGTCAAGCGTAATAGAGCACAAACCACAATAAGCCTATCTGTGCAACTTGAATACATACAATTTCCCCTTCTTCGTTTTTAAATCCGCCTTTGCTCCCTTCATTCGGCCAAATTTACAGAAAGGTATTGACAACACCGAATTGCAATTCTATACTATTATGCGTAACGTCATTACATTATGCGGGATGTTCTTCCCACGCAAACTTAATACAACAGGAGGCAGTCATGGGAATCTGTGATAACTACGAAGCTGCCAGGGAGATCTATGCCGCGGTCGGCGTTGATACGGATGCGGCCATCGAGATGATGGACAAAGTTCCGGTATCAGTCAACTGCTGGCAGATCGACGATCTGTCCGGCTTTGAAGCTCCTGAGCGAGGACTTTCCGGCGGTATTGCTGCCTTCGGCGACGCCCCGGGCAAGCCCACAACGAAGGAGGAGTACATCCAGGACCTTGAAATGGCGTTATCTCTCATCCCGGGCGCAAAAAAGCTCGCGCTGCATGCCATTTATCTTGACAACGGCGGCAAGCACGTTGAGCGCAACGAGATTGAGCCTGAACACTTTTCGTCCTGGGTCGATTTTGCCAGGTCGCACGATATCGGTCTTGATTTTAACCCCACATATTTCAGCCATCCTATGGCCGACAGCGGCTTTACCCTTTCCAGCAGCGACGAGAGCGTCCGCAGCTTCTGGATAGAGCACGGTATCAGGTGCAGAAGGATAGGGCAGTATTTCGGCCGCGAGCTGGGCATACCCTGCGTCACGAATCACTGGATACCCGACGGCTACAAGGACACCACTGTGGACAAGCTGGGGCCGCGGCTGAGACTTCGCGATTCGCTGGACAGGATCTTTGCCGAACCCATGGACCGCAGCGAGAACATCGATTCCGTCGAAAGCAAGCTGTTCGGTCTGGGCAGCGAGAGCTATGTCACCGGCTCGCACGAGTTTTACACGCTCTATTCCGCTGTGCGCGGCAACTGCATACCCTGCATGGACACGGGGCATTTCCATCCCACCGAGGTGGTGTCATCCAAGCTCTCGGCTTACCTCGCCATGGGTCAGGAGGTTATGCTCCACATCAGCCGTCCCGTCCGCTGGGACAGCGACCATGTCGTCATCTTCGACGACGAGTGCGTTGCGCTCATGCAGGAGATAGTTCGCAACCGGGCTTTCAACAGCATCCACATAGGGCTTGACTACTTCGATGCAAGCATTAACCGAGTCGCCGCCACCGTGCTCGGGGCGCGTTCGGTGAAATCCGCGTTGCTCTATGCCCTTCTCGAGCCGGTACAGGAGCTGGCGGATGCAGAGCACTCCGGCAATTTCACAAAAAGGATTGCGCTGCTCGAGCGACAGAAAGCCCTTCCGTTCGGTCTGGTCTGGGAGAGGTACTGCCAGACCCATGGCATGCCGGGACTCGACTGGTACAACTACATAAGGCTCAGAGGCTGAAAGGACTTACAATGGCAATAGATAAGATCAATATCCCAGGGACAGAGCTTTCTCTGTTCCCGATGGGTTACGGCACTGTAGACATCGGTCTTAAGAAAAAAGACCCCGCCGACATCTATCCCGTGCTCGAGGCATATCTGGACATGGGCGGCAATGTGATAGACACCGCCAGGATATATTCCGACTGGGTGCCTCCCGAGATCGGGCGCAGCGAGCGCATCCTCGGTGAATGGATACGCAGCCGCGGCAGGCACGACGATTTCATACTTATAACCAAGGGCGGGCATCCCCGGCTCGGCGATATGCACACGCCGAGGATGAGCCCCAAGGACATGCAGGGCGACATCGAGCTGAGTCTCAAGGCTCTGGGTGTTGACTGCATAGACATCTATTTTTATCACAGGGACGACATCTCCGTACCTGTCGGCGCCCATCTCGAGTTTATGGAGGAACAGCGCAGGAAGGGCAACATAAGGTACTACGGCTGCTCCAACTGGACTTCGGAGCGCATGGATGAGGCGGAAGAATACGCCGCAGAACACGGGCTTCGAGGCTTTGTGGCGAACCAGATGCTGTTCAACATTGGCCAGCAGCACATGCGTCCACCCGACGACGACACGATGGTGGCGATGGATGAGCATATGCTAAAGATACACAGGCGCGGGAACAACCTTGCCATGCCCTATTTCGGCCTGTGCAGCGGATTCTTCCACAAGCTCGACGCTCTCGGCCCCGACGCCGTAGCGGACAGCCCGTACTGCACCCCCGGCAACCTCCTGCTCAAGAAGAGGATCGACGCCATCCGCAGGGAGACCGGCGCCAGCCTGACGCAGGTATTGCTCGGTTTCTTCTACGCTCAGGACTTTCCGGTCGTTCCGCTCGTATTCTCCTCGAACATCGACCATCTCAAGGACGCCATGGCAGCTCCCGGGCTGAAGCTGGACCCGTCTCTCTATCAGGCAGGAGGCGGCGCGGCATGAATCACGGAAAACGCAGCTGGCTCATCCCGGACATGTTCTGGCCTGCCAGCTCCGCAGATGGCTCCTGCGTCAGCCACGAGGCCATCTGTCTGCTCAATCTCTCCGACGAGGACTGCAGGATCGAAATCACGCTCTATTACGAGGACATGGAACCGGTCGCCCTTCCCCCGTATGTCTGCCCGTCTAAAAGAACACTGCATATAAGGATGGACAAAGCCCTTGACGCTGGCGGCTCGCATATCCCCAGAGGCGTCGGTTACGCGGCGGCTGTGGACTGCTCGGTTCCCGCCGTCGTGCAGTACACCAGAGTTGATGCTACGCAGGCCGCCAACAGTCTGATGACTACCATGGCTTACCCCCTGGACTGAGCCTGCATAAAAGTCGGACGCCGCCAGCCGGCGTCCGACTTTGACTTTGTCTTCGATTCGCCCTTGCCTTTATCGCCCGAAAGTGTTTTAATTAGTGTGTATTTGATAATTCTGTTATTACGGAGGATGAGATATGGATTTTATCAGCGAGTATAAGGCTAAACTCGGGACACCTGAGGATGCGGCGAAGCTCGTCAAGAGCGGCGACTGGGTCGAGTACGGAAACGGCACCACTTTCGCAGTCGAGTGCGACAAGGCGCTCGCAAAGCGGCGCGATGAGCTGTTCGACGTCAAGTTCCGCGGCCAGATCATGTATGGTCCCATCGAGGTCGTCGAGTGCGACCCCACCGGCGAGCATTTCTGCTACAACGCATGGCACTGCTCCGGTTACGAGCGCAAGCTGCTCGATCAGGGCAAGGCATATTTCTCCCCCATGATCTTCCGCAACCTCGCCTGGTATCACAGGGAGTTCCTTCACGTGAACGTCGCCTATGTCTGCGCGACGCCCATGGACAAGCACGGCTATTTCAACCTCTCCCTCTCCGCCGGTACCGCGCTCGACATGATCGGCCGCGCCGACGCCATCGTCATTGAGGTCAACGACAAGCTGCCCAAGATCTACGGCGCGTACAACGAGTCGATACACATTTCCGACGTCACCATGGTGGTCGAGTGCGAGCACGGTCCCGTGCCCACCGTCCCGGCCAAAAAGCCCTCGGCTGAGGACATCCGGATAGCACAGAATATCATTCCCTTCCTCGTGGACGGGGCTACGCTCCAGCTCGGCATCGGCGGCACGCCGGACGCGCTCGGCTCCATCATCGCCCAGAGCGACCTCAAGGACCTCGGCATGCACACTGAGCTGTGCACCGACGGCTTCCTCGATCTCTACAACGCCGGCAAGCTCACGAACAAGCGCAAAAACATATTCCCCGGCAAGGGCGTGCTTGGCCTCGCGACCGGCTCTCAGGCGCTCTACGACTGGCTGGACGAAAACCCCGGCGTTATAGCGCTGCCCATCGCCTATGTCAACGACCCCGCGGTCATCGCGTCGATGGACAACTTCATCTCGCTCAACAGCTGCGTCTCAGTCGACCTCTACGGCCAGATTAACTCTGAGAGCGCCGGCCTGCGGCACATCTCCGGTACCGGCGGGCAGGTGGACTTCCTCACCGGCGCAGCCATGTCCAAGGGCGGCAAAAGCTTCATCTGCGTCGCCTCCTCGCGCGTCGGCAAGGACGGGGTGCGCACCTCGAACATCGTCCCGCACTTCAACGGAGAGATCATAACGTCCCCCCGCAGCCAGGCGTACTATATCGCCACCGAGCAGGGCGTATTCAACCTCGCCGGACGCAGCACCTGGGAGCGCGCAGAGGGCCTCGTATCCCTGGCTCACCCAGACTTCCGCGACGAGCTGATAAAGGCCGCCGAGCAGCAGCGCATCTGGCGCAGGTCCAACAAGAGATAAGCATGCCTCAGCAAATGGGTCCGTTGCAAAACAAGCCCATAAAAAATAAGCGAGGTTTGGAGCCCGAAA